>Ga0081539_10005329_pt1 | contig 13203 bp, 9 predicted proteins | sample TabmetS4T2R2_FD_71023 | JGI IMG/M metagenome (GOLD analysis project Ga0081539, IMG submission 71023) | Tabebuia heterophylla rhizosphere microbial communities from the University of Puerto Rico - S4T2R2 | ecosystem: Host-associated > Plants > Roots > Rhizosphere ...
ATGAGGTCGTGTTCGGAGGCAAATTGGCGATGACCCAATGGACGAACGGCTTCGGACTCATTGAGTCAGGGTCTTCCATAATCAAGATGATCGATTTCGCCTCTTTCGGCACGCCGGACCACGAGATCGGGAGCGAGAAATCGTCACCGTAAGCGGTATTCTGCTGCGGAATCAGATTATTACTCCCGAGCGCATTGGTTGTGACGGTCAGGCGTGATCTCCCCTGCATTCCTGGAAGTTGAGAGGTGATCAAGCGGGGGAAACTACTGGTTTGATTGCCGGCATTACCCGCCACGCGATCCTGCTGAGATGATCCGTAACTGACCCGATAGATGACGTTGTTCGAATCGTCACCGACGAGCAACGATCCATCCTTCATCATCGCAATTCCCGCCAATCTCGCTAAATATCCGTCCCCACCGTCGGGCGCTCCGTTTTTGACGAGAAAGCCGGTCAAGAACGGCTCAATGCGCGTCGGCTTGCCGCTTTGGTCAAATCTGATGCGAATGACTTCATAGCCGCTCGGCGGCTGTCTATTCCACGACCCGCGCATTGCGACAAAGGCATCATTGCGGTATTCAGCGGGAAACTGGTTGCCGGTATAGAAAACCATCTGCATCGGCGCACTATGCGGAGTGTAAAGCAAGGCCGGTTCCTTGCTCATTTTCGCCCACATCTCTTTGGTGAACTCTTTAGGTGGTTGAGGGTGTCCGACAAGCTTACTGTTGGCATAAACGTATGGCCAGCCGTAGCGCGCGCCCTCCGCGAGTTCGTTGACCTCTTCTTGTTGCTCATTGTCACCAAGCCAATCAATCCCGTGATCCATTCCATACATTCGCCGGGATGACGGATGCCAGCCGAAGCCGATCGTGTTGCGCAGGCCGCTGGCAAAGATCGTCCGCTCTTTGTTAGCGCTCTCGAGGTTGAGGCGGAGGATTGTTGCATTCTCATCGTTCGATTCGCGGCAATCATTGCAGGTGCTTCCAACCGTGATATAGAGCATATTGTCAGGTCCGACGGCGAGCGTGCGATTCGGATGTTGACCTCCGTCCGGAAGATCATCGACGAGCGCCTGCGACTCGCCGAGTGTGCCGTCGGGGTTAATGTCGGCGGTAAAGACCTCCCTGACCGTTGCCAGATACATCTTTCCGTTGTGAATCGTCAGGCCGTGCAGCATCTTCCTTTCAAGGACGACCTGCTGAACGTCAGCGACGCCGTCATTATTGGTATCACGCAACATAACAAGCGTGCCCGGCTCGCGCTGCGTAATATACACCGTACCATCAGCCGCGACGGCAATCATCCGTGGATTAGATAATTCCGCGAACTTCGAGACGCGGAAACCTGAGGGCAACTTGAGCCGATTGATCCTGTCATCAGTCGGTTCGATCTTCGCCGGTTCGTAAACGTGACCCTCAACGCGGGCCATTTTAGTCTTGCTCTCTTGCGCTTTTAGCAGCGCCGTCACCGCCAGTGCCATCACCGCTATGAATAGCACGCCGATGATTACCACCGCCCGATAGCTAGCTCTATTCATGGCTATCTCCTCGCGGTAAACCTGTTTATATTGTAGTTATCTGCGAGAGAGCTAAGGCAATCCGCATTCCTCGCCAGTTTGAGCAATAGGATCGGTGAATTGGTTCTATCTATTAGCGGGATGATGAAACTGTATGCGACGGGGTCTCTCGGAATATGATCGGTATCCTGACCGGATACAGTATGTTTCGGTCGCGGACAGGACAGTATTTTAAGTTGAGTGATCAGATCTCGGGCGATTTTCTGATCGCTGCCCTTGATTTTTATGAAAAAGTATCAGGGATCAGAGACCAGGAGTCAGCGATCCGCCGCTGGGTTAATCCTGAACAGTGAAGTGAAAAAGGCGATAAATCCGTAAATAATGATAAGAATGGCCATTCTCGCTTGTGACTCACAATAGTCAATGTACAATCGGCGTCTCACATGATCGCCGGACGGCAAGGGCAGGCATTTTCTCGACAATACGGATTCTGAGGTAGTACATCTCTCAAGGAGAGCTTATGAACTATCGTTGGACTATCAACTACACCTCGCTTCTTCTCATCGCTTTGCTGGTCATCTCATTGTGGACGGGCACGAGCGGGCAAACAGCTGTGGCGCCGTACAAAGACCCACAACTGGCAATCGATCAGCGTGTGGCCGATCTTCTGGGCCGAATGACTTTGGACGAAAAGGTCGCACAGCTCACGACGCTCTGGGTCCGCAAGCCGCAGCAGAGGGACCTCAATGGCAACTATTCATTTCCCGACCGTGGAGATTTCTCGCCGGAAAAGGCCGCGGTCGTCATGAAACACGGCATCGGCCAGATCGCACGGCAGCGCGAACGCAAAGACGCGCGCCAGGGAGCGATCTATGCGAACGCCGTCCAGAAATGGTTGCAAGAAAATACTCGGCTCGGCATTCCGGCGATGTTGCACGACGAGATTCTGCATGGGCATATGGCGCAGGGCAGCACCAGCTTTCCGACGCCAATCTCGTTGGCTTCAAGCTGGGACGTCGAACTGATCACAAAAATCTTCACCGCCGCTGCGCTTGAAACGCGCATTCGCGGCAGCCACCAGGTGCTCGGTCCGAATCTCGACCTGGCGCGCGACCCCCGCTGGGGGCGGACGGAAGAGACCTACGGCGAAGATCCGTATCTCGTCTCGCGCCTGGGCGTGGCTTGCATCAAGGCGATCCAGGGTTCCGGGCCGAATATTGACAACGAACATGTGATGGCAACGGCCAAACATTTCGCAGCGCATGGCCAACCCGAAGGCGGCACAAATACGGCTCCAGTCAATGTCTCAGAGCGTATTCTCCGCGAGATCTTTCTTCCGAGCTTTGAGGCGGCCGTTAAAGAAGCCGGCGTCCACAGCGTGATGCCTTCATACAATGAGATCGACGGCATTCCGTCGCACGGCAGTGTTTTCCTGTTGGAAAAGATTCTGCGGCAGGAATGGGGATTCCGGGGGTTGGTCGCATCGGATTACAACGGCATCTCCGAATTGGTTTCGCGGCACAAGGTCGCCGCCGATAAAGCCGAAGCCGCCAAGCGTGCGATCGAAGCCGGCGTAGATATCGAATTACCGGACCCGGATTGTTATCTTCAGCTGCCGAAGCTGATCAGCGAAGGTAAGGTTGCGCAGGCGACAGTCGATCAAGCCGTGGGGCGCGTCCTGCGGGCAAAATTCCAGCTCGGCCTCTTTGAAAATCCGTTCGTAGATCCCGAACGTGCGGCCAAATTGACCAACAGCCAGGCGCATCGCGAACTGGCGGCAGAAGCCGCGCGCCGCTCTATTGTGTTGCTCAAGAATGAAGGCAATCTTTTGCCGCTCGATCGGAGCCGATTGAAATCGATCGCGGTCATCGGTCCAAATGCAGCCGAGATCCATCTGGGCGGGTACAGTGATAATCCCGGCCGTGGCGTCAGCGTCATCCAGGGCGTGCGCGACAAAGTGGGGAATTCGATCAAGGTCAATTACGCCGAAGGTTGCAAGATTACGAAAGAAGGCGGCAGATGGTGGGACGACCGGTCGCAACTGAGCGATCCCGCGGTCGATGAGAAGCTGATTGCCGAAGCGGTCGAAACCGCCAAAGCTTCAGATGTGGCTCTGCTGGTGCTCGGTGGTAATGAGGATACGAATAAAGAGGCATGGGCCGATGGTCATCTCGGCGATCGTGACAGTCTGGACCTGGTTGGTCGGCAGAACGATCTGGTCAAAGCGATCATCGAAACCGGCAAACCGACAATCGTCATGCTGATCAACAGCGGGCCGCTTTCAATCAACTATGTCGCGGAGAAAGTTCCGGCCATCCTGGAAGGCTTTTATCTGGGGCAAGAGACCGGAATAGCCGTCGCCGATGTCCTCTTCGGCGATTACAATCCCGCCGGCAAACTCGCCGTCAGTTTCCCGCGGTCGGTTGGGCAATTGCCCATCGCTTACAATCACAAACCGACAGCGCGGCGTGGTTATCTGTATACCAGCAAAGAGCCGTTGTTCCCATTCGGATTCGGATTGAGTTACACGACATTTGAGTATGCCGATTTGAAAGTGACTCCCGCGCAGATCGGACCGCAAGGCCGAGCAGAGGTCAGCGTCACGGTGAAGAACACCGGACGGCGTGCAGGCGATGAGATCATCCAACTCTATCTTCGCGACGTTGTCAGTTCCGTGACCCGGCCCGTCATGGAATTGAAGGATTTCAAGCGCATCACACTTGCGCCGGGCGAGAGCAAATTAGTCACCTTCACGATCACGCTGGACAAACTCTCGTTCCTCGATCTAAATATGAACCGCACTGTCGAGCCGGGATGGTTCGACATCATGGTGGGAACGAGTTCAGTCAAATACCAGAAGGCGAAGCTTGAAGTGCTCGCCAAATAGTGTGCTAAATCAAATTGTCACGACGGGGACTTTTCTCCAGTCAAACAGAGAATGCGGCAATCGCAAATGAGATGGGATGCGCGTAATTCCCGGCTTATCTCTCTGCGTCTCTTTCGCCGGCTTCGCGTTTGCGCGTTTTCTTGACGGCGGTTGAAAAGTGAGGAAGGAAGAGAAGATGAAAAGACTCAGGTATTCTCGAGTATTTTTATTTGTTCTGATCGCGATCATTCCGGCGGCAATTATGACGGTTGCCGCCGTCCAGAAGAAGACTGCCGCTCCACCGGATGAGCCATTGGTGGCGGCGTTCAAGAAGACCTATCCCGCTTCCGTCTCCGACGCGGTCGAATTGGTGACGGGGCAAAATGGAACGATGGGGCACGATATGAAGTTGATTGTCGGCAAGCCCCTCGTCGGACGCGCCGTGACCTCACTCGCGAGGCCGGCGGCGCCGGATCTGAGCACGCCCGCGCTATCGACCAAACATTCGGTGGAGATGATCGACAATGCCAAGCCAGGAGAGGTTGGAGTGATCGTCATGGAAGGCACTCTCGACATCGCGGCGATGGGGAACTTGATGGCGACCGCTGCCACCGCGCGTGGCATGGCGGGCATGGTATTGGATGGCGCAATTCGAGATATCTGGGACGTCCGCCGTATGGGATTAACCATCTATGCACGCTCTGCCACGCCGCGAACCGCCGTTGGACACTATGCCACTGTCGCCAGGAACATCCCAGTGCAATGCGGAGGCGTGACCGTGCATCCCGGCGACATCATCGTTGCAGATGATGATGGCGTCGTCGTCGTTCCGCAGGACCGCGCCGAAGAGGTGTTGAAAAAGGCTCAGGAGATTGACGATCGAGAAAAAGGCATGTTTCCCTTCATTCGCCAGTTCAAATCTCTCACCAAAGCGATCGAGAAATTCAATCGAATCTAGGCATTTTGCTGATCGGATTTCTGTGGGCCAATCATTGCCGCGATAAAGACCTTAATCAGTGAGGTCTTTTTTCTCCGCTGCGAAAGGCGAAATAGACTGCTCCGACGAGCAGCGCGTAGGATATGGCGCTATTCCAGCGGAGCCGTTCGTGAAAGAGCAGGGCGGTGACGATCGTAAAGACGGCAAGCGTGATACATTCCTGCATGATCTTGAGTTGCGTGACTGTAAACCGCCTCGCTCCCGCGCGATTCGCCGGGACCTGAAACATATACTCAAAGAGCGCAATTCCCCAACTCGAAAAGATAACGATGGCGAGCGGCTCCTGGCGGTACTTGAGGTGCCCATACCACGCAACGGTCATAAAGGCGTTTGAGACGACAAGCAAGATGACGGTCTTCATTATTCATCCTTTGAAAGCGAAATATACGGCAAGTAAGACAAGTCCATAGGAGACTGCGATATTCCAACGCGGGCGCTCTCGAAAGACAAAGAATGCGAAGATCGTGAAGATAACAAGTGTGATTGCTTCCTGCATAATCTTGAGTTGCGTCAGGCTGAATGTCTGGGCGCCGAGGCGATTCGCCGGTACTTGAAAGGCATACTCGGGCAATGCGATGAGCCAACTTACAATGATCACGGCAAAGATGGACCGGCGAGGATGCTTCAAATGGCCATACCAGGCGATGGTCATAAAGATATTCGAGATAACGAGCAGCAACACAACTTTCATATTTCGAGTATTGAGAGAAAAGACGCGATCTTTTGCTCTTGGTAAGAGCGGTCGAATGGTCTGGTTATTTCGGCGAACGCAAGACGGCTCTGGCTCCCGTTTCGCTACCATCATTACGTGCCGGCTTCAGTCCCAAGATTTTGGCCATAATGTTGTAGACATCGAGATTGGCGAATGGATCTGCCACCACTGCCTGCTTGAACGCCGGCCCGTGGGCGACGAAGACGGCCCGCATCGATTCGAGCTGGTTGTCATAGCCATGTGACCCGCGATAGATGGTCCGGCCATCGGCCGTTCGCTCGGGCGGTCGATCATGATCCCGATCAGTTACAATCCAACCCTCGTCAGCTGTGACCACAATGTCGCCGATTCGTTTGTTTTTACTGTAATGAAATCGCGCCGGTACCTCTTGCTTTCGATAGACTTTTAACTGTGAAGGTATCTTCGATTTCAGTGTCGAATAGATCGACTCCTCCAGGCCCGGTTTGGCAAAGATGCTCACCAGCTCGCCGTTCCAGCTCACTGCTTCCGTCTGTTTGAGATCGAAGTAATCATCGAGAATGATGACCTGATGAGATGGCCTCCGCGCCATTCCGTGATCGGAGACAATGATGATGTTGACTTGATCGAATATTTCGCGGGACTTCAATCCTTGAACCAGCCTGCTGATGGCTTGATCGACCTTGGCCACGGCTTGCTTGACATCATCAGAGTCCGGACCGGAATCGTGGCCCGCGTGATCGACATCACTGAAATAGGTCAGAATCAATGTCGGGCGTTCTGCCACAGGAAGATCGAGCCACGAGAGGACCGTGTCGATCCGCTCGGAATTTGGAACCTTCTCATCGTAGTGTTTCCAATAACTCGGGCGCTTACCTCCGATTTCGGCCTCGGTTCCGGGAAAGAAGAAAGATGCGGCGCGTTGCCCCTGCTTTTCGGCCGTCACCCAGATCGGTTCTCCCATCCACCACCGCCCATTCTGTACTTCTTCGGTCTTTCTCAGAGTGAAGGTCTGTTTGAAGTCGGGATCATACATGTTATTGGCGACGATGCCGTGATCATCCGGATAGAGGCCGGTCGCAATCGTATAGTGATTGGGGAAGGTCAGTGAAGGATAAGCCGGAGTCATCCACCTGGCCCGGACTCCCCGTTTAGCAAGCAGGCTGAGGGCCGGTGTCGGATACTTATCCAGGTAGTCAGCGCGAAATCCATCGATGGAGATGAGGATCACGGTCGGTTTCAGATCTTTTATTCGGGCACGCCTGCCCAGCGCCGATGCGCTATCCAACGTCAAAAGCAGCGTTGTTGCGAGTAAAATTATTGTTAAAGTAATTTTTTGTCTCACGCAGCAGGTCCTTTTAGTTAATAGATTTTTGGTCAGGCGTGTTGCAGAACGAGACTTCGGCGAGATCTCAGGAAAATGCCGCCTCCATCGTGCCGAACGCGCCAAAATCGACGCGGAATCGGTCGCCGGGAGATATCGACGGCGGGGCGATACAGGTTCCTGTTGTCACGACCTGTCCCGCGAGCAATCCGTCGCCGAATGTGTTCAGCTCATTCGCGATCCAGGTGAGGGCGATGCGAGGATCACCCAGTACATTTGAGCCGCTGCCGCTGGCCACGAGCGTTCCATTTCGGTAAGCTCGAACTTCGTGTTGTGCGAGATCATCTTCGCGCCAGTTCGCGGGTGTGGCTGCTCCTAAAACGAACCAGGAGGCGCAGGCGTTATCGGCGATCAATTGCGGAGCGCCGACGCGGACAAAATCGTGATAGCGCGAGTCGGGGATCTCAATCGCGGGATGGAGCGATTCGGCCGCATCAAGGACTTCTTCAACACTGTAGAGTTCATCGCGCTTGGGTAACGATCGGCCCAAGCGAAAGGCGAATTCCGCCTCGGCGACTCGCATCAGATTGCCGCTGAGCGAGATGACGGCGCCATCTTGCAAGATGCGTTGAGAGAGCAATCGCCCCGCGAGCGGTCCATCTACTCCGATGTGCGCCTGACCCATCAGACTGGTCGCGGCGATCTTCCAACCAAACACGGTTTGTCCGGAAAGTCTGGTCAGTTCCTCTTGAATCGCATAAGCTTCGGCGCGATTGTTGGGGCGGCACTGCGTCGGCAATTCGGTGAGGCGAGTGCATTGGTTCCAGTTTTGCAATAAAGTCGCGGCAGCAGTATGGATCTCGTGGTCTTTCATCATCGGGTATCGAAAATCTCCTGACTCCAGATCCCTGGTCCCTGATGTTAATAAAAACTATCAGGGATCAGGGATCAGGGGTCAGGGATCTGAAGTCGGTTCAATCCTCAACATCGAGATAAAAAAGCTTTATAAGATAAACTCGTTCAATGGTCCTTGTCACTGATAATAAGGAGAATTAAGTATGGACTATCTCAACCTTGGAACGACAGGTCTCAAGGTCTCACGGATTTGCCTGGGATGTATGACTTATGGAGTGCCCGAGCGGGGCGCTCATCTATGGACTCTCAATGAAGAGGCGAGTCGCCCTTTTATCCGGCGGGCGTTGGAACTGGGAATCAACTTTTTCGACACGGCCAACGTCTATTCTGACGGAACGAGTGAAGAGATTGTTGGCCGGGCTCTTCGTGATTTCACGCGGCGTGACGAGGTTGTCATCGCGACCAAGGTCCACGGGCGCATGCGTCCTGGCCCCAACGGCGCCGGCCTCTCGCGAAAGGCCATTATGGCCGAGATTGACGCGAGCCTGACCCGGCTCGGCACCGATTATGTGGACCTTTACCAAACTCACCGCTGGGACGCGACGACGCCCATCGAGGAGACGCTGGAAGCATTGCACGACGTCGTTAAGGCCGGGAAAGCCAGATACATCGGCGCTTCTTCGATGTACGCATGGCAGTTTGCCAAAGCGCTTTTTCTTGCCGATCAACACGGCTGGACGCGGTTCGTGAGCATGCAGAACCATTACAACCTTCTGTATCGTGAGGAGGAGCGCGAGATGATGGGGCTGTGCATGGATCAAGGGATCGGAGTTATTCCGTGGAGTCCGCTCGCCCGCGGCCGTCTGACCCGTGACTGGGACGCGAGCACCGAACGGACACGGACTGACGAGTTCGGCAAGACGCTTTACGCCGCGATGGCGGATGCCGATCGCCGGATAGTCGATCAGGTCGCTGAAGTGGCGACCAAGCGCGGTGTTCCGCGGGCTCAGGTCGCGTTGGCATGGATGGTGAGCAAGCCGTTCATCGCTGCTCCCATTATCGGCGCGTCGAAACCGCACCACCTCGATGATGCGGTGGCGGCGCTCTCTTTGAAACTCACCCGCGAAGAGATTGCAGCGATGGAGGAGCCCTATCTCCCGCACCCGGTTGCCGGGTTCTCCTGAAAGAGATCATCTGAGGCCGTGTTCTAATGAATTCCAGGCTCGGCGATATCGTGATGCGCAGTCTCGGAGGCCCAATAGACCGAGGCCGTGGTCAACGCCGCCATTCCGATGACGAACAATGCGATTGCCCAGAAGCTGCCGGTACTTTTGAGAAGACCGGTGGCGATCAGAGGAGAGAAGCCACCGGCAATGATCGAAGCCAGCTGATAACCGAGCGAGACTCCGCTGTAGCGGACGCGGGTGCCGAACAGTTCGGAGAAGAAGCTTGACTGCAGACTATACATTGCCGCGTGCCCAAGATTGAGTGCTATGACGACGGCCAGCACCAGGAGCCCAGCGTGTGATTGTTCCACAAGCCAGTAGAAGGGGAAGGCGAAGAGCCCGGTAAAGACCGCTCCGAACAGGTAGACGGGCCTTCGCCCAAACCGGTCCGATAACCACCCGTACAAGGGGATCGACAAGAGCTCAATGCTCGCGGCAATCGAGACTGCTTTTAAAACGGAGGGGCTGGAGAATCCGATTCGTGGTTGTGTCGCATAAGTCAAGATAAAGACGGTGGAGAGATAGAATGTAGTGCCCTCGGCCAATCGGGCTCCGATCACGAGGACCAGATTTTTGGGATGGCTGCGTATCGCCTCCAGGATCGGCATCCGAGCCTCAGTCCGGGTTTGCTTGATCTTGGCAAATGCCGGCGGCTCGACCACCGCCAGTCTCACAAACAGCCCGACCAAAACCAGGAAGATGCTGAGCAGGAAGGCCACTCGCCAGCCCCAGGTGAGTAGCGCCTCTTCCGGAAGCTTCGAGATCTGTCCGAAGACTAGCGTCGCCAGCAGTAATCCAGCCGGAACGCCAATTTGAGGCCAGCTGCCATAGAACCCGCGCTTTCCTTTTGGAGAGTGCTCGACTGCAATCAGGACAGCGCCTCCCCATTCTCCTCCGACCCCAAATCCCTGAGCGAATCGCAAGAAGACAAGTAGCGCCGGCGCCCAGATGCCGATCTGCTGATACGTAGGAATAAGACCGATCAAAAATGTCGCGATTCCCATGATCAGAAGCGTGAGGATCAGCATCGATTTGCGTCCGACCCGATCGCCGAAATGGCCACAGACGATGCCTCCGAACGGACGGGCCACAAAACCGACGGCATAAGTGCCGAATGAAGCCAGAGTGCCGGTCAGCGGATCGTAGTTGGGAAAAAAGAGCCGGCCGAAGACCAGCGCGCTGGCCGTCCCATAAAGAAAGAAGTCATACCACTCGATCGTCGTTCCGATAAAACTGGTGATCGCCATCTTGCGAATTGAGGCGTCGTTGGAAACTGCGGTCTTCAAATCGGATGATCCTCCTCTTTGCTGATGACTTCGATTGAATTGCAGAGATGACAATTGTTGAAAGAGATGGCTCCTATCATCGACGCTAGCGGCCATGACTATCAAGAGGAAAAGAGAAAATGAGGACGAAAGATCTTTTGAGAGCTTCGTCTCCATCTCTCTCATTTTCTCGCCGCTCGGGAAAATATTTTGAAGTTGGGGCGGTGTGGTCTATCATCGCGCTGCCATGAATCTTGCTCATCTCTTTGATCTTTCGCTTGCCGGCCGTTCAACGGTCAAGGCGCTCGATTACGATCGCGCGGACGGAGGCGGCGTCGCGACGTTGACATTCGGCGAGCTCAACGCGCGAAGTGACCGCGTAGCAAAGCTCCTGGGCGCTCGCGGATTCTCGCGCGGAGATCGCTTAGGAGTTTTCCTGCCGAACAGAGTTGAATTTCTCGACCTCTTTCTCGCTTGTGTCAAGCTTGGTGTCATCGTCGTCCCGATCAACGTTCTTTACCGCGAGCGGGAGATCGGGCATATCATCGAGGATTCCGAGCCGAAGGCCGTGGTGACGATGGGCACACTCGCTCCATTCATTCCGGCGACCGCGCCGGTGTGGGATGTTGATGAACTCATCTCTTCGGCGTTGAGTCCGAATAGCGGCTTTGACGGTGAGAGCGTGCGGACCGCCATTGATGGAGACGAGCCGGCCGCGATCATCTATACCTCCGGGACGACCGGCCGATCAAAAGGAGCGATTCTCACACACAACAACTTTGCGGCGAATACGGTCAACCTGCTCGCCTGCTGGCGCATTACGAGCGATGATCGTTATCTCGCCGTTTTACCGCTCTTTCACGTCCACGGGCTTGGCAACGGAGTCCACACGTGGCTGGCGAGCGGATGCCGCATGCGGCTGGTCGAACGATTTGATTTCAACCAGGCGCCGGGTCTCTTCGACTTATTTCGACCGACCCTCTTCTTTGGCGTTCCCACGATCTATGTCCGTTTACTCGGTCTGCCGCCCGATCAGGCTCGGTTGATCGGGGAGCGGGTGCGGCTCTTTGTCTCGGGGTCGGCGCCGCTTCCAGCCCATATTCTAGAGGAGTTTCGCGAAAAGTTCGGTCATACCATCCTCGAAAGATACGGAATGACCGAGACGCTCATGAATATCAGTAATCCGTATGAGGGCGAGCGCCGCGCCGGAGCCGTCGGGCTGCCTTTGCCGGGTGTCTCGGTTCAGATCCTCGCTGCCGCAGGACAGCCGGCGCCGGATGGTGAAATCGGCGAAGTCTATGTCCGCGGGGCGAACGTCTGCGCCGGTTATTGGCGACGACCGGATGCGACGGCCGAGGCGTTCATCGGCGGTCCGGGCGGCTGGTTCCGCACCGGCGATCTGGCAGAGCGCGCTCCCGATGGTTATTACACGTTGCGCGGCCGGCGCACTGATTTGATCATCTCCGGCGGATTCAATATCTATCCGCGCGAGATTGAAGAACTGCTTCTCGAACAACCCGGCGTGCGCGAAGCGGCAGTTTGCGGCATGCCCGATGAGCGACGAGGCGAACTTCCCGTAGCCTATCTCGTCGTGGACGATCCACCGCATGGACCTTTTGAGATGTCGGCGCTCGAAGAGGTTTGTCGCCGTTCATTGGCGTCGTTCAAGGTTCCGCGCGCTTTTATGCGGGTCGAGTCCTTGCCGCGCAACGCGTTGGGCAAAGTACAGAAACATCTGCTCCCGCCATGCAAGATCGAAGGCAACTGAGAGGCGTCATGACGACAGATCGACCATCATCCGACGCTCCGAACAAACTGAGAGTGGACAGCGTTGACCTGTTGCGCGGCGCAGTCATGGTCATTATGCTGTTGGACCATACACGCGAATTTACGCACAGCGACGTCTTAAATTTCGATCCTACGGACCCGGCCAGGACCAATGTACTCCTCTTCTTCACTCGATGGATTACGCACTTTTGCGCCCCGACATTTGTCTTTCTGGCTGGAACCGGGGCTTTTCTGCAACTGGCGCGCGGCAAAAGTAAAGCGGAGTTGTCAAAGTATCTGCTCACTCGCGGACTCTGGTTGGTGATCTTGGAGTTGACCATCATTCGGGTCATCATCTGGTTCAATATCGATTTTCACTTTGCGGCGATGCTTCAGGTGATCTGGGTGATTGGAGTCTCAATGATGATCCTGGCGGCACTAATCTGGCTGCCTTTGCGAGTGATTGCGGCCGGAGCCATCGCGATGATTGCCCTGCATAATCTGCTTGATAAAATCCGGATCAAACCCTCGGTCCCAACCGGGCTTCGGGCCTCGATCTGGATGGTGTTGCATCAACCAGGAATCGTTTTCTTCGCGCCGAACCGGTATGCGCTCGTGCTCTATCAATTGATTCCCTGGGCCGGCGTGTTGGTTGCAGGTTACGCGTTTGGGTCGATCTATCAATGGGAACCGGCG
>Ga0081539_10005330_pt1 | contig 13202 bp, 10 predicted proteins | sample TabmetS4T2R2_FD_71023 | JGI IMG/M metagenome (GOLD analysis project Ga0081539, IMG submission 71023) | Tabebuia heterophylla rhizosphere microbial communities from the University of Puerto Rico - S4T2R2 | ecosystem: Host-associated > Plants > Roots > Rhizosphere ...
GCGCCAGAAGTAGTAACCAGGCTCACTTGCGGGAAGCGAAACGCAATGACAGGTGGCATACGCACCCTCCGCATCGCTGCGGCCGGCGCGCGCAAACACCAGGACACGGCTCATGTCGATGAACGACAACGTCGGCACACGAGCGACGATGTCTTCCATGAGCAGTGAGATACGCTCGGTGTAATTGATCATTGCGCACCGCACCCCGCGCGGACACGGACAGACACGCGTGCCGTGCTGCACGGGAGCTTGAGTTCGTTAATCAGTTGTCGGTGAACAGGGGTCGAGCCGGGAGAGATTATCGGGCGGCCCTTCAAAATGTGTCAAGCTGAAGGAGCGCCCTCGCCCAGCTTGATTCTGCTGTTCATGTCATCGGCGCGGCCGGATCCGACTTTACTCTGCTGTATCCATTTCTCGCCGCGGACCTGACAAGGTCCGCGCTACGGTGATTGTTCGGGTGGTGCCGGCGCAGGTTCCGAAGTGCTGGACGGCGCAGGTTCAGGAAATCCTTCCTGCTCGGGACTCTCTGGTGGCGTGACTTCGGGTAAGGACGGTTCAGTCGGCTGCTCCTCGTCCGCGCTCGGGATTGGAGTAGGCATCGGCACCGGCGCGGGCGGCTCGACGCTGCCCATGCGACCGAGAATGAGCCGCTGACGCCCAAGCAGGCGTCGATTCGGATGCGCCGGGCTCAACACGCGCGGATTCACGATCGCGCCAGCCAGCAGCGCCGCCTGCTCTCGCGAGAGTGACGCCGCCGACGTCTGAAAGTAGGTGCGCGCGGCCGCTTCCGCACCCCAGACCCCGTCTCCCCACTCGATCACGTTCAGATACAACTCGAGAATGCGCGCCTTCGGCAGCGCCGCCTCGAGTCGACGCGCGATGATCAGCTCGCGCAGCTTGCGCAGCGGGTCTCGGGACGGAGACAGATAGAGGTTCTTGGCCAGCTGCTGCGTAATCGTGCTGGCACCGCGAACCGCGGCTCCCTTCGCCAGATCGATCTCGATCGAGCGGCGAATCTGTTCGACGTCGATCCCCTCGTGCTCCCAGAACGCATCGTCTTCAGCCACCAGGACGGCGCGCTTCAGATTCTGTGAAATGCGGGTGTAGGGAATCCAGATCTGCGCCCGCCGCACCGGTTTCCCGAGCGCCACCGCTTCGCGTGCGCGCAGCTCCATGAACGCCGTCGATTTCGGGTTGGTGGTGGCGAGCTGACGAACGTCAGGCAGCGTGAGGAAGACGTAGGCGAGGACGGCGAAGACGACCGCCGCGGCTGCCACGCACGCGCGAAGAGTGACGCGAAGAGCGCGGCGCGGCTGCATGTCCGCATTGTGCAACCGAAGCGGTCCGGCAAACAAATTCGCTTGGCATGCAGGCGGCGCGCGGCGACGCACACGACGACGAGTGTGTCGTCGACGTCCATTGTTCTACCCGGCGAGGTCACCGATTCGGCAGGAGCTTCCCATGTCCGTACGCCTCAGGAGTATGCGTCGCAGGCGCATCGCCCTCGCCCTCATCCTCTGCTCGCTGGCGCTGCCGGCCAGCTCACAGACACCGTGGCCAGCCGTCCAGCTCGGTCATGGCGGCTTCAAGTACGGGACGTGGCCGGCGGATTTCAACGAAAACGGGACGACCGATCTCATTGGAGCGGATCGCGCGGGCACGAATACTCCGGACCTCTCGCTCGGCGTCACTCTGGACGCAGGGACCTCGTCGCCCGCGTTCCGGTCGTTGGGATTGGAACCGGCGATTTCAACAACGATGGTCATATCGACGTCGCGCTGAGCGGCGTGGCGATCCTTCCCGGCAACGGGGATGGAACCTTCGGTGCCTCGATACCCGTCACCGGCCCTCCCGCTCCCCAGGTGACGACGGTCATTCGCGACGCGCTCACATCGGATCTCAATGGAGACGGCAATCGCGATCTGGTGCTGATGACAGGCCGGACGGTCACCGTGTATCCGGGAAATGGCGATTTCACGTTTGCGCCGCCAATCATTCTGGCGTTGAGCAGCATGACGTCCGAGGCGGCACAGAACGGCATCACCGGCGACTTCGACGGTGACGGCCGCCCCGATCTGGCGATCGTCAATGACCTCTACTATGTCGACCTGTTTCTGAACCGAGGTGGATTCCTGTTCACACCAGCGCCGATAAACGTCGGCTGCGCGTTTCAGTGGTCCATCACCGCCGGCGACTTCAACCGCGACGGGAAACTCGATCTCGTCCTCACGTGCGGCGACCGTGCCACCGTGTGGTCGGCCGGCAAGTTCTTCCTGCTGTCAGGAAACGGCGATGGGACCTTTCAGGCACCGATGACGGTCGGCACCACAACGCGACGACCCGTGTTCACCGTTGTTTCATCTGTGGGACAGCGTGACGATCGTACCCGGTCTCGGCAACGGCGCATTTGCCACTCCGGCGACGTTCCGCCTGGCGAGCAAACCGTACGATTTGGGCGGTCTCGACGCCACATACACGAACGCTCACAACGCGCTCAAGACGTCCGACATGAACGGCGATGGCCGCACGGACCTGATTGCATCGCCGGATGCGATCCTGTACACGCACCCGCGACAGCCAATAGACTGCCGACCCTGACCATGTCGTCGATCTGGGTCGTTCCGATTACGGATTCCGCGTCACCGCTTTGCTCGACGAACCGGACAATGATTGGGTCGACTTCCAGTGGAGCAACGGACTGCGAGTTTCGGAGTTCTGCGCAAGGCCCCTGAACTCGACGGACGGCATCACCTGGCAAAACGCCGGCAGCGATACCGTCTCGCTGCCGCGTCCTGGTTGGAATCGCGCTGACCAGTCACGACAACTCCGCCTTCGCCTCCGCCGCGTTCACCAACGTGGCGGTCACCACGCCGTAGCCTTCGCCGGGCCTGACAACCCGTCCGCCGTAGCCTTGGCGAAGGCGGAAGGCCCGGCCCACCAACGACGCCACCTTTCCGGCCGAGTACGCGTATCTATCTACGGGTAACATGTGGGCCGCTCGACACGGCTCACGCAAAGGGGTGACGTCATGCTCCTGCTCGAATCAGCAGCGCTGCTCGCCATGCTCGCGCTGGTGTTTGTGGTCGTCCTAGTCCTGTTGATCTCCGGTCATCGCATCGGCCCGAACGAAGTCGGACTGGTCGAAAAGCGATACGCGCGCGGGACGGTGGCCGACGGTCCGATCGCGTTCAGCGGCGAAGCCGGTTATCAAGCCGACCTGCTGATGCCAGGCTACCGCTTCAAGCTGTGGCCGGTTTACCGCGTGCACAAGCATCCGTGGGTGCAGGTCCCCCCAGGCGAAATCGGCATCGTCGTATCGCAGGTCGGCGCGCATCGGCCGATCGGATCGAAGTCGGCCGTCTACAAACCGGTGTTCGGACAATTCACCGACGTGCGCGCCTTCGTCGCCAATGGCGGTCAGCAGGGCGTGCAGCGTCCCGCGTTGCCACCGGGAACGCTGGTGCCGTTGCACCCGATCGCATTTCTCGTGCTGACGAAGAGCCACACCTACGGTTTGCCGGTCAATCAGGACTATCGCAAGAACTTCGGCGCCAACACCTTCGGCTTGGACGCCGACGATCTGGAACTGACCGTCATCCAGCCGCGCCACGACCGCGGCAGCACGATCGACATGGTCGGCATCGTCATCACTCAGGAAGGCGATCCGCTGGAATCGGGCGACATCGCCAGCCGGCTCAGCCGCTTCGACGACGTCAAGCGGCTGGAGCAGGAGGGAAAGAGCGACGCCGAGATCGTCGACGTGCTGATCGGCAACCAGAACACGCGGCACAACAACTATCAGGACTTTCAGGCGTTCCTCGACGCCGGCGGCAAGATCGGTCTGCAGCACGATCCCTTGCTCTACGGCACGTACGTCTTGAATCCGTATCTCGTGCGGGTGGAGCTCGAGCCCATGCTCGTCGTAAGACAGGGCGAAGTGGCGGTCATCAAAGCTGCCGTTGGTCTGCCCACGGAAGACACGTCAGGCGACGAGTTCAAGTTCGGGTCGATCGTGCGACCCGGGCATCGCGGCATCTGGCAGGAGCCGCTCCGCACCGGCAAGTACACCATCAATCCGCGGATCTACCAGGCGGAGATGGTGCCGACGGCGATCCTCACGCTCAACTGGGCCGAGGCCACGTCGCGAGCGCACAACCTCGATCAGCAGCTCTCGCAGGTCCTGGCGAAGTCGAAAGAAGGATTCGAGTTCGCGATCGATCTGCAGGTGCAGATTCACGTGGCCGACAAAATGGCGCCGAAGGTCATCTCCATGGTCGGGACGATGCAGAATCTGGTCAACGAAGTGCTGCAGGCGGTGGTCGGAAACTACTTTCGCGACACGCTGCAGGGCATGGAGGCCATCCGTTTCATCGGCCAGCGCGCCGAGGTTCAGAAACAGGCGCAGGCGTACATCGAAACGCAGATCCGGAAGTACAACGTCGAGACCAAGGGCGTGTACATCCAGGACGTCACGCTGCCGGAGGAGATCGTCGCGGTGTTGAAGTCGCGCGAGATCGCAAAGCAGGAGAAGGCGACGTTCGCCGAACAGAAGGACGCGCAGCTGGCCCGCGTCGACATGGAGAAGGCCAAGGGCCACGCCGACAAGCAGAACGAACTGGCCGCCTCCGAGGTCGACATCATCATCAAGGAGAACCGCGCGTCGGCCCGAAAGAAGGAAGCCGACGGCGAGGCGTACTTCACCAGCGAGACCGGACGCGCCAAGGCGGCGGAAGTCGAAGCCACTGGACTGGCCCGCGCGAAGGGATACCAGGCGCAGGTGCAGGCGCTCGGTCAGGACGGAACGGCGATCGTCAATCTGGTGAACGCGCTGGTGACCAGCTCGCAGCGGTTCGTGCCCGACATTCTCGTGCAGGGCAACGGCGGGTCAGGCGACGCGATGACCGCCGGCGTACTCGGGTTCCTGCGTGAGTTCGGGAATTCGCGAGCCGCACGCCCGAGTCAGGAGGCGGTGACCGGCAATGGGACCGGCGGCGAACCGCCGGCACCGCCTTCGCGACCGTCCACGCTCGCCGCGAGCATCGTCCCGGAGCCGCCACCGCCGTCGACGTAGTTAGCGGCCGGCCTTGTTACGAAGCCGGTAGCCGGACCTTCCGCCTTCCCCAAGGCTACGGCGGACAAGTTGTCAGGCCCGGCGGAACGTCCGCCTAAAGGCGGACCCACGATTCGCTCAGACCGCGGCGGGCTGCGGTTCTCGCAGTGCCTGCGCTGCCGCCGCAACACCCGCACCGCCACGTGCGCGATGACCGTGAGCGTCGAGCGCGCTTTCGAGCGCCGCCAGGAACTGCAGCACCGTGTGAGGGGTGGAGCTGGCGCCCATCAGACCGACACGCCAGATCTTCCCCGCCAGCGGGCCCAAACCTGCACCAACTTCGATGTTGAAGCCGGTGAGGAGCGTGTTGCGCACCGCCGCTTCATCGACGCCTGGCGGCACGCGCACCGCATTCAACGTCCACAGCCGTTCCGACTCCGGCGGCAGCAGACCGACACCCATAGCTGTCAGTCCAGCAACCAGCGCGCGGTGATGACGCTCGTGGCGCGCGAACCGCGCTTCGAGTCCTTCCTCCTCGATCATCAGCATTGCTTCGCGCAGCGCGTAGATGAGGGTCGAGGACATCGTGTGGTGATACTTGCGATTGACCCAATAATCCTCGAGCAACGCGAGATCCAGATAGAAGCTCCGGCACGTGACGAGACGCCGCCGCGCGGGACCGGACACGGCGATCGGGGCCAGCCCCGGCGGCGCGCCGACGCACTTCTGCGTGCACGAATATGCGACGTCCACGCCCCAGCCGGAGAGGTCCACCTCGTGTCCGCCAAGCGAGGTCACGGTGTCGACGATCGTGAGCGCGCCTTCCGCGCCCGCGATCGCGGTCAGCTCCTTGATCGGATTCCGCACGCCGGTCGAGGTCTCCGCATGAACGAGTCCGACGACATCGGCACCGCCACGCCGAAGCTCGTCGCGCAGCCGCTGCGGATCGCACGCGCGGCCCCATTCGACCTCGACGCGGCGAACCGTCGCACCATAGCGCGACATCATCTGCGCGAGACGGTCGCCGAAGTAGCCGGTGATCACGACGACCGCGCGCATGCCGGGCGAAATCGCATTGGCGATGGCGGCCTCCATCGCGGAGGTCCCCGTGCCCGAGGTGGCAAGCGTCAGCGCGTGGTCATCGGCTTTGAACACACGCCGCAGTGACACCCGCACGTCGTCGAGCATCGGCACGAAGTCGGGATCGAGATGACTGAGGACCGGCGCCGCCATTGCGCGCATCACACGAGGAGCGATGAGGCTCGGACCGGGTCCGAGCAGGATACGTTCGGTTGCGGGTAGTGGCATCTTTCCTTTAGTGGTATGTCCTTGTGACTTCTCGAGCGGGCCGCCCGTTGGTTGGCCCGCAAACACGCGGTAAAAGGGCTCTCGTGTGCGGTACAGGTTCAGTTGATACAGTCCACTAGATTCTGGCGACGGCCAGCGCCCCGAGGACTTCGAGCTGACCGCGAATGGCGTCCACGGCTTGTGGACTTGCGGGTTGGAGCGGCGGGCGCGGCATGCCGCCGTGATAGCCGATCAGGTCGAGCGCGGTCTTCAAACCGGCCACTGCGTACGTCGCGCCGACCGAACGCGCCAGAGGCAGCAGCCGTCGCTGCAGCGCGCGCGCCTCGTCCAGGCGGTTCTCGCGAACGAGATCGCACAGCTGAACGCACTCGTGCGGCAGCACCGCCGCCAGCGCGAGCACCCCTCCGTCGCACCCCGCGCACAACGCATGAACCAGCGTCGTTGCGGATCCGGCCAGGACGACGAAATCGTCCGGAGTCCGCGAAACGAACTCCGCGATCAGGCCGATGTCCCCTCCCGACTCCTTCATCCCGACGATGTTCGGATGCTGCGCGAGCTGTTCGACCGCCTCGGGCTGCAGATTGACGCCGGTGTACATCGTGACGTTGTACAAGAGCACCGGCAGCGGCGACGCATCCGCCACGCGCGTGTAGTGATCGATGAACGCAGCGGCTGTCATCTGCGATTTGAAAAAGCCCGGCGTGCGAACGAGGACCGCATCGACACCTGCGCGCGCTGCCCGATCGGTGGCAGCGATCGTCGCCTTCGTCGACTCGCGGCCCGTGCCGGCAATCAGCGGCCGGTCACGCGGCACGCCTTCGCGCACGATATCGATCACGCGATCCGCTTCATCGTCATCGAGCTGCGGTGCCTCACCATTCGACCCGAGCACGACGAGGCCGGTAAGCGGCGTCTGCATCCAGAGCGCGACGTTGCTCCGCAAGGCGCGCTCATCGACCGCTGCGGCGGCGTCGAACGGCGTCGGCATCGGCGTGAACACACCGGCAAATCGCTTCGTGTTGTGAAGAGTGGTCATGCGTCCTTGAAAGCTTGGGATTCGAGAGGTTGGCTCCAGCGAAGGAGAGCTCCGACCCTGTTTTTATCTTTCCAATTGTACAGGGGCGCGGCCCGTTCCCTGGACGATCAGGTTCACGGCCAGAACCACCGAGAAGATCGCGGCTGCCGGCGCGAGGATCCAGGGTGCATCGACGATCAGCGTCACATTCGCCGCATCCTGGAGCATCGTTCCCCAGGTTGGCGTCGTGTCCGGAAACCCGAGGCCGACGTAGGACATGGTCGCCTCGGCCAGGATGAAGGCCGGGATGAGCAACGAGCCCTGCACGGTCAGATACCCGCGCGCCGCGGGCAGCAGATGCCGGAGCACGCGCACGGGTCCGGCACCAGCCGCGCGCGCCGCGAGCGCGTAGTCGCGCTGTCGCTCCGACGCGATGATGGCGCGGACGCCGCGCGCGACGATCGGCCAGCCGAAGAGCGCGAAGATCAGCGTGAGCAGGATGAAGACAGACGCTGCCGGGAGGACGAGCGGCATGACGGCTCGCAACGCCAGCGCGACGTACATCGCCGGCAGTACCAGGACGAACTCCGATATGCGCGACAGCAGATCGTCGAGACGACCGCCCGCATAGCCGGCAATGGCCCCAATCAGCCCGCCCACGATGACCGCCAGCGCCGCCGCAATAGCCGCAAGCGCGAGGGACAGGCGCGATCCGTAGATCACGCGCGAGAACACATCGCGGCCGTACGCATCCGCGCCGAGCAACAGGAGCGGAGCGTTGTTCGCCGGATCCGCGGTGACGAGCCGGCCGTCGGTGAACCAGCGCAGCGCCACCGGCCGCACGCGCGACTCGCGAAAGCTCCGCTCCAGACGGCTGACGACCCGCCATTCATAGATGTACGGCGCGCGGAAGCCGCCCTGTCGCACGTAGACGCGCGTCGGCGGCGCATACAGCAGATTCGAGAAGCGCTGTTCCGGCGGATTCGGAGCCAGAAATGGCGCCAAGAGGGCGACCAGCGCCACAGTCGCGACCAGCGCGATGCCGGCGCGCTTCACGCCGTCTCGGCCTCGCGCACACGCGGATCGACAGCCGCCAGCAGCAGGTCACCCGTCAGCGTTCCGATCGCGAGAAAGAACGAGCCCATCGCCGCGCAGCCTGCGACCAGATAGATATCGCGCGCCCGCAGCGCTTCGTACATCAGGCGCCCCAGACCCGGCCAGGCGGTGACGTATTCCACGACGAACGAACCGGACAGGAGCGCACCGATCGCGACGCCGTAGACACCGCAAATCGCGCGTAATGACACACGCCATGCGTGGTGCAGGATCAGATCGCGTCTGGAAACACCACGCGCCATCGCCGCCAGCACAAACGGCTGGTGCAACGCCTCGGCAAGCGACTGGGACTGCAGGCGTTCGAACGTGGCCGACAACGGCAGCGCCAGTGCGAGGACCGGCAGCGGCAGGTGCCACGCGAGATCCGACAGCCACAGTGGCCACGACATCTCGCTGGCGTTCACCGATGACATGCCGCCGACCGGCAGCCATCCGGTTCGTGCAGCGATGAACGCCAGGAGGAGCGACGCCAGCAGGGGTGGGATGGAGATCGAAACAAAGGACACCCCGCGTACGAATGCGGCAACCGTGTCGTTGCGGCTGCCACTCAGAATGCCGAAGCCGAGGCCGAGAACGGTCGCCGCCACGACCGCCGCGAAAGCAAGGACTGCGGTGTTCAGCGCCGCGGCGCGCACGAGCGGCGCGACGGGCCGGTTGTACAGAAACGATTCTCCCAGGTCGAATCGCAGTGCGCGTCCAGCCCATTCGACCCACTGCGCCAGCGGGCCACGATCGAGCGCGAATCGAGCACGGGTGGCAGTGATCTCCGCCTGCGTGGCACCCGGACCGAGCTGACTGGTCACATCACCGGGCGCGATCCGCGTGAGCAACAGCGCCGTCGATGCCGCGAAGGCGACCAGAACAAGTGCGAAGAGCAGGCGGCGGACGAGAAAGGCGGTCACTGCGGTGCAGGCGTCGCCGTGGCGGCGGCACCACTGACCGCCAGCAGATCCGCGTTCCACAGGATCGGCGGCCGCAGCACTGACGGCATCACGTTGACGACGCGCGTGCTGTGAGCGGCAAACAATCGCGGCGCGGCGAAGTAGAGCACCGGGAGATTTTCCGCCAGGATCCGCTGCACGTCGTTGAACAGCTCGTGACGGCGACGATCGTCGTTCGCCGCCGCCTGCTCGAGCATCAGCGTGTCGATCCGCTTCTCCCATTCGGTCGCCGGCGTCTTCTGCTCGAGATTCCAGAAGTGGGCGGAGCCCGAGCTGAGCCACAGATCCATGTTCGCCGCCGGGTCCATGTCGGTCGCAATCGGCTTCATGTAGATCGCGTCGTAGTCCGAGGCGAGCATCTTCTGAATCATCGCGCCGAATTCCAACGGGACGATGTCGAGGACGATGCCGACCTTGGCGGCACGCTCGCGCAGGACGGTGGTGCCGCGCTCGTATGAGCTCACACCGCGCTGCGTGATCACCGCGAAGCGCGCCTCGGTGCCGGCTTCGTCCTCGACGATGCCGTTGCCGTTGCGGTCCTCGAGGCCGATGTCTTTCAGAAGTGTGCGCGCTTTCTCGAGGTCGGGCGGGTATCGTGGCACGTTCGGATCGAACCACTGCCGATTGCCCGGCGTGATGGGTCCCCACACGGGCACGGCTTCACTCAGATAGACCGTCTGCGCAAACTCCTCGCGATCAACGGCGTGCGACATCGCCTGACGGAACTGCGGCTTCTGCACGAACGCGAAGCGCGGATCCTTCTTCTTGACGTCGGGCTTGAGGCAGAACCAGAAGGCGTCGGCATCCAGCGCGACACCTAGTTCGATCATCGTGAGCACGCCCTGCTGTTCCGCGCGACGCGCGGTCACGAAATCTTCGGATCGAAGCGCGTCCTGAGTGGCATCGATCGCCCGCGCCTGCAGACGCAGCAGTTCGGCATTCTGATCGGGAACGATCTCCAGCACGATGCGATCGAGATACGGAAGCGCGGTGCCGTCCTTCGCCGTGCGCCAGTAGCGCGGATTCCGATCGAGCACCAGGCGCTGCCCCGGCTGGTATTCACGCAACACGAACGGGCCCATGCCTGCCAGGTCCGCCGGCGGTGTCCGCGTGTCCCAGGCCTTGGCGAAGGTCCCGGCGGCGAGCGTCGACTGCAGTTTGTGCTTCGGGAGAATCGGCAGGTTGTCGAGAAGACGCAGGCCCGGACCGGAGGGACCGGCGAAGGTGATGACGACCGTGTCCGCGTCGGGCGACGCCGCGCGCATCGGCTGACCTGCAACGCTCAGTGAGCTGGCCAGGATGCTGTCGGTCCTGGCGTCGAACACGGCGGCAAAGGAGAAAAGAACGTCATCAGCGGTGAACGGCGTCCCGTCGGACCAGGTCAGGCCGCGCCGCAGGTGAAGCGTATGTGTTCGTCCGTCGTCGCTGGATTCCCATCGTTCAGCGAGGCGAGGCTCCAGTTCGAAGGTCGCCCGATTGACGCGCACCAGGCGATCCTGGGTGAGCATCGTCACGGCATCGGTGGTGAAGTCGCGCGCCACATAGCGATTGAACGAGCGCGGATCGCTGCGTAACGAGGCGACGAGCTGACCTCCGCGTCGCGCCACGGCGCCCGGGCCCAGGCCGGATTCCGACCGTGGAGCGCGCCACCAGTAATAGCCGCCGATGATCAGTGCAGCAGTGAGAAAGACTCCCACAAAGCGGGAGGTCCGGAGGCTTCGGCGCGGCGAGTCGGATGCGCCTGAACGGCGGTCGGTCAAAGTTGGCCACCCCGGCCAAGTTCTTGGCCGGAAAGTTTGTGTGCAGATTTCAGCACATCTCTGTGAAGAAGCTGAGGAATCGTCCGATGATCTGCGCTATCGGCGGTTAAGCTGCTGACTTTAGCCACCTGGCCCTGCCGTTCGCCATCTGTCATCGCCCACCCTCAACTGTATATGCCTCAAGAGTTTGGCTCGACCGCTCAAAGGCAGCCGAGCTTGGCACCAGCCGTGCGCATAGATGGGCCGGAGGTCAGCAAATGGTGTCTGAACAGGGTGTTTTCGGGGTGATCGAGCCGCGCCTGGGGCGCAGCGTCTCTATCGACCAGGCGTCGCGACTGCTCCACGTCTCGCGGCGAACCATCTACAACCGCATTCGCGACGGACGGCTGCAGACGATCCGCACGCTGGGCGGGTCGCAGCGCGTGCTGGTCGAGTCGCTGTACGAGCTCGGGTTCCGACCGCAGGCGTTCCCCACGTCGGCATCGGCGGCATCGATGGTCGTTGGTCCCGTTCCCCGCTAACTCCCACTCACACAAAGGACCCGACCCATGGCATTCAGTTCGCGGATCATCTCCGGCACGCACTCTCGACGCATCGAGCACGGACTCATTGCGCTCATCGCCGCAGCGGCGATTGTCATCCCGGCGGTTGCTGCGTCTGGCGCACCGCATCGGGCGCGTCTGTCGGACGATCTCGAGCAGCGGCTGCGCGCCGGCGACGTTGCCGACACGCGGGTCATCCTGACCGCGTCGCAGGCGCGCGTGGATGCCGTGGCGGCGCGCCATGGGTTAGGAGTCCTCAATCGCCTGCAGACGGGCGCGGTGCTGAGCGTTCCTGCGGGACTGCTGGCGCGCCTGGCCGAGGACGCCGATGTCGATCAGCTGTCGAGCGATCAGATCGTGCGGTCGCACATGGCCGTGACCGATCCGGCGATCGGCGTGGATCTGCTGCAATCGGGTGCATGGGGCGGCCCCGCGCTGACCGGCGCCGGCGTCGGCGTGGCAGTGATCGATTCTGGTGTGGCCCCGGTTCCCGAGCTCCGCGGTCGCATCGTCGCCAATGTCGACTTCACCTCGCGGAGCGGCACCGCCATCGACCGCTTCGGCCACGGCACACACATCGCGGGGATCATCGCGTCGAGTCCCGCGTACGCGGGTGACGTCACTGGCGTCGCTCCAGCGGCTCGCATCATCAACCTCAAGGTCCTGAACGACAAAGGCGAGGGATACGCGAGCGCCGTGATCGCCGCGATCGACTACGCGGTCGCCAATCGCGTGAAGTTCGGGATCAAGGTCCTGAACCTCTCGTTAGGGGCGCCGGTGGTCCAGCGTTATGCCGACGATCCGTTGGATCAGGCCGTCGAACGTGCCTATCGGTCGGGTCTCGTGGTGGTGGCTGCCGCCGGGAATTACGGCAAGACGAGCGATGGTCGCGCGCTGTTCGGCGCGGTGACGACGCCGGGCAACTCGCCGTACGCGATCACCGTGGGCGCACTGAACACCAAGCAGACCGTGTTCCGGTCGGACGACGTGCTGGCCAGCTACAGCTCGAAGGGGCCGACGCGGTTCGACCATCTGGTGAAGCCGGACCTGGTGGCGCCGGGCAATCGGATCCTGAGCCTGTTGGCGCCGAACGCCTTCCTGGCGCAGCAGTATCCAGAGAAGGTGATTGGGACCGGCCCGGCGGCGAAACTCGAACTGTCGGGAACGAGCATGGCGGCGGCGGTGGTATCGGGTGCGGCGGCGCTGCTGGTGCAGAAGGTCGCGCTGACGCCTGCCGCCACGCGCGCGGTCCTGCAGCTCGGGAGCAGCGTGCTGCCTGGGGTTGGAGTCATGGCCAGCGGTGCCGGGTCGCTGAACGTGTTGGCGTCCGTTGCGACTCTGGCTGGACATGGACGTGCGGTTTCGCAGACCAAGATCGCGGGTGAGGTCATTTCCACGGGACGTCGACTATTTGTCCCAGCGAACACACTTCTCGCCAAAGATACCTCCGTCATCTGGGGCGATGTAGTG
>Ga0081539_10005331_pt1 | contig 13201 bp, 15 predicted proteins | sample TabmetS4T2R2_FD_71023 | JGI IMG/M metagenome (GOLD analysis project Ga0081539, IMG submission 71023) | Tabebuia heterophylla rhizosphere microbial communities from the University of Puerto Rico - S4T2R2 | ecosystem: Host-associated > Plants > Roots > Rhizosphere ...
CCCGGCCTGGGTCTCGCTCGTTGCGCGCGGGACGTCGGATCATGCCGCGCTCTTCCTGCGCTACCTGGTCGAGATCGAGCGCGGCATCCCAGCCGGGCTGGCTGCTCCGTCCGCGGTCACGATCTACGGGGCCCGCCTCCGGTGGGCCGGCGGCGCGGTGATCGCGGTGTCGCAGAGCGGCCGGTCGCCGGACCTCATCGCCTTCCTCGAGGCGGCTCGGGCCGGTGGCGCGCTGACCCTCGCGATCGTCAACGACCGCGATTCGCCGCTCGCCGCGGCCGCCGACCACGTCATCGACTGCCGGGCGGGCGACGAGCGGAGCGTCGCGGCGACGAAGTCGTACGTCGCTCAGCTGGCGGCCGGCGTCGCCCTGGTCGATGGGCTCGGTGGCTCGCCCGGCCTCGGCCCCGCGCTCGAGGCGATCCCGGATGTCCTGTCCGAAACGATCGCGGCGGCGTCCGAGACGATCCATGACGACAGCCCGATCGTCGCCGAGTTCGCGGCGTCGGATCGGTCCATCGTCATCGGCCGCGGCTACGACTATGCGACCGCGCTCGAGATCGCGTTGAAGCTCAAGGAGACGGGCCGGCTGTTCGCGGAGGGGTACTCGACGGCCGACTTCAGCCACGGGCCGGTCGTCCTGAGCGGGGCCGGCGTGCCCGTCCTCGTCATCCGGCCGGGTGGCCGGATGGGTCTGCCCGTGGACGAAGGGATCGTCGCGGCTCGGGCCGCCGGGGGACGGCCGTGGATCGCGGTCGGGGCCGGCGATCCCGGGCCGGTGGCGAGTGCCGATCCCGAACGGCTCATCCGGCTGCCGCTCCCCGCGGATCTGCCCGAGGCCCTCGCGCCGCTCGCGACGATCCTGCCAGGCCAGCTCCTGGCCGAGGCGGTGTCGCGTCGGCGCGGGTTCGACCCCGACGCGCCGCCGGGGCTGCGCAAGGTGACGCTGACCCGTTGACGGCCGCTACCGCCGCGGAGGTGATGAGACTCGGTCTCACATCTGGTATCGTCCCTCCGTGGACCGCCCGAACACGATCGCTCGCGCTCTCGACGACGCCGGCTACCGCCTCACCGCGCCGCGCCTGGCCCTTGCCGGGCTGATCGCCGCGCACGACGGTCACTTCACCGCGTCCGATCTCGCGACCGCCGCGCGCGACCGCCGGATCGGCGTCAGCCGGGCGACCCTCTTTCGGGCGCTCGATCTCCTGGTCGAGCTGGGCGTGGTGGAGCGGCTAGACCTGCCGAGCGGGCAGCACGCCTACGTCGAGTGCGCGCCCGCCCATCACCACCACGTCGTGTGCTCGCGCTGCGGGCGCTCGGCCGAGGTCGAGGATGCCAGCCTGAACGAGGCCGTTCGCGACATCGGCCGCCGAAGCGGGTACCGGATCGACCGGCACCGGGTGGAGCTGTTCGGGCTGTGCCCGTCGTGCCAGGCGCGCGAGGGCCGGGCCTCGTGAGACTCGGTCGCACCGTCCTCGTCCTCTGGTGGGTGGCACTGCTCGCGACGGCCTGCGACGCGGATCGTCCCGACGGAGCGCCGGGCCCCAGCGCCGACCCGGACGCGCTCCGGGTCGTCACGACGACTACCGTCCTAGCAGACATCGTCCGGGCGGTCGGCGGATCGCGAACCGACGTCCGCTCGATCATTCCGGCGGGGGTCGGTCCCGAGGACTACGAGGCCCGTCCGGACGACGCACGCCGCCTCGCCGAGGCGAGCCTGATCGTCTCGAACGGCGTCGGCCTCGACGACTTCCTCGACCGGCTCCTGACGTCGGGGTCGGGCGGGCGCCGGCTCGTGCTGGCCGACGGGCTCGCAACGATCGAGGTCGACGGCGAGCCCAACCCGCACGTGTGGCTCGATCCCACGATCGTGCGCGATGGCTTCCTGCCGCGGATCGTGGCAGCCCTGGCGGAGCTCGCGCCGGGCGATCGAGCGACCTTCGAGCGGAACGCGGCGACCTACGCCACGACCGTGTCGGCGCTGGATGACGAGCTCCAGTCGCAGGCTGCGACGATCCCGAGCGAGAACCGCAAGCTCGTCACGTTCCACGATGCCTTTCCGTACTTCGCGCGCCATTACGGGTTCGCGCTCGTCGGGGTCGTCGTCGCGAACGTGGGCCAGGAGCCGACGGCAGCCGAGCTCGCGATGCTCATCGAGAAGGTCAAGGCGGCGAACGTGACCGCCGTCTTCAGCGAGTCCCAGTTCAACCCGAAGCTGGCCCAGACCCTGGCGAGTGAGGCAGGCATCGAGCGTGTCGTGACCACGCTCTACAACGACGCCCTCGGGCCCCGTCCGGCCGACAGCTATCCGGGGATGATGCGGTGGAACATGGGCCAGATCGTCGAGGCGCTCCGGTGACCGGCGCGACGCCGGTCGTCGCGGCGGCATGGCCCGCGGTCCATCTCGAGGGCGTCACCGCGGCGTACGGGACCCGGGTGGCTCTCGCCGACGTAACGCTCGACATCCCTCGCGGTTCGCTGCTCGCCGTCATTGGGCCGAACGGCGCGGGCAAGAGCACGCTCCTCAAGCTCCTCGCCGGCCTTCTCGAGCCTTCTACCGGTACGGTCGACGTGCTCGGTGGGCCACCGGGCACGCACGCCCACGATGTCGCCTACGTGCCGCAGGCGGAGACCGTGGACTGGGACTTCCCGGTCACGGTCGGTGAGGTGGTCATGATGGGCCGCTACCCGCGGCTCGGCATCGGCCGGCGCCCCGGCCGCGAGGATCGGGCGGCCGTCGTCTCGGCCCTGGAGACCGTGGGGATGGCGGCCGAGGTCGATCGCCAGATCGGAGCGCTGTCAGGCGGCCAGCGGCGGCGCGTGTTCCTGGCCCGGGCTCTCGCCGCCGACCCCGAGCTGTACCTCCTCGACGAGCCCGTGACCGGCGTCGATGCGACGACCCAGGAAGAGCTCATGGACGTCCTCGAGGCCGAGACCCGGGCGGGCAAGACCGTCGTCGCGAGCACGCACGACCTCATCTGCGCGGCTCAGCGCTTCCATCAGGCCGCGTTCGTGAACGGGCGAATCGTTGCCACCGGGCCGGCCGAGATGGTCCTGGACCGCGACCTCCTGTCCGACACGTATGGCGGTCATGTCCTCATCCTGCCGGGCGATGACGGCGGCCGGCTCGTCCTCGACGATGCCCATCATCACGATCAGGCGCCGGGGCGCGAGTCGCATCACCACGAGGCTGGAGTCTGATGGACGCGATCGGCGTCGTGACCGACCCGCTCTCCTACGGGTTCATGCAACGGGGACTGCTGGCCGCTGTGCTCGTCGGGATCGTGTGCGCCGTCATGGGCACGTTCGTCGTCCTGAAGGGCCTCGCGTTCATCGGCGACGCGGTCAGTCACGCCGCGTTCCCCGGCCTGGTCATCGCCTTCATCCTCGGGCTGCCGTTGTACATCGGCGGCGCGGTTGCCTCGGTCGGGACCGCGCTCGCGATCGGCTTCGTGTCGCGCCGTGGACGCCTCCGCTTCGACACGACCGTCGGCGTGCTCTTCGCCGGCATGTTCGCCCTCGGCATCGTCCTCTTCTCGACGATCAAGAACTACGTCGCCGATCTGCTGGGGTACCTGCTGGGGAACGTCCTCGGGATCTCGACCGGCGACCTGCTGCAGGTCGCGCTGCTCGGCGCGGTCGTGCTCGCGGTCGTCGTCGTGCTCCGCAAGGAGCTCCTCTACGCGACCTTCGATCCGCTCGGTGCCGCCGCGTCGGGACTACCGGTCGGCTTCCTCGAGTACATGCTGCTCGCGCTCCTGGGCGTCACGATCGTCGTCAGCATCCAGGCGGTCGGGATCGTCATGGTCGTCGCGATGCTCGTCACCCCGGCAGCCACCGCGCAGCTCCTCGTGAGCCGGTTCGAACGGTTGATGATCGTCGCGGCGGTCCTCGCGACGATCGCGGCGGTGTCCGGCCTCTACGTCAGCTTCTACCTAAACCTGGCATCGGGAGCCTCGATCGTCCTCGTTGAGACCCTGCTGTTCCTCCTCGCCCTCACCCTCGGTCCGCGGACGGGTCTCCTCGCCGCCCGGGCGCGCCCCGAAGGCGGAGGGGGCGGACGTGCGTCGGCGGGCTGAGGGCGGCTACTGCTGGTAGTGCTCGACGACGTCCGCCGGGCGGGGGGCGGCCTCCGAGGGGTCGAGCCCGGCGGACCGTCGGGCCGCCCGCTGGTGGAGCAGGTCGTACGCCCGATCGAGCTCCACTTTGATCGCCTCGAGCCGGTCGTGCTCCTCCTCGGTCAGCCCGTGGCCGTCGCCGGCGTGCTGCCAGAGATGCTCCTCTTCGTCAGAGAGGGCGTTGATCCGTTCGAAGACGTCGCTATCGACCATCGCTCGTTCCTCGCGCCAAGACGGCGATCGTACGCCCGCGCGGGGAAGGCCGCCTGCGTCTTCGCGGGAATCGGAGAGCCCGCCCCCTCGCGTGAGGGGCGGGCTCTCCCGGCATCGGGGATCGGATGCTTACTTGTCGAGGATCTTGTCGGCCTTGCGGTCGATCTTGCGCTCCTCGGCGGCCGTGATCCGTCCGGCGTTCTTCGCCTGCGACGCACGCGCCTTCGCGTTCCGCGCGTGCGTCTTGTCGGGCATCGGGTACTTGTGCTCCTCGGGGAGTCCGAACTTCGAATCCGGGAGCTTGTCGCGCTGCTTCTCGGTGAGGGTGGCCATGCGGCGTATACCTCCTTCGTGTTCCGCTCGAATCGTCGCGCACGACGGGTCAGGAGCGCCTTGCGGTCGACGGGGAGGGGTTGCAGGGACCTCGCGGAAACCCGGGGTCGCTCAGGTCGTGCCGCGAGCCGCCTCCGTGGCCTTCTCGCTTCCGTCGACGCGGCCGTGGAGGAACGTCGTCAGCCCCACCGCGGTCACCGCCCCGGCGACCGGTCCCACGACGTAGATCCAGACGTCGCCCAGGTCGCCGGCGACGATCGCCGGGCCGAGCGAGCGGGCCGGGTTCATCGACGCCCCGTCGAGCGGGATCCCGATCAGGCCGCACGCGGCGATCGTCGCCCCGACCGCGAGCGCGGCGTTCGGACCGACGATCCGGAACCGGTCGGCCGTCCCCAGGATGACCACGAGCAGGATCGCCGTCAGGACCGTTTCGACGACGATCGCGCCAGACTGGTTGACGGCCTTCGGGGCGGAGACCGCCTCTCCGATCGCGTCGCCGAACAGCGCCCGAAGGAGTCCGGCGGCGACCAGCGCGCCACCGAGCTGGGCGGCCCAGTACGGCGCGAGCCAGCTCATCGGGACGAGACGCTTCAGCCCGAATGCCAGCGTCACCACGGGGTTGAAGTGGGCTCCGGACGTGTCGCCGATCGAGTAGATCAGCGCCGCAACGACGAGCGCGGGCGCGGCCGCGCGGGCAGCCTCGCCGACCTCCGCTCCGGTCACGGCGGCCGCGACGTCGGCGCCGGCAGCCGCGAACACGAGCGCGAACGTCCCGGCCGCTTCGGCGGTCAGCCGCCGCCCCCAGCCGGGCTCGTCGGCAAGCTCGCGTCGTGTCGGTCGGTCTCGGGACGCCACGCCGACACCGTACCGAACCGGCGTCATCGGCCGGCCTCAGCGCATCGAGTCCCCCGTATCAGCGTTGTCACAGGGTTGTCGTCGTGTGAACGCGACGTGTTCGCCGCGACGTCCGGCGCCGCCCCGCTGACGCGGGGCGCTCGATGACGCACAATCGGCGCTGACCCCCGGTTCGGTGCGCTCGTGCGCAGGGGAGGACGCCGTCATGTCAAGGCTCGCTCGCCGCCTCTGGATCCTCGGGCTCGTCACACTCGGCGCGATCGCGACGCCATCGATCGCTGGCGCGGCGAACGCGCCCGACCCGGTCATGCTCGTCCATGGCTACCGGGGCGACCCATCGAGCTGGGCCGACATGAAGGCCTTCCTCGAGTCGCATGGCCGGACCGTGGTCGCGATCGATCTGCCCGGCGAGGACAACGTCGCGAACGCCAAGGCGATCGGTCAGACCCTCAAGCAGCTCCGCTGGAAGTCGGTCGATCTCGTCGGCCAGAGCATGGGCGGGCTGTCGGCGCGCCAGTTCGTCAAGTACGTGAAGTCGTCGACCGCGGTGGATGCCTACGTGTCGCTCGGGACGCCGCAGTACGGCATCATCGCGGCCTGCCTGCTGCCCTCGACGTACGGCGGCCAGATGTGTCCGTCCAGCTCGTTCCTCGCCAGGCTCAACAGCGGCGACGACACGCCCGGCTCGACGGCGTGGACCACGATCTACAGCACCGGTGACGAGCTGGTCCCCAACGACTCCTCGCGGCTGGACGGCGGCGCGTGCTTCGTCCAGTTCAGCGGGATCCTCCACAACGACATGGACAACGACGCCGGGATCCAGGCCGCGACCCTGGCCGCGATCGACGGCTCCTGCCCGGGGACGTTCGTGCCGTAGTTCGCGTCGCTCGCGCCCGCGGCTCGCGACGCGCGACGCGGGCCTGGGCGGGGCTACCGTTCCGTCGTGGTCGAGTGGGTTCGAGTCGGCGAGGTCAAGCTCGAGGTCGTCGCTGCCGGTTCTGGCCCGCCGGTGGTCTTCTCGCACGGCGGCGCGTCCGACGTCCGCTACTGGGAGCCGCAGCGGGCGGCGTTCGTCGGCGCCGGCTACCGGTTCGTCGCCTACAGCCAGCGCTTCCGCGGACGGAGCCGGTCGGCGCCGAACGCCGACGCGTCGGCCGCGGCCCACGCCCGGGATCTGCTGGGGCTCCTACAGTCGGTCGGCGACGGGCCGGTGCACGTCGTCGGGTTCTCCTCGGCCGTCGCCGTGCGCGCCGCAGCCCTGGATCCCTCTCCGTTCCGGACCCTCACGATCATCGAGCCGAACGTTCCGTGGGTCCTCGAAGGCGACCCTGCCGGCGAGGAAGTGCTCGCGTGGTGGCGAGCGGAGAACGAGCGGGTCCGTGCCGTGGCCGGTGGCGATGCCGAGCGCGGCGCGGCTCTGTGGTTCGAGCTCGTCGAGGGGCGCGGCCCAGATCGGTTCGCCGCCCAGCCGGCCTGGTTCCGGGGGATGTGGCTCGAGATGTTCGACCGGCGTGGCGCCGCAGCGCCGCCGCCACCCGAGTCGTTGACCTGCGAGCACCTTGCCGGGATCGCCGTTCCGGTGCTCGCGCTCGGCGGTGAGGCCTCGAACCGCTACAGCCGCGCGATCCTCCCGGCGGTTGCGGCGTGCCTGCCGGATGTCCGACTCGTGACGCTTCCCGGCGCGACGCACTTCGTGAGCTTCCAGGATCCCTCGGCGTTCAACGCCGCGGTCCTGTCGTTCCTCGCCGATCGGTGAGGTGCCCTGCCCGAGACGACCGCCGAACGCCTCATCCGTAGGATGCCGGCGGCGTCGCGCGAACGCCGGCCGAAGAGCCTGTGCCGCGGCGGAAGGGAGTCGACCATGCGGTTCATGGATCACCGGGGGCGAGGGCTGTGGGGGCTTGCGAGCGCGCTGGTGCTGGCCGGGACGGTGGCGGGGTCGGCGGTCGCGGCGAGCCCGGCGGCCGTCACGATCGTGTCGAATGTGACGTTCAACCCGGACGGCCCCAACTACGGCGACTTCACGGCGACCGGCGCGGCGGTGGACAGCGGCGTGCTCTGCCCGAGCGGCACGTTCGTGGATCTCGGAATCCGCTTTGCCGGGTTCCAGAGCAACCGTGGCGAGGTCCAGCTCCAGGTCGTCAAGCTCTTCACGTGCGACGACGGCAGCGGCGAGTTCGTGGTGAAGATGCAGATCCAGGCGAACTTCGACACCGGGATCGAGACGTTCAGCTGGGTCGTGCTGGACGGGAACGGCGAGTACGCCTCGTTGCGCGGCAGCGGTCTGGGCTCCACCGTCCCGACCCAGACGGGCAACATCAACACGTTCGTGGGGTTCGTGTTGGGCTGACGGCGTTCCTCGCCGGGTCCGACCCGCGGCCCGCGAGCGGCCGTTCTTGAATAACGAATCTCCAGCGGTCGTTAGGAAGCGCAACGCGGACGCCATCTGCGTCGCCACGCACGAACCAGCGGCGAGTTTCTGCCTAGCGACCACCAGGTGGTCGTTAGTCGAGAAGAGCCCGCCTAACGACCCCCTCAGATTCGATATTCAATTTCTGCGTCGCTCTTGGCTCTGGGCGACCGGCGCCCGGACGCGTCGAGATGGTCTAGTGAGACGTCCTCGAAGCGCGGCTCCAGGGCACTCAGGCCGTGCTCGCGCCGGGCCACACGTGCTGTTCCCGGAGTATCTATCGTTGCGAGATGCATGACTCGACCGAGCGGATGAGCGTCGAGGCGACGCGGGCTGTGTTCGAGCGGTATGTCGCGGGGGACGGCGAGGACCTGAGCATGCTCGCGGACGACGTGGTGTACCGCATCATGGCGACTGGCGAGGAGCACCGCGGGCGCGACGGGGTCGCGAAGCTGTTCAACACCTTCTATGCGGAGCGGTTCGACGCGGACGCCGTCCTCGTGCGCCAAGTTATCGGCCCGGGCACGGTCGCGGCGGAGTGGATGTTCGTCGGGAAGCACATCGGCGAGTTCGACGGCGTGCCCCCAACCGGTGCCGACGTCCGAGTCCCGTTCGCCCTCGTCTACGACCTCCGCGATGACCTGATTACGGAAGCCCGCGTCTATTTCGAGTACCCGGCTTTCCACGCGCAGGTCAGCGCCCGCCCGGGCCGCTGATCGACGTACTGGAGGGCGTCACCAGGAAGTCGTCCGGCAGGCGCGGATCTCGGTCGCGTGGTTCCGGCAGTAGCCTAGTTCCCACGGAACCTGCCCGCTGCTAGTCCACGTACTGAAGGGGCGTCACCTCGAAGCCAACCGGCAGCTTCACGCCGGTGGCGTGGTTCGGGCAGTAGCCGTTCGGGATCTTGTCGAGGTACTGCTGGTGGTAGTCCTCGGCGAAGTAGAAGGGCGGCGCCGGCGGGCCGACGATCTCGGTCGTGATCTGGCCGTAGCCGGCCGCGCTGAGGCGCTCCTGGTACATGTCCCGGCTCATCTCGGCCAGCCGCCGCTGCTCGTCGTCGTGGACGAAGATCGCCGAGCGGTACTGGGTGCCCATGTCGTTGCCCTGGCGCATCCCCTGGGTGGGGTCGTGGCTCTCCCAGAACACCTTCAGGAGTCGCGGGTAGCTCGTCTTCGAGGGGTCGAACACGACCCGGACGGCCTCGGCATGGCCGGTTCGACCGGTGACCGACTCCCGGTACGTCGGGTTCGGAGTGGTGCCTCCCTGGTAGCCGACCGCGGTCGTCCAGACGCCGGGCTGCTCCCAGAACGTCTTCTCCTCGCCCCAGAAGCAGCCGAGGGCGAACTCGGCGATCTGGAACCCGGCGGGGTAGGGGCCTGCGATCGGGGTGCCCAGGACGGTGTGGTCCTTCGGCTCGAGAATCGGGTCGGGGCGGCCGGGCAGGGCCTGCTCGGCGGTGGGCATGGACGGAGATCGGAAGAGGAACTTCATGGGTTGATCCTACGCGCGCCGGCCGCCGAGGCGATGACGCGGGCGTGACGAGCGCCGCGTGGCTGGCGGCGAGCGGTGCGGCCCGAGGTCATCGTCAGCTGTTCATTTCGCCGGCTTCCCGACGCGGAACGCGACGTGGCAGGCCCGTTGCGGGACGTCCCGCTCAGCTGATGTGCACCCAGGCCCGGAAGCGGGCCGAACACCCCGCGCCCCATCGATCGCGTGCCCGAACGTCGAAAAATTGAACACGGCGTGATCGCGGGGGGTGGGCATCGCCCGCGGAACCGGGCGCCAGGCGGGCGCTCACGAGGACGGCGCTCACGAGGCCGCCGCCAGCTCGCCAGCCGGACGGATCGAGACGACGTCGAGCGGCTCCTGGCGGCCGGCGATCTCGACCGTCCGCCGCTCGCCCACGACGCTCGGCTCCGCATCGCCCCAGACCTCGGCGGATGCGAGCACCTCGCCGGCGGCCGCAAGCGCACCCAGCCGAGCCGCAACGTTGACCGGATCGCCGAGGGCCGAGAAGTCGAGCCGATCGCCGGAGCCCAGGACGCCGACGAACGCGGTCCCACGCTGGACGCCCGCCCCGACTCGGATCCCCGATGCCGGCAGGGACGACCGCTCGACGGCCTCGACGATCGCGACCGCGGCCGCGACGGCACATTCGGCATGCCCCTCGCCGGCGATCACCGGGATGAACAGCGCCATGACCCCGTCGCCGAGGTACTTGTCGACCGAGCCGCCGTTGTCCTCGATCGCCCGCGCGGCAAGCTGGTAGAACGTCTGGAGGGCGGTCCGGAAGCTGGCCGGCCCGATCGATTCGGCGATCGCGGTCGAGCCGCGGATGTCGGCGAAGATGATCGAGATGTCGATCTCGGCACCGCCCGGATGGTCGGCGAGGTGCCCGAAGCACATCCCGCACATCGTGGGATTCGCCGTCGAGCGGCCGTGCTGGACGACCCGGGTCACCAGGCCGCCGACTCCGTCGAACGGCGCCGCGCAGACCTTGCAGCGCGGCCCGTGGGGGATGCGATGCCAGAACCTGCGCATCGCGACGACCGAGCGATCCTCCCCGGTGAGGCGCCCACGCCAGAGGTCGGTCTCGCCGGTTCGCTCCAGCGGCGCCCACGCGTCACGTGGCTCGCGCGCGTCGTTCATTGCCGTCAGACTACTGCAGCGCCCCCGACGACCGGTGCCACGCGCGCCCGGTTCGAACGTACTGGCGCCCGCCAGCCGCCGCGAACACGATCGGGCTATGGATCGGGGAGCGGCGGCGTCCGATCGTCCGAGGGACCAGACCGACCCCCGCGACCTGGAGCTCTCGAACCGTGCCTGCCGGATCCACGCCGCCCCGTCACGCCCCGGGCGCGGCCATCCTTACCGCCGTCCTCGGCGCCGTCGCGATCGCCGCCAGCATGCCCGCCGCCGCGGCCGCCCGGACGACGCCGGCCGCAGCACCGGGCCGGACCGCCCCCGACGCGGCCGCCTCGACGCTCGAGGGGATCGACGTCAGCCACTGGCAGGGCGCGATCGACTGGGCCAAGGTCGCCGGCGCCGGCAAGCGCTTCGCGATCATCAAGGCGACCGACAGCGACGACTTCTTCGACGACCGCTACGTCTACAACCACACCAACGCCAAGGCGAAGGGCCTGTGGACCGGCGCTTACCACTTCGCGCGCCCCGATTCGACCGCCGGAGATGCCGTCGGGGAGGCCGACTGGTTCGCCTCGCACATCGGGCTCTCGGCCGGCGACCTGATCCCCGCCCTCGACCTCGAGCAGAGCGGCGGTCTAGGCGTCACCGCCCTCCAGAACTGGGTGAAGGCGTTCCTCGACCGGGTCACGAGCCGGACCGGCGTGAAGCCGATGATCTACACGAGCCCGGCGTTCTGGAAGAAGTACATGGGTGACAGCCGGGCGCTGGCGGACGCCGGCTACAAGACCCTCTGGATCGCGCATTGGGGCGTGTCGGCGCCGGCCGTTCCGGCCGAGAACTGGGGCGGTCACGGCTGGACGTTCTGGCAGTACACGAGCGATGGCACGGTCCCCGGGATCTCCGGGCGGGTCGATCTCGATCGCTACAACGGGACCGACTTCACGCGTGTCGCCTACTCGAACTTCCGGCTGACGGCATCGATCCCGAGTGGGGCGACCAAACAGGGCGGGACGTCGACCGCGAGCGTGGGCATCCTGCGCACGAACTTCGATTCCGGCGTGGCCCTCGACGTGACCGGCCTGCCGGCCGGCGCGGACGCGTCGTTCGACAGGAATCCGGCGAAAGGTGACGCGTCCGCGCTGACGGTCACGACCGCGACGGACCCGACCGCGACGCCGGTCGGCACCTACCCGCTGACGATCACCGGAACGTCGGACGGGCTGACCCGCATGGTCAAGGTGAATCTCGTCGTGTCCGATGGCCTGCCGCCCACGGTGTCGGTCCCGCAGACGAAGCTCTGGTCGAGCCGGACGCTCGGCACGACGACCGTCCCCGTCCGCGTGCTCTGGTCGGCCAGCGACCCGAGCGGGATCGCGTCGAGCGCCCTCCAGCGCAGCTCGAACGGCGCCGCGTGGACGACGATGAACCTGGCCTCTGCGACCGCCACGGCCGCGGACAGCACGATCGCGATCGGGGGAACGGCACGTCACCAGGTTCGCGCCACCGATCGCAACGCGAACACCAGCGACTGGGTCGTCGGCGGGCTCGTCAAGGCCAGCGTCTACCAGCAGTCGTCAGCGGCGGTGACCTGGACGGGGTCCTGGAGCACGGCGAGCTGGACGGGCGCGTCCGGCGGGAGCGTGCGCTACGCGACCGCGAAGGGGGCGTCGGCGACGTTCTCATTCACCGGGTCGAGCGTCGCGTGGGTGGCAGCGAAGGGACCCACGCGCGGCTCGGTCTGGGTCTACGTCGACGGCGCCTATGCCGGCTCGGTCGGCCTGTATGCCTCGAGCGGCCAGTCCCGCGCGATCGTGTTCGCTCGGAACTGGACGAGCGTCGGGTCGCACACCCTGAAGATCGTCGTGGCCGGCACCGCCGGTCATCCGCGCGTCGACGTCGACGCGTTCGTCCGCCTGACGGACGGCTGACCGGAGGCCGAACGGGGGGCGCCGCCTAGCGAGGCTTGCCCTCGCGCAGCGCGGCGATCGACTTCTCGATCCGGCGCGTCCGGGTCTCGGCGCTCTTCGCGCCGGCGACCAGCGCGGTGTGATAGCCCTTGTTGCTCGGCGACAGGGCCTCGAACGTGCGCCGTGCGGCCGGCTCCGCATCGAGCGCGGCGGCGAAGTCCGGCGGCAGCTCGACCTCGCGCGGCGCGTCATCGAGCTCCAGCTCGATGTCGTGCGTCTCCCCGCCAGCTACGCCCGCGCCCGCCCGGTTCTCGGCGCTCACGCCCACGAGGTACCGGCCGCCCATCGGCGCGACCGTGCTCCGGTACGTGTACCCATTGAGCGTCACCCGGACCGGCGGCCGCTTGCCCCTGCTCAGCGCCAGGACGACGTCCTCGGGCACCTCGAACCCCACGGCGGTCTTGCCGGTCTGCTCGAGCAGGGCGCGGATCCGTTGGGCGGGCATGGCGGTCCTCCGGTGTCCTCAGTCGGTGTCGGGCAGCCAGACGTTGTCGTGCCGCCGGTAGAAGTCGGCGACCTCTGCCTCGTCGCTCGGCCGGCCGGACCGGCCCCACTCGGCGAGCCCCTCGAAGTAGGCCTCGCGCGGCCCGCCGGGCGCGAAATGGATGAGCATCGAGGCGGGCGCCCCGGAGTCGTTCCGGAAGCCGTGGACGCCGCCG
>Ga0081539_10005332_pt1 | contig 13199 bp, 9 predicted proteins | sample TabmetS4T2R2_FD_71023 | JGI IMG/M metagenome (GOLD analysis project Ga0081539, IMG submission 71023) | Tabebuia heterophylla rhizosphere microbial communities from the University of Puerto Rico - S4T2R2 | ecosystem: Host-associated > Plants > Roots > Rhizosphere ...
CCCGGCGCGCGGACGTGATCGTCGAGCGTCCGCCGAGCGGAGCCCTCAGCTACTGGGCCAACTGGGACGGCGTCCACTTCCTCCACATCGCAGAGCACGGCTACGCGAACGAGCAGCAGACGTCGTTCTTCCCTCTCTACCCGCTGCTGCTGCGTCCGCTGACCGCCGCCGGCGTCGGCGCGCCGCTCGCCGGCGTGCTCGTCTCGGGCGTCGCGACCGTGTTCGCGCTCCTCTTCTTCCACGAGCTCGCGCGCCGGCTGCGCGGGGAGCGCGTCGCCCGGTTCGCGACCGTCTCGCTCGCGCTCTTCCCGTCGGCGTTGTTCCTCAACGCGGCGTACAGCGAAGCCCTCTTCCTCGCCCTCAGCGGCGGCTGCCTGTGGGCGCTGTACGTCAAGCGCGACCCGCTGAACGCCGGCCTGCTGGGCTACTTCGCGGCGCTGACACGCAGCTTCGGTGTGTTGCTCGCGCTCGCTGTCGGATGGGAGTGGCTGCGCAACCGGCGCGAGCACGGGTGGACGGCGCTGATCGGTGTCGCCGCTCCGGTCGTCGGGCTCGCCACGTATTCCTTCTATCTCTGGCGCGTCGCGCGGCAGCCGCTGCTGTTCAACATCGCGTACGAGCGGTGGGGACGCTCGCGTGAGGATCCCGTCACCGGCTTCGTCCGCGGCTTCCGGCACGCGGATGACGGCCTTCAGTACATCGCACATCCCGGGCGGTTGTTCGGCACGAGCTCGCTCAACCCGCCGTTCTGGGTCTCGAACACGGTCGCGTTCGGCGCGGCGGTGTTCCTCGTCGTGCTCCTCGCCGTTGCCGTGACGCGGTTGCCGGTCGGTCTCGTTCTCTATTCGGCGGCCGCGGCGCTGGTGCCGATGTCGTTGCCGAACCCGATCCTGCCGCTCGTCGGTCTGCCGCGGTACGCGCTCGCGGTGCTGCCGCTGTTCGTCGTGCTCGGTGTCGGCCTCGCGCGCAGCCGCGTCTTCGCCGTTGCGTGGCTCGCGGTGAGCGTCACGTTCGCGGTGCTGCTGACGCTGGAGTTCGTGACCTTCCGCTGGGTCGCGTGAGTCAGCGCGGCCGCCAGTCCTCCCGCGTGATCGCCCAGCGCTCGTGGTCGCGCCAGCGGCCCCCGATCTTGAGGTAGCGCGGGGAGTAGCCCTCGTAGCCGAAGCCCGCGCGCTCGACGAGCCGGCGAGACGCGTCGTTGCCCGGCTGGATGTTCGCCTCCAACCGGTGCAGCTTCAGCCGTCGGAACGAATGGCGGAGGACCAGGTCGAGCCCCTCGCTGATGAGTCCTTGGCCGGCGTGCGGCTCGAAGGCGTAGTAGCCGAGGTACGCGCTCTGGAAGAAGCCGTAGGAGATCTGGCTGAGGTTGAAGACGCCGGCGATCGCGTCGTCGTCGCGCCTGCAGACGAGGAAGCAGCGCTCGCTCTGCATCCGGCAGCGCGCGAGGTACGCGTCGAACTGGCGCGCGGTCTCGGGCGCGTAGATCCAGGGCCGGTGCAGCTTGCGGCTCGCGCGCGCTGCGCGCACGAACTCGTCGCCGTCCGTCTCGCGTGGAGCGCGGAGGTAGACCCGCTTGCCGACTTCGATCGCTCGCATCTCGAACCGAAAAACCCCGCGAGGAGCGGGGCTTTTTGCGAGGCTGCGGGGCTAGGATTCGAACCTAGACTACTCGGTCCAGAGCCGAGCGTCCTACCGTTAGACGACCCCGCAAAGGGCCAGTCAGTGTAGCCGCGGTTCGGTGATTCCGAGCCGCTGCAGCTAGGCGTCGCGGGCGACGCCGTCGATGTACGTCGCCGTCGGGCGCGGCTCGATCCCGAGGGCGCGCAGAGCGGTCGGGGAGGCCGGTTGCTCCTGGACGTCGGCGGCCCAGGCCATCCCCATCACCGACGCCTGAACCGGGTGGACGTGCTGCAACAGGGCGCAACCCGCCCGGAGCGCGGGACGCGGAACGTGGCGCACCTTCAGCGGGCGCCGCAGCGATTCTTCGAAGCGTCGCACGACCTGCTTGCGCGTCATCGGGTCCGGGCCGCCGAACTCGAGGAGCTCCGGCGGATCGTCGGCCACCGCGGCGCGCACGGTTGCCTCTGCGACGTCGTCCACGCCCACGTACGCGTTCGGTGTCTCGCCGCGCCCGAAGATGAGTGCCTTCGAGTCGCGCCAGTCGAGCTTCACGACCTCGGACAGCCAGATCTCCTGGAACATCTCGGGTCGCAGGATGACCGTTCGCATCGACGAGCGTTCGAGGCGCTGCTCGATGCGCTGCTTTGCGCGCGGGAGCGGGGCGACCAGCATCGCGCGGTCCATCGGGACCGAGACGAAGACGAAACGCTCGACGCCGGCCTGCTCGGCGGCCTCGATCAGCGCCTCGTTGCCGCGGATGTCGACGCCGTCGATCGACACCCGCTTGTCACCGCCGAGCCGGCGACCGATCGACGTCGCGGTGGTGACGACCGTGCCGACGCCGTCGACCGCGGCGTGCAGCGTGTTCGGCTGCTGCAGGTCGCCGCGGGTGATCTCGGCTCCCTGAAGAGCGGACGCGTCGGATCCTTCACGGACGAGCGCGCGGTACGCGACTCCGCGCTCGTGAAGCTTGCCCGCGATCCGACCCCCGAGGAGCCCCGTTCCGCCGACCAACAGGAGCACGTTCACGTCTCGAGTCGGTACATGGGCACCAGGCGTTTCTCGGCTTCGGTGTCGATGTGCGCGACGACTTCGACGTACGGCTCGAGGCCGGAGCCGACGAGCTTGGCCTTCAGCAGGCCGTCCACCTGGTAGATCCCCGACGAGTTGTTCATCAGGATCTCGATCAGGATCGGCCGCGTCTCGCCGTCCTTGATCTCGACCGAATCGATCGCGGCCGCGCTCAGCGAGTGGATCGAGACCGAGCCGCGCTCGAACGGAATCCGAGAGCGGCCTTCCGCCATGTCGAGCGCGTCGGCGACGCGGACGATGCCCGATTCCAGCGTGAGCGGCTTCCCGTAGTCGCGGTGGCTCGTGATCGCCTGCAGCACCTCGCTGCAGATCACCGTCAGGTCGGGCTCCTCGTAGACGCCCCGGAGCAGCTCGCGCAGCTTCGGTTCCGCGAGGAACAGCGAGAAGTCCTCGTGGCCTTCGCGGTGCACGGCCATGCCGATGCAGTGCGTGAACGCGGCGAGGGCGACCACGACCTCGGCGTCGTCGCGCGCGTAACCGTAGTCGCGCACGACGCCCGGCTCGACGCCGTGCTTCGTGAGCTGGCGCAGGAGCTTCAGCGCGATGTTCGCGACGATCTGGATGTGCACCCACGAGTGGTCGTTGATCTGCATCCGCGAGACGGCGTTCACGTTGGCCACGTGCCACCACGCCTTCAGCTGCGTGTCGGCGTTGACGCGGTCGAGCACCGTGCGCAGCTTGCGGTTGGCGCGCGCCGGCACGTTGATCCGCATGCGCTCGACCGCCTGCGTAGGCGTGAGCCGGGTCTCGCGCTCCGCCTCCTCCGAGACGGGCTGGTCGATCCGTTCCTCGGTCTCTTTGTCCAGCGCCATCGCCGACAGCGTACGTCTCCGGGCGCGCGGGCTCCTGTGTCCCGTTACAAACCCTCGACCATCCTCAAGGGTGCCTGGCACCCGGGCAAGCCTGCAACGGACACGCCCTACCCGACGAACCGCTTGCTCGAGCGGGTCACAACCCTCGACTTGCCTCAACCGTGCCTGGCACCAGGCCATGGCTCCAGCAGGCATGTGCGGCTCACGGGACGGAGGGTCAGGCGACCTCGGCCCAGTCGCCGTAAAGCGACGTGTACAGCCCGCGCCGGGCCATCAGCTCGTCGTGCGTCCCTTGCTCGACGATCTGCCCGTGCTCGAGGACGACGATCAGGTCGGCACCCCGGATCGTCGAGAGCCGGTGCGCGATGATGAACGCCGTCCGGCCTTCCAGCAGCGTGCGCAGCGCCTGCTCGATCTTGCGCTCGGTGCCGATGTCGACCGAGCTCGTCGCCTCGTCGAGGATCAGGATCCGCGGATCTGCGAGCAGCGCCCGCGCGAGCGCCACGAGCTGGCGCTGGCCGAGGGAGAGCCGTGTGCCGCGCTCCTGCAGGTTCGTCTCGTACCCGTCCTCGAGCTCGACGACGAAGTCGTGCGCGCCGACGGTCTTCGCGGCGCGAACGATCTCCGTCTCGGACGCACCCGGGTTGCCGAACGCGATGTTGTCGCGAACGGTGCCGGCGAACAGGAACCCCTCCTGCGGGACGACGCCGAGCTGGCGGCGGAGCGAGTCCTGCGTCACCGAACGGACGTCGTGGCCGTCGATCGTGATCGCACCGCCGCGGACGTCGTAGAACCGCGCGAGCAGCTTCGCGATCGTCGACTTGCCCGCGCCGGTGTGGCCGACGAGCGCGACGGTCGTCCCGGCAGGGACGTCGAGCGAGATTCCGTGCAGCACCTCGGGCCCTTTTCCGTAGCCGAAGTGGACGTCTTCGAACTGAACGTGACCCTCGATCCGCGGCAGGTCGACGGCGCCCGGCTCGTCGACAACTTCCGGCTCCTCGTCGAGCACCTCGGTGATCTTGTCCAACGCGGCGACCGCGGACAGGAACGTGTTGTACAGCTGCGACAGCTGCTGCACCGGGTCGAAGAAGTTCGACAGGTAGCCGACGAACGCGAAGAGCGTGCCGACCGTCATGTCGTTGCCGAAGACGCGGTAGCCGCCGTAGCCGAGCACGATCGCGGTCGCGACGGCCGAGAGGAAGTCGACGAAGGGGAAGTACAGACCGTTCAAGAGGACGGTCCGCTGGTTCGCCTCGCGGTAATGCGCGTTGACCTCGCGGAACTTCCGCTCGTTGTGCGCCTCACGCGTGAACGCCTGGACGACGCGCATCCCCGCGATGTCTTCGGCGAGCGTCGCCGTGACGAGACCGAGCCGCTCGCGCACTGCGCGGTACGCGGCGGCCGAGCGCTTGCGGAAGAGCACCGTCGCCCACGACATCGCGGGCATCACGGTCAGCGTCGCGAGCGCGAGCCGCCAGTCGAGGAAGAAGAGGATGATCGCCGAGCCGAGGAGCGTCAGCGTGTTCTGCACCAGCGAGGTGACGCCGTCCGTAACGAGCTGATCGAGCGCCTCGACGTCGTTCGTCAGGCGGCTGATGATCACGCCCGCACGGTTTCGCTCGTAGTAGCCGAGCGAGAGCCGCTGCAGGTGGCGGAACAGCTTGTTGCGCAGGTCGGCGAGGATGCGCTCACCCGTCCAGCCGGTGAAGTACGTCTGCGCCGCCGAGGTTGCGATCGTGCCGACGCCGGCGGCCACGAAGAGCGCCGTGATCCACCAGAGCGCCCCTTCGTCGCGGTGCTGGATGCCGCGGTCGATCGCGAGCTTCGCCAGGTACGGCGGGACGAGCGCCACGGCCGTGGCGAGCAGCAGGAAGCCGATCGCCAGCGCGGTCCGCCGCTTGTACGGAGCCGTGAACCGGGCAAGCGTCGCAATCCGCCGGCGCGTCGCGGCCCAGGACCAGTCGTCGACGGCTGCACCGCGTGCGCGCATCAGGTGACCGCCCGGCTGGTAGACCCTCATGCCGTCGCCCGCTCTTCGACGCGCTGCGCGAACTCCTGCTCGAGAAGCCCGTGCTCGTAGATCTCGCGGTAGACCGCGCTGCGGGCGAGCAGCTCGTCGTGCGTCCCGCGCGCGGCGATCGTGCCCTCGTCGAGGACGACGATCTCGTCGGCGAGGGAGATCGTGGACAGCCGGTGCGCGATGATGATCGTCGTCCGCCCGCGCATCGCCTCGCGGAGCCCGAGCTTGATCTGCGCCTCGGTGGTCGCGTCGACGGACGCGGTCGCGTCGTCGAGGATCAGGACGCGGGGATCGACGATCAGCGCCCGCGCGATCGCGATTCGCTGCCGCTGGCCGCCGGAGAGCGTGATGCCGCGCTCGCCGATCATCGTCTCGTAAGCCTCCGGCAGGCGCTCGACGAACTCGTGTGCCTGCGCCAGACGAGCGGCGTGCTCGACCTCCTCGTCGGTCGCGTCCGCGCGGCCGAAGGCGATGTTCTCGCGGACGGTCGCCGAGAAGAGGAACGGATCCTGCGAGACCACGCCGATCGCACGCCGCAAGGAGCTCAGGGTCACGTCGCGGACGTCGACGCCGTCGAGCTCGATCGTGCCCGAGGTCACGTCGTAGAACCGCGGCACGAGCGCCGCGAGCGTCGTCTTGCCCGAGCCGGTGTGACCGATCAACGCAACGGTCCGGCCCGGCTCGAGCTCGAGGTCGATGTTCCGCAGCACCGTGCGACCCTCCGCGTACTCGAAGCCGACGCCCCGATAGGCGACGCGTCCCGGCCCGGGTGTGAGCTCGGCGGCGCCGGGTCTGTCGTCGACGTCAACCGCCTCGTCGAGCACCTCGAAGATTCGCTCGCCCGACGCAGTCGCCCGCTGCGCCTGGCCGATCCACATCCCGAGCATGCGCAACGGCATCACGAGCATCAGCACGAGCACGTTGAAGAAGAAGAAGTCGGTGTACGACAACGTCCCGTGGATGACCATGCGGCCGCCGACGAGGAGCACCGCTCCCTGTGCGAGCAGCGGCAGAAACGACAGCACGGGCACGTAGATCGCGCGTTGCTTGTTCGCGGCGATCGACTGCGCGAACACCTGCTCGGACGCCGCTTCGAACTTGCGCTGCTCGCCCCGCTCCTGCGCGAACGACTTGACGACGTGGACACCGACGATGTTCTCCTCGGCGACGGTCGCGACGTCGGCCATCTTCTGTTGCACGTCGCGGAGCAGCGGGTGCGCGACGTGCGAGTAGCGATAGGCGAGGCCGATCAGCAGAGGCGCGATCCACAGCGCGACGAGCGTCAGCTTCCAGTTGACGACGAACATCACGACCATCGCGCCGAGCAGCGTCAGCACGTTCTGGAAGAAGAAGATGAGGCCGTACCCGAGGAAGAAGCGGACCGTCTGCAGGTCGACGGTCGCGCGCGACATCAGCTGTCCGGTCTGGTGCCGGTCGTAGAAGCCGAACGAGAGCCGGACGAGATGCGCGTACAGCGCGTTGCGCATGTCGAACTCGACGCCCAGCGCCTGGCGCCCGGAGATCAGCCGCCGGCCGGCCATGAACACCGCCCGCGACAGCCCGACGACGACGATCGCGGCGACGATCATGTCGAGCGCATGGCGGTGCTCCCCGTGGACGGCCTTGGCGAGCCCAGCGCCGGTCAGATAGGCGCTCGCGAACTGGCCCGCCTGCGAGAGCACGGCCAGCACGATCGAGACCGCCAGCGACCATTTGTAGGGCCGCAGGAAGCCGAGCAGACGGCGAAACGTCGTCCTGTACGGGACCGAGGCCATCCGAGAAACTTAGCCCGTGGATATCACGGAAACGCGGTATGCCCAGAGTGGCGACGTCAGCATCGCGTACCGGATCGCGGGCGACGGCCCGTTCGACGTCGTCTGGATCCCGCCTGGGATCTCGAACGTCGAGCGTGCGTTCGAGATCGGGGGCGTGCAACGCGAGTTCTTCGAGCGAATCGCATCCTTTTGCCGCCTGATCGTGTTCGACAAGCGCGGCACGGGCCTTTCCGACCGCGTTGCCGGGATCGCCGACATCGAGACGCGGATGGACGACGTGCGGGCGGTCATGGATGCCACCGGCTCTCAGCGCGCCGCGGTCGTCGGTGTCTCCGAGGGAGGCCCGATGAGCATCGTGTTCGCGGCCACGTATCCAACGCGCACTCGTGCGCTTGTGTTGTACGGCACGCTGCCGAGGTTCGTTCGCGGCCCCGATTACCCGTTCGGGCAGTCGAAAGAGGAACTGCTACGGGAGGCGGAACACGACGTCCAGCACTGGGGAACGATCGAGCTCGCCCGCGAGTGGCTCGGTCCGGACGCCTCCGACGACAGCCTCGCCGAGATGGCGACGAGGATGCGCGACGGGGCGAGCCCGGGTGCGTACCGGCAGCTCGAGCAGATGAACTCGGAGATCGACGTTCGGGGAGCGCTGAAGTCGATCCGCGTGCCGACCCTCGTCCTCCATCGCACGGATGACCACGTCCAGGTCGCCGGCGCTCGCTGGATGGCCGACCAGATCTCCGGTGCCCGCTTCGTCGAGACGCCTGGATCGCAGCACATGATCATCCACGGCGACTGGGAGCGCATCGCTGATGAGATCGAGCGTTTTCTCGTTCCGATCTGCACGGCTGAGGAGCCGGAGGTCGAGCCCGAGACCTTGCTCGCAACCGTGCTCTTCACCGACATCGTCGATTCGACGGCGACCGCGGCCGAGCTCGGCGACCGCCGCTGGCGCGAGCTGCTCGAGCGCCACCACGCCGTCATCCGCGAACATCTTGCGCGCTTTCGCGGCACCGAGATGGACACGGCGGGCGACGGCTTCTTCGCGCGCTTCGACGGGCCGGCGAGGGGGATCCGATGCGCCCGCGCGATCACCGACGCGGTCTCGACCCTCGGCCTCGGCGTCCGAGCGGGCCTCCACACGGGCGAGTGCGAGCTGCTCGACGGCAAAGTCGCGGGGATCTCGGTCGCACTGGGCGCGCGCGTCGCCGCGAAGGCGGCGCCGGGGGAGGTGCTCGTCTCGCAGACCGTGAAGGATCTCGTCGCGGGCTCGGGGATCGTCTTCGAAGACCGTGGCGTCGCGGAGCTGAAAGGCGTGCCGGGCGAGTGGAGGCTCTATGCCGTCGCCGACGCCTGAGATCCGCTATGCGCTGAGCGGCGACGTCTCGATCGCCTATGCGGTCGTCGGCGACGGCCCGGTGGACCTCGTGTTCGTGCATGGGTTCGCGGGCAATCTGCAGAACGAGCTCGAGATGCCGGAGTACGCCGCGTTCCATTCGCGCCTCGCGTCGTGCTCGCGGCTCGTGGTCTTCGACCGGCGCGGCACCGGCCTTTCGGACCGCATGCGGGAGGCAGCGACGCTCGAGACGCGGATGGACGATCTCCGCGCGGTGCTGGACGCCGTGGGCTCGCAGAGCGCGGTTGTGTTCGGGACGTTCGAGGCGGCGGCGATGTGCCTGTTGTTCGCTGCGACGTATCCCGAAAGGGTTCGCGGGGTAATCCTGTACAACCCGGTCGCGAGCACCGGCGCCTCTCGCCACGTTGCGAGCGACGCCGACATCGCGACGATGATCGAACAGTGGGGCACGCGGGCTTCCGCCGCGGCGCAGATCGAGGTCATGGCCCCTTCCCGCGCCGGAGACGACGCTTTCGCCGACGTGATGGCGCGGCACCAGCGGCTCGGCGCGAGCCCTGGCGCGGCCAGAACGATTCTGCGCATGTCCAGGGAGGTCGACGTCGGCGACGTCCTGCCGGCGATTCGCGTCCCGACACTCGTCATGCACATGCCGTCGCTACGGGAGGAGGCCGAGTACCTGGCCGCCCGGATCGCCGGGGCGCGTCGGTACGAGGTTCCGGGGCCGGACTACTACATCATGCTCCTCGGCGACGAGGCATATGACGAAATCGAGCGCTTCGTCGAGTCTCTGCACGGCGATCCGGCGCCGGACACGGTGCTGGCGACGGTGCTGTTCACGGACATCGTCGGGTCGACCGCGCGCGCAGCCGAGCTCGGGAACCGCGCCTGGCGCGAGCTCGTCGAGCGGCACCACGCAGTCGTGCGGCGGTCGCTCGACGTCTTTCGCGGCCGCGAGCTGGACACGGCCGGAGACGGATTCTTCGCCTCCTTCGACGGGCCCATCCGTGCGATCCGTTGTGCGACGTCGGTCGTGACCGGCGTTCGAGATCTCGGCCTCGACGTCCGCGCCGGCCTGCACACGGGCGAGTGCGAGACGATCGGGGACAAGCTCGGAGGGATCGCGGTCAACATCGGCGCGCGCGTGGCGGCGCGCGCCGGGGCCGGCGAAGTGCTCGTCACGAGCACCGTGAAAGACCTCGTCGCCGGCTCCGGACTCGTCTTCGAGGACCGCGGCGCCGCCGAGCTGAAAGGCGTGCCCGGGGAGTGGCGGCTCTACGCCGTCGCCGACGCCGCTTCCTGAAGCGCCGGCCGCATCTCCCGCAACAGCTCGAGGAAGGCGGCGGTCGCGCCGGACGGCTCGCCGACGTTCCGGCGGCGGAGGGCGACGATCGGCCGCCGCGGCGGACGGCGGTCGGAGATCTCCACGACGCGCAGCCGCCGCGCGCGCACCTCGTCGGCGACGGCGACCGCGGGCAGGAAAGCAACGCCGAGCGCCTGCTCGATCATCTTCTTCGCCGAGTCGATGTTGTCGAGCTCCATCACCGAGCGCGGCGTGATCGCCGCCTCGAGGAACAGCGCGCTCGTCAGCTCGTGGTAGCTCGACGCCTTGTCGAACAGCACGAAGTGCTCGTCGGCGAGGTCGGCGATACGCGCGTTCCTGCCGAAGCGGTGGTCCGGATGGACGACGAGGACGAGCTCGTCCTCGTAGAGCGCGAACGAGTCGAGCTCAGGATCGTGGACGGCGCGGCTGAGGCCGAGGGTCACCTCGTCGCGCTTGACCATCTCGACGACCTCCTCGGAGTGACCGGTACGCACCGCGACCTGCACGTCCGGGTGCGTCTCGGCGAAGCGCTTGAGGATCGCGGGGAGCGCATAGGTCGAGACCGCGGGTGACGCGCCGATCGCCACGTGCCCGACGACGCCGCGCGCGAGCTCGCCGAGGACCTGCTTTCCATCGGCGACGGCCTGCAGCGCGCGCTCGGCGTAGGGCAGGAAGGCGCGGCCGGCCTCCGTCAGGCGCGCGCCGCCGCGGCGCCTGATCACGAGCTCCGTGCCCACGGTGCGCTCGAGCGTGTTCAGGCGCGCGCTCAGCGCCGGCTGCGTCACGAAAAGCGCGTCCGCCGCCCGCGTCACCGAGCCGCGGCGCGCGACCTCGACGAACGCCTCCAGCTGCGGATACATAAAAGAAGTCTATCGAAATGATCCATAAGAACGATGGTTTTTCAGCAACAGCTCGGGCACCCTCGAGTCGTGGCGGTGCGGGCGCCGCATATCGAAATTCGGGGCGCGGCCGACGACCGCATCCTCACTCCCGCCGCTCTCGACTTCGTGCAGACGCTCGAGCAGGCCCTCGCGTCCCGGCGCCGCGAGCTACTCGCCGTGCGCGGCGAACGGTGGCAGCGTCTCCAGGCCGGCGAGCTCCCCGACTTCCCCGGCGAGACGGGCGCGATCCGGGAAGGCGATTGGCGCGTGCCCCCGGCTCCCGCCGACCTGCGCGACCGGCGCGTCGAGATCACGGGGCCCGTCGACCGGAAGATGATGATCAACGCGCTCAACTCGGGCGCGCGCGTCTTCATGGCCGACTTCGAGGACGCGAACGCGCCGACCTGGCGCAACTGCGTCGACGGGCAGGCGAACCTCGTCGACGCGGTCGAGCGGACGATCCGCCTCGACAGGGGCGGCAAGACCTACGAGCTGCACGACGACACCGCCACGCTCGTCGTGCGCCCGCGCGGCTGGCACCTCGTCGAGAAGCACGCGCTGCTCGACGGGGCGCCGGTCAGCGCGAGCCTCTTCGACTTCGGGCTGTTCGTCTTCCACTGCGCGCAGAAGCTCGTCGAACGCGGCAGCGGCCCCTACCTCTACCTTCCGAAGCTCGAGTCGCGTCACGAGGCGGCGCTCTGGCACGACGCGTTCTGCCTCGCCGAGGACGAGCTCGGCCTCTCGCGCGGGACGATCCGCGCGACCGTCCTGATCGAGACGATCCTCGCGGCGTTCGAGATGGACGAGATCCTGCACGCGCTCGGCCCGCACGCGACGGGGCTGAACGCGGGGCGCTGGGACTACATCTTCAGCGTGATCAAGAAGCTCGGGACGCGCGACGAGTTCGTGCTCCCGGACCGCGGCGACGTGACGATGGCCGTCCCGTTCATGCGCGCGTACGCCGAGCTGCTCGTGCGCACGTGCCACCGCCGAGGCGCGCACGCGATCGGCGGGATGGCGGCGTTCATCCCGTCCCGTCGTGATCCCGGGGTGAACGAGCGAGCGCTCGCGAAGGTGACGGAGGACAAGCACCGCGAGGCGGGACAGGGCTTCGACGGGACCTGGGTTGCGCATCCGGACCTCGTTACGGTGGCACTCGCCGAGTTCGAGCGCGAGCAACAGCTCGACGTGCTGCGCGAGGACGTCCGTCCGGACGCAGCGACGTTGTTGGACGTCGCCTCGACGCCCGGCGAGATCACCGAGGCCGGCCTTCGCCAGAACGTCAGCGTCGGGATCCGGTACATCGCGTCGTGGCTGAACGGCGTCGGCGCCGCAGCGATCTTCAACCTGATGGAGGACGCCGCGACCGCCGAGATCTCGCGCTCGCAGGTGTGGCAGTGGCTGCGGCACGGACGCGTCGACGCCGCCGACGTCCGGCGCGTGATCGACGAGGAGATGGAGCAGGTCAAGAACGTCCCCCGCGCCGGCGAGGCGCGGGAGCTGTTCGAGCAGGTGGCGCTCGACGCGCGTTTCGTCGAGTTCCTGACGGTGCCCGCGTACGAGCGGCTCGACTGAAAGGGGAGACGAGTGAGCAACGACACGTTCATCCAGCTGGAAGCGGAGGAGCTCGAGCGGGAGTGGCAGCGTCCACGCTGGCACGGGATCCGGCGCGACTACGCCGCTGCGGACGTGATCCGCCTGCGTGGTTCGCTGAAGCTCGAGCACACGCTCGCGGCGCGCGGCGCGGAGCGGCTCTGGGCGTCGATGCACGAGCTGCCGTACGTGAACGCGCTCGGCGCGCTGACCGGCAACCAGGCCGTGCAGCAGGTGAAGGCCGGCCTGAAGGCGATCTACCTCTCCGGCTGGCAGGTCGCCGGCGACGCCAACCTCGGAGAGACGACGTATCCCGACCAGTCGCTCTACCCGGCGAACTCGGTGCCGGCCGTCGTGCGCCGGATCAACAATGCGCTGCGGCGCGCCGACCAGATCCACTGGTCGGAGGGCAACAACGCGTTCGACTGGTACGCGCCGATCGTTGCCGACGCCGAAGCGGGCTTCGGCGGCGCGCTCAACGCGTACGAGCTGATGCGGTCGATGATCGAGGCGGGCGCCGCAGGCGTCCACTTCGAGGACCAGCTCGCCTCCGAGAAGAAGTGCGGGCACCTCGGCGGCAAGGTGCTCGTGCCGACGGGGCAGTTCGTCCGGACGCTGACGGCAGCGCGGCTGGCCGCCGACGTCTGCGGCGTGCCGACCGTCGTCGTCGCGCGCACGGACGCGCTCTCGGCGAGGCTCCTCACGAGCGACGTCGACGAGCGCGATCG
>Ga0081539_10005333_pt1 | contig 13197 bp, 14 predicted proteins | sample TabmetS4T2R2_FD_71023 | JGI IMG/M metagenome (GOLD analysis project Ga0081539, IMG submission 71023) | Tabebuia heterophylla rhizosphere microbial communities from the University of Puerto Rico - S4T2R2 | ecosystem: Host-associated > Plants > Roots > Rhizosphere ...
CGGGGCGGGCGGCGCTGCGCCCGCCCCAGCGCCCCGAGGGCAAGACCCCCCCCCCCGAGAAAGGCCGGCCCGAGCCTGCCGCGCCGCCGGAGGACTGCCCCAAGCCGGACGATCCCTCCGACACCGACGCATGGTTCTCCGCGTTCGCGCCGGCGGGCGAGCCGAAGGTGGCCGTGGGCGTGCTGCTCGTCGGCGCCGGCGCCGGCGGGGACAGCGCCGCGCCGGCCGCGAAGACCGTCCTCGAAGCCGCCCTCTGAGACCGTTCTAGACGTCCAGCGAGACCTGGGCGTGCTGGTTCGTGCCCGGCTGGGTGATGACCAGCTCGAGCGGGCGGTTCTCGAACGACTCGATCTTGATGCGGAACAGGAGCAGCGAGCCGCGGATCGACGAGTTGAACGCCACCGAGCCCGGCGTCGGCAGCATCGCGTCCGGCGGCAGCTCGTCCGGCTGGTAGCGGAAGACGTTCGTGTCGTCCAGCGGCACGGGCTCGTACTCGTTGCCCTGCGTGTCGTGGATCGCGAACTCCGACGTCGGCGTGGCCGGCACGTCGCTGTCGTTCTTCACCCGGATGAAGACGCCGAACCAGGTGTTGTCGCGCCCCGTCGGCGTGGAGTCTGCCGCCCCCTGGACGTAGTAGCGGTCCTCGACGTCGGCGGGGTTGAGCTGCCGGGAGAGCTGCACCTGGTACTGCAGGTCTCCGAGCTGGAGGTAGACCGCCTCGGTCTCACCCACGCTGGTCGGCTCGTCCGCCTTGCCGCAGCCGGCGGCGATGGTGCCCGCGAGGAGGACGGCGAGGAGCACGAGGGGTCGGCGCATGGGCGCGGGATACTAGCTTGAGGCGCGGCGCGGGCTCATGCCGGCTCCGGCGTCCAGCGGGACCGCGCGGCCGCGGCGCAGGCGCCGAGCACGACGGTGATGGCGACGCCGATGAGGAAGACGGCGGCGAACTCCCCTCCGTCCGCGAGCGGCCCCACTACGGCAGTCCCCACGGCTCCGCCCGTGAACAGCGCGGCGGCGAACAGCGAGACGGCCGTCGCGCGGAGATCCGCGGCGACCTCGGTGGCCCACGTCTGCAGCGTCGAGTGCAGGAACGCGAAGCCTCCCCCGACGAGCAGCGCGGCCGCGGCGACGCCGGCGACGCCAGGGTCGACCGCCGCGGCTCCCAGGCCGACGGCCATGAGCGTCGCCCCGAGGACGATGAGCCGGGCCGGTCGCAGCCGGTCGGCCATCCTCCTGACCGCGCGCGTCCACACCATGATCGCCGCCCCGTACACGCCCATCGTGCCCCCGGCGACGGCGGCAGAGAGGCCGGCGTCCTCCACCGCCGGCGCCATGAACGTGATGATCCCGAGCACCACCGTGCCCTCCACGAGCGCGAGCAGGACGACGGTCAGCGGCCAGGGCCGGCGCAGCAGCGCGCCGACGGCGGCCACGGCGCCGGGCGCGCGCTCGACGCGCGGCTCCGGCAGCGTCCGCAGCGCGACGGCGAGGATCACCGATGCCGCCGTCGACAGGCAGAACACGAGCCGCCAGTCCGCGACCGCGACCGCCACGCCGGCGACCACGGTCGAGACGGCCATCCCCGCCGACGTCGCCCCCATGAGCTCGGTGAGCGCCACCTGTCGGCGCGCGAGCGGGACGGTGTCCCCGACGTACACGAGCGCCGTCGGGATGACGCCCGCGAAGAGCGCGCCGGCCAGAGCGCGCGCCACGAGGAGCACGCCCAGGGAGGGCGCGAGCGCGGACGCCGCCGAGACGACGGCCGCGCCGGCCAGCGTGAGACGGATGACCCGCGCCCTGCCGACGCGATCGGAGAGGATCCCCCACGCCGGCTGCGTGGCGCCGTAGAGCAGGAAGTACGCCGTCGCCGCGAGCGTCACGCGCCCGAGCGACGTGTCGAGGTCGTGGGCGATCGCCACGAGCATCGGAGCGATCGCCATCCGGTCGAACGACGACGTGAAGGAGGCGGCCTGAATGAGGCGCAGCGAGCTGCGTGAGTCGCCGCCCCCGTCCATGCTCCCAAGCTAGCCCTCCGCGCCGAGGGCCGCGTAGACGAGCTCGTAGGCCCGCACGGCGTCCTTGCGCGACTGCGCCTCCCGCAGCGCCGCGTCGTCGATCCGCCCTGCGACCGCGTCGATGAATCGCCACTGCAGCACCGAGCGCCGTACGGCGCCGACCTGGTCCTCCGTGTACGGGTACAGGTCGAGCCCGAGCCGCCGGGCGTCCCCGTCGCGCCCGTAACCCGCACGCCGGAGCTCGAGCGCCAGCTCGAGGGTCTCCATGAAGGCCGTGGCGCCGACCATGTTGTCGTCGTCGAACGTGCCCCAACCCGAGTTGGCGTGCTGGTGGCCGAGCAGGCCCTCGTCGGCGAGCAGCGCGGCGTACTCGGCGAGGTTCTCGCCGTTCATGATCAGGTGCTGCCAGTCCATGTTGACCTCGACGTTGTCGAAGCCCTGGGCGCGCAGCTTGTGGACGATGTGCAGCGCCATGCCGATGTTGCCCATGTGGATCTTCATCGCGGGCTCGGAGTTCTTGTGCTCGAGGAAGAGCTTGGAACCGTGGCTCGCACAGACGCGCGCCCCCTCCGCGATCCCCTCGATGAGCCAGCGCCACGAGTCGCGGTAGGGCGTCTGGAACGGGTAGTTGTAGCCCTCGATCCCCGGCCAGATGATGAAGTGCGCGCCGATCCGGCCGGCGAAGTCGGCCGCCTCGATCGTCCGCTGCACCGCGAGCCGGCGCACCTCGTCGTCCGGTGAGACGAGGCCCCCGCGCCCGAAGCGCGGATCGAGGTGCAACCCGGAGGCGATGCAGTAGATGTCGTGATCGCCGAGCGCCGCGCGAACCTCGTCGAGGTTCTCGTCGGAGAGCTCGTTGGGATGGTGGAACTCGTAGCCGTCGACCAGGTCGCCGAGCCCGTCCACCGCACGCCTGACCTTCTCGGGCATCGACTCGCCGATGTGCTCGGGTTGATAGCCGCCGGGCACGAAGCGCGTGACCATCGGGCCGAGCGCCCAGATGCCGAGGCTCGTCTTCATCGCACTTGCTCCTCTTCGTCGTCGTGGCGTGGACCGCCGCGGCCTCCGGCGTGCGGAGGCCGCCGCGGCACCACGCGCCGTTCAGGCCCTGCCGGTGACGGCCTGCCGCTTCCGTGAGAGCGAGTCGACGGTCACGGCCAGCAGGAGCACCAGCCCCGTGATGACGAACTTCGTCCCGGAGCTCAGCCCCAGCAGTCCCAGCCCGTTGTCGATCGAGCCGATGACCAGCGCCCCGAGCACCGCGGACTTGATGTGCCCGCGGCCGCCGAACAGCGATGTCCCGCCGATGACGGGAGCCGCGATCGAGTAGAGCAGGATCTGGCCGCCGCCCGCGCCGGTGTCGACCGAGCGCAGCCGGGACGCCAGGATGATGCCGCCGAGCGCGGCCATCGCGGAGCAGATGGCGAACACCACGATCTTGATGCGATGGACGTCGATGCCCGCGCGCCTGGCCGCCTCGGCGCTGCCGCCGACCGCGTAGACGTAACGGCCGAAGCGCGTGCGCGCCAGCACGAACGACCAGATCAGGTACAGCACCGCCAGCACGACGAACACGTACGGGATGCCGCGGTCGTCGTTCGCGACGGCGACGATGATCGCCCCGATGAGGAACAGCCCCACCACGCGTGCGAGGATCAGGACGTCCGGCTCGGTCGGCAGGTTCGCCTTGCGCCGCGACATGCGCTCGGAGACCTGCGTCACGGCGTACACGCCGACGCAGGCGACGAGCAGGATCCACGACGTCGCCGGCGCGAGGAAGTCGTTCGCGAAGCCCACGACGACGTCGTCCTGCAGCGTCACCGTACCGCGGTCGCCGATGAGGAGCAGCACGACGCCCTGCCAGCCGAGCAGACCGGCCAGCGTCACGACGAACGACGGGATCCCGACCTTCGTGATGAGGATGCCATGCAGCGTGCCGATCCCCAGGCCCGCAGCCACGGCGATGACGATCGCGGGGATCGCGCCGATCTGGTTGCCGTCGTCGAGCAGGAGGAGGGCCGTCATGACGCCCGCCACGCCGCTGACGTAGCCGACCGACAGGTCGATCTCCCCCAGCAACAGGACGAACACGAGGCCCATGCCGATCGTCATGTAGGCGGACGCCTGGACGATCAGGTTCACGAAGTTCCCTGAGGTCAGGTAGTTCGAGTTCTGCGACTGGAAGACGATCGCGATGATGATCAGGCCGACGATGATCGGCAGCGACCCGAGATCCCCTCCGCGAACGCCCTGCCACCAGCCGCGGACGGCGTCGCCGACGGACGTGCGCTCGTACGGGACCGGCGTCGGCTCGGCGCCTGCCGCGGTGCTCATGCGACCACTTCCTCGGATTGTCCGGGAACCTTCGACAGGGACCCGGCCGTGATGGCCTCCACGACCTTCGCCTGCGTCGTGGACTTCGTGTCGAACTCGGCGACGTTCTGCCCCAGGCGCAGCACGGTGATGCGATCGGCGACCTCGAAGACGTCGTGCATGTTGTGCGTGATGATCACGACGGCGAGGCCCTGCTGCGCGAGGCGCCGGACGAGGTCGAGCACCTGGCGGGTCTGCGCGACGCCGAGCGCTGCGGTGGGCTCGTCGAGGATGACGAGCTTGGAGTTCCACATGACCGCCTTGGCGACGGCCACGGACTGACGCTGGCCTCCGGAGAGGCCTGCGACCGTCTGGCGGACGGACCGGATGGTCGTGACCGACAGGTCGGTGAGCGTCTCCGACGCGCGCCGCTCCATGTCGACCTCGTTCAGGCGGCGCAGCCCGTCGAGCTCCTCGCGGCCGAGGAACATGTTCTGCACCACGTCGAGGTTGTCCGCCAGCGCGAGGTCCTGGTAGACGACCTCGATCCCCAGCCGGGCCGCGTCCTTGGGGCCGTGGATGTGCACGGGCGTCCCCTCGAAGGTGAACTCGCCCTCGTCGGCGGGATGGATCCCGGCGATGCACTTGATGAGCGTGGACTTGCCCGCGCCGTTGTCGCCGACGAGGGCAACGACCTCGCCGGCGGCAACGCGGAAGTCCACCTGGTACAACGCCTGGACGGCCCCGAAGCGCTTCGAGACCCCCTTCAGCTCGAGGACCGGGTGGCTGTCGGTCATGCGATCAGAGCCCCGCCTCGTCGCAGGCCGAGGCGTACTGACCGGTGCAGACGTCCTCACGCTTGAGGAAGCCGTCCTTGATCGGCACGTCGACGTTCTCCTTGGTGATCGCCACGGGCTCCAGCAGCACGGACGGGACCTGGCGGTTGCCGTCGTCGGACTCGCCGTTGACGAGGCCGGCCGGCGGATCTTCGCCCTTCGAGAGCGCGATTGCCAGCTTCGCGGCGGCGTCGGCCTCCTTGGCGACGGCCTTGTAGACCGTCATGCACTGCTCGCCCGCCAGGATGTGCTGGATTCCCTGCGCCGTCGCGTCCTGGCCGGTGACCGGCAGCTCGTCGAGCTTGCGCTGCTTGAGCGCCGAGATCACGGCGTTGCCGAGGCCGTCGTTGGCGGCCAGCACGCCGTCGATCCGGTTGTTCGTCTTCTGCAGCATCTGCTCGAAGATGGTCAGCGCCTGCTGGTTGTCCCACTCGGGCACCGACTGGTCGGCGACCTTCTGCGCCTTGCCGCTGTCGTACAGCGGATCGAGCACGGAGTCGTATCCCTGCTTGAACAGGGTCGCGTTGTTGTCAGTCGGCGAGCCGTTGAGCTCGGCGATCCTCGGCTTCTCGACGCCTTCCAGGCACTTGACGAGACCTTCGCCCTGGAGCTTGCCGACGGTCACGTTGTTGAACGAGACGTAGTAGTCGGCCTGCCCCTTGAGCGTCAGGCGGTCGTAGTCGATGACCTTGACCCCTCGCGAGGCGGCGTTGGCCTGGATGGCCGCGCCGGAGCCGGAGTCGAGGTTCGTGAGCAGCAGGATCTTCGCGCCGTTGGTGATGGCCTGCTCCGCCTGCTGCTGCTGCGCGGACTTGTCTCCCTGCGCGTTCTGGATCTCGACCGGCACGCCGGCGTCGTCGAACGCCTTCTTCAGCAGCGGCTTGTCCGCCGTCTCCCAGCGCACCGAGGACTTCGTGTCCGGCAGGAGCACCGCGACCTTCTGCGCGCCGCCGCCTCCGCCGTTGTCGCCGCCGCCACCGCCGCTCGACGAGTCGTCGTCGTCGCCGCAGCCGGCCATGACCGCACATCCGATTGCCAGGGCGCTGAGCGCCAGAGCTGTCCTTCTCATCCTTCTCCCCTCTTCGAAGCGTTTCTCTCAAGTAGCCGTGTGGACCTGCGAACGGTGGTCGAGCCCTTGGCCTCACCCCCTGGCGGCCGCCGCGAGGCGGCTGGTCAGTGCTCCGTCGGAGCGCCCGAGCACGAGGACGAGCGCGCCGAGCAACTCGGCGCGGTCCCCCAGCTCGCCCGCCAGCACGCGGACGTCGTCCGCTGCGGCGGGGATGGCGTACCGGGCGATCGCCGCACGCAGCGGGGCGAGCAGGAGCTCCCCCGTCTGCGCCAGCTCCCCTCCGATCACGAGGACCTCGGGGTTGAGCTGGTTGCAGAGCGTCGCCGCGGCGACTCCGACGAAGCGCGCCGCGTCGGCGATGACGCGCTGACACGCCGCGTCGCCCGCGCGAGCAAGCTCGACGAGGCCGTCGACGGTCAGCTCGTCGCCGCGTTGGCGGCGGAGCAGGTCCAGGAGCGCGTCGGCGCCCGCGTACGTCTCGAGGCAGCCGCGATTGCCGCACCTGCACAGCGGCCCCTGCTCGTCCACGAGCACGTGGCCGATCTCGCCCGCGGTCCCCCCGGATCCGCGGTAGACCTGCCCGCCGATGATGAGCCCGGCGCCGATGCCTGAGCCGAGCATGAGATAGGCCATCTCGGACGCTCCCCGTCCGGCGCCGAGGACCGACTCCGCGAGCGCGCCGACGTTCGCGTCGTTGTCGACGTGCACCGGGAGCCCGAGCCGGGCGGTCAGCTCCTTCGCGACCGGCATCCCGACCCAGCCGGGCAGGATGGCGGATGAGCCGACGGTGCCCGTGGCCTGGTCGATCGGACCGGCGAGGCCGACGCCCGCGCCCAGCAGCCGGGAGCGGTCGACGCCCGACTTCGCCAGCACCTCGTCGACCAGCGCGACGGCGGCCTCGAGCGAGTCCTGCGCGTCGTGATCGACGTCGATGGCGCGCTCGGCCTCCGCGAGGATCGCGTAGCCGAGATCGGCGACCGCGACCCGAAGCACGGGATGGTCGAAGTGCAGCCCGAGCACCGCGCCGGCGCTGGGGTCGAACGAGAGCAGCACCGGCGGGCGGCCCTGGGTGCCGAGCGCGTCCTCGGGGGCGCCGCGCTCCACGAGCAGGCCGGCGCCCAGCAGCTCGTTGACGAGAGTCGAGACCGTGGAGCGCGCGAGGCCCGTCCGCCGCGCGATGTCAGCGCGTGAGACGCTGCCGCGCCCGCGGACGACCTCGAGCACCTGAAGGCGATTGCGCTCCCGGAGCGAGCGCAAGGAGCCCGGACTCCTCCTCCCCATGGGCGCGCACCCTTCACCTTGCGCTGGTATATGTCAAGGCTCGTACGAAACATTTGCCGAAACAGCGCACGTTCGTTCGCGACGCGAACGAACAGCGGGTAAGGATGAGCCGTTCCGGCGCACGCTCGGACGGCAGGCTGGACGATCAGGAGCAGGCGAGCGAGGAACGTCAGCCGACGCGAAGCGGCGTCCCGGTGGCGGGCTTGCGCGCGCCGCCGGCGATGGTGGCGCGCGTGCCGCGGTCCTCGCCGTCCTCGAGGATGCTGCGCAGGCGGCGCAGCGCCCTGCCCCATCGGCGGCGGTGGAACATCGTGGTGAACGTGAGCGCCTCCATGAGGCGGTCGGTGGGAAGGCCGGGCGCCGTCGCGACGGAGAGCTCGACGCCGGTGCCGCCGGCCGCGTCCTCGAGGTCGACGTCGATGATCCAGCGGGTGCGGTTGAACTTGCCCACCCGGCCGCGCGCGAGGATGTGGCGCGGCTGAACCTCGGCGAACGTCAGGTCCGCCCAGCTGAAGCGATCCAGGCGGCGGTGGACCCGGAACCGTGCCCCCGCGCCCGCTCCGTAGGTCTCCTCGGAGGTGAGATGCCAGCGGTTGAGGAAGTGGTCGGTGAACTCGGGCCAGTTCGCGATGTCCGCGAGGTAGGCGAAGACCTCCGCGCGCGGGCGGTCGATGTGCACCTCGAGCCGGACCGGGTTCATGCGCCCGGCAATCTAATCGGTCTTGAGCGCCAGCGCCTGCACCCGCAGGACGGCGGACTCGCCCCCGCGAACGCGCTCGGAGCGCTCCGGCGCCTCCCGCCGCAGCGGGCGGCACAGCTCGCACACGCGGTGCCCGCGCGGGTAGACGTGAACGCGCTCGCCGGTCAGCGGAGTGCGTCCGCAATCGCGGCAGCGGGGGGACGCCTCGCGCAGTGCCGCCGCCGCCTTGCGCAGCAGCTCGCGCTCCAGGTCGCGTTCGCCGATCGTCGCGGAGGTCCGGGCCATGTCACTGCGTTCGCCGCCCCGGTCGACATTCCTCTTGAGCTTGGCTTTAGGAGCGCTTCATGGAAAGCCGGACCCTTCAGGGAGCAGCAAACCCCACGCAAGGGTGTCGTCGGTGGGATCGAAGCGGCCACCCCCCGAACCGCTTCGAGATAGGAGCTGATTATGGAGTCACTCACCTCGGGAACGCTTGCTGGAACCGGCTCGTTCCGCTGCGAGCAGTGCGGGTACGTCGTGACCCTTGCGGCCGCGGACGCGCTCCCGGACTGTCCCGGGTGCTCCGGCAGGGACTTCACGCGCGCATCGCTGTTCGGGACTCCGCGCTTCACGCGCGACCTCCATCCGGAGGCCGACCCGGTCGAGCGCACCGAGCGGCTCGCCGAGGTTCGTGCGGAGCTGACGGAGCCGGGCCAGTACCTGGCGCTCGAGGACTCCGATCCGACCCATCCCGGCCTCCACGCGATCCCGCTCACGCGCGAGTGGACGCGCATCGGCCGCAGCCTCGCTGCGGACATCCGGTTCGACGACCCGACGGTGTCGCGGCGGCACGCGCTCATCGTGCGCCAGCCCGACGGCGTCCGGGTGCTCGACGACCGGTCCCTGAACGGCGTGTTCGTCAACGGCGAGCGCGTCGAGTGGCGCGCGCTGCGCGACGGCGACGAGATCGTCGTCGGCCGCTATCGGCTGCACTTCCTCGACGTCGTCGAGGCGCCGATCGGCAGCGCGTCGCAGATCGCCGAGGCGTAAGCGCCCGGCTCCCGGCGCCGTTGCACGACGGCGCCGGATCCCACGACGGATTCCCGTACCCTGGGCGCGGTGGGCGCGACGATCGCAGTCCTCTCCCAGAAAGGCGGAACGGGCAAGACGACGACCGTGCGGACCCTCGCGGACGTCCTGCGCCGCCGGGGCAGGCGCGTGCTCGCGGTCGACCTGGATCCGCAGGGCAACCTGTCCGACTACTTCGACGTCCCGCCCGATGCGCAGCCCACGATCGGCGACGTCCTCCTCGGTCGCGCGACGGTCGTCGAGGCCCAGCACGACGGCGTCGTCCCGGCGAACCTCACGCTCGCGGAGGCGGAGCTGTCGCTGGCCGGCAAGATGGGCCGCGAGCTGACGCTGCGCAAGGCGCTCGGCTCGGTGGCGGACGACTACGACCTCGTGCTCGTCGACTGCCCGCCGTCGCTGGGCCTGCTCACCGTGAACGCGCTCGTCGCCGCCGATCACGCGCTCGTGACGGCGGAGGCGCAGTACTTCGCCCTGCAGGGCGTCGAGCAGGCGCTCGAGGTCGTCGAGCTCGCGCGCGACTCGCTGAACCCCGCCCTCAACTGGATCGGCGTCGTCCTGACGATCGCCGACATGCGGACCGTCCACTCCCGCGACGCGCAGAGGGCGCTCAAGGAGAACATCGGAGACAAGCTCTTCGCCACCACGATCCGCCAGTCGATCGCCTACGCGGAGTCGGCCGAGCGCGCCGTCTCGATCCTGGACCACCGGCCGGACCTCGGCGCGGACTACGAGGCGCTCGCTGGGGAGCTCCTCCACCGGCTGGGCGCGGCCAGGTGAGAAGGCTCGGCTGGGCGGCGTCCGCGGCCGCCGCGGCCGCCCTCGCGGCCTGCGGCGGGGGAAGCGGGAGCGTCAAGCCCGATGCGCAGGAGGGCGCGGAGGTCACGCCGCCCGCGGTGGCGACGACGGCGACCGTCCCTGCGCCGGCCCCCTCGAACGATCCCCAGGGACCGCTCGGCGCCCGCCTGCGCAGGACGGTCGCCCTGCGCGACAAGCCGGACGGCAAGATGCTGGGGCAGATCACGACGAAGACCCGCTGGGGCTCTCCGCGGATCCTGGCCGTCGCGCAGCGCAAGGAGGGCTGGCTCGGCGTCCTGAGCGAGCGCATCCCGGGCAAGGTGGGCTGGATCCCCTCCGCGTCGGCCGAGCTCCTGCTCGAGCCGTGGACGCTCGAGGTCGACCTCTCCGCCCACCGCGTGACGGTGCGCCGCGACGGGCGCGTCGTGCGGCGCGTCCGCGTCGCGACCGGGGCGCCCGGCACGCCGACGCCGCGAGGGCGCTTCGCGGTCACGGACACGCTGCGCCTCGTCGGCGACGGCCCCTACGGCTGCTGCGCGATCGCGCTCACCGCGCGCCAGCGCGACATCCCCCAGGGATGGACGGGCGGCGACAGGGTCGCGATCCACGGGACAAACAGCCCGGGAAGCATCGGACGGTCCGTCAGCCACGGCTGCCTGCGGGCCGGAACCGGCGACCTGCGTTGGCTGCTGGCGCGGATCCCGCTCGGCACGCACGTGCGCATCGTCGCGTAGCGAAACCATTTGCCGAGGGCGCCGTTGTCGTGCCATGGGCCCGCGACTGCTTGCCATCTCCCTTGCCACCATGGCCGTCATGCCGACGGTCTCGCTCCACGCGATCTTCAGCGGCGGCCAGCGGGACGCGATCCGCGCCGGTCAGGTCCTGCACGTCGACGTCCGCGACAGCGGCGGCCAGGGGGTCAGGTCGATCTGCTGGGAGCCGGCGCCGATCGCACGGCCGTCCTGCGGCACCGCGAAGACCGGCGCCCCGGCGCAGGCGGGACCGCAGCGGGTCGTCGTCACGCTCAGCGACGCGAGCACCCTTACGACGACGATCGACGTTGGCGCCCCGGCGACGCGCTTCGGGGGGCGCCGCATGGTCCCGTCGCGCATCGTGTGCGACTCGGTCGGCCTCTTCGCGAACTACGACCGTCGCGCGCGGCGCAGCCGCGACCTGCTGGAGACGATGCGCCGCGGCACGCAGGTGGGTGTCCTCAACCGGATCGCGCCCGGGAAGATCTTCATGTGGGACTACGCGACGGCGCGCGGGGGGTTCGCGAGCGAACGCTGCGCGCAGCCGGGGCTCTGACCCGCGTTCAGCCCTCCGACAGGACCTGCGCCCCGCGCGGCTCGAAGCCCACGGGGAGCACCTTCGCCCACCCGTCGGCCTCGGCCTCGAGCGCCGCCTGCACGCTCGCCTCGGCGTCGCTGCGCGCCCACACGAGGACGGTCGGGCCCGCCCCGGAGATCGTCGCGCCGAGCGCCCCGAGCTGCGGCGCTCGCTCCAGCAGCGCCGCCGACTGCGGAAAGAGATGACCGCGGTAGGGCTGGTGGATGCGATCGCGCAACCCGGCGGCGATCAGGTCGAGGTCGCCCCGCTCCAGGCCGAGCGCCAGCATCGCCGCATGGCCGGAGTTCGCGGCGGCGTCGGCGAGCGGCACGGCAGCCGGCAGCGCGGCGCGCGCCGCCGAGGTGCGCACCGCGGATCGCGGGACGACGAGGATCGCGCTGAGCCCGTCCGGAGGGTCCAGCCGCGCGGCGCGCCCGTCGACGTAGACGGTGACGCCGCCCAAGAGCGACGCGGCGACGTTGTCGGGGTGGCCCTCCATCTCGATCGCATGGGCGAGGAGCTCGGTGCCGCCGCCACGCACCCGGTCCGCCGCGATGAGCCCGGCGACGCACGCGGCGCCGCTGGAACCCAGCCCGCCCGAGAGCGGGATCGACGAGCGCATGCGGAACTCGAAGCGGTCCGGCGGGTGCAGCCGGGCGAAGGCGCGCACGGCGAGGTTGCGCTGGTCGCGCGCGACCTTGAGATCGGTGTGGAAGGCGAAGGAGCCGGTCTCGCGCACCTCGAGGTCCAGGTGCAGCGCGAGCGCGGCGGCGAACGCATCGAAGCCCGGCCCGAGGTTGGCCGACGAGCCGGGGACGCGGACGTGGATCACGCCCGGTGGGTCTTCTCGTGACGTTGCGCGTGACACGGCGGGATGCCGGCGCCGCCAGGCAAGGACGCAGGGAGGGAGACAGGTCGGGCACCTTTCCCCGACCGAGGACACAGCGTGGCGGTGATCGGCGCCCGCCGTGTCGCGTGGAATGTCACGAGGAGGCCCACTACCCAAGGACTGCGCGTTCCACCGCCGCGAGCTCCGGCTCGCAGGGCACGACGGCGCCCGCATGGTCCAGCGCCGTCTGCGGGTCCTTCAGGCCGTGGCCGGTCAGCACGCATACGAGCCGCTGCGCTCCGTCGGCGCCGTAGCGCAACAGCCCCGCAACCGAGGCCGCGCTGGCCGGCTCGCAGAACACGCCCTCGCGCGCCGCGAGCAGGCGCCAGGCGTCGAGGATCTCCGCGTCGGTCACGGCACGGATCATGCCGCGCGAGGCCGTCGTCGCCTCCATCGCCTCCTCCCAGCGCGCGGGGTTCCCGATGCGGATCGCGCTGGCGATCGTCTCCGGCTTGGCGATCGGACGGCCCTCCACGAGCGGCGCGGCGCCGGCCGCCTGGAACCCGAACAGCCGGGGCGCCGTCCCCGCCTCGCCGAACCCGCGCCACCACGCCGTGACGTTGCCCGCGTTGCCGACGGGGATGCACAGCGCGTCCGGCGGGCCGGCGAGGTCCTCGACCACCTCGAACGCGGCGGTCTTCTGCCCCTCCAGGCGAAACGGGTTGACGGAGTTCACGAGCGCGATGGGGTGCGTCGCGCACAGCTCGCGCACGAGCGCCAGCGCCTCGTCGAAGTTGCCGCGCAGGGCGACGACGCGGGCGCCGTGCATGAGCGCCTGCGCGAGCTTGCCCGTCGCGATGCGCCCCTCGGGGACGATGACGGCGCCCGTCAGCCCGGCGCGCGCCGCGTAGGCCGCCGCGCTGGCCGCCGTGTTGCCCGTCGACGCGCAGATGACCGCCTTC
>Ga0081539_10005334_pt1 | contig 13193 bp, 20 predicted proteins | sample TabmetS4T2R2_FD_71023 | JGI IMG/M metagenome (GOLD analysis project Ga0081539, IMG submission 71023) | Tabebuia heterophylla rhizosphere microbial communities from the University of Puerto Rico - S4T2R2 | ecosystem: Host-associated > Plants > Roots > Rhizosphere ...
TCACTTGGCCGGTGATGTAGCTCGCAAGCGGGCTAGCCAGAAACGCCACAACTTCTGCAACTTCTGCAGGAGTTCCCCATCGACCGGCAGGAATAAGGCTCAAATATCCTGTTTTGACCTCCTCTGGCAAGGTCCCGGTCATGTCCGTTTCAATAAACCCTGGAGCAACAGCGTTCACCGTAATCGCACGCGAGGCTAATTCTTTGGCCATCGTCTTAGTCAAACCAATGATGCCTGCTTTTGACGCTGCGTATGCGGCCTGCCCCACATTCCCGGATTGTGCGACCACTGAACTGAGATTGATAATGCGCCCATAGTGCTGCCGCAACATCGCCCGAGACACGATCTTGGTACACAAAAAGACCCCTTTGAGGTTGACATTCATCACCTGCTCCCATTCTTCCTCTTTGAGACGAAGGAGCAAGTTATTGATAGCAATCCCAGCATTGTTGACCAAAATGTCGATTTTCTTGTGTCGTTCAAGAATCGTCTGCACTGCTGGAGTAATCTCACTGCTATTCGCTGCATCAAATCGGTAGAGTTCAGCTTTGCCTCCAGCGTGCGTTATAGTCGCTACGACCTCCTCAGCCGCAGCATGAGATTGCAGATAGTTCACCACAATCAGCGCACCATCACGAGCGAGGCGTTCGGCTATCGCACGACCAATACCCCGCGAGGCACCGGTGACCAGCGCGATTTGCCCATCAAGTATGCCACTCATGGCAATACTCCACGGGCTTCTGCGAGTGAGGTGGGGTCACTGACTGAGACACACGCCAACTCCGGCACAGTCCGTTTCAGAAGTCCAGCCAGCACTTTGCCCGGCCCAACCTCAATCGCCGCCGTGCAGCCTAGGCTGTGCAGCTTTTGCATGCTTTCTTCCCACCGCACTGGTGCTGTCACTTGTTGTATCAGTAACTCTTTGACTCGCTGCGGGTCAGCATTCACGTCTGCTGTGACATTCGCAATGACCTGCGCTTTGGGGGCATTCACGGTGACGGATGCAAGTATCTTTGCCAATCCATCCGCGGCCGGCTTCATTAGTGCACAGTGGAATGGCGCACTCACGGCGAGTTCTACCGCCCGCTTGGCGCCGCGGGCCTTCGCTCCGGCAACGGCACGGCGGACCGCACTCGCATGGCCGGCAATCACGATCTGGCCACCGCCATTGAGATTCGCCGGAGAAACAATTTCTCCTTGCGCAGCCTCGGCACATACCGCAGTCACATCCTCCACAGACAGATTAAAGAGGGCGGCCATTGCCCCAACCCCGACCGGCACAGCGTCCTGCATTAGTCGCCCACGTTCGCGCACGATTCGCATCGCATCACTGAGTGTGAGGACTCCAGCCGCAACTAGCGCCGAATACTCGCCAAGACTATGACCAGCGACATAGGCTGGCCGCACATCAGTTTCTTGCTCCAACACTCGCAGAGCCGCGATGCTCGTCGCCATGATCGCCGGCTGCGCATTAGTCGTCAGTTTCAGATCATCATCTGGTCCCGCAAAACACAATTGCGATAGACTAAAGCCAAGGGCGGCATCAGCCTCAGCAAACACTTGTGCAGCAACCGGAAACTGCTGGGCAAGGGCTTTCCCCATCCCGGCAGTTTGGGACCCTTGTCCTGGAAACAGGAGAGCAATAAGGTGGCTCATTCTTTTTTCTTCTCTTCTCCAGCCGGAGGTTCAGCTGCTGGCGATGTCTCATGACTTTCACGCGCATGGCGAAAGCGTTCTTTGATTTGTGCCCAGATTCTTCGACCACTTTTTTGTTCAGGCTGCGCAAGGGCAACTTCAGGCGGAAGAGCCTGCAGGCTCTCGACAATCTGTCGGTTGATGTCTTGGCGCAGTGATTCATCGGCAACACGAATCGCATTCTTGATCGCCTTTGGTGAAGACGCGCCATGCGCGATGATCGCCAGTCCCTCTGTACCAAGCAACGGAGCACCACCAACCTCTGACGGATCAAGGCTCGCGCGAAGGCTGCCAAACGCTTTGCGAATCAGCAGATACGACATTTTCCCGCGTACTCCCGAAGAGAAGACTGTCCGCAGCTGGTCTTGGAGGAAATGGGCAAATCCCTCCAAAGTTTTAAGTGCGACGTTGCCGGTAAACCCATCGGTAACAATGACGTCGACCTTGCCGTTGTTCAGATCGCGCCCTTCGACATAGCCGATATAATGAAGAGACGTTTTCTTGAGCATGTCGTGGGCAACCCGCGTGACATCCGTCCCTTTCGAGTCTTCTTCACCGTTACTCAGTATTCCAACACGAGGCGACACAATCCCGCGCACGAGCCGGGCATAGACTTCTCCCATCACGGCAAACTGAACAAAGTGGATCGGTTTACACTCGGTATTCGCTCCCGCATCAAGTAAGCAGGCGTGCCCGCCAAGCGCCGGGATAGCTGTCACGATCGCTGGTCGATCGACCCCTTTGAGCGTCCCTAAAATAGTCACAGCGAGTGCAAGCATCGCTCCAGAATTTCCAGCACTGAGGACAGCGCCGGCTTCTCCGTCTTTCACTGCTTGTATCGCTATACGCAATGAGGAATCAGGCTTGCCACGCAATGCGGCAATTGGCGACTCTCCCATGTCGATACTTTCACTAGCGTGGCGAATCACGAGGAGCGAAGACTCCTGTCCGCCGACACGATCAAGCTCACGGCGAATGGCCTCTTGATCGCCGACCAAAAGGACAGACGTCCCATATGCTTCAACCGCTTGCAGCGCACCTTCCACTATTGCGCCGGGAGCGTGGTCGCCCCCCATGGCGTCAACCGCGATAAACATGATGTTGGACTGTGATGGTATTCGAAGAAGCTCGCAAGCCGTACAGCTCTTGAGCACATCGAGCGACGAGGCTCAGGGCCGACTATTCAGCTTCCGCGACTTCCACCACCTGCCTGCCACGATAATACCCGCAGCTAGCACAGACACGGTGAGAGAGCACCGGCTCGCCACAATTGGTACAGGTTGCCCACTGTGGTGCAGTAAGAGCATCATGCGCCCGACGTTTGTTCCGTTTTGACTGTGATGTTTTACGTTTGGGAAGGCCCATGGTCGTTCCTTATAAAAATAAAAAAGGTAACTTCTCTGCCTGTGTGATGGGATAGGGGGTGCCTCTCACTACCTTTGGGAAGAGATGCGCAAGTTCGAGAGAACCATCAGACGGGGATCTTTCCACTGCGGGCGACATTCGCATGACTCGACGTTCAGATTAATACCACACTGCGAACAGAGACCGCGACAATCCTCACGACAGAGGGGACGACTCGGAAGTGCCAGCAAGGTTTCTTCATGCACAAGCGCCGAGAGATTGACCTCTTCCTCGCTATAAAAACTTGCGGATAACTCATCAGCGGTCAGTTCCTGTTCGCGGTCAAGGATACGGTTAGGACTCAACACGCGCGAAAACTCACACACCAGGGGAAATGCGTATTCTTCTAAACAGCGTCCGCACTGTCCAACAAGCTCACTATGTAATGTCGCCGAAATCAAGAGGTCATCACCCGAGCGGACATGCACCATATCGACATGTAGCGGCACGGTAAAGCGATACTCCCCATCACTCCCATTCTCCAAAATATCGTTCAGCTCGCGTACCTCTTCTGCAAAGTGGATTTCTGTCGGCGATGCTGTGATGTCTTTCACGGCAATCTTCACGGTAAACTCCTCATCCCGACGCGCGCGCATGGTAGTATGAAACTGGTAAAAAAGCAACGCAGTTCTGCGGGCCATGAACATAGCTCTTGACGTAATAGAACAGATGCGCTACCAGCGAAACCAATGGCAAAAGAAGGAATCGAAGTTACTGGCACCGTTCTGGAGACACTTCCCAACGCGATGTTCCGCGTGCAATTGGAAAATAAAGTGACCGTACTCGCGCACGCTTCTGGGAAAATGCGCAAGTTCTACATTAAAATTCTTCCTGGCGATACAGTCACAGTTGAGCTTTCACCCTATGACCTCACCCGTGGTCGTATCACCTTCCGGCATCGCACCTAGCGAGGTCTCTTTCTTCTCCTGATAGACAAGGAGACGCGCCCGAGAAGTACGGCCATGTCAGCAGTGGGGCTGACACTATTCATCCTTTGGATATTCAGTTTATGGTTGTTGTTGGGCAGACGACAACAACTTCGTCATGCACTTCTGTCTCGCTCGCTTGTCCATCTTGGCATCATCAGTGGGGTATTGTTGTTTTTTGTTCTGACTTTATCAGCGCTTGTGTTTTTGCGGCTGCTTATTGTTGATTAGTGTGGTTGGCATTTGCTTTTAGTGGGACGGCTCCGATCTAATTGTACCATCACCAAGCAAAAAGGAGCGACTATGGGCGCCGAACCGTGGAACTATTTTGTTCCTTATGAGCCAAATATCCAGTCTGCTCTAGGAAAACTCCGCCAACAGGAATTCGCTGCCGGGCGCTTTCGCGGAAGCGAGTTGAATCCTACGAGCATAGAAGAAGCATGTAAAAGTATGGATGCAGATGGAACTGCCTCGATCCTTGATATTGAACGAATAAGCGATGACGCAGACTACAGTACCGTGTATCCGTTGTCTGCCAGCGAATTGAAATTTACCAAGAACACAGAAACCCATGCGCACTGGCTAATTTCCTTCAAAAAACACGGACAAGACTGAGACAGATATGCGAGAACGAGTCTCAAACAAGTCGCGGGCAAGTCTGCAAAAGACAACAGCCCTAAAAGCAAAGAACCACGGAGAAGAGGAACGAACAGCCCGCGGCAATGCCTTGCCTGTGGGGGTGGACCACTAGAGCGGTCCACCAAGAAAGTGACCTTTATCTATAAAGGACAGAGTTTCGTCTATGGCCAGCCTGGCGCATGGTGTCGGGAATGCGGGGAAGGATTTTTGGAGAAGTCTGACAAAGAAGCAAGAGATCTGCTGCTGGCTGATTTTCAGGCAGGCATTGATGATTGCCTCACGACCAGTGACGTCCGTCGGATTCGCAAAAAATTGAGTCTTACGCAAAAGCAAGCGGGAGAGATCATTGGGGGCGGCCCCAACGCGTTTAGTCGATATGAAACGGGGAAATCCTATCCCACAAAAGGTACTGAGAATTTTCTTCGCCTGCTCGACCGACATCCAGAACTCCTTAAGGAATTGTCAGAAGATGCTGCGGCATAAGCGACTCTTCCCTCGGAGAGCCCCACGATTTTGCACGGCATTGTAGAGTAATGACTATGCAAGCGGACCAACCACTGACCTTTGGTCCCTATCGGTTTGATCCTCATACTGGGCAGCGGTGATGTAGAAAACAGGAAGTGAGACTAACGCCGAAAGCTGCGGCTCTGCTCCGCTTCTTGATCGCACGCATCGGTCAGGTGGTGAGCAAAGAAGAGTTATTTCAGGCGCTGTGGTCCGAGATGGTCGTTAGCGATGCCGTGTTAACCTCAGGTATTCAAGAGCTGCGTCAAGCATTACACGATGATGCGCGTAAGCCTCGGTATGTTGAGACCGTGCATCGGTGCGGGTTTCGGTTTCTGGGGAAAGTAGTCAGTAGTCAGCATTCAGTAGTCAGTAGGGAAGAGGCAAATCAAAAGGCAAAAAGCTCCCAGGATATTATCCAAAATCTACAACTGGTTCACCGAAGGGTTTGATACGAAAGACTTGCAAGAGGCGAAGGCACTCCTGGAGGAATTGAGTCGGTGAGTGATTCTATCGATGAGTCATTTTCTGGTATTCGCTCTGCTCAAATCCATCGTCGCCAGCAACGATGACAAACTCGGGATTCACGCCACGCTTGCAACATCCTTATCGTGTATCAGCGCTGCGTTCTTTTACAGAACTATTCAATGGCATCGCACGCCGTTTGTACTCCCTGCTCGTCTTGCACCTGCTGTCCAAGTAGGAGTGCGTTCTGCTGACCGTCCTTATTTCCCATGAGGCGTTGCATCACCTCGGCAACCTGATGTGCCCGGTAGTGCTGACGGCGGATGATCGTGCCCACTCCCAAGCGCTCGACCCGCGCTCCGTTATCAAACTGGTCACCCCCATACGGTACCACCAGCATCGGTTTCCCTGCCCGTAGCGCCTGCCCAGTTGTGCCAATGCCCCCATGATGAACAATCAGAGCAGTAGACGGAAACAGATACGCATACAGTGCATACGGAGCCGCAATGACATCCTCTCCTAGTGGTTGCGCAGGAAGATTCAACGGATCGTGGCCGATCAGCAATACCGCACGTTTGCCGATCTGCCGGGCCACGGCGACACTTTCCTAGTAAAAGTATCCGGCATCGCTTACCACAGAGGAGCCGAGAGTAAAGAGGACGGGGGCTCTTCGGCTGCTAGGAAACTTTGGAGTTCGGAAGACACAGTGGCGCTGGATTCATCGTAAGTGGTGGTCGATGGCATGGTCCTTCTTTCACTATAGGGAAAACACACCAAGATGTGGAGAGTATTGTGTCTCAGTTTTCTCCTCTCCCTTGATGGGAGAGGACACAGGAGAGGGTGAACGCCGCCAAAGCCCCCTCTCTCTGACTTCCTTCGCTTACGCATAGGACATGCTCTCCCACCAGGGGAGAGAGGACCTGACGCCGAAGCTCACATGTTGTACACTCCACATCTTGCTGTAGCTTTCCTATAGGAGTGTGGATTGAGGAATTCCTACGCTCTCAGCCGCTCTCCCATTGCCGTAAGCCAAGCGGCAAGGAATTCAGCATAGGCAGGAAGATGGTAGTAAATTTCTTCGGCTAATGACTCATTATAGGTGTGAACTGTCAGGTTACGGTCGTCAATCATTTCTAAGCCGCGAGTTGTCTGCTCATCAGTGAGAAGCCCCACATCACGACTTGCACGAATGCTGCCTTTGGGAGAGCCAAGACTGAGGCCTTCGACCTCCTGCAGGTATCGCTGAGCCGCTTTCCAGACCGCTTCACACGTGTATTCAAAGCGTTGAATGGCCGCATCTCGCTCTATCGGAGAGGGAGTCTCAACAGCAAGGACCTCCAGGAGCGTTCCGAGAGCACGCCGGGCAACCGCTAGACGCTCTTTCAACCGTTCCACAACACACCCTCAGTCAGTACCCGTTGTCTAAATTCGGGAGACGTTCGGGTAAGGTCAACCACATCGACACGATATGGCACATGACTGTCCTCTAATCGTTCTCGTAGTCGAGCCAGTGTCCCTCGAGGAAGGGGGACTGAGGGATCGACTGCCACATCGATATCCGAAAGACGTGTCGCCTCTCCCCGCGCCCACGAACCAAAAAGATAGACCTTGCCACTTCTCTCATCCACGGCGTCAAGAACAATACGTCGTACTTCCTCAAGAACTTTTATCGCTCTGGAAGATACTGGGGGTGTTGGCTGGTAATCCTGCATCTTTCTTCCCTACCGTACTTTGGGGTTTCCTCACAAGTCCGTGCGTGGCATGTGTCGTTAACCAATGCGACACGGTCACCGCTTTTACCGTACTGGCCGGAGAATCACTTTCTCCGCGCGACAGGCGTCGCGGATGTCTGAGCCGCAGTGTCGAGGAGTCAAGTCTTTATTAAGACAGACACGTACTTCACTGAGAAACCGTTCCTACATACGACACGATTGTCACCAGCAGCAAAAGCATACCCCAAAACACCGGACCAATTCCTTGCATAACACCTCTTTTCCTGTCACCTCTAAACATACGAGATAGTCTATGGTAGGCAAAGAGGCAGAAAACACTCCGCAGGGCTGTGAGGGAGAAAAAAGAGGGCAACAGCTATGAGTACAGAACAGGTGCAAACATCACTCCAGAATGGCAAGGAACTGGCAACGCTCGGTGGCGGTTGTTTTTGGTGCTTGGAAGCGGTCTATCTTGAAATGAAGGGCATTGAAAAAGTAGAATCAGGCTACTGCGGGGGAACAGTGCCGAATCCCACCTATTATCAAGTGTGTGAAGGCGACACCGGCCACGCCGAAGTCGTGCAACTCACCTTTGATCCGCGCGTGGTGTCTTTCAAAGATATTCTTAAAGTCTTTTTTACTATTCATGACCCAACGACACTCAATCGCCAAGGCGCAGATGTGGGAACGCAATATCGCTCAGCCATTTTTTATCACAATCAAGAACAAAAAGTGGTGGCTGAAGAAACTATCAAAGAACTCACCGCCGAGAAGATTTGGGATAATCCCATCGTCACCGAGATCGCGCCGCTTGATGTCTTTTATGTGGCTGAAGATTATCACCAAGAATATTTCGCGAATAATCCGTACCAGCCGTACTGCCAATACGTGGTGGCCCCAAAGGTCGCAAAGTTCCGCAAATACTTCCTCGAAAAATTGAAACGCTAACGACGAGAAAGAGTGCGTCATGGCCGTGACATTAGACTGGCTTGGTTGTGCCACGTTTCGTCTGAATATTCACGATCTGGTTGTTTTCCTTGACGCGTATATTGATCGTGTTCCTAGTGCAGCGCCGACTGGCATCGCGGTAGACGACATTAAACGCGCTGACTGGATTGTGGTCGGCCATTCTCACTTCGATCACGTGTACGGCGCAGAGCGTATCGCCAAAGCGACCGGCGCCACGATTATCGGCTCGTACGAGACTGTGCGCGTCATGGAAGCCATGGGCGTTCCGCTCAACCAACTAATGCCGGTGGCCGGCGGAGAACGCGTGCAATTAGCCAAAGACGTGGTCGTGCATGTATACCCGAGTCAGCATTCGTGTGTGTGGACTAATCCGGTGATGCCGGCGTCGGATCAGGTCTGCCTCGGAGATCTTGGAGTACTCTACCAAGAACAGCAAGAACGCTTCGCAGAGCTGTGGAATAGATTGCAATCTGCCGGAGCTGAGGTCTTGGTCCATCTTACCGCCTCAAATCAAGGCGCACGTGGAGACGGTGGAGCGCTCGTCTACCTCTTTGAAACAGCGGAAGGGTCGCTCTTGTTTCAGGATACATCCGGCCACTGGAGTGGTATTTTTCATAACCTGCGGCCAGATGTCGCAATCCTTGCAGCAGCGGGACGTGGCAACATCGATGGAGAACCGATTCAGGGAACGCTCGCGCAGTTTGTTGCGCGTCAGGCAGACCTCCTACGACCAGGAGAGATCATCTTGAGCCATCACGACAACTGGCTTCCCGGATTCTCACAGGCTGTTAATGTCTCGCCAATTCGTAGTGAACTTAAACGCTGGGTCCCGAAAACCACCTTGGTCGAGATGGAGTATCTCGCGTCGCATCCCATCTTCAGAGATTGACAGACTTGGTCGAATCAGTTTGCTCAGGTTCGTAGCCTGGAGGGCTCGACGCCCTCTCCTTGGCCTAGCTACACACATTTCCGCTTCCTTTTCGAGAAGCTTGCCAGAATTTTTCCTGAAAAGAGGAAAAAAACGAAACTTTCTCCTTGCTTTTTTGTTCTAGTACATTACAGGTAAAAACCCCTAAATGACTACAATAAGGAGGAGTTTCCCCTGTTTATCTAACAGGGAGATCGAGAAAGTAACCCATGAGCAAACACACGATGCATCGGGCTCCTACCGCTCACCGTCCGTCATTGCCGCTGTTCCTTTATGATCTAACCGCAGCAAGTCAGCTTCTTCCACCTGCAGCTGTACTCCCGGAACAATTTTACGGTGAGTCTGTCGGCACCAACGACGGGCGTGGCGAAGTTGCACTTATGCGTGCCGTCCTCGAAGACGCAATCGACTGCTTCCAGCGAGCGCCAAAGCAAAACACTGATCGCACGACAAAAGACGCTGAGAAATGGCTCTTCAGCAACGACGCACGCTGGCCATTCTCGTTCGTGAATATTTGTGCAGTTTTAGGACTCAACGCAGAGTATATACGGCTGGGCTTAAAGCGCTGGCGGCAGAATCCACTTGCCAAACCTGCCCGCAAGCGACGGCGCGAAGCGGTTAGTCGTCGCCCCGTACAGTTAGCGGCGTAAACATCGAAGGGGAAAAGGTGAAATGGGTAAAGGGCGAAACGGCGAGTGCTTTTCCCGACTTCTAGACTCCTAGAGTCTTTTTCCCTATTTCGCCATTGATCCTTTTCCCCTGGTTTCTAGCTCCGTGATGGAAGTGCAGCCCGGAAACTGCCCTGGATCGCCGTCTCTCCTTTTTGATTCAGGGCTGCGACCTCTCCTTCAATGACCTGCTCTCCGTTCTCGATCGCTTTCTTTGTCACCTTACCTTTGCAGGTGATCGAATCCCCAGGCCATACTCGCGTTGCAAAGCGGACTTTGTATCTACGTAGATTTTCCAGTCCCGCATAGTCTGCAACGAGTCGACTCAAGATTCCGGCATTCAACATTCCCATCGCAAAAACTGTCGGGATGCCTGCCGCTTCGACAAAGGTCTGATCATAATGCAGCGGCGTGAAGTCGCCCGATGCTCCAGCGTATTTAACAAAATCGCCACGGGTTAAATTTTCAACCGTGAAGGGCGGCAGTTCGTCGCCTTCTTGTACATCTTCAAAGTAGAGCTTTATACGAGCCATAACCTCCCCTCCCTAGCTAGCGACCGTTTGTCCGGTTTCGATCACGGTAAAGTGAGCGACAGCAACCTTCTCGCCTTTTTGATTGGTGAAGTCGGTATCCATCATCACGAAGGTCATCGTGCCGCCGCGCCCGCCGGTTTTCTCGAATATGTTGGCAACTTTGGTTACGGCGGTCAGTGTGTCACCGACATAGATCGGTTTGAAGTACTCAAATTCTTGCTCGCCATGCAGAATGCGCCGGGTGTCTAATTGGACGCGCGGTTGCCCTTCCCCATCGTCCCAATGAGCAAGCGTCATGAGAAACGTCGGCGGCGGCATGATGCCACCGCGTTCAGTCTTGGCTAGCTCTTCATCAAAATAGAGTGGGTTGCGGTCTTTAATCGCCTTGGCAAATTCACGAATCTTGCCCGCTTCAATCTTCATCACAATTGGTTTGCCGACTCTGCCGATGTCATTTTTGTCTGCCATAATTACCCCTCCCCTATTGTCCCCCGACCTCCAGGGGAAAAGAGTCAATGGGTAAAAGGTGAACAGGAAGACAAGGAAAGAACTCTTTTCTTCCCCTTTCGCCGTTTCCCCTTTTCGCCCTTTCGCTCATTCTTGAAGTTCACGCCGCCGGCTTCTCCGCCGCTTGTGGCACATCAAGCGTATACTGCGCGACTAATTCACGATTCCACGTTGCATCACCAAAAGTGACCTCTGACCCTTTAGCGCGCTTGAAGTAGATGTGCAGGTCATGTTCCCAGGTAAATCCGATGCCACCATGCACTTGAATACCTTCAGCCGTGACTTGTCGAAATGCATCGCTGCAATAGGCCTTGGCCATCGCCGCAGCCAGGGGCGCTTCTGGGACATTGTTCGAGACCGCCCATGCCGCGTAATAGGTCGCCGACTTCGCACTTTCGACCTGCACGAGCATGTTGGCGCACTTATGCTGAATCGCTTGGAACGATCCGATGGGACGGCCAAATTGCTCACGAATCTTGGCGTACTCAACCGTCATGTCGAGCACTTTTTGTGCACCGCCACACATCTCAGCACATAACGCCACTTTACTACGATCAATGATATGCTTTAGGGGTTCCCAACCTTGATCCGCCCCATCAAGTACTGCCTCAGCTCCAATTTGGACCTTATCTAACGTGACCTCACATAGCTTACGCGTCTGATCCATGGTCTTGAGCAGACGGGTACTGACTCCGGCTTGTTGTCGGTCAATGACGAACAGCGTGAGGCCATCTGCTGTGCGGGCGGCACAAACAATGATATCAGCAACGTGGGCATCTGGCACAAACAATTTGACACCGGAGAGACTGTAATTCTTCTTTCCTTTGCGCGCCTTGATGTTGATGCCTTTTTCGTCCCACCGCGCGTTCTCCTCAAGAAATGCAAGTGTGGCTTTGGTCGTTCCTCCAGCGATTCCAGGCAAATACTTCTGCTTCTGCGTCTCGTTCCCTGCTTCGAGAATCGCTAACCCACCTAGACAGGTAGAGGAAAAGAATGGACCTGGAAGAGAAGCCCTGCCCATTTCTTCGAGTACAACGACAAGGTCGATGATTGAGAGGCTCGCTCCCCCGTACTCTTCTGGATAAATCAAACCGGTCCAACCTAGTTCAGCCATCTTGTTCCACAGTTCGTCAGCATAACCACGGTCATCATCCATCATTTGGCGGACATATGTCATCGGGCATTCTTTGGTCAAAAAATCAGCCGCAGATTTCCGCAATAGTTCTTGTTCTTCACTGAATCCAAAATCCATAGGTGTCCCTCACTTGGCTCCGAGTTATTAGTAGTAAGCCTGTATAGCAAAATCCGACCATGAAGGCTCATAACTTGTCCCTCAAAAACAGACAAGGGGCATTATACCTAAAGGCCGGCTCTTCAGTGGGTTCAGAATTAGATGACAGCAACGACTATCTGTCGTAAAGAATGGCATGAACCAAGATATCAAAGCATAGAGGAAACTTCTCATGACCTTTGATGAGATATTGGCACAAGTCCGCGAGCTGTTACAGAGCAAAGGTCGTGTCGCCTATCGTGCGCTGAAACGGCGCTTCGAGTTGGATGATGAATATCTCGAAGACCTAAAAGCGGAATTGATCGACGCCGAACACGTGGCTCACGATGAGGATGGGAAAGTCCTAGTCTGGCTGAACAAGGGGACTAGAGGGGAAAAGGCGAAAAGGGGAAATGGGGAAACGGGAAAAGACTTCGGACCTCGGACTTTGGACGCCGGACTGTCCGCCGCCGAAAGGCGGCAGTTGACGGTGATGTTCATTGACTTGGTGGGGTCCACCGCGCTCTCCCAACAACTCGATCCCGAAGACTATCATGCCCGCGTGGTGACCTATCAAACCACTTGTCAGCAGATCGTTGCGCGCTACGAAGGACACATTGCCCAATATCTGGGCGATGGCATCCTTGTTTACTTTGGGTATCCGGTAGCGCACGAGGATGACGCGGCGCGCGCTGTGCGGGCCGGATTAGAGATTATTCAAGCACTCCAGTTCCAGGTTCCCTCTTCCCGTCAGGGAGAGCCTGTCCTGAACATAGTCGAAGGAGGACAGGGTGAGGTTCCTCTTCAGGTACGGATTGGCATTCACACGGGGTTAGTCGTGATGGGTGAGATTGGCGGCAGCGAGAAACGCGAGAGGCTAGCGCTGGGCGAGACTCCCAACCTGGCGGCTCGCGTCCAAGGAGTAGCCGCGCCCGATACGGTAGTCGGCAGCGCGGCAACCTACCGTTTGGTG
>Ga0081539_10005335_pt1 | contig 13193 bp, 11 predicted proteins | sample TabmetS4T2R2_FD_71023 | JGI IMG/M metagenome (GOLD analysis project Ga0081539, IMG submission 71023) | Tabebuia heterophylla rhizosphere microbial communities from the University of Puerto Rico - S4T2R2 | ecosystem: Host-associated > Plants > Roots > Rhizosphere ...
TTGCCGGGTCGAGCATCGAGTTCCGCGCCGGTCGCGAGCTGATCCGCAGCCTGGGCTAGGGCTGGTCCTTGGTGCGGTTGCGCGCTTGACCCGCCGGACAGGGCGCTCCACGAGCCTCAAAAGTTGCAATAAACTTCAGTTCTTGACAGAAAGTGACTTGAGTTATATCATCGGCTCGTTGCGTTGCTTCCCGCGTTCTTGCTCTTTGCATCGTTCATCCGACACCAAAACGGCGCGGCAGGCACCGCGCGCGGCCCGTCCGGCTGCTTGCGTTCAGACGGGCCGCGCTCTGCGGCCCGCGGCGTCGAGGACAAACTGGAGGGCTAGCGGAAACTGCGGGAACTGCGCAAACCTCAAAAAGTCCCATGAAATGCGCAACGGCACGTCATTGGATTCTCAAGTCGCGAACTGCGGGAACTGCGCAAACCTCAGGCAGTGCATGCCTCGGGCGGTGGCTTCGCATGCCAACGGCAGCCAACTGGTCAAAACCACCGTGCAAAGCCACTAGCGCCAGCAGCATGAGAGACTTTGTCATCCAGGCCTAGCTTACGTCGCGCGCGAGCAGCGGCAAGCGCGTGCTAACGTTTTCCCATGAAGCTTTATTCCGGACCGCTCAGCATGTTCGGCGCCAAGGCCGAGATTGCAGCCCATGAGAAAGGACTCGCCTTCGAGCTCGTCATGGTGCCCTTCGAGATGAAGACGCCGTACCAGCCCAAGCATCCCGAGGTGCTGCGCATCAATCCCAAGCGTCAGGTGCCGGTGCTGATAGATGACGGCCCCGGGGGCACCCTGGAGATCTTCGATTCGACGCAGATCTTCGAGTACTTCGAGACGATCAAGCCCGACCCGGCGCTGTGGCCGGCCGAGCCAAAGGCGCGCGCGAGAGCGCGGCTGCTCGAGCACATGTCCGACGAAGTCTACTTTCCGCCGATCATCCGGCTGATGGGGCTGCAAGGTACGCCCGACGATCCCGCCGCGGTCGAGGCGCGCGCGGCGGCGCGCGCCTTCTATGACAGGATGGAGAAGGGGATTGCCAGCATGGACTGGTTGGCCGGCAGCTACTCCTACGCCGACATCGCCTTCTACATGGCGCAGATCTTCGGCGATCGCATGGGCGCGCCCATGACCGACGCCCATCCGAAACTGCTGGCGTGGCGCGACCGCATGAGCGCACGGCCGGCCGTCCGCAAGGTTGCCGGCGCCATGGGGCAGTATCTGCTGAGCCAAGGCCGCAAGCTGCCGGCGTTCCTCGGCGAGCTCACCCGGTAAGGCTGTCGAGATGGCGACGATTCTGTTCCTGCCCGGCGCTGGTGCCTCGCCCGATTTCTGGAAGCCGGTCGGCGCGCTGCTGCCGGCCGATTGGCCGAAGGAGTATTTCGGCTGGCCCGGCCTCGGCGATCAGCCGCACGACCCTGCGGTCAAGGGCATCGACGATCTGGTGCGCCTGGTCGCCGCGAAGATGGACGGTCCGGTCGATCTGGTGGCGCAGTCGATGGGCGGCATCATCGCCGCACGGCTGGCGATCGAGCAGCCCGAAAACGTGCGGCGCCTGGTGCTGACCGTGACCTCGGCAGGCATCGACATGGCCGCCCTGGGCGCCTCCGATTGGCGCGAGAGCTATCGCAAGTCCTTTCCACGCGCCGCGTCCTGGATCACCGAGCCGCGCGCGGCGGCCCTGCTGCCCGTCGAGCAGATCGCCGCGCCGACGCTGCTGCTGTGGGGCGACAGCGACCCGATCAGCCCGACCGCCGTCGGCCGCCACCTCCAGTCGCGTCTCGCGAACTCCCGCCTGCACATCGTCGTCGGCGGCGATCACGACTTGGCGCGCACGCATGCCGCCGAGGTGGCGCAGCTGATCGAGCGTCACCTCGCCTGATCAGAGCGTCGGCTGGCGTCCCTGCACGGTGAGCCGGCCGTCGGTTTCCCGCCGCATGACGATGATCTCGCCGTCGCCGGCGCCGGTCTCGGCCACGCCCGAGATGACGAGCTGGTGCGTGACGAGCAGCGTCGGCTGCACGAGCTCGAGCTGGGCGATCCAGGCGCGCAGGGCCTCGAACTGCCGGGTGAAGCTGAGCAATGGCTGCCGCGTGACCTCGCCCAGCTTCATCAGCGTCGCGGTATCGATGCAGCGGCACCAGAGGCTCGAATAGAGGCGCGCCGAGGTGACGCCGTTGGCCCGCAGGAGGTCGCCCATGCGGACCGCCTGGGCTCGTCCCTCTGGCGAGAGATTGCGCTGGGTCGAGCAATCGTCGAGCCGGAAGCCCGGCGGATCGAACGTGCCCGGGGCCGCGGCGTGCCGGATCAGCGCGAAATGGCCGGGATTGCGCAGGGCCGACAGCGGGTCGGCGGCCACCGCGCGACAGGCGAGCGGCATCCCGAGCATCGCGAGCGAACGTCGCGTCAGCGCGAAGCGCGGACTGCGATCGCTCATAGCCGGCCGCAGGCGTCGGGGACGGGTGGCACGCCGGTCAGGATCTGCTTGATGGTCTCGCAGTACTCCGAATCGTCGTCGACGGCGGCAAAGCCCTGCAGCAGCCGCTCGCGGATCTTCTCGGGTGGTGGGCACCCGTTGGGCAGGGAGATGTCGTCATTTTCACTCAGCCAGAAACGCTTGGCCTTGTCCCAGAAGCCGATGCGGTCGAGGAAGCGGACGCCGTAATAGTAGCCGTCGATCGTCTTTTCCTTGCCGAAGTGATCATCGCGCAGCGATCGCGTCAGGCACCAATCGAGCAGGGCCTGTATTTCATGCCGGATCACCTCGCGCTGCTTCCATGACGCGGCCCTCCAGCCGCAGTCGAACAGGGTCACGACATCGTAGTTGTTGTGGTCGGAGAAGCTGCCGTCCTTTTCGAGCCAGCCGTTGGGGTAGGTCTCGTGCTTCATGGCGAGCGTGGTCGCCACCATCTTGTCGAGGTTGGGCGCGACCCTGGCCGTGTTGTCCATGTAGTAGTGGACGACGTGGAAGGTGAAGGAGAGGTCCGGCACGGTCACGATGCCGTCGTCGAACTTGTAGGACGGTCCCCAATAGCCGGTCTGCTTCTGCTGGAGGCCCCAGAGGTAGTCGATGAAGGTCTCCTCAAGCTCCGGCGAGACCTTGAACTGCAGGTGTTTTGCCCGGCAGACCAGCAGCTTGCGCAGTCCGTCCTTGAAGATGAGCTGGCCGAGCGCCGTCAGCAGCGCGTTCTGCTCGTCGCGCAGGTTGCGTCCGGTCGCGACGATGTCGCTGATGCTGAGCGCCCGCAGCAGCCCGACGACATTCGCGGGCTTCTGCAGGAAGCTCATGAAGGCGAGCGGCTCCAAGTTCTCGGTCGCCGCTTCCCTTTCCTGCAGGGCATCGATGGTCGGCTCGAGCTTGCGATACCATTCACCGCAACAGGGCCCCCAGGAGCCGTCGGCGCCTTGCGTGATGCGCGGCTGGTCGACGTCCTTCAGGCTCTTTTCGCACTCGTCCAGCGCGGCCGAGGCGCGAGCCCAATCGTCGGTGTAGTTGATCAGCCATTTGGCTTCATAGAAGTACTGGAGGGCGCATTCCATCGGATGGCCCTTCTTCAGCAGATCGTCGAGAATGCCGTTCAGCGCCTTTCGCCGGGCGTTCAGCGGCATCCAGCGCGCATCGTAATAGGGATCCCGCTGCCGGAACGCCTGCGCGATCCGGTCGAGTACCGAACCGCGCGAGCGTTCGAGGGCGACCTCGATCACGGCTTGACCGTCCGGCCCAACGCGGTTTCGTAGACGCGCAGCACTGACGAGCTGTCGCTCGATCCCAGCTTCATGCCGCGCGCCAGGCGCTGCAGGTTGTGGGTCGAGGAGCCCTGCGGCAGCGGCACGCCGAGCTCATCGCCGAGTTCGAGCGCGAGATGCAGGTCCTTGTAGGCGAGGTCGAGCGCGAAGCTCGCCTTGAAGTCGCCGCTCAGCGCGCGCTCGGACAGGCTCTTGAAGGCGTTGGAGTTGCCGCTGGAGTTGGCCACGACCTGGATCAGCTTCTTGGGGTCGAGGCCGGCCGTGACGCCCAGCATCAAGCCCTCGGCCGCCGCGGCGGCGTTGCAGAAGGCGAGCATATTGTTCACGAGCTTGGCCACCGTGCCAGTGCCGAGCTCGCCCATGTGGATGACGTTGGCGCTGAACGACTGCAGGACGGGCAGCGCATCGTCGAACACCTTCTTGTCGCCGCCCACCATGATGGCGATGGTCGCGGCTTCGGCGCCCACCGTGCCGCCGCTCACCGGCGCGTCGAGCATGGCGATGCCCTTGGCCGCCATGGCGGCGCCGATCTTCTTCACCATCGACGGCGCGTTGGTGCTGAGGTCGATGTAGGTCTGGCCCTTGTTGATCGTGGCCAAAATGCCGTTGTCGCCCAGGGTCACGGCCTCGACGTCCCTGGGCATGGGCAGCGACGTCATGACGACGTCGGCGCCCTTGGTGACCTCGGCGATCGACTTGGCGGCGGTGGCGCCGAGATCGGTGCAGGTCTTCACAGCGGCGGCGTTCAGGTCGAACACCGTCACCTGGTGGTTACTGCGCTTGACGATATTGCGGCACATGGGGCCACCCATGTTGCCGACGCCGATGAATCCGACCTTCACGGTTTCCTCCTGCAAAGACGCGACGGCGGACTATACGCCGGAATGCCAACGGGAGTGTTTCGCCTCGCAACGCGGCGGGGCAATATGGCCCGCAAGACTGGGAGGACTGACCGGCCAATGGCGCGCAACAAGCTTCATCCGATTCCCCATCCGCCGCGCACGCCGGTGCTGGGCAACATGCTCACCGTCGACGGCGACGCGCCGATCCAGGACCTGATGCGGATCAGCCGCGAGCAGGGGCCGATCTTCTGGCTCGACATGATGGGCACGCCCCTGGTCGTGGTGTCGGGCGCCGACCTCGTCGCCGAGCTGTGCGACGAGAAGCGCTTCGACAAGGCGGTCCGCGGCTCGCTGCGCCGCGTGCGCATGCTGGGCGGCGACGCGCTGTTCACCGCCGAGACCCAGGAGCCCAACTGGCAGAAGGCGCACAACATCCTGCTGCCGACCTTCGCGCACCGCATGATGCAGACCTACCACGAGGGCATGCTCGACATCGCCGACCAGCTGGTGACCAAGTGGGAGCGGCTGAACGCCGACGAGGAGATCGACGTGGTGCGCGACATGACCGCGCTCACCCTCGACACGATCGGCCTGTGCGGCTTCAACTACCGCTTCAATTCGTTCTACCGCAGCGACAACCATCCCTACGTCGAATCGCTGGTGCGCGCGCTGGAAGCAGTGATGAAGATGCGCGGCCTGCCGCTCGAGGACATCACCCAGCGCAAGAGCCGCAAGAAGCTCGAGCAGGATGTCGGCTTCATGAACGGCATCGCCGACCGCATCATCCGCGAACGCCGCGAGGTGCCGGCCGACGATACGACCAAGCCCGACCTTCTCGGCTACATGCTGAGCGGCGTCGACCGCCACAGCGGCGAGCGGCTGGACGACGTCAACATCCGCTACCAGATGAACACCTTCCTGATCGCGGGCCATGAGACCACGAGCGGGATGCTGTCCTTCGCCATCTACTTCCTGCTCAACAATCCGCACGTCATCCAGAAGGCCTACGAGGAGGTCGACCGCGTGCTGGGCCGCGACATCAACGCCAAGCCGACCGCGCAGCAGGTCAACCAGCTCGTCTATATCGGCCAGATCCTGAAGGAATCGCTGCGGCTCTGGCCGACCGCGCCGGCCTTCGGTCTCTACCCCTATCAGAACGAGACGATCGGCGGGAAATACAAGCTGCGCAAGCGCACCTTCGTCACCGTGCTGACGGCGATGCTGCATCGCGACCAGTCGGTGTGGGGTCCGCGCGCGGAAGTGTTCGATCCCGAGAACTTCGCGCCCGACCGCGAGGCCAAGATGCCGGCCCACGCCTTCAAGCCGTTCGGCAACGGCCAGCGCGCCTGCATCGGCCGCCAGTTCGCGATGACCGAGGCGACGCTCGTGCTTGGGTTGATCCTGCAGCGCTTCCGGCTGGTCGACCACACGCGCTACCAGCTGAAGATCAAGGAGTCGCTCACCATCAAGCCCGAAGGCCTGATGATGCGCGTAAAACTGCGACCCGACGTCGTGCGCGGATCGGGCGTCAGCGTCGCGGCGCGGCCGGCGCCCAGGAAGGCGACACCGAAGAAGGCCGCCAAGAGCCATGGCACGAAGCTCACCGTGCTGTTCGGATCCAACATGGGCACCGCCGAGGAGCTGGCGCGCTCGATCGCCGACTCGGGCGAAGCGCAGGGCTTCGAGACGACTCTGGCGGGCCTCGACGACCACGCCGGCAAGCTGCCGACCGACGGCGCCGTCGCCATCGTCTGCGCGTCCTACAATGGCGGGCCGCCGGACAATGCCGTTGCCTTCATCAAGAGCCTGCGCGAAGCAGCGCCCGGGTCGCTGGCCGGCGTGCGCTACACGGTGTTCGGCTGCGGCAACAGCGACTGGGCCTCGACCTACCAGGCGATCCCCCGGCAGATCGACGAGCTTCTGGCCGAAAAAGGAGCCGAGCGGATCTACGCGCGCGGCGAGGGCGACGCCAAGGAAGACCTCGATGGCCACTTCCAGACGTGGAACGATCCGCTGCTGCCGGCCCTGGCCGAAAAGCTCGGCGTCGCGCTCGAAGCCGACGCCGGCGCGGCGCAGGAGCCGCTCTATCAGGTGCAGGCCGTCGATAAACCGCCGGTCAATCCCATCATCGGCGGCACGGGCGCGCTGCCCATGCGCGTGCTGGCCAATCGCGAGCTGCAGAAGGCTGACGTCTCCGGACGCAGCACGCGGCACATAGAGGTGCTGCTGCCCGATGGCGTCAGCTACCGCGCCGGCGACCACCTCAGCATCGTGCCGCAGAACGCCGCCGCCCTGGTCGAGCGCGCGCTGCGCCGCTTCGCCTTCGCGCCCGGCGCGCATGTCATGCTGGCGGCCGCCGAGGGCCGGCGCGCCAACCTGCCGGTCGGCGAGGCGATCGCGGTCCACCGCCTGCTGTCGGACTTCGTCGAGCTGCAGCATCCGGCGACGCGCAAGCACATCCAGATCATGGCGCAGCACACGCGCTGTCCGTTCACGCGGCCCAAGCTCGAGGCGCTGCTCGACGAGGAACGCTTCCGCGCCGAGATTCTCGGCAAGCGGAAGTCCGTGCTCGATCTGCTGGAAGAGCATCCAGCCTGCGAGCTGCCGTTCGCGGCATTCCTCGAAATGCTGCCGCTGATGACGCCGCGCTACTATTCGATCTCGTCCTCGCCGATGGCCGACGGCAATCGTTGCGCGGTCACCGTGGCGGTGGTCGAGGGTCCGGCGCGCTCGGGCAACGGCGTCTATCACGGCGTCTGCTCCAACCATCTGCTGCGCCAGGCCGGCGGCGCCACCGTCCAGGCCTTCGTCAAGGAGACCAAGGTGGGCTTCCGCCTGCCGGTCGATCCGGCGGCGCCGATCGTCATGATCGGGCCGGGCACGGGGCTCGCGCCCTTCCGCGGCTTCTTGCGCGAGCGGGCCGCGCTCAAGGCGCAGGGGCGCAGCCTGGGTCCGGCGATGCTGTTCTTCGGCTGCCGCCATCCCGAGCAGGACTTCATCTATGCCGACGAGCTGAAGGAACAGGCTGCGGCCGGCATCGTTGATCTGCACGTCGCCTTCTCGCGCCACGACGGAAAGAAGACCTACGTGCAGGACCTGCTGAAGGCCGAGGCCGAGCGCGTGCGCGCCCTGATCGACCAGGGCGCCATCGTCTATGTCTGCGGCGACGGCGGAAAGATGGAGCCCGACGTCAAGCGCACACTGGTGGCCATGTACGACGAGGCCTTCGTCGCGCGGCTCGCGGCCGACAATCGCTACGTGCTCGACGTGTGGGCGAGCAGCTGAACCGCGACCAGGAACGCGCCCGCGATCTGCGCCGCATAAAACTGGCGGCGACCGCGCTGCTGGTCTTCACGGCAGCGCTGTTCATCGCGGCGCGTCACTTCGAGCCGAGGCACTGGGCCTGGGGTTATGTCGCGGCCTTTGCCGCGGCGGCGACGGTCGGCGGGCTTGCCGACTGGTATGCTGTCGTCGCCCTGTTCCGCCGGCCGCTCGGCCTGCCGATCCCGCACACCGCGATCATCCCGCGCAACCACTTGCGCATCGCGGACACCTTGGGCGAGTTCATCGAGACCAACTTCCTGGCGCCCGAGCCGGTCGAGGCGCGCCTGCGCGAGGTCGACTTCGCCGCGCTGGTCGCCGACTGGCTGTCCGATCGCGAGCGAAGTGCTGCCCTCGCGGGCTTCGTGCTGCGTCTGCTGCCGCAGTCGCTCGGTGCCATCGAGCAGTCGGGCCTGAAAGACTTCATCGGCAAGCGGATCATGACCGAACTGGAGCGGGTCGAGCTGGCGCCGCTGGCCGCGGGCTTGCTGAGCGCCGTCACCGAGAAGGGCCGCCACCAGCGCCTGCTCGACGAGCTTTTGGCCGCGCTGGAGAAGGTGCTGACCAACGAAGAGACACTTGCGGCCTTGCGCGAGAAGATCCGCAAGGAGCTGCCGGCGCTGTTCAACCTCTATCGCGCCGATGCCTACCTGCTGCGCAAGATCGTCGCCTCGACCAGCGCCTTCATCCAGGACGCACGCGTCGACCCCAACCATCCGCTGCGCCAGGAATTCGACGGTTTCGTGACAGGCTTCATCGAGCGCTTGCGCAGCTCCGAGGCGTTCGCCCGGCGGGCCGAGAGCCTGAAGCGCGACATGCTGGCGCGACCGGAGATCGTCACGGTCGCGGAGGGCGCCTGGGACAGCCTCCGAAGCTTCCTCGAGCAGGACGCCAAGGCCTCCGACAGCCAGGTGCGCCGCCAGCTCGAGGCCATGCTGGTCGAGATCGGCGGCCAGCTGGCGCGCGATCCGGCGATCCGCGCCGAGATCAACCGCGGCATGGTGCGGGTGCTGGCCGACTTCGTGGAGAGCCAGAAGAGCGGCGTCGGCCGCTTCATCGCCGATCAGGTGAAGTCGTGGGACATCGACATGCTGATCGGCCGCATCGAGCTCACCGTCGGACGCGACCTGCAATACATCCGCTTCAACGGCGCCATGATCGGCGGCTTGGCCGGTTTGGCCTTGCATGCGCTGGAGCAGGGGTTGAAGCTCCTGCCTTGATCCCAAGGAGGTTCGCATGGCCCAAGCACCCCAGAGCTTCACCGACATGTTCAAGAACCTGGGCGAGCAGCTGAAACTGCCGCAGGTCGACGTGACGAAGATCATGGAGCATCACCAGAAGAACCTCGATGCCATGGCGCGCTCGTGGCAGGCGGTGGCGAGCGGCGCGACCGAGGTCGCGAGCAAGCAGCGCGCCATCTTCGAGGAGGCGGTCAAGGACGTCACCGAGATGGCGAAGCAATACAAGCCCGGCGGCAGCCCGCAGGAAATCATGGCCAAGCAGACCGAATTCGCGAAGAAGGCGATGGAAGCGGCCATCGCCAACACGCGCGACATCGCCGAGCTGGTCCAGAAGTCGAGCAGCGACGCCTTCAAGATCGTCCAGGACCGCATGAAGGAGTCCTACGAGGAGATCAAGGCGAGCGTGGAGAAGAAGCCTTAGCGACGCACTTTGTGGGCCGAAGTACGACTGTCATCCCGAGCGTAGCGAGGGACCTTTCCTGCAACCTTAAAGGTCCCTCGCTGCGCTCGGGATGACAGGGTGCGGGCAGGCGCGCCTTGTGTCAGGACCGACGCCAGTCGGGATAGACCAGGCTCTTCCACCCGGAGCGGTCGAACTTCGCCCATTGACCTTCTGGCTGCGCCAGCCGGTCGGCGACCGCATACACGGCCGCCGGATGATGGCCGAGGCCGCAATGGCTGCCGTAGACCTCGATGTTCTCGACCAGGGGGCCTTCCTCGTTGAGGCAGGTCTGCCAGGCGCAGATGCCGTCGGAGCGGCTGAAGATCGACGTGGTCGGCACGGGCGGCGGATCCGCCACCGGGCCTGCGATATGGTGGTCGCGATCATCGACCTTCTGGCCCGAGGCGAACTCGTAGACCTTCCAGGCATTGGTCGCCCGCGGGCTGCCGGTGAACGGGCTGCCCAGGCTGATGACCGTCCGCACCTTGTCGGGCACGCGCTTGGCGAGCTGGCGGGCATAGATGCCGCCCAGGCTCCAGCCGACCAGGCTGACTTTGCGCCGGCCGTGTCGCTCGTAGAGCTCCTCGACGCGGTCGAGCATGTCGCCTTCGACGCCCGGCCTGAGGCCGAGATTGCGGCCCTGCTTCCAGCCATGCGCGGCATAGCCCTGCTGCTTCAGGAACCCGCGCAAGGGCTGCGTGGAGAGATCGCTGGCCAGCAGGCCAGGGAACACCAGCACCGGATGCCCGTCGCCGCGCGGCGCCGCGGCCAGCCACGGCCGCAGGAGCATGAACGCGCCCAGTTCCTGAACGGCGCGGCCTTCCAGCAGCAGCAGCGTTCGTGAGGGAGGACGCAACGCCTGGGCAACCGTCATCGGGGCTCCTTCATCGTTGGTGCAAGAGTCTCACATATCGGCATGAGACAAAAGGGTTTCAACCGGGGACAACCGCCCTCTTGAGCTCGTTTGCCGCGTCCACCAGATAGTCACCGAGCTTGCCGACGTCGGGAACCGCGCGCCGATCGGCCGTTAGGCCGAAGTTCAGCGCATCCATATAGCTCTGCACCGTGATGTTGAGCGCCGCGCCATGGGCGGGGATCGATACTGGATGCAAGGCCGTCACCTTGGCGCCCGCACAGTAGAGCGGCATCGGCGGGCCGGGCACGTTGGATATGGTGACGTTCATCGGCATCGGCAGCTTGTCGGCGAGGCCGCTGCGGCCATAGACCAGCATGATGAGCTGCAGCAGGATCGGCGCGCCGACGAAGGCGAAGTCCTGCGGGACGGCGTCGCGGAACGTGCCGGCGATCTGCTTGGACTCCGACGACGACTTCAGGATCGCCCTCAGCCGCTCGACCGGATCGGCGATGTCGGTGGCGATCGAGCACAGCATGCCCGAGACCTGGTTGTTCTGCCGCGTGTCGCCCGGCTCGCGCAGGCTGATCGGCACGCCGGCGATCAACGGCTTGTCGGGCAGCAGGCCCTTCTCCTGCAGATAGCGGCGCAAGGCGCCGGCGCAGATCGCCATCACCACGTCGTTGAGCTTGGTGCCGCTTGCCTTGGCGATCGCCTTGGCATCCGACAGCGACACGGTGCGCGCGGCGTAACTGCGCTCGCGCGTGATCGTCGCATTGAAGGGCGTCTTGGGCGCGTTGAGCGTCGGCAGCTGGTTGACCAGGCTCTGCAGGGTCGACAGCGCCTTGGGGGCCGCCTCGCCGGGCTTGGCGAGGAAGGCATTGGTCATCGCCGTGCCGATCTCCGATGCGGTCTGCCACATGCGCAGCTGCTGACGCATCATGTTGCCCATGATGTCGGAGATGCCCTTCACCGGATCGACGGCGGTGGGCGAGGCGGGTGCGGTGTTCGTCGAAGCCGCCTTCGGTGTCGGTGGCGGCACCTCGCGCGGCGTCGGCGTCACGTCGTAGAGCGCCTTGTTGATCGCCATGCCGGCGCCGCCGTCGATCGCCGCATGGTGGACCTTGGAATAGAGAACGCCCTGGCCGTTCTCCAGGCCGGTGATGACATAGAACTGCCAGAGCGGCCGGCTGCGATCGAGGGTGTTGGCATGCAGGCGGCCGATCACCTCCTCGAGCTGCTCCTCGGTGCCGGGCGAGGGCAGGGCCGTCTCGCGCAGGTGGTAGTCGAGGTCGAGCTCATCGGCCTCGACCCAGCCCGGATGATCGAGGTCGTAGAGGGAGGGTGCCAGCCGCTTGGAGAAGATCGGAATGGTGTGCAGCCGGCTTTCGAAGAAGCGGCGGAAATGCTGGTAGAAACTGCCCTCGAAGCCCGGGGGCAATTCGAAATAGGTCAGCCCCGCCACGTGCATGGGCGTCTCGGGCGTCTCCAGATAGAGGAATGACGCATCGATGCCCGACAGCTGTTGCTGTTCCATGGCGTCCTCCGGTTTGTTGGCCCATTAGTCCCCCGGATCACTGGTCTAATCAATTGAAATATATGGATTTTTAACTTTTATTCTCGCATCGCAACAATTTATGTTGCAACGCACAATAACAATCCCATATACCCCCGGTCACCGAGCAACAGTTTTCCCAGTACAACCCAACAAGGACCCATCCCAATGACCACCGCCACCCCGCTCGACAACGTCATCGAGCATGCCACCGAGACCACCAAGGCCGCCAACGAGCGCGTCCGCGAGTTCGCCCAGATCGGCGTGCGCAAGGCCGCCGAGGGTTTTGAGCAGATCAGCAAGGCCGCGCAGACCGCTTCGGCCGAGCTGAACACCCAGTTCGTCCAGGCGCGCGACGGCGCCACCAAGGCCAGCCTGAAGCTGCTCGAAGTCGCCAAGGAAGACGCCGATGCCGGCTTTGCCGCCTGGCGCGACCTCCTGTCGGCCAAGTCGCCGGTCGAAGCCTTCGACATCAGCGCCAAGTACTGGCGCGGCCGCCTGGAGACCCGCATTGCGCAGGCCCAGGACCTCGGCGCCTTCGCCCGCAAGGTCGCGGACGACGCCGTCCGCCCCGTGCAGGAGCGCATCGAGAAGTTCACCAAGGCCGCCTAACGCGTCACCTTCGGTATTCGATCAAGGCCCGTCCGCAAGGACGGGCCTTTTTCATGACGGGAAGAGGGCCGTTCTTTATGCGCTATAGTGCTCGGAACGACATCGCGGGGGAACGCATGGATCGGTTCTGGTTGAAGAGCTATCCGCCGGGAGTGCCGTCGGACATCGATCCGTCGGTCTATCCCAGCGTCGTGGCGCTGCTCGAGGAGAGCTTCGCCAAGTATCGCGACCAGCGCGCCTATGTCTGCATGGACAAGGCCATCACCTTCGGCGACGTCGACACGCTGTCCAAGGCGCTCGCCGCCTGGCTGCAGGGCAGGGGCCTCGCCAAGGGCAGGCGCGTGGCGATCATGATGCCCAATGTGCTGCAGTATCCGGTGGCGCTGGCCGCCGTGCTGCGTGCCGGCCTGATCGCGGTCAATGTCAATCCGCTCTACACCGCGCGCGAGCTCGCCCATCAGCTGAAGGATTCCGGCGCCGAAGCCGTGATCGTGCTGGAGAACTTCGCCGCCACTCTCGAGCAGGCGTTGGCCGGCACCGCGGTGAAGCACGTCGTCGTCGCCTCGATGGGCGATCTTTTAGGCTT
>Ga0081539_10005336_pt1 | contig 13192 bp, 11 predicted proteins | sample TabmetS4T2R2_FD_71023 | JGI IMG/M metagenome (GOLD analysis project Ga0081539, IMG submission 71023) | Tabebuia heterophylla rhizosphere microbial communities from the University of Puerto Rico - S4T2R2 | ecosystem: Host-associated > Plants > Roots > Rhizosphere ...
CCCGAGGCAGGTTGGTTGAAGCCGAAGAAACAGCGGAGACGATCTTCTCGCCGGAGAAGGGAATAACGCCTTTCGATCTTGAGACGATAACCTCTGAGTACCTTTAGTGGCTCAATGATGGCCAATCAGCGCCATTTTGAAATGTTTATCCGCAAGACTGGTACTTCACACCGGAGCGTACGAAAGACACGTGAATTTCTGTATTGATCATATTACAAATGTTGTAATATGATTGGCTTTGAAAGAGGTGTGTATGGACGGACAGCAGCTGCTGTCGGCAAGAAAGCAAAAGGGGTGGAATCAGGAAAGGGGAGCGCTCAAATTAGGCGTCTCTCAGCCCTACCTGTCTCTTTTGGAGAGAGGCGCACGACGTGTCCCGGAGTATCTGGCAGTTAAAGCGGTCCAGATCTATGGACTCTCAGAAGCCTTCTTACCACTCGACAAAACCGGATCCCAAGTCTCTCCGGCTGACGAGAGTACGCTGGCCGCATCTTTGGTGGAAAGTTCTTCCTAAGCTTACGCGGCCTGCCGTTACTTTTTCAAAGACCTGGAATGGACAAAGTCCAGCTTAGCCGTTGCGCCTAAAGCCCTGGCCCACTGCGGGCGATCTTTTGCAGAATTGTGTGATCCTCGCCGAACTTGCACAGCGCATCGCAGTGCTCGCACAGGTCGCTGAACGGGATGAAGGAGAGCGAGATGTTGGCGAGGTCGTCGCGGAAGGCAGGGCGCGCCAGTTGAGCCATCACCTCTTTCTCTCGCTGATTCGGTGCGACGAGATAGAAGTTGCAAGCGCAGCCCGGAATTGAGCGCGCGAGGTCTTCCAGGCGGAGAATACCGGAATAGATTGAGGTACTCTTCTCGACTTCAAAGGCGCTGACGATTTCTTTCGTGTCCGGCTTCAGCCAGATCACATCAATCAGACTCACCGTGTCTTTGACTTCCGCGGGCGCTTCGGCCAGCCAGCTCATCGGGGGCAGTTCCGGCAGGGTCATCAGCGCAAATGCCTGGCCGTCGCAGGAGCGGTGCCGGTCATTGCGCGCCACATAGACATCGTAGTTGAGCGCCGGCCCGATTTTGAGCAGCAGGTATTGAATTCGCGTATGCTCGGACTCTTCCCGCTGTTCGGCGAGCACATCCTGGTGTCGGGCTTTGGCGGCCTTCTCGGCCTTGGCCTGTTCCACCTTGAAGACAGCTTCCGCGTTGTTTGCCACTAACAGCCGACCGACGCCGATCTCAAACAACAACCCCGCGAAGGCTCCAAGGTCCTTCGACAGATGATTCCGCACTTCCGCATTCGTGCTGACGATGACCTCGCGCATCGCCAAATAGCTCTCCCACGAGCCGAGTTTCTTCCGGTCGCTGAAGAGCGCGTTGAAGCCGTTGACCATCGCCGTGTTGAAAGGCGGGACAATTGTCGGGTGGAGAAAGTAGATGATGCTGGCGACCGCCGGGCCCAGCCCTTTGATTTGCGCTGCGGCGAGACGACTCATTTCGGCAAGGACTTGACCCTCGCGCGTGGCCGCCAGACAGGCGGCGAGAAATGCGCCGAACTTCTGCTTGTTGGCCTGGTTCTCGTAGATGTCCGGGATGCGGAGCTTGGGCTTCCAGTAGAAAGGGTGCGCCGCGCCTTCAAAAACCTGCTTCTGTTCGGTGATCGCGGTGAGCACGACTTCCAGCGGCGAGCCTTTGAAGTCATTGCCGAATGTCCCAGCGGCGATGCTCTCCACCGTGTCACGCACCCCGCGCCTGATGGCGCGAAACGCTTTCATCCGCTCCTCACCACCCACAAACCATGTGTTGTAGACTGACTCCGAATCCGATTTATAACGATCTATCAGTGCGACCAGTGCTGTTGTGTCCATTGTGTCTCGTCCGTCCAAACGCGCCGAAGCTGCCGAGCCTCGTGAGGTTGTCAAGAATGGCCGACATTATATTCCGATGCCCCAGTCTCTGCTACGGATGTGACGCGGGTCACGGCCAGCGGTGCCGCCTTACACCTATTTAGGCCCGATTATCCGCGTGCGGCGAGGGCAAAAGGTCCGCATCAACTTCACCAACAATCTGCCTGAAGCGACGGTGATGCACTGGCACGGCTTGCACGTGCCGCCGGAAATGGACGCGCATCCCAGCCTGTTAGTCAATCCCGGTCAAACCTAAAAGTGCTGCTCAGGTTCGAAGACTACAACGGGCTTGACGTCTACCACTGCCACAATCTGGAACACGAAGATCAAGGCATGATGCGCAATTACTTGGTGCGCGCTTGATGGCTGGTCAGTGACAGCGAGCGGCCAGAGCCGGGAGCTGGTCGCAGCAGGAAAAAAGTGAAGCTACCCAGAGGGGGTATAGGTAACCTGGCCTCCCCATATCGTTTCCCCACGAATTTTCCGCCATCTTTGATGAGCCGTCCGACGTAACTGGGTAATTTCGCGCGGCCAGCATGCGTGATTTTCCACACTTCGCAGTTCCCGACGGGCAAATACCAGGGGTTTACGGGATTTATGGCGAGGCACATCAATTGCGTCTGATGCTCAGTAAGAAAGGCTATTGGATTGTGACGCGGGTCACCGTCCGGCGTGGCATAAGTCATGGTCTTTCCCGCTCGAAAAGTTCGACATCGCACTCGTGAATACATAGAGGGATTAAAGTTGACGTGGCAAATGACAAAAGTAGGGTTCGTATCCATGACCAGCCGAACTGCTTGGCGGCGGCTGGCGCAAGGGATCGCGATTTTGTTTTTGCTCACGCATCAGGGCTGGGACGGCATCGTTTGCCACTGTCGTCAGGAGGATGACGCCCAAATGGCTCATGCCTGCTGCCTTGCCGCGCACCATTCCGGTTCTGCTGTAAGCACAGAACAGATGGGTGAGGTGACTCACGAGTCAGCCCCTTGTTCGGAAGAGGGCGCGCCTGGCAATGATGATCAGTTCGGCGCCTTGCCGCAGAGTGCGATGGTGTGCTGTCATGACGCGCCACAGGCTGAACAGAATGCCGCGATCTCATTGCAGGAAACTGCGCCGGTTGTCAGTACTCAACCGCTCGTCAGCCTCTACAGTTCATCAGACGGCGTTTTCATACCTTACCAATTCCATCAGCTTTACCGCACAAGACCGCTTTACCTGTCTATCTCCTGTCTCCTGATCTAAGCGAACACTCAACACGCTCTACCTTTCACTTTTGTCAGTCGTTCTTCGGTATAGGGCACGCCCATACAGAGGCTGACCAGGTTTGAATCTGCGGCATCGCGCATGCCGCGGACGAGGAGTGTTGTCATGCGGTTGAGACGAACTCAACAGGCGGCGAAAGGCGAGGTCATCATCAGCAAGAAGGGCGAGATGCATTTCAGCACGCAGGTCAAAGCCGGTGACGCAGTCCTCAAGCCCGGCATGTATCAGGTGCAGCACGTGATGGAAGGCCGCGACCACGTCATTGTCTTCAAAGAGGTGGGAATGCAGGCAGGCTACAAGATGGGCAACACGCCCGTTGGCAAAGAAGTCGCCCGCATCAAGCGCAAAGTCGAGCCGGTCACAAAGGCCGTGAACAACACAAAGATCACGCTGCGCACCAACGCTGCTGGCGAGAAGGAAATCGCCGAAGTGCAGGTCGCAGGCGAGAAATTCAAACACCTGATCTGAGCCAGGCGGATTCTGAAGGTGTCTGCCGGACAGGGTCGGCACCGTCAGAAACCGGCTGCGACCTCGACCGAGCAATAAGTATGCAGACAGTACTGGTGGCTGCATCAGGTCAAGCTAAGGAGGGAGGAAAACATGTCTTCTGATACATACAACTGGAACGAAAGTCAGCCGGGAGTGCTGCGCGTCTTTCAAACCTGGAAAGAGAACAGAGCATTTTATGACCGGCTCAGTGGAGCCTACGACCTACTTATTTACCGGAGCGAGGAACCAATTCACCAGGTGGCTCTCAGGAAACTGAATATCCGACCGGAAGAGAAGGTGCTGGAGATTGGTTTTGGCACCGGCCACTGCTTGACCACATTGGCGCGGGCGACAGGCCCGACGGGCAGAGTCTACGGCATTGATCTATCTACTGAGATGCTCAACCTCGCACAGCAGAACCTAGAGCAAGCAGGGCTGGCCAATCAAGCAGAGTTGAGCTGTGGAGATGCAACTCGGCTTCCTTATCCAGCAGATTCGCTGGACGCGGTCTTTATGAGTTTCGTGCTGGAACTGTTCGACACGCCGGAGATTCCCAAAGTGCTGGCCGAATGCAGGCGCGTCTTGCGACCAGGCGGGCGGATCATCATCGCCAGTCTGTCGAAGGAGGGAAAGGGAGGCATCATCCTGCGTGCCTTGGAGTGGTTGTATCAGCACTATCCCGCCTTCGTGGACTGCCGTGACATCTTTGTTCGCCGGTCGCTTGAGGCTGCCGGGTTCCGTCTTGAAGACACAGAAAAACGAAAGATGTGGGGACAGGTAGAGATTGTGCTCGCGGTCAAAGACGGGGTGGAGATATGACAGTCGCAGTCAAACCGACGGAAGAAAGTAAAGCCGTCCTTGATGAATTGGAAACCTACGTTCAGCCGCCAGAAGCTGAAGAAATGCAAGCGTCGAAAGCTGATGAATCTCAACACCGGACGGGTGGGGGCGATGCCGAAAAACCGCCACGCAGTTCGAGGAAGCAGCGTCACGTGTTCCGGTGGATCGCAGTTTTGCTGATCGCAAGTCTGGTGGGCGTGGGCTACCTGCAACGGGAGCGGTGGCTGAAGCTTATTCCGGCAACGGCAGACAAGCAGACGGCGCCTTCCGATGAGCACGCCGCTGCAGGTCACAAAGCCGAGCTAAAGGTGCTCTACTGGCAGGACCCGATGCACCCGGCCTACAAGTCCGACAAGCCGGGTAAAGCGCCTGACTGTGGGATGGACTTAGTGCCAATTTATGAGAACGGGGCCAGCCAAACAACTGCCAACTTGCCCGAAGGCGCGTTCCAGATCAGCCCTGAAAAACAGCAATTGATCGGCGTGCAGTATGGAGAAGCAGATTACAAGCCGGTCTTCAAGACGCTACGCGCGGTGGGCCGCTTAACTTATGACGAGACGAAGATCGCGCGTATTCACACCAAGTTTGATGGCTGGATCGAGCAGGTCTTCGTGGACTTCACGGGCAAGCTCGTCCAGAAGGGGCAGCCGCTGATCAGCATCTACAGCCCGGAACTGTTGCAAACGCAGCAGGAATTTCTGCTGGCTCGCCGCGGGCGCGAGGAACTGGCGGAGAGTACGTTCCGCGGAGCCATCAACGCTTCTGAATCGCTTTTCCAGGCGGCACGGAAGCGGTTGGAGCTGTGGGACATCAACGAGGCGCAGATTGCCGAGTTGGAGAAGAGCGGCAAGCCGACCAAGGCCTTGACGCTTTACGCGCCGACCGACGGCTTCGTGCTGACGCGCAATGCCTTCACCAAGCAGCGCGTCACGCCGGAGACGGAGCTTTACGCTATCGCCGACCTCTCGACAATCTGGGTGATCGCCGACGTCTACGAGTATGAAGCGCCAGAGATCAAGCTAGGGCAGACGGTCAACGTCACGCTCTCCTACTTCCCTGGACGTACCTTCCGGGGCAAGGTCAGCAACATCCTGCCGCAACTCGACAATCAGACACGCACGCTCAAGGTGCGCATCGAGTTGGCCAATCCGAAATTTGAACTCAAGCCCGATATGTATGCCAACGTCGAGTCGAAGATTGATTACGGCAAACGGTTGGTCGTGCCGCAGGAGGCGGTGATGGATTCGGGGGCGGAGCAGTTGATTTTTATCGCGCACGAAGGCGGTTACTTCGAGCCGCGCAAAGTGCAACTTGGGCCGAAGGTGGACAATACCTTCATCGTGCTCGGCGGGCTGAAGGCGGGCGAGCGCGTGGTGACTTCGGCCAACTTCCTGGTTGACTCGGAGAGCAAGTTGAAGTCGGCGGCGGGCGGCATGGGGATGCCCGGTATGAATCACGGTGGTGGCGGTGGCGAGAAGAAAGCGATGCCGAAGGAAGGCCAGGCGGAACCGCAGGCCGGTCATTCGCAGCATCAGCAGAGCGGGCAGCTGGTTCCGGCAGCCAAGCCTGAAGATCACTCGCAGCATCAGCCGGACGGCGCGAAACAGCCGCCGGTGGATCATTCAAAACATCAGATGAGCACACCGACGGCTCCAGCGAAACCGGAGGATCACTCGCAACATCAGGCCAAGCCGGAGCGCAAGCTTCTTTACTGGTACGACCCGATGCACCCGACCTATCAGGCGAACAAGCCGGGCAAAGCGCCCGATTGCGGCATGAATTTGGTGCCGAAGTACGCGGACGAGAAGGAAGGGCAATAGGAGCGAAGCCATGATCAACAAAATCATTGAAGCCTGCGCTCACAACAAATTCATTGTCTTCCTCTTCATCGGCATGGCGACGCTCATCGGGCTGTGGTCCATCAAAAACATTACGCTTGATGCCATTCCTGACCTGTCGGACACGCAGGTCATCATCTACTCGCGCTGGGATCGCAGCCCCGACATTATGGAAGATCAGGTGACCTACCCGATCATCTCGTCGCTGCTCGGCGTGCCGAAGGTGAAGGACATTCGCGGTTTCTCGGACTTCGGCTACTCCTACGTCTACATCATTTTTGAAGATGGGACGGACATCTACTGGGCGCGCTCGCGCACGCTCGAATACCTGAGCAACATCCTGCCGAAGCTCCCCTCTGGCGTGAACGTCGAACTGGCGCGCGACGAGACGGCGGTCGGCTGGGTTTTTGAATACGCGCTCGTGGATAAGTCGGGGAAGAACAACCTCGCGCAATTGCGCAGCTTTCAGGACTGGTACATGCGGTACGCAGTCCAGGCCGTGCCCGGCGTGGCCGAAGTCGCGCCGCTCGGCGGCTTCGTCAAGCAGTACCAGGTCAATGTTGATCCGAATGCGCTGCTGGCTTACGACATCCCGATTGACCGCGTGGTCTCGGCGGTGCGCCAGGGCAATCAGGACGTAGGCGGACGGCTGGTGGAGTTCTCTGGGCGCGAGTACATGGTGCGCGGGCGCGGCTACATCAAGCAGCTTGACGATGTCGGGAACATCGTCGTCGGCACGAGCAAACAGGGCGGTACTCCGGTGCTGATCAAAAATCTCGGCACCGTCACGCTTGGCCCTGACATCCGGCGCGGCATCGGCGATCTCGATGGAGAAGGTGAAGTCGTTGGCGGTGTCGTCATCATGCGCTACGGCGAGAACGCGCTGAAGGTCATTGAGCGCGTGCGCACGAAGCTGGAAGAGATGAAGGCGTCGCTGCCGCCCGGCGTGGAGATCGTGACCACTTATGACCGCGCCGAACTGATCGAGCGCGCCGTCGAGACGCTCAAGGGCACGCTCATCGAGGAGCTGATCATCGTCAGCATCGTGATCATGATCTTCCTCTGGCACATCCCGTCGGCGCTCGTTCCGATCATCACGATCCCGATCACGATCATCATCTCGTTCATCCCGATGTACGCGACGGGTCAGACGGCAAACATCATGAGCCTCGGCGGGATCGCAATCGCCATCGGCGCGATGGTGGATGCGGCGATTGTCGTGGTCGAGCAGACGCACAAGAAGCTCGAACACTGGGACAGCGCGGGCCGACCCGGCAGTTACAAGGATGTCGTCATCAACGCGGTCAAGGAGGTGGGAGGGCCGAGCTTCTTCGCACTGCTCGTGATCGCGGTCGCCTTCATTCCGGTCTTCACGCTCGAAGGGCAGGAGGGCCGCCTCTTCAAGCCGCTCACCTACACGAAGAACTTCTCGATGGCGATTGCGGCCTTCCTCGCCATCACGCTCGACCCGGCGATCCGGCTGCTCTTCACGCACATGGATCCGTACAACTTCCGCCCGCGCTTTCTGGCGAAGTTCGTCAACGCGGTGCTGGTCGGCAAGATTCACAGCGAAGAGAACCATCCGATCAGCCGCCCGCTGATGAAAATCTACCACCCTATTTGCGAACTGGTGCTCCGCTTCAACTGGATCACGGTGGGTGCGGCGGTGCTGACCGTCCTACTGACGATCCCGGTCTTTGAGAAACTCGGTTCGGAGTTCATGCCGCCGCTCGACGAAGGCGTGCTGCTTTACATGCCCTCGACACTACCGGGCATTTCGGTGACGCAGACCGGGCAATTGCTTCAGATCATGGACAAGACACTGAAGAGCTTTCCCGAAGTCGAGCGCGTCTTCGGCAAGGCGGGCCGCGCCGAGACCGCCACCGATCCGGCCCCCTTCTCGATGATGGAGACGGTGATCGTGCTCAAGCCGCATATGCAGTGGCCGAAGAAGGCGCGCTGGTATTCGTCGTGGGCGCCAGATTGGTTGCAGGGCAGCCTGCGCAAGGCGTGGCCGGATCATAAGACGATGGACGAGCTGATCTACGGCCCTGGCGGTCTCAACGAAGCGATGCAAATCCCCGGCGTCTCCAACGCTTGGACGATGCCGATCAAAGCGCGCGTGGACATGCTCACGACCGGCGTGCGCACACCCATCGGCATCAAGGTGATGGGCGCAGACCTTCAGAAGGTGCAGGAGATCGGCGAACATATCGAGATGGTCTTGCAGAAGGTCGAAGGCTCCAAGAGCGTCTTCGCCGAGCGCACGGCGGGCGGCTACTTCCTCGATTTCACGCTCAAGCGCGACGAGTTGGCGCGTTATGGGCTGACGATAGACCAAGCCAACGATGTCGTGATGTCGGCCATCGGCGGCGAAAACGTCTCGACGACTGTCGAAGGGCGCGAACGCTACCCGGTGAACGTGCGCTATCAGCGGGACTTTCGCAGCGACGTGGATAAACTTTCGCGCACGCTGGTGATGGCCCCCGGCGGCACGCAGGTTCCCATCGCGCAGATCGCCGACATCAAGTTGGTGAGCGGCCCCGCGATGATCCGTGACGAGAACGGGCGCTTATCCGGCTATGTCTACGTTGACCTCGACACCTCAAAGCGGGACATCGGCGGCTACGTCACCGACGCCAAGAAAGTGATCAATGAAAATGTCCAGCTTCCGGCTGGCTACCAACTGATCTGGAGCGGGCAATACGAGAACATGGAGCGCGTGAAAGATCGCCTCTACGTGGTCGTGCCAATCACGATCTTCCTGATCTTCCTGTTACTCTACTTCAACACGCGCTCGGTCGCTAAAACAATCATCATCTTCCTGGCCGTGCCCTTCTCGGCGGTGGGCGCGATCTGGTTCCTTTACCTGCTCGGTTACAACACAAGTATTGCGGTCTGGGTTGGGCTGATCGCGCTGATGGGCGTGGACGCGGAGACAGGCATGTTCATGCTGCTCTACCTAGACATTGCTTATCACGAGGCGAGGGCGAAAGGGTTGATGCGGAACAAAGAAGACTTGAAAGAAGCCATCTTGCACGGCGCGGTCAAGCGGCTCAGGCCCAAAGTCATGACCGTCGGCGTGATGTTCACGGGACTCGTGCCGATTATGTGGTCAACGGGGAGCGGCGCTGACGTGATGAAGCGCATCGCCGCCCCGATGATCGGCGGCATCTTCACTTCATTCATCCTCGAACTCGCCGTCTATCCGGCGATCTACGAGATCTGGCGCTGGTACTTCGATGTTCGCAAGCATCCGACGACGGGGCCGGAGCAAACGCCTGTGGTGTAGCTTAAGGAGCGTCCGTAATGCAGCAGATCATCCCAATTACAATTTTATTGCTTGGCTCAATGCTTGTGTCGCTTGCGGCGCGGCTCGCGCAACTTCGGCGGTTCTCTAGCGCCACCGCGCTGAGCCTGTCGCTCGGTGGCGTCGCGCTCGGTCTGGCGCTGATCCCACAGAACTGGCAGGCGTGGTTAGCTAATGGTGTGACGGGCGACCGCGTGCTGACCTTTGCGCTTGAACTCGGGTTGACGGGACTCTTCTTCCTAGCCGGGACGCGCTTCGAGTTGAATGAGGTCTGGCAGGCGCGGCGCGTTTCGCTGTTCGTGGCAGTGACCGGGCTGTTGCTTTTCTCCCTGACCGCAGTCGCGCTCCTGCTGCTGGGACAGGGGGGAAGCGCCGCGATTACAGTGGCGGCGGCAATCGTGGGGACGAGCGTCTGGCTTCCGGGCCAGCTTTCGCTCGCCCCGGAAAGGGGAGCGACCGCCGCCGCCCCGCTCAGGGACGCAAGTACGGTACTGACGTTCCTCTCGCTGGCGTCGCTGCATTTCTACGCGGTCTTTCACGCGCTGTCCGGCAGGGCCATGACTCGCTCGGCTTGGGCCATCGTCGCATTCTATGAGGTGGTCAAGCTGGCGGTCTTCTTCTCGTTCGCTTACTTTATTGCCAGCCAGTTTCTCAGTCGCGCCGAAGGCCGGGTTTCACCCACGCGCACGCTTGTCGGCTACGTTCTCATTGCCGTCCTGATCCTCGTACTGGCGCAATCGTTCGTTGGGCAACTCGGCGCGTTCGCGTGGGCATTCGCTGCCGGGGCGCTGCTGGGGCGCAGCGAAATGTGGAGGAGAGTTGGCGGGAGTGGGCAGCCGAGGGCAGTGACGGCGCTGCTGTCGTTCGCTTTGCTGCCCCTGCTACTACAGTCTCACGGACGCAGGTTGACGGACGTCGCGCTGGTCATTTTCGCCGTTATCGTCGCGCTGACTTACAAGTTCGCGGCGGTATGGATTGGCTCGCGCGTTTCGGGCGCGTCGAGCGCCGACGCCGGGCGAATCGCCGCCACAACTCTGGCATCCTGCGAACTGGCCGTTCTGGTGCTGGGCTTCAGCGTCACGAGGTGGGAGGTTGGAGGGCAACTCTTCTACGGGATACTGGCTTATGCTTTCGTCTCGTTACTACTCAGCCCCGCGCTCTGGCGGCTCTCCGGCTCGTTCGAGAAAGGGGTGGCCGAACCTCACACACGCCGTCACAACGTTCTCGCGTCAATGCTGCTGATCGGCGTTTGCCTGTTGACGCTGGCATCCGGCGCACGTAACCACAGGTTACCGGTTCGCTCCGAATGTTCCCAAACTCGTCGTCGCGCGATACCAGACCTACCGAGACACGTTCACGCGCATTCTGGCGGAGGAGAACGTGCCGCCTGAATTGCTGGCCGTCGCGTTTGTCGAGAGCGGCTTCAACCCGCAAGCGCTCTCGCCGAAAGGAGCGCGGGGCATCTGGCAGTTCATGCCTGGAACGGCCGCAGCGTATGGCTTGTCAGTTAGACCTGGCGACGATCATCGCACGCACCCGGAACATTCCACGCGCGCTGCGGCGCGTTACCTGCGCGACCTCTACAGGCAGTTCGACGATTGGAAGCTCGCGCTCGCCATCGTCTTTATCACGATGATGAATTCGGTGGTCGAACGCACGCGCGAGGTCGGCGTGCTGCGCGCGCTCAACGAACAAGGGCAGACCATCCTGATGGTCACACACAATCCTGAAGCGGCGGCGGCGACCCACCGGGTGCTTGAAATTCAGGACGGCGTATTGCTGTCGGGGTCTGCCGAGTCCGGCTGCCGTGAGGCGCAATCATTGATGGAGGAAGTATGTGGAGACTGAGTTTAATTCTGTTCGCAATCATCTTCTTTGCGGCGCAACCCGCCGCGGCGCAGAGCTACGAGTTTTCCGTCGAGCACGAGCATACGCTGCGTAGCTGCCGCGGGAAGCTGGTCATCTCGCCGGAAAAGATCGAGTACCAAACAGAGCATCAAGATCACGCGCGCGTCTGGCGCTACGACGAACTGCAACAGATCAAGGTTGAGTCGCCGACGAAACTTGAGTTGGTGAGCTACGAGGATCAGAAATGGCGGATAGGCCTCGACCGCGTTTTCAAATTCAAGTTGCTCGAAGGCGAAATCACAGCGGAGGTCAGCGCCCTGTTGATGGAGCGTGCCACACGTCCACTGGTGACGAGTGTCGCGCCCGCGCACGAAGATGCGCCAGCGTTTGAAACGCCGGTCAAGCACCTGCATCGCTTCGGAGGTTGCATTGGCACGCTCAAAATCTTTCCCGACCACATTGTTTACGAATCGAAAGACATGCCATCGGACTCGCGCTACTGGCGCTACAGCGAGATTCAGAACATCAGCCAGTCGGAGCGATTTCGCTTCGAGCTGGTCGCGTTCGAAGACAAATTCGGCGGGCCGAAGGCTTACAACTTTAAGTTGAGAGAATCGCTGCCCGCGACGGCCTATGACTATGTGTGGGCGCGCGTTTACCCGTCGAAGTTGCGCCGCGAGGATCGGCTGGCGCAACCGGGCAATTCTCCATCGCTATTAGGGAAGCGCCCGGCCACAGAACAATGAAAAGGAGGCACAAGCTATGAGAAGACCCATTCTGGTCTTAGCGGTCTTGTTGCTGAGCGGCATTTCTGCTTTCGCCCAGAACAAACCACCCGCCGAGCCGCAGAAGCAGGAAGTGCAACTAGGGCGCGGAATGAGCCTGATTGCTCCCGGACGGATGCAGGTGGGCGTAGAGACGAACTTCTTTCTGCGCCTCGCCGACCAACTTCAATTGGCAGATAAACAACCGTCGGCGCTGGAAGAGATCGCTTACGAGTATCAAAAGTACAGCGTGCAAAAGCCGGCCGACCGGGACGTGGCGGATGCCGAACTGCAACGGTTACTGACCCGCGACAGTATTGATCTTGACGCGGTGCGCGCGAAAGTGCGGGAGGCCGAGGCATCGCGACCGACGTGAAGATTCGGATGATCGAGGCCGTCCTCAAGGCGGTCACCACACTCACGCACGAGCAGCATTTGAATGCCATAACTTTGATCCAGGAACTACAGAAGCCGAAAGAGCGCCCACCGAGCGGACGCATCTCCGACTGATGTCAATGCGCATCGGCGCGTATGAGAGGAGAAGCGATGAAGTTCAAAAGCATAATTCAAACTGCCGTGGCTTGGCTGGCGCTCGCCTTTCTGTCTGGCCTGCCCGCCTTCGCCCAAGAGCATAAGCATGAGGCGCAACCGCAAGACCCCGCCCCGCTCAAGCTGTCCACAGAACTGGTGTCGCTGAGCGTGACAGTGACGGATCGGAAAGGACAGGCGGTTGTTGGGCTGAAGCGCGAAGACCTTAAGGTTTATAAGAACGGTGTCGAGCAGCCAGTCAATTTCTTCAGCACCGAAGAAATGCCTGTCTGCTGGGGGATCGTGCTGGATCGCAGCGCCATCATGCTGGGGATGATTGACGATGTTTATCGCGCCGCCGTCCACGTCGTGGATGAGGGGGCAGAGGAAGACGAAGCCTTTATCGTCACT
>Ga0081539_10005337_pt1 | contig 13192 bp, 5 predicted proteins | sample TabmetS4T2R2_FD_71023 | JGI IMG/M metagenome (GOLD analysis project Ga0081539, IMG submission 71023) | Tabebuia heterophylla rhizosphere microbial communities from the University of Puerto Rico - S4T2R2 | ecosystem: Host-associated > Plants > Roots > Rhizosphere ...
CAATCTCAATACAATTTCGACCAATGGGTTCGCCAACTTCCTCAACCCCTTCGATCCAGGACTGGATTATGGTCCTGCCGACTATGATCTGCGACACCGCTTCATCGCCAGCTTCAATTGGGAAGTGCCTTTCGATCGGTTGGGCGGATCCGGCATTCTGACACAGGCTCTCGGCGGTTGGGAAGTGACTGGCATCGTTCAGGCACGCAGCGGAAATCGATTTACGATCTTCAATTGCGCGAGGGCGGCCACGGCCGATTCGCCCTGCCCGCGAGTACTGGTCAACGGCGATGTATCGAGCACCGGCATTGATGATTCCGCTCCCGATACCACAATTCCGAATCGATTTGCTTTCCTCGATGTGACCAACTTCAATTTCGGAAGCTTCTTCAATCCGGCAACCGGCAGTTCCGACGTCGGTCCTTTCCCCTCAAGTATGATCGGCCGCAATTTCTTCCGCGGGCCAAGGTACTGGACCTTCGACGCGGGCATCCATAAACGCTTTCGGTTGAGCGAAGACGCCGGGCTGCAATTTCGCGCGGAACTCTACAATGTCTTTAACCACGCGAATCTGTTCGTCCCCAATGGCGTAGATCTCAACTCAACGACCCTCGTCCCGGCATTTCGAAGCGGACGCAGGCATCTTCAGCTGGCAGTGAAGCTGACCTTCTGAGGCAACCACCCCAACGCAAAACGCAAAAGACGCGAGATGAACGAATAGATAAAAACTATTTATTCCGTTCATCTCGCGTCTTTGTCTTGTCACTTTGAATCTTGCCCTTTTTGCGCTGAAACCTGTTTCACAGCCTGTCCATCCGCATCTTGCGTGTATTCGATAAAGCAAGCCAACATTTCATCAGAGGTCGGCTCCCCCCAACGAATAGCTTTGCTTGGATCAGGGTTGTACCTGTTCTTCGTCGAATTATCGAAGTAACCGGTAACCAGAAGCCTCGTCCCTTTCGGAATCACCAATGGTTGCTTGAGAGAAAAATTGGTCTGCCATGAGAAGTCATACTTCGGAACGTTGAGCAACACGGCGGCGCGGCCGTCCGGATAGACGGCTTTGACCTCCATCGCTTTTCCGCGCAAGTGCATGTGCGGCATGATCGAGGTCAAAAGAAGATCCTTGGGAGCCATCCAGCAAGCGGTGGTTCGATGATTCTCGGCTCCCGGCGGAATTTGAAAATAGGTATTGTTGATCAACTCGGTGGTTCGCAATTTGGACAATCGATCCTGACTGTTGTCCTTAGCAAAGATCATCCCGAGGCTTGAACGATCTTTCTGAACGCTGCCCGCAACCTTTGAATAATGAACCTGTAGAAGAATCTTGGATCCAGCCGGAATCAGCTTGACCGTCCCCGGCTCCCAGACATCGACATCACGGCCCGGAGCATAAACCGTCAGGACCGATCTCGTCGCAAACCGTTTGACCCCATCCCGCTCGCGTCCGGATCCGCCGTTCGGAAGTTGACATCCGTCGTTATAGACCGGCGCGTCGGACTTCACTCGCTGAAGAAAACCATCTTGATAAAAAATGGTCTCCTTCTCTGCCTGGGCGCGCAGTTTCTCGGCCTCTTCTTTAGTTAGTTGCGGCGCATCGGGCGGCGGCGGTGGCTGAATGAAAGCCACGATGTGGTGAACAATCTTTCGATTGCCCGGCCTTGCCTCTATCGCCTGGATATATCGATCCTCGGTGAAGTTAGTCGGAATTGTGAAGTATTGGTACTCGTCCGGCCCTGCCGCTTCCAGCACAAATTCTTCAGGCATCTGCATCACCAGATCGGGCCGGCCAATTCCCCACCCTTCAACAAACATCGGAGCCGGAGGCAGGTCACGCGGATCGCCTTCTTGCGCTCCCCGCTCAACCCACGCGGTGATGGTCGCAATTTCCGCCGCGGTCAACCGGCGATCATTCTTGAACTCGCCATAATGCGGATCAGCGTGCCAGGGTGGCATCTCGCGGTTGAGGACTTTTTCGCGAATCGATTTGGCCCACGGCCGGGCATCTTTATAACTCAAGAGAGACATCGGCGCTGCTTCCCCCGGCCGATGGCACTCGACACAGCTCTTAAAAAAGATTGGCGCCACGTCTTTGGTAAATGTCACGACCTCTTTCTCATTTCGACCGGTGGCCGCACTGCTCACCGTCAGAATGAATAGAGCAGTAACTATCGTTAAAAGTGTAGTCAGTAGAATGATAATACCCTTCTTCATTTCTCCTCGCTTAATAGGTCGAGATGGCAAACCGATCAGTCCTAACTGACTAAACCGATCTACCATCGGATAGCATTGCCTCCACGCATGTTGGAAATTATGGTAAAGCCAGATCTAAAATCTTTAGAAATCTATGAAAGTTTTTCAAAATTTGATAAGTCGTTCGGCATAAGCGGATCCAATCCCTACTAAAATTATACAAGACCGGCCTTCCTAGCTATGATCTATTTACGTCCATGTTTGTTTATTTCTACAAGTAATGCGCAAGTTTTCTGTTTAATACATCAAGATCCGCTAAACAGGAGGGTTGTATGCATGAGATATACAGAAAAGTATTCTTAGGGCTAACCGGGTTGGCCTTAGTGTGTGCATTTGTCGGTTTAACGTTCGGACAATCGGCCGAGGCTGGGAAGTTGGTTGGACGAGTCTCGGATCAATCCGACTCGGTGGTATCAGGTGTTGAGTTGAAGCTCGAAGACCAGGCGACCAACACTCCATATTCGGCGACTTCGGCAGTGGATGGCGGCTTTGTCTTTCCAGTTCTGCCCTCGGGCCTCTACCGGCTGACGGCCACAGCTCCGGGCTTCAAGACTGCCGTTTATAAAGATCTCAAGATCGATGCCGCGCGCACCTCGAATATTGTGGTGAAGCTGGAAGTCGGCGAGATTGCGCAATCGATTCAAGTACAAGCCAACGCCCCGGTCCTGGAGACAACCAGCAATACGATTTCGACGATCGTCACCACTAAAGAGCTTCAGGATCTGCCTTTGAACGGACGCGATGTATTGAAATTCATTACTCTGACTCCGGGCTTCATTCGGGGTCCGGGCGACTATAATTCCAACCGCAGTGGGAATGAAGTATACGATGCTACTTTCAATAACTACACGGGAAGCGCGCTCAGAGTTTCGCTGGACGGAATTACCAATCAATCCCAGGCGATGCGAGACAACGGAATAGGAAATACGCAGGGCGCCACCGCTCGATTGGAAAACATCGAAGAGGTAACTGTCTCAACCTCGCAAGTGGGAGGGAATAACGGCGGACAGGGAACGGCGGTCGTCCAGTTCATCACGAAACGCGGCAGCAATAGCTACCACGGGCAGGCATTCTGGCAACACCGTAATGCGGCTCTCAATGCCAATGACTGGCGGAGTAATGCGGTCGGGCTGCCGATCGGCAAGTTCATTATGAATGACTTCGGAGCCAGTTTCGGCGGACCGATCCTCAAAGATCGGCTCTTTTTCTTCGTCAATTACTCCGAGACCATCCAACCGACAGTTAACACCAACACCAAAACGATCTTGACGCCGGAAGCGATGACCGGGGTTCTCCGTTATGTCGGAACTGACGGCGTCCAGCGCACCGTCAATGTGCTGCAAATGGCAGCGGCCAACGGATTCCCGAGCACAGTCAATCCGTTCATGGCGGAAGCGTTCCAGAAGATAAACGCCGCATTGCCTCTGGGAGTAACCGTTCCACTTACTACGCTCTACAACAGACGTTACCTCTTCAACTGGGACCAGAAGTTAAAGACCAAGTATCCGACCATGAGGTTCGACTGGAACGTGAGCAGTAAGATCCGTGCCTACGCATCACTCAATTACACTCGCGTCGAAAACGATCGAGTTACCACCCCCCAATTCCCGACCTTTACCGAGCAAGTTGCGGATACCAGGAGAAATAGCTTTGTGGCGACGCCGGGCTTTACCTGGACGATCTCTCCTTCGATGGTTAATGACTTCAAGGTAGGTTGGGTCGGATTGCAAGGAAACTTCTCTGTCGGAGCAAAGCCGATCGATATTTCAAAACCGCAGGTTGTCGGCTGCGCCGGCGGCGTCAATTTCTGCGAGACCGGTTTCCTTCCGACGCTGCCTCAGGCGAGCAATAGCAAGATTTTCAATATTGTCGATAACTTTAATTATAATCGTGGGACTCACTCGATCACCATTGGCGGATCGTTCCAGACCAATGACGAAACCTTTGTCAGTCCGATGGGCGGCATAGCGCGTTATAACCTTGGAATCGATACGGCAAATGATCCGGTCGCCCAGATCTTCACTACGGCGACAATTCCGTTTATCAACCCGAATGCGATCGGAGACGCCCTCAACCTCTATGCTACTCTTACCGGCAGGATCGTGAGCGTCGATGCCGCCCAACCTAACCAGTTCGATGAAAGCAGTAAAACGTATAAGCCGGGCATTCAAGGTCAGTGGGGAAACAAGCAGAAGTTCGGTGGAGTCTACTTTCAGGACTCATGGCGCGTGAAACCAAGTTTAACGGTGAATTACGGCCTACGCTGGGATATTTACGGTGATATGTATCATCACCCCCTCACCTATTCGGGGCCGAGCGTCGCGGACCTGTGGGGGCCTTCGGGGATCGACAACATGTTCAAACCGGGAACGCTGACCGGAAGTATGAATCCGGTTATCAACGTTCAGCCGCATATCTTCAAACCAAGTTACGTCAATCCTTCTCACAATATCGGGATCGCCTGGTCTATACCTAAGAGTAAGAGTGACAAATGGCTGGCCAACATCCTGAGTAATGGAAAGACAGTTATCCGCGCGGGCTATGCCGACACTTACTACACCTATGGCATTCAGAATTATGACAACGCAGGCAGCGGCCTCTTCAACTGGCAAAATTTCGGTCTGCAAAACGGACAGAATGGATTTGTCCCCGGAACCAGAAGTCTTGGAGATCCGCTGCCACCATTTGTCCCTTCCCCCGAGTCTTTCTCATTCCCTCAACCAGTAGCGAATTTCACCTTTCTCAATCGGTCACTGGCCACAATCAATCCGCAGATCAAGAGCCCCCATTCGCAGCAATGGTCATTTGGCATTCAGCGAGAGATCGTGAGGAACGGCGTCTTTGAGATTCGGTACGTCGGCAACCGCACCGTCAATGGATGGCTCAGTAAAGACATCAATGAGATCAATATCTTTGAGAACGGTTTTCTCAAGGAGTTCAAAAACGCGCAGAATAACCTGGCGATCTTCAGGGCTGCCAATCCGAATTGCGGATCAGCCGGCCAGCCCGCCTGTAACTTCGGCAACTCCGGCCTTCCCGGCCAAGTGGATCTACCGATCTACAGCGCGTCATTTCAGGCATCGGGTCCGGGCAGGCCGGCCATCACGAATGGATTCACCAATGCCGGAATTGTGAACAATCTGATGATAGGGAGAGCAGGCGCCGCAGCGCAAGGAATCGCCAATACCTTCAATTTCTTTTGCCGAATGGTAGGAGCGAGTTTAGCTCCTTGCGCGGCGAGAGGTTACACAGGTCCGGCTACTTATCCCATCAACTTTTTCCAGGCCAATCCATTTAACGCCGGCAACCGTGTCTATTACCTGGACAATCTGGCGCGTACTAACTATAACGCACTACAAGTGGAGTTTCGTCATAGGTACAGCCGGGGGCTCTCTTTAGGAGTGAACTACACATTCGGCAAGGGGCTCGCTAACGGCGGAAATGGAGCTATCTACCGAGAGCAATTCCAGGGGCAGCATCCATTTACATCCAACCGTAATTTCGACCTGGATTACGGTCCTTCGGACTTTGACGTCCGGCACGCATTCAGCTTCAACGGAACTTTCGACCTTCCCTTCGGACGCGGCAGAAAGCTGCTCTCAGGGAATCGTTTACTCAACGTGTTTGTCGGTAACTGGACGCTGGGTTCTATTGTTCAGCTTCAATCCGGCACGCCATTCCGCCTGGTCAGCGGCAGTAATCCGGGTTCAACAGTCAATACCAATGATTCCGGAATCATCCTCTCTGGAATCAGCCGCCAACAACTGCAGGAGAGCGTCGGAGTCTTCAGCGGCAGCGGGCCTTTCGTGACTCTGATCGATCCCAAGTTACTTGGTCCGGATGGCAGACCTAATCCGAGCTACTTCATGGCGCCATCAACGCCCGGAGAATTCGGTCAATACATTTACCTTTACGGGCCGAAGTTTGTGAGCGCGGATCTGGCGGTGACCAAGCGCTTCGTGGTTAAAGAGCGCGTCAAAGCGGCATTTCAAACGGAATTCCTGAACGCATTCAACCATCCGAACTTTGTTCTGACTGGGTTTGGCAATGTCAATCTTAACGTTACCAGCGCGACCTTCGGTCAGCAGACCAGAACGGCGAGCGCACCACGCCAGGTTCAATTTCGGTTACAAATAGAATTCTGATAGGATCGCGGAACTTTACCTTGACAGCATTTTTCACTCCGCTGTTCAGGATCAATCCGGAGGCTGATACCTGATACTTTTCATAAAAATCAGGGATCAGGGGTCAGGGATCAGGGATCAGAGGTTTTGCATCCTTCATCCCTTCCTTCATTCATTCTTTTTAGGTATATATGAAGAATGATGCTCGGGTTGATGCTGACATTAATGATGATCAATCTAGCGCCGCCGGCATCCGCGCAGGCCGTTCAATCCGGCGCGTCCAGCGCCGCGCAATCGGCCGAGGCCGCTTTCAATCGAGCCTTTGAGTTACAGCAACAACGCAAATGGAACGAAGCTGCTGATGCTTATCGGGAGTTTTTGAAGCAGGAACCGAACCATGCCGGGGCGCACGCGAATCTCGGCGCAGTTTTATCGCAGCTGGGAAGGCATCGAGAAGCCATCGCCAGCTACGAAACGGCGCTGCGGTTAAACCCACAACTGACGCAGATCCTTTTCAATCTCGGATCAGCTCATTTTCGCGCCGGGCAATTCGCTCAAGCGGCCGAAACGCTCAGGAAGTTTCTCGCCTCCAACTCCGATTATTGGCCGGCAAGGCAATTGCTCGGACTGACGCTGGTCGAACTGGGACGCGATGAAGAGGCGCTGCCGTTGCTCGAAACGGCGATCAAGGCGAATCCGCAGGACACGTCCCTGCTCTTTGGCCTTGGGCTCGCCTATCTGCGACTCAATCGTCCGGAGGTCAAAACAATCGTTGAACGCCTCGCGGCGGCTCCTCAAGGGCAGCCTTTCGCGCAGCTCCTGAGAGGGCAAAATTATCTGGCTGATAATGCGGTTGAATCCGCGATTGAAGCGCTGGAAGCTGCGGCGAAACTTTCACCTGATCTACCGCGCCTGCATTTCTCTCTCGGGACGGCCTATTTGCGCGCCGGGCGCAACAATGTTGCGATCACCGAATTCCAGAAAGAGTTGCAATACGTCCCACGAGATTTCTGGTCGTTATATTACCTGGCGTTTCTGCTTGAAGCTGAAGGCAAGCTCGATCAAGCGCGAGAGCAGTTGGGACTTGCGCTGCAGGCCGAGGCAAAGTCGATTGAGGCCAATACCCTGCTCGGCAAGATTCTGATCAAACAGGGCAAAGCGGCCGAAGCGATCGGCCCGCTCGAGATCGCCGTCGCGCAGAATCCCAACGATTCAAATACTCGGTTTCAACTGGCTCGGGCTTATCAACAGACCGGGCGCAGCAAAGAGGCGGCGCGCGAGTTCGCCGAGGTCCAGCGCCTTAAAGATCAGGGCATCGAGAAGGAACGTCGAGGTCTGGCCAAGCCCCAATAGAGCGGCCTTCACCTTGTTTTGCCCTTGCCTTCAGAGACCGTCATCAATCGGTCAACGCCGTCAACTGCGATCTCCTCTTTCGTCCCGCTCGGCCATCGGACTTCCAATTTATCGACTTTCGGCGTGCTGCCCAAACCAAAATGGAGCCGCAGGTCTGACTGCGAACAGTAACTCCCGCCGCTGATGACATCGGCGCGCTGGCGTTTGCCGCCGGCGGTCACCCAGACTGTTGCGCCAATCGCGTCACGCGGGCTCTGTTTGCCGCCGATCAGTTTTACCGACAGCCAATGATTCGATGATTTCGTTTCGTTTCGTAAGACGGTCGGAACATCATCACAGTTGTTGATCACCACATCCACACGTCCATCATTGTCGATATCGCCGAAAGCTGCTCCGCGCGCCGATTTGACAACGGCCAATCCGCTCCTGATTGCCGCCGGCATGAGATCAAAGACCTTGCCATTGACATTCTTGAACAGCAGCGGGCGCTGGGCCCACGTCGTCCCCCAATCGTACTGATCGACTTGCGGATAGACGTGGCCGTTAACAACAAACACATCTTTCAAACCATCGTTGTCGAAATCGAGGAACCCCGCGCCCCAACCGAGGAATGGGATGGTTGGCGTGCCATGACCGGCGGCGAAGGTGACATCGGTGACCACTCCCCCGCCATCATTGTGATAGAGCGCATTTGAGTCGTCGGAGAAATTGGTGATGTAAAGATCCGGCTTTCCGTCGTTGTCATAGTCGCCGACAGCCAGGCCCATGCCTGCTTGCTCACGCCCGTCTTCGTTGAGCGCGAAGCCGGAGACAAAGCTGATGTCTTCAAATGTGCCATCGCCGCGATTGCGGTAAAGGTACCTCGGGGTTGAATCGTTCGCCACCGCGAGGTCAAGCTTACCGTCATCGTCGAGGTCGCAAAAGGCCGCGCCGAAACCGTAATACCCTTTCTCATCGGCCACACCCGCCTGTTTGCTGATATCGGTGAATTTGCCGCCGTCGTTGCGCAGCAGATGATCGCCCGCGCCTTTCAAACCGCGCGGACCGCACATCACCGGCTGGCTGCGGTAAAAACAATACTTGTCGCCTGTTGAAGTAGCATGGGGTTCGGGCGGCCGGGCAGGATCAAATTCAACATAACCGGCAACGAACAGGTCCAGATCGCCATCGCCGTCGTAATCGCCGAAAGTCGCGCCGGTTGACCAGCTCTCAATCGCCGCGCCCATGCGTTCAGCGACATCGGTAAATGTGCCGTCGCCATTGTTGTGATAGAGCCGATTCTTTCCGAAATTGGCGACATAGAGGTCTTCCCATCCGTCATTGTCGAAATCACCGCACGCGACGCCAAATCCCCAGCGGCCGTTTGCGACCCCGGCTTTGGCGGTGACATCCGTGAAAGTTCCGTTCTGATTGTTATGAAAGAGCGCGGCATCGGGCGGCTTCTCTTTTCCCTCAAGGGCGGCAAAGGTCGAGCCGTTGATGAGATAGATGTCCAACCAGCCATCGTTATCGTAGTCGAACAAGGCAACGCCGCCTGAGGGCGATTCGAGAATGTAGCGTTTATCCTTCTTGCCGGAGGTGTGATGGAATTTGTTGACGCCGGAGCGAACAGTCATATCGGTGAAATAGACCGGGGCATCGTCGATAAAACCGCCGGCAGTGATCGGACGTGAAAGAGAGTCCTTGACCGGATTGAAGGTTCCGGCAGTGCTCGCGCCGCCCTGGGTCTGGTCTTTCTGCCCGGTCGATTGCGGATAGGCTGCTCGTAATGAAGCGCAAATCAGGGCCAAAAGAAGAAACGCGCCCGAGAATATTGTTCGCATCGCCAAATTCTACAACAAGTATTCAAAGTATTCAGTGCAGAGTTGAGAAGCGGCGCGCGCGAGAAAGACTAACTTTTTCGCGCGCGCCGCTGACTTCTCACATCTTCTATGTCTCAGAAGGACAACTTTAACGCCATCTGAATATTACGCGGGTCGCGGGCAGTCGTGATAATGCCACTTTGTCCACGCGATGCTGCGGTGACTGGTGAATTGGGGTTCGCGACGTTAATCGCTGAATCAACGCCGAACCACTGGGTATGGTTGAAGATGTTGAAGAATTCAGCGCGGTATTGAAGGCTGAAGCGCTCCTTAAACTTGAAAGTCTTGAAGAGCGAGAAATCGAAGTTTGTGAACCCCGGGCCGCGCAGGAAGTTCCTTCCGGTATTCCCGAGAGCGCCGTCCGCCGGGCGTCCGAATGCCAGCGGATTGAACCATTGCCTGGTCGCTTTATCTTTGACGTAGATCTCTCCGCCAAGATAATTGGCGCGAATGTCATAAGCCGCAGGATTGCCGGCGCCGAGAGTTCCCGCGTTTCCATTCGAAGTGACCGAGAACGGCAAGCCGCTCCACAGGCGCGTGACACCAGAGATCACCCATCCGTCGAACATCGTGCGCACCACTCCATTGTTGCCCAATCTGGCGCTCAGCTTCGGCAAGTTGTAGATGTAGTCGATGGTCATCGTATGGGTCCGATCGTAACCGGCGACGGCACGTTCGCGGCGACGGTCCAGGTAATAACCGATGACATCGGTATCGTTGTCTGTTTCGTCGATCGCCTTGCTCCAGGTGTAATTGACATTGAAGGTGAGGTTACTGCCGAACCGGCGGCTGACGCGCGTTTGCAACGCGTGGTAATTGCCGCTTGCGCCGAATTCGACGAACGTGATGTTCGTGTATCCTTTGAAAGGACGCAGCGCGTTGGGAACAGTGGGACTGAGCGCCGTGCCCAAAGGCACCTGGTTGATATCGCGCTGATACATCAGATGGCGCGAAACGTTTCCGCTGTAGGCGATATCGATTCCGATCTGCCCTCGCAATTCGTGTTGAACGCCGAAACTCCATGAATAGATCGTCGGGATCTTGCCTTCAGGATCGATAGCCCTGATGCCCACGGGGAACCGCGCAAGGTTGTTGACCAGAGATGGTGATAGCGCATCCAAATTTCCGGCGGGTAGAGTCGGAGTGTAGGTCAATGGCGGATTGCCTAGGCCGTCAAAGTAAGCATTATTTTGACGAATGCGTTCATAGAAGATTCCGAATCCGCCGCGCACGGCCGTCTTACTGTTGCCGAAAACATCCCAGGCGAAGCCGAGCCGGGGCGAGAACTGGTTCTTGCGATGCTTGACCCCGCCCTTCGGAATGGAATTGCCTTCCTGAACGATCCCATTGAATGGATCTCCTGATCCGGCGACGATGCTGCCGTCGGGTCCAATAATTACCGCTTTCGCCGGATCATAGTGATCAACCAGGAAGTAATTTTGCAAGAATTCGCCATGCGTGGAGGTCGGCCCCAGATAAGCCCATCTCAAGCCGTATTCGAGCGTGAAGCGCGGCGAGACCTTCCAACTATCCTGCCCATAGAGTTCGAGGCCGAAGAATTTGAAGGCGCCGAAAAACTTGCCGTTGCTCTGTGAGGCCGAAGTGTAGTTGCCAAGGAGCATGTTGGCAAAAGTATTGCCGGTGTCTCGCGGGTTGGAACTGCCTGCGCCGAAGTCCAGATTGATCGCATCGGTCCACGCCGGTTGTTGACCATTGCGATTCATATTGAATAAGCCACCTGTCTTGAACGTATGGCTGTTGTGAACGATCGTGACGTTATCGGTCCAGGTGAACTGCCTGCCTTCGCTCGCCCACCCGCTGGCGAAACTGGAAAAGCCGCAGGCTCCGACGCCGCAGTTGAAGCGCGGATATTTGTTGACCAAATTTGCCGCCGGATACAGCTCCTGGAAGGTGAAGCCGAGCGCAGCCCGATCGTATGTCGCTTGATCGACTCCCGGTTTAATATCGACGAGCTGAGTCAGGTGATTGTAGCTGAAGATAAATTCATTGGTGACGGTCGGCGACATGACCTTGACCAAATTCCAGGACCAGCTGGAGCCAGGTTTTTTGCGGAACTGCGGTAACACCGGATAGGAATTGCCCGAAAACATTCCGAGCCCCTGGTTTTCATCCTGTGAATCGTCAACCCAACGGAAAAAGAAATTTGTATTGGGATTGATATTGTAATCCAGTCGAAAAACTTCCTGGCGTTTATTCAATTGATACGAATCCTGAGCAAAGACGCGAACCAGCTCAGGGCTGCCTGGAAGCGGCGTGGTGCCCCGGTTCAACAGATTGATGACCTTGAGAAATGCATCTGCGTTCCGGTTCCATTCACTGCGCGGAATAATATTATTAGCATAAGGCGTGCCGCCGATAATATTGCCCTGCGCGTTGCGGACGATCGTTCCCGGCCTGAAGACGGTTCCCTCCTGGCACGGGCGGGCCGCCGATTCGCCGGGATAGAGACAGCTCGATCCGGCGAGGGTTTGCGGCGTGCCATCGGCATTGAATCTCAACAATCGGCGTAAATCTCCGGTCAAGATGTCAGGATGGGCGACATCGACAAAGGGATTGCCGTTGGGGCGCGTGCCGCGCGTGAACTCCATATTGAAAAAGAAGAAGAGCTTCGGATCGCGCAGCGAAGAGACTTTCCAGAGCGGAAGCGGTCCGCCCAGGTTCCCGCCAAACTGATTCAACCGAAGTTTGGCTTTCGTATCAATCAACGGACTGCGAGCGTCGAGCGCATCATTGCGAAGGAATTCGTACGCCGTTCCATGAAAAGTCTTTCCACCGCTCTTGGTGGTTGCCGAGATCAGAATGCTGGGATTCCGCCCGTGCTCGGCGTTGAAGTTGCTGCTCTGAACCTTGAACTCTCCAATCGCATCCAGGCTCATTTGTGTGAACTGACCGTCGTTGGCTCCCACGTCGGTGTTGATCGCGCCGTCGAGATAAACGTTGTTCATCGAATCGCGCAGCCCATTGACGTTGAACATCTGCGTCGAATTGAATCCCAGGTTGAAATCTGATTGCGCGTTTGATGTGACGCCGGGCAGGGTCCGCAGCAAGGATCTAAAATCGCGGCCGTTGGTAGAGACCCCGGTCACTTGCTCCGAGGTAATCACAAAAGATTTTTGCGCCGTCGCGCTCTCGACAAGTGGCGCATCGGCCGTAACAGTGACAGTGTTCGAAATCTCACCGACTTCCAGTTTTACAACGCCGAGATTGAGGATCTGATAGGCATCGAGAACCAGGCCTTTATGTTCGAGCGACTTAAACCCGGTCGCCTCGATCTTAAGCGTGTAGGTGCCCCGCAACAGCGGCAACAATTGAAATGAACCGTCTTTGTCGGTCAGCGCTCCGCGTACCACCAGCCCTTTGGCCTCATCAACCGCCTCGACCTTGGCGTTGGTCACGGCGTTACCTTGAGGATCAACGATAGATCCCTGAATGGTGCCGCTTTGCGCGAAGATCGTTGTCGAAACGACAAGCATTAAAAGCAATAGCAAGCAGCATCGAGTGAGCAGTCTTTGCATATACTCTCCTTTTAGTCATGCCTTTTAGTGTTCTTTAAATCAGGGCTTCGATCCAGATGGTCCG
>Ga0081539_10005338_pt1 | contig 13191 bp, 10 predicted proteins | sample TabmetS4T2R2_FD_71023 | JGI IMG/M metagenome (GOLD analysis project Ga0081539, IMG submission 71023) | Tabebuia heterophylla rhizosphere microbial communities from the University of Puerto Rico - S4T2R2 | ecosystem: Host-associated > Plants > Roots > Rhizosphere ...
CCGGCCGGCGGCGTGCACTTCGGACAGTGGGCGGTCTGGGGCTTCCACGACGAGGGGCCGGTCGATCCACGCATGGTCGTGCACAACGAGGAGCACGGCGGGGTCATCCTCTGGTGGGGCCCCGACACGCCGCAGAGCGTGATCGACCAGCTGCGCGACTTCTACCAGTCCGATCCCGTCGGATTGGTAGCGACGGAGATTCTGCCACTGGACGGGAAGACGCTCGGCTCGAAGGTCGCGATCAGCGGATGGACCGGCGACCCGAAGAAGTACTTCAAGAAGGGCTACGTCGGCACCACGCACCTCGCCGTCTGCCCGACGTTCACGGAGGACGCGTTCAAGACGTTCCGCGACGCATTCGTCGGCAAGAGCGTCGAGGGCGTGCCGAGGTCGGCGAACCAGCCCGGTACGTAGCGGGCGCTACCCTGTTCCACCGCCGGGGTGGCGAAACTGGACATACGCGGCTGACTTAAAATCAGCTGTCCCCACAGGGGGCGTGAGGGTTCGACTCCCTCCCCCGGCATCGCGGGCGACGTGACCTCGCGGAGCAACCAACGCCGCGAATTGACGAGGCAGCGACACCGATGATTCAAGGCCGAGGGTCGTGGGCCAGGTGCGGACGCGCCGTATTGGCCGTCGGCGCCGTTGCGTTCGCTGTGGGAGGAGGCGCAGCGCTCGCGACCGCGGAGACGGGGACCGTCGTGGTGCGACTCGCCGCCGATCCGCTTCCGGCCGGCATCGACTGGTCGTTCACCGGCGTCGGGCCGCGCTTCAGCCTCGGGTCGGTCGCGAGCGAGCGCCGCCTCGAGGTCGAGGCGGGCACGTACACGCTCGTCGAAGCCGGGACCCGGCCGGGGCAACCGAAGACGTTGACTCGACTCTCGTGTGTCGATCCAACGGACAACGTCAAGGTGGATCTCGCCGCCGCATCGGCCGCGGTCGACGTCGGCGCCGGCGAGACGGTCACGTGCACGTTCACGCACCGCGCCCTTGGGCCGCGGCCCGGTTCGGCAACGGTCGCGCTTGCTCGCTTGTATGCACCGATCTTCCGCCTCAGCTCCTCAGAGGCGTACCGGCCGTTACGGATCGAGGACTATCTCGGAACTACGAGCCTGCGCAGCGGGTCGCCGCCGCGCGGAACGTTGAAGGAGCAACTCCCGACGGCGTTTACGTTGCCCCTCGCCGCTGCCAAGACGTACCTGGATGTCCGCGGGGCGGAGCCGGTCCGCGGTTCGACCGCGTACCCGGAGATCGAGCGCCGCGTCGAAGAGGCGACACGGCGAGCGACGGTGTACTGGCACGTGCGGCGTGAACCGAGCAGCGACCGCGTTGCCATCGAGTTCTGGCTGCTCTATCTCTACAACGCGTTCTACGATCGTCACGAGGCGGACTGGGAAGGCGTCACCGTGGTGCTGCAACACGGCGCGCCGATCGCGATCAGCTTTTCGCAGCACCAGTCGCGCCGCTGGGTCGCCTGGTCGGCCCAGACGAAGCTCGCGACGCACCCCGTGGTCTTCGTCGCTCGCGGCTCGCACGCCAATTACCCGCGGTCGAGCCGTTACGGTGTCCACGTCTGCTGGACGTTGCGCGTTCGCGCGTGTGCCCCGACCACGAAGCGTGACGAGGCCGACGGCGCCGGCGCGAAGCTCGACCCGGAGCTCTACGACCTCCACGAGTTCGCCGGTGCTCCCTACCGTGGCGGTTGGGGCTCGGGCAACTACGTGCTCCGCGTGGGTCTCACGCGCGATCGTGTCACCGATCCGCGTGTCCGTCTGGACTACTCGAGCCCGTTCCGGTCGCTGCCGGGCTGAGTTAGCTGACCGAGAGCTTGCCGTCGGCGCCGACGTGGAGCCGCTGGTCCGACCAGTACGACGTCACGATCGTGTAGCCGTTCAGGTTCAGGTCGAAGCCCAGGTTCTCGGGCGCGCTCGTCTGGTAGGTGATCTTCCCCGTGCCGTCGGCGCCCGCGAGGACGGTGCCGATCGCGAAGAACCCGACGATCTGGCCGGGCACGGCAGGGGGTGGGGTCGAATTGCCCCAGAGCGTGTACGCCGCGCCGGGCTGGAGGTTGGCAAACGTCAGGTCGAGGCTCCAGACACCGACCTTCGGCTGGACGGCGTTGATCCGGCCGCTGACCTTCGGCAGGGTGCTCGTCCCGCCGGCGCAATACCCGTAGTCCGCATAGGACGCCAGCGTGCAGATCGAGGTGAAGCTCGTGAAGACCGGGGTCGACCCGTTCTGCTTCGGGACTGGACCGCCGGCCGTGGCGGCCGTTCCGCCGGAGGCGATGGCAAGGAGTGCCAGAGCGATGGTGATAGGGCGCTTCGTCACAGCCGCCGGGGAGTCTGCTGCAGTCGTCGCCGATGCACATCGGCTGTTCGGGGGGTCCCCACCGGCCGTCCGGCCAGGCAAGGCCCCGTGGCCGCACAACCGCTCGATTCTCGTGCCAGGCCCGGGCCGCAGCGGCTAGGGCAGGAAGCCCTTCGCCGTGTTCAGCGCGTTCGTGATTCCGCCCGAGAGCGCCGTGAGCGCAGCCAGGATCCCGATCGTGATCACTGCGAGGACGACGCCGTATTCCGCCATCGTCTGACCGGCTTCGATGTGCAGGCGGCGGAAGAAGTCGCGAAGCATCGTTTCACCTCCTTCCCGAGCACGCGGCGCCGTTCGGCAGACTGCGGCCGTGGGCGAGGCCGGCGCGGAAGGGCAGCATGAGGCGACTCCAAGCGGTCGAAGCAGATGCGGCCGGGTATCGACGGTTCGTTCCTCCGGGACGTTCTGGAACGTGGCCGCACACCGCTCCGATGGCTCTGATTAGCCGAATTAACCGGCCGTCGGGCACGCATCGCAATCACCCATGTCGGTGATTCGCGGCCCCAGGGGTCTCCTAGGGCGACCCCTGTTTTCCGGCCGCGCGACGGCGGCTTGGCCGTCGTCGCTTGCAGCCTCCTGGGCCGTGCCCGGGGTGCTCTTCGCCGCCGCGGCAACCGTTCTCGCGGTCCTCGCCTCGAGGGTTCGGGACTGGGGCGTGATGACGGACGAGCTCCAGTACGCGAAGCTCGCCACGGAGTTCGCGCAGGGACACGTGCTGCCGACCCTGCGCGGTGAGTACGTCTCCGCGTACGCGCAGGTGTATCCGGCGCTGCTCTCGCCGTTCTACGGGGCCCTTTCGCCGCCGTCGGCGTACGTCGCGGCGCACGCGTTCAACGGCGTGCTGTTCGCGTCCGCGGCCATCCCCGCGTACGTGCTCGCCCGGCAGGCCGAGCTCCGGCGGGCATGGGCGGCCGTCTGCGCCTTCATCTGCGTCGCGCTGCCCTGGAACGTGCTCGCGTCCTTCGTCCTCAGCGAGTCGCCGGCGTACCCCGTCTTCCTCTGGGCGCTCGTCGCGATGGTGTCGGCGGTCGCGGACCCCGCCCCTCGCCGCGACGCGGTGGCGCTCGCCGCGATCGCGCTCGCGTTCTTCACGCGCACGCAGTTCATCGTGCTCGCCCTGGTCTTCCCGCTCGCCGTCGTCGTGCGTGACGGTCCTCGGCGCGCGGTGCGGCGCCGCGTCCTCGCGGAGACGTACGCCCTCGCGCTGGTGCTCGCCGTCGTGCTCGCCGCGACCGGCGGGATCGATCGGGTGCTCGGCCGCTACTCGGTGACGGCGACGCAGGGATCGATCCTGCCGTGGCGCGCGATCGAACAGGCGGGGGCGCACCTCGACCTCGTCGGCCTCGGCGTCGGCCTCCTCCCGCTGCTGCTCGGAGGCGCCTGGCTCGTGCTCGCGGCGTGGCGGCGTCAGCCGTTCGCGATCCTCGCGCTCGCGACGATCGTGCTGCTCACGCTCGAGACGTCGTCGTACGACGTGCGCTTCGGGAACATCCTCCGCGACCGTTACGTCTTCTACCTCGCGCCCTTGCTCGTGATCGCGGGTGCGCGCGCGTTGCGCGACGGCGTGAACGGTCTCGCGCTGGCCGCAGTGACCGTGTTCGTAGCCGTGACGGTGTTCGCGCACGAGTTCCGGCCGATCCGCGGGCTGTACGTCGACTCGCCCGTGACCGTGATCAACGGGGTGATCGACCCGAGCGGCGGCGCCGCGTTCGTGGCCCTCTCGGCCGCGGTGCTCGCGTTGCTCTACCACCGCGCGCCCCCGCGCGTGCGGGTCGTCGCCTCCGCGGCGTTCGTGGTGTTCGTGGCGACCGCGACGTCGGCGACGGCGTGGACCCGGCTGCTGAGGACGCCGGGACCGAGCGGCCGGCCGATCACCGGGCAGCCCGGCCTCGTGCTCGACTGGGCGGACCGGGTGCTGCCGCACGACGCGCGCGCGGCGATGGTGGCGTACCCGACGGCGGAGGGCTGGTACCTGAGCGCGGTGGTCTGGTGGGACGTCGAGTTCTGGAACCGCTCCGTGGATCGCGCGTTGGTCTACCGCGGCGACTGGGAGTACGCGCCGTTCCCCCATGAGGAAGTGCGGGTCGACGAGCGCACCGGAATCGTCAGCCCGCGGTCGCTCCCGCGCTACGCGATCGTCGCCTCGTCCGACTCGCGCTTGCGGATCGCGGGTCCGCGGATCGCGCAGAACTTCGGGCTCGAGGTGCTCGAGCCGGAGGCTCCGTGGCGCGCGGAGTGGCTGACCACCGGCGTCGATCCCGACGGCTGGACCCGCGAGGGGCGGGCGGCGAGGATCCGCGTGTTCCCGAAGCCCGGTCTCGGGCGCGAGCGCGCCGAGGTGCGGATCCAGCTCGCTGCGCCGCACCAACGGCCCGTGGCGTACACGCTCGACGATCGCCGCGGCGCTCTCCAACCCGGCGGCGTCGTCACCGAGGAGCGCGACGTCTGCGTCTCGCCGGAGGCGTCCGCGGAGCTCACGCTCGAGACGACGCGTGCCGCGCCGATCGTCGGGGTGCAAGCGCCGATCGTGCGGGTGACGCGTCGAGCCGGCCCGCGCATAGCCGCGATCGCCGTCCTGCACACGGGCGAGTCGTGCTGAAAGGCCCGATTACACTCAGCCTGTGGCCGAGCTCCTCCACGTCGAGGCGCCACTCGAGTGGGACACGCCGCTCTACCGGCAAGCACTGACGCAGTACGAACAGGCGCTGCCGTATGCAGACGTCTCGGAGGCCGTCGCCGAGCGGCTGCGATTTCCCGAGCGCTCGCTCCTGGTCTCGATCCCCGTGCGGCGGGACGACGGGACGTACGTGGTCTATCCCGGGTACCGCGTGCAGCACTCGTCGGTGCTGGGCCCGACCAAGGGCGGCATGCGCTACGACCCGGAGGTCTCGCTCGGAGAATGCGCCGCGCTCGCGGCGTGGATGACCTGGAAGTGCGCGCTGCTGCGGCTGCCGTACGGCGGCGCCAAGGGCGGCGTCCGTTGCAACCCGCGCGGGCTCTCGATGATGGAGCTGCAGCGGATCACGCGGCGGTTCACGATCGAGCTCGTCGACGTGATCGGGCCGCAGGCCGACATCCCCGCGCCGGACATGGCGACGAACGAGCAGACGATGGCGTGGATGATGGACACGTATTCGATGCAGAAGGGACACGCGATCCCTGAGGTCGTGACGGGAAAGCCGATCGCGATCGGCGGGTCGGTGTTCCGTCACGAGGCGACGGGCGCGGGCGTGGTGATGGTGGTCGAGCGCGCGTGCGCGCGCCTCGGTTGGAGCCTCGCCGGGCAGGGCTGCGTGGTGCAGGGCTTCGGGAACGTCGGCGGGATCGCCGCGCAGGAGCTGTACGAAAAAGGTGCGGTCGTGCTGGCCGTGTCCGACGTGTCCGGTGGCGTGTACTGCGCCGACGGGCTCGAGATCCCGGCGTTGCGCGACTACGCGCAGCTCAACGGCTCGCTCGAGGGTTTCGTCGACGCGGCGCACGAGCGGATCACGAACGAGGAGCTGCTCGAGCTGCCGTGCGACATCCTCGTGCTGGCGGCACGCGAGGATCAGGTCACGGCCGACAACGCGCCGCGAGTTCGCGCGCGACTGATCGCCGAGGGTGCGAACGGTCCGACGTCGATCGACGCCGACGCGATCCTCGCCGAGCGCGGCATCCCGATCCTGCCGGACGTGCTGACGAACTCCGGAGGCGTGACGGTTTCGTATTTCGAGTGGGTGCAGGATCTCGGCCGGCTCTTCTGGACGCGCGACGAGATTCGCGTGCGGCTCGCGGACAAGCTGAACGACGCGTTCGACCGTGTCTGGGAGCTCTCCGAGGCGAAGGGGTTGACGCTGCGGCAGTCGGCGCTCGTCGCCGGCATCCGTGAGGTCGCGGGCGCGCTCGAGGCGCGAGGGATCTTCCCGTAGTGCCGCGCCCGGCAATGCCCTCCGGCTTCTGGCCCGCGATCACGCGGCGCGCTTCCGCGTCCTCGGTTGCGCCCATAGTGATAACTCTGGGCGCGCCCTGCGTCCTTGCATCGCTTGGTGTTCCCGACCCAGAATCTCGAAAGCATCACCGGGCGGGGCACTAGTGTCGAAGGTGCGCGAAGCGATGGTGCCGGAGCCGTTGACGCTGGACGCGGCGGCGACGGCGCAGGAGGCAGGCGAGCACCTCGCCGATCCCGACGTGCGCGCCGTGCTCGTGTGCGACGACGGGGAGCTCGTCGGCGTCGTGACGCGCAAGACGCTCGTCCGGGAGGTCGTCGCGACGGGCCGCGACCCGACTTCGACGCAACTCGCGGAGATCGCCGAGCCGCCGAACCACACGCTCGACGCCGACATGGACCTCGACGAGGCGTTCCGCATCCTCGAGGACCGCGATCTCGAGCGGGTTCCGGTCGTCGACGACGGTCGTCTGGTCGGCGTGATCGCGCGTGTGGTCGTGCAACGGCGGCTCGCCGAGGACGAGCCGCCGCCGGAGGCCGCCTAACAGCAGGTGTAGGCCCCGGGCGGGGCGGTGCCTTCTTCCGGCCCCGGCAGCTCGGCCGCTGCGAGCGCGGCGCCGTGGAGGATGTCGTGCTCGCTGACGCGCAGCTCGGGCACGTCGAGGACGCGCAGGGCCTCGCGCACGATGACAGCGCCGGCGACGATCACCGGCGCGCGGTCCGGCTCGAGCAGCACCTCCCGGCGCTCCGCCTCGGTCATCGACGCGAGCCGCTCGAGCTGCGCGTCGAGAGCGTGCGCCGTGAGCACGTGGCCGTGAACGCGGTCGCGGTCGTACTCCTCGAGGCCGAGGTCGAGCGCGGCGACGGAGGTCACGGTGCCGGCGACGCCGACGACACGCGAGACGCGGACGTCGTTCGGCAACGCGTCGCGCGCGGCCTTGCGGCAGGCGTCGAGCTCGTCGGCCGTCGGCGGGTCCGTGCGTATGTACCGCTCCGTCAGCCGCACCGAGCCGATGTCGACGGACGTGCGATAACCGCGCATGACGAGCTCGGTCGAGCCGCCGCCGACGTCGAGCACTGCCGTCTCGTCGTCCACGTCGCCCACGCCGCGAAGCGTCAGCTCAGCTTCCTCGTCGCCGGAAAGCAGACGCGTCACGAAGCCGTAGCTCCATTCGATCTCGCCGAGAAACGCCTCACCGTTCTCGGCATCCCGCACGGCGCTCGTCGCGATCAGCAGCGTGCGCTCCGAGCCGAGCGCCTCGAGCTCGCGACGGTAGTCGGCGAGGACGTTGCGGACGCGGGCGATCGGCAGCGGCAGCAGCCGCCTGCGCCGGTCCACGCCCTCGCCGAGGCGCGTGATCACCGTCCGCCGCACGACCTCCTCGACCCGGCCGTCGTCCACGTCGGCGACGAGCAGCCGCGTGGTATTCGTTCCTTGATCGAGGGCCGCGACCCTCACTTGCGCGGATAGACCGCGGTGACGCGTCCGACGGAGTCCTGCACCTCCTGGACGGCTGCCCGGAGCACCGCGAGCCGCGCGCGGGACGCCGCGAAGCGGCTCGAAGCCGCTTGTAAGCGGGGAACTCCTTCACCGAAGCGTGCGCTTCGCTCCGCGAGCGCGTCGACGGAGACCGTCAACTGCGCCAGCGTTCCGTCCAGTGAAGAGAGGAAACTCCTCAGTTCGCGCCAAAGGGCACGAATCGATCGGAAGAGGCGAACCCCGCCGTACGTTAGAGCGAAAAGTAGGAAGATCAGGGACAGCCAAACCGCAAGGGCCACGGGTGGAAACGCTAGCAACGAGCCTTAAGATGAGCCGTATGAGGGCCGGGTGGGGCTGGTTCCGTCGTCGCGACGGGCTCCAGCAGATCGTCATCGTGGTCGGGCTGTTCGAGGTCTACGAGATCTTGCGCCACTTCATGGTCCCGAACTGGCCGCTGGCGATGGCGAACGCGCAGCGGGTCGAGGATCTGGAGCGGTGGGGGCACTTCGCGTGGGAGCAGTGGCTGCAGCGGCTGTTCCTCGAGATGCCGGACATCGTCCGGGCGATGAACCTCTTCTACTTCGTCGGGCACTTCATCCTCACGGGCGTCTTCTTCACGTGGCTGTACTTCCGCTCGCGCGACGGCTTCCGGAGCTTCCGCAACGGATTCATCGTCGCGACGGCGATCTCGTTGTTCATCCACTGGAAGTTCCCGACCGCGCCGCCGCGGCTCGCGAACGTCGGCCTCGAGGACACGCTGCGCGTGCTCTCGAACATCGACATCGGCTCGGCGCGGACGAAGTCGTACTCGAACCCGGTTGCCGCGGTGCCGAGCCTGCACGCCGGCTGGGCGGTGGGGGTGATGATCGGCGTCCTGCGCTACTCGCGGAACCGCCCGATCCGCTTGTTGGCCGTGCTCTATCCGATCGCGGTGATCCTGACGATCGTCGTCACCGGCAACCACTTCATCTTCGACGCGGTTGCGGGGATCCTCGTGATGGCGATCGGCTTCATGGTCTCGTTCCGGTGGCTGCAGCCCCGTCGGCCGCGCGAGGAGCTCGCGACGGTGCGCGTTTCCTCCCCCTGCCGCTAGCCGGATTCGAACCGCGCTATACTCCGCCTGCGACGCGGGGTGGAGCAGTCAGGTAGCTCGCCGGGCTCATAACCCGGAGGTCGCGGGTTCAAATCCCGCCCCCGCTATTCCGTCAAGGGGGAGCCTTGGGTTCCCCCTTCAGGATCTGCCTCCACCTTGTTCGGGCGTTTGCGGCTTCGGCGTGCGCGGTGGTGCGTTCGTGGGCGTGCGAAAGGCAAGACCGGTCACGACTGGTCTGCCGGGTCGTTGAGGATGCGACACCGCACGGTTATAAGACGTTCATCCGTGCGCGCGGCGACTCTCCCCACGGGAACGGTCACTTTCCTCTTCACTGACATCGAGGGGTCGACGCAGCTCCTCAAGATGCTCGGTACGAGGTACGGCGAGCTCCTTGCCGAACATCGGCGGATTCTTCGCACGGTGGCGCAGGATCACGGCGGCGAGGAGGTCGACAACCAGGGCGACTCGTTCCTCTTTGCTTTCCGCCGTGCGGACGAGGCCGCGAAGGCGGCGATCGACGCGCAGCGCGCGCTCGCAACGCACGAGTGGCCGGAAGCGAGCGAGGTACGTGTTCGTATGGGCATACACACCGCCGAGCCGAGCGCGTCCGACGAGGGCTACTACGGCCTCGGCGTGCACCGCGCTGCCCGGATCATGGCGGCGGCCCACGGCGGGCAGATGCTCGTCTCGCTTGCGTCGTCGTCCGTGCTCGAGGACGCCGAGCTCGACGGTGCACACCTCCGCGATCTCGGCGAGTACTGGTTGAAGGACCTCGACCGCCCGGAGCGTCTGTATCAGCTCGAGGCGCCTGGTCTGCGCCAGATCTTCCCCTCCGTCGCCGGCCAGCGACCCGCGTCCGAGGTCGAGCACTCCGTCGACGACGCGGGCGACGTACTACTCGAACGCGACGACGCGACCGCCGCGCTCGCGGAAGCGCTCGCGGACGTCGCGCATACCCGCCGCGGTCGCCTCGTGTCCGTGACCGGCGAGGCTGGTGTCGGCAAGACGTCGCTGCTGCGAAGGTTCTGTGCCGACCAGGACGACGCGGCGCGTGTGGTGTCGGGCGCATGCGATCCGCTGTTCACGCCGCGCCCGCTCGGGCCGCTCGTCGATGTAGCGGAGGCGACCGGCGGCGAGCTCCTTCACGTGGTGGACGAAGGCGCGAAGCCGCAGGCCGTCGCCGCGGCCTTGATCCGCGAGCTGGCAGTGCGCGGGCCCACGGTCCTCGTGCTCGAGGATCTGCACTGGGCGGACGAGGCGACGCTCGACGTCATCGCGTTGCTCGGTCGCAAGATCCAGACGGTCCCCGCGCTCGCCGTCCTCACATACCGGGACGACGAGCTCGACCGGCGCCATCCGCTGCGTGTCGTGCTCGGCGCGTTCGCCAGGGCGCGCGCGCTACGCCGCGTCGACCTGACGCCGCTCTCGCGAGCGGCGCTCGGACGGCTGGCCGAGCCGCGCGGAATCGACGCCGACGAGCTCTACCGCAGGACGGGCGGCAACCCCTTCTTTGCGACGGAGGCCCTTGCCGCCGGCGACGCCGAGGTGCCCGCGACAGTCCGCGAGGCCGTGCTCGCGCGCGCTGCGAGCCTGTCGCCGCAGGCGGAGGCACTGCTGGAGGCCGCCGCGGTGGCGCCCCCACACGTGCCGCTCTGGCTGCTCGAGCCGCTGGCCGAGGGCAACCTCGACGCGCTCGACGAATGCCTCACGTCCGGGATGCTCGTGCACAGTGTCGCCGGAGTCGCGTTCCGGCACGAGCTGGCCCGCCTCGCGGTCGAGGAGTCCCTCTCACCCAGCCGCCGGCTCGCGTTGCACCGCAGGGCGCTGGCTGCGCTAGCCGAGCCGCCGACGGGGTCGCCGGATCTGGAGCGGCTGGCCCACCACGCCGAAGGCGCGGGAGACGCGGTCGCAGCGCTCCACTACGCGCCCGCGGCCGGCGACCGTGCGGCGAGGGTCGGTGCACATCGCGAAGCCGCGGCGCAGTACGGGCGCGCGCTGCGCTTCGCGGAGAGCCTCGGGCCGCAGGAGCGTGCAGACCTCCTCCACAAGTACTCGTACGAGTGCTATCTCACCGACCAGCAGCACGAAGCCTTCAACGCGCTCGAGCGGGCAGCCGAAGCGTTTCGCGAGATCGGCGACACGCGCGGAGAGGGACGCTCGCTGCTGCACCTTGCCGACATCCTCTGGTGTCCCGGACGCACGGCCGACGCCGACGAGACAGCCCGTCGGGCGATAGCCATCCTGGAGCAGGTCGAGCCGGGGCGCGAGCTCGCGATGGCCTACGCCGTCATGGCAGCGCTTCGGAAGGATGCGCTCGACACCGAGAACGCAATTGCGTACGCCGCGCGCGCGCAAGCACTCGCCGAGCGCGTCGACGACACCGGGACGCGCATCAGGGCGTTGAGGACGATCGCGATGGCGGAGGTTCTCGCCGGACGGCCCGACGGGCTCGAGAAGCTCGAGCAAAACGTTGCGATGAGCGAGGCCGCGGCGCCGAACAACGCCGCGGGGGCGTTCATCTACCTCGTCCAGGCGGCCGCCTTGCTCCGCCTGTACGACGTCGCCGACCGCCACTTGGAGCGCGCGCTGAAGTACACCGGCGAGCGCGGCCACATCCTCTCGGAGAGCTACCTTCACGCGTTCGGCGCGAAGATCGCGCTCGACCGCGGCCGCTGGGACGAGGCTGACGAGCTCTGCACGCTCGTCTTCCAGAAGCGGTTGACGTCGATCTTCCCGCGCGTGCTCGCCCTCGCCGTGCGCGCGCTCGTCCGTGCGCGCCGCGGGGAGACGGAGGTCGAAGCGCTCCTCGACGAAGCCCTCGAGCTCGCCCAGCCGTCGGGAGAGGTGATGCGGATAGCGCCGGTCGCGCTCGCGCAGGCGGAGGTGGCGTGGCTCGCCGACGACCGCGAGGGGATGGTGGCGGCCACCGACCGTGTGTTCGAGGACGCGCTCGAGCAAGGCGGTCCTTGGCCGCTCCCCGAGCTCGCCTTCTGGCGCTGGCGCGCCGGGCTCGATGCTCCACCGCTGCCCGACCCCGAGCATCCGTACGCGCTGCAGCTTGCGGGCGGCTGGGCGCGGGCCGCCGAGCGCTGGACGGCGATCGGCTGCCCGTACGAGGCGGCACTCGCGCTCGCCGACGCCGACGCCGAGGAACCGCTGCGGCAGGCGCTCGTCGAGCTCGAGCGGCTCGGCGCCGATGCCGCCGGACGTCGCGTGGCGTCGCGGCTCGAAGGGGCGTCCTACGAGCCCAGCGCCCGTTGATTTCGCCCTCTGCTCTTCAATCCGTTTGCGGCTTCGGCGTGGCTCGACGGCGGTACGTCACCTTCATGTCGTCTTGCCATTCGCCCGGTGTCTCGGCGAGCTGAAACACGCCTTCGAACCGATCTTCTCCGAGCGTCGCGGCGAAGCGCTGGTCGAAACCGGGGTGGTCGCGCCAGATGCGCCACACGCCGTCCTCGATCGACACGGAGTACGTCCGGCGCACACCGCGCGAGTCGAAGTACTCCATGACGAGCCCGTCGCTGCCCTCCGCGGCGCCGATGATCGAGATGCCGTCGGGGAACAGCTCGTGCTCGCTGCGTGAGCGTTGCACGAGGAAGTGACCGCCCTCGAGCCACTCGAAGGTGACGCTCCCGCGCACGACGGCGTCGACGAGGCGGTGCTTCGCTTCGGTGTCCCACGTGCCGATCAGCGCCTCGAACGGCTCGAGTGCGGGATCTCGGTCGGGCATGCCGCTCAAGAGTGTCAGGTCTTGCATTCACGCGCGGTCAGTCGACGTCGACCTTCCCCAGGAACGACAGCACCCGCTCGGTGAGCAACGCCGCGGCCCCGGCGTCATACGCCGGGAGGGAGGAGTCGGCGAAGAGGTGCTCGTCGCCCGGGTAGAGGAACAGCTCGGCCCCGTCGGTCGAGTCGACGAGCGCCCGCGCAGCCTCCAGGTCCTCGGCGAAGAACGGGTCGCCCTCTTTCCCGTGCACCTGGACGGGGACGCCCTCGGGCCACGCGTCGCCGAACTCCGACACCGGGAGGCACGAGTAGATCAGCAACGCCCCGCGCGCTCCCGGTCTGGTCTGGGCGAGCTGCTGGGCGGGCATCACCCCGAACGAGAAGCCGGCGTAGACGACCTCCGCGTCGGTTTCCTCGGCGGCCGCGACGCCGCGTTCGGCCAGCGCGCCGAAGCCCGCTTCGCGCGCGAAAGCCATGCCGTCTTCGATCGTGGCGAACGTGCGCCCGTCGAACAGGTCGGGCGTGTGCACGGTGTGCCCGGCCCGGCGCAGCTCGTCGGCGAAGGACCGCACCCCTTCGGTCAGCCCCTGGACGTGG
>Ga0081539_10005339_pt1 | contig 13190 bp, 9 predicted proteins | sample TabmetS4T2R2_FD_71023 | JGI IMG/M metagenome (GOLD analysis project Ga0081539, IMG submission 71023) | Tabebuia heterophylla rhizosphere microbial communities from the University of Puerto Rico - S4T2R2 | ecosystem: Host-associated > Plants > Roots > Rhizosphere ...
CGCCGGTGCGGCCCGGGATCTTGCGGGCGTGCTTCAGGTTCAGCAGGACCGCGAGGACCGGAGGAGCGACCCAGATCCAGTTCCAGGCGAAGGCGTCCACGGCGATCGACGTCGTCAGGAGCACCAGGAACAGCGCGCGGGTCATGGCGTTGATCAGGCTCTTGAGCTGGATCCGCCAGGGGTACATCGTCGCGGTGCCGAGCTTGGAGCCGAGCAGGAGCCGGATCATGCCCTCGTCCCACTTGCGGCGCTGGGCCCAGAGGGACTTCAGCGTGTACATCGGCCCCGCGAAGGCGCGTGCGGTGGAGGAGACCTTGCAGTCCCAGCCACGCGAGTTCAGCGCCCAGGTCAGCTCCATGTCCTCGACCTGCGCCTCCGGGTCCCACGGGGAGTGGCGGCGCTCGCCGTCGACGACCTCCTGCAGCGCCTTCACGCGGAAGAGCGTCGCCTGCCCGCCCAGCACGTACGTGTTGCGGCGGCGGTGGAGGATGTCCAGCGTCCAGGAGGAGAACTCCATGCGCTGCAGGCGGATGAGCAGCCGCGCGAAGCGCGACTGGCCCAGGTCGGGATCGAAGGTGTAGCGGGCCATGATGCCGCCGGCCTTCGGGTTCTCCTCGAGCTCGCGCTCGAGGTCGGCGAGCGAGTTGGGCGAGAGGACGGTGTCGGCGTCGACGCCGAGCATGTAGTCGTAGCCCTGCGATACGAACTGCTGCCAGCCCAGCGTCAGCGCGCCCACCTTGCGGTGCTTGTTGCCGACGGTCTCCACGACCGTCACGCGACGGCCGAACGACCGCGCGATCTGCACCGTGCGGTCCGAGCAGTTGTCGGCGACGACCACGATCCGATCGGGCCGCCGGGTCTGCTTCAGCAGCGCGGTGATCGTGCGGGCGATCGTGTCCTCCTCGTTGTGCGCGGGGACGACGACGCAGACCGTGCCGGTGGTCGGCCCGGTGCCGGTGGAGCGCTGGCGCATGCGATGCACGGCCAGCGATGCGGACTGGTAGAGCTGCGCGACGCGGCGTGCGACGCGGCTCGCCGGCGGCGCTTGGCGCACCGGCGGTCGGTAGGCGACGATCTCCGTGCTGCCTCGCGTCTTCGCGAAGCGGGAAAGGCGATCCTCATCAGAATCGAACCAGGTCACGTCGCCCTGGTTCGAGCGGTTTGTCGAAGCGGCCATGGCAAGCATGCTCCGGGTTGTTAGGAAGCCGCACATGGGCACAACGCACCGCAAACCGTTGCGAGAACTCGCACCGTGTGGCAGAAGGTCGCGCAGCCGGCCGGGCCGGTCGCCGTGAACGCCTAGGAAACGCCGAGGATCTTGTAGCGGCGCTCGCCGCGCGGGGTCTGCACGGCGACGTCGTCGCCCTCGCGGTGGCCGGTGAGCGCCTGGGCCACGGGAGACTCGACCGACAGGCGGCCGGCGGAGAGATCCGCCTCGGTCGCGCCGACCAGGGTCCAGGTCAGCTCCTTGCCGGACTCCTCGTCGCGGACGCGGACCTCACTGCCGAAGCCGACCTCGCCGTTCGCGGCCGGTCCTTCCACGACCGTGGAGTTGCGCAGCCGCTCGGTGAGCCGCAGGATGCGCGTCTCCAGGAACGCCTGGTCGTTCTTGGCGGCGTGGTACTCGGCGTTCTCCTTGAGGTCACCCCACTCGCGGGCGGTCCGGATGCGCTGTGCGATCGCTGGTCGCTCGATCTCCTCGAGGCGGGTGATCTCGGCCTTCAGCGCCTCGAGACCCTCACGGCTGATCTTGTTGTCGTCGGACATCCCCCACCACGGTAGGGGCACTCGTCACACGATCTTCACGCCGCTCGCGTCGCCGGTCCCGGCGACGCAGAAGCCGGTGGAGGACATGGGGGACCGCGCCCACGCCGGCACGCCCACGCGGATGCGCCCCTCGGCGCCTGAGAACGCGCCGTTCCAGCTCTGCGTTATGCGCGTCCCGGCCGCGAGCGTGAAGGCGATGCTGCGCCCGGACAGGTTCGCGCCGTCGGCGCCTGTGACCTCGAAACGTCCGCACCAGCCTGCGTCCCACCGCGACTCGACGACCAGACGCGCAGCGAGGTCCGTCTCAACCTCAGGTTGAGGCTGAGTCACGGTCGTCTCGGGCCGTGGCGGGCCGGACGCCGAGCGGGGAGCGACACCGCCGCCGCTGAACGAGATGCGCTGCCGGCGGATCGTGCGCTGCAGCAACGCGAGCTTCGCGCGGTCGACGCTCGTCCAGTCGTCGCGCAGAATCCCGCCGGTGTCCCCCGAGTTGGGGTTCAGCGCCCAGTACGTCCACGAGATGCCGGTGCGGGCGAGGTAGTCCAGGAACTGCCGCTGCCAGCGGCCCTCGGAGCTCTGCAGGTCGACGCGCCGGCCGCCGAACTCCCCGATGAGGAGCGGCGCGATGCCCTCCTGGGCGATGTAGCCCCAGCCGTCGCGCCAGCGGCGGGCCAGGATGCGCGCGGTGTCAGGGCGGCCGAACCACGGCTGCGCGAAGACGCCGGGGCCGTACTCGTGGGGCGAGTAGACGAGCCGGTTCGCGCGGTTCAGGCGCACCGGCGCGCGGCGGACCCCTTCGAGGTTCCCGCCCCACCAGTGCGTGTCGAGCTTGCCGCCGGCGACGGGCTTCTCGATCCCCTCGACGACGATGAGCCAGCCGGGCGCGATCGCCGTGACGGCGTTGCCCGCGCGCTGGGCGGCGCGCTGCCAGTCGGTCGGCCCGCCGGTGCCCCACGTGGCGTCCCCGTGCGGCTCGTTCTTCAGATCGGCGCCGATGACGTTCCCGCGGTCCCGGTAGCGGCGCGCCAGCCCCTCCCACGCGGCGACCCAGCCGTCCTCGGTGAAGCCCGCCTGGCCGTACCACAGGCCGTACGAGTAGCCGTCGTCGGCCAGCGAGTGGTTCTCGAGCAGGACCATGAGCCCGGCGCGCGCGGCCGCGTCGATGACCACGTCCATCGCCTGCTCCGGCGTCTTGCCCTGCAGCTCGGTGTTGGGCCCGACGTTCGCGACCGCATCCTGCGAGGCCAGCGCCTGAAGCGAGAACGGCAGCCGGATCGTGTTGAAGCCCATCCGGCGGATCTGGCTCATCACGTCGTCGAGTCGCCTGGACCACAGGCCGTGCGGCAGGTGTGCGCTGGTCTCGAAGCCGAACCAGTTGACGCCCTGCAGGACGACGGTCCTGCCGTCGCGGTCGACGATCTTCGCGCCGGACGTGCGCAGCGGTGGCTTGACGGTGGCGGCCTCGACGGGACCTGCGTCTCCTGCGAGCACGAGCGCGCACGCTACGAGGAGGAGCAATGCACGGCGAGCCACACCTCTGACCATATTGCAGTCAGTAGGGGTGGTTCTTCGAACATCCGGCCGTGACGTGCGCCGCTCGGGCGAGGGTTGCTGTGCCTGCCGTGCCGGATGGCATCGAGGGGAGGCAGGGGGTTGGGGCGCGATCCGGGCTGGCCTCCGCGACTCCGCGCGCGGGCCCGGCTCATGCAGGCGACGTTCTCCATGAAATAGCGCGAGAACGTCGACAGGGCGATGCACGGAGCCGACGACGCCGGAGCCCCGCTCGCTCCGGTCCCCCTCGGTGATGACCAGCGCCGCAACAAGCACAGCCACGGTCGCGCTGGACACGACGACGTCACCACCAGCGCTTGGGACACCCGGCCGTCAGCACCTCGTTGCGGTCCTCATGGACGATCACGACGTCCTCGTGGGAGATGCCGCCCGTGGCCGGCGTCCCGAGGACGATCTCCACGGCGATGACCTGGCCGGCGACGATCGCGTCGGTCGCGTCCGCGGCGATGAACGGGCCCTCGACGGTGAGCCCCATCTGGTGGCCGAACGCGTGGAAGAACCCCTCGAAGTAGCCGTGGGGCGGGTACCCGCGTGCCGTCAGGAAATCCACGCCCAGGTCGTGGATGGCGGCATGCGTGACGCCCGGGCGGACGGCGTCCAGCAGCGTGTCGACGAACTGCACGGCGTGCTCGAGCACGGTGCGCTGCTCGGCCGTCGGCTCGGCGCCCACGCAGGCCGACCGGGCCAGGTCGCAGCCGTAGCCGGCGATCGGGCCGAAGCCGTCGACGCGCAGCAGATCGCCCACCTGGAGCGGCCGGGAGGCGTTGAAGGACGGGATGCCGCGCGGCGCCTGCGGCTTGCACGGGTTGCCGGATCCGATGACGACGTCGGTCGGCCAGCCGCCTGCGCGCAGGAGCACCGGCAGCCCGGCGGCGACGAGGTCGGCCTCCGTGCGGCCGGGCTCGGCCGCCTCCATCATCGCCGCCACCCACGCCCCGCCGACCGCCGAGGCGTGGCGCAGCAGCTCGTGCTCCTCCGGGCTCTTCACGCGGTGCAGCGGCTCCACGATCGCGTCGGCCGGCCGCAGGTCCAGCGGCCCGCCGAGCCGCTCGGCGATCTCGCGGACGTGGCGGTCCAGCAGGGCGCCCTCCCCCGCGATGCCGATCGGCTTGCCGGCGAGGCCGGCCTCGCGCAGCGCCGCCGCCACGTCGTGCGTCACCTTGACCGCCGTGCGGGCGTCATCGACCGCCACGTCGTCAGGCCCGACGCGCTGGTCGAGGACGAGGATCGGCGGCCCGTCGACCGGGAGGATCAGCGCGGAGAAGCCCTTGTCGCCGAAGCTCGACGCGTTGGCGAAGCCCGACTGGTGGTCGGCGAGCCAGCGCACCGCCCAGCACCAGTCGCGGCTCCCCCACGCCAGCAGGCCGGCGAGGCCGGCGTCCGCGATCGCGCGGCGAGCACGCTCCTGGCGCTCGGCGAACTCCTGGCGGGGGACGGCCGGCGGCCGGTCGGCGACCGTGGGGGCGGTCATCGGCGGTCCTCCAGGGCTAGAGCAGCTCGTAGTACTCGCGCTGCTCCCAGTCGGTGACCGCCTCGAGGTAGCGGGTCACCTCCGCGCGCTTGAGATGGGCGATCCACTCGACGACGTCGCGCCCGAGCCCGGCCGCGAACACCGGATCGGCCTCCAGCTCGTCGAGCGCCTCCATCAGGCTGGTCGGCAGCCGCGGCGCCTCGTCGGCGTAGGGCCGCAGCGTCGGCGCCGCGAGCTCGAGCTCGGAGTCGACGCCGTCCAGGCCCGAGACGATCTGCGCGGCGATCGCGAGGTACGGGTTGGCGGCCGGCTCGGCCGAGCGGTTCTCCAGGTGGCTCGGCGGCTCGCCGACGACGCGCACCATCGCCCCCTTGTTGTCCTCGCCCCAGCAGATCCGATCGGGCGCGAGCGACATCGGCCGGTAGCGCTTGTAGCCGTTGACGGTCGGCGTCGTGAACACCGCGGCGCCACGCGCGTGCGCGAGAAGACCGGCCATGTACGCGCGCCCGACGTCGGACAGGCCGTCGCCCTCGACGAACGCGTTGCGCCCGGTGCCGGACTCGACGAGCGACTGGTGCACGTGCCAGCCGCTGGACATCAGGCCGTCGACCGCCGGCCGGCACATGAACGTCGCGTGCAGCCCATGGCGGCGGCACAGCTGCTTGATCGCGCTGCGGCACAGGACCATGTCGTCGGCGGCGCGCAGCGCCGCCTGCGGCCCGAACGTCACCTCGAGCTGGCTCGGACCCATCTCGTGCTCGATCGAGAGCAGCGGCAGGTCGAGCGCGACGAGCCCGTCGCGCAGCACCTGCACGAGATCGTCGAGCGGGTCGACGTCGTCCTGCAGCAGCAGCTGGCCGCCGCCATCCAGCCGCTCGCCCGCCGGCGTCAGGACGTGGAACTCGACCTCCAGGCCGATCACCAGCTCCAGCCCGCGCAGCGCGAGGCCGTCCAGCTGGGCGCGCAGGACGCGGCGGGTGGAGAGCGTCACCGGCGCGCCGTCGCGCAGGTGGATGTCGGACAGGACCCACGCCGTGCGCGGCGCCCAGGGCAGCACGCGGAACGTGGTCGGGTCCGGCACGAGGACGATGTCCCCCGCTCCGGCAAGGCCGGCCATGCCCAGCGCCGGCGCGTCGAAGACGGGGTAGGCGGACCGCCCCGACATCTCCTTGAGGACGAGGCTCGAGGGCGCCGCCGTCCCGCCCCGGAGCGCCGCGGCGAAGGCCTCGCGCGTGAGCGTCTTGCCGCGCAGCAGCCCGTGCTGGTCGGCGAAGCAGACGCGGACCAGCTCGATGCCGCGCTCGTCGATCACCCGCTGGGCCTGCGCCGCCGCCGCGTACTGCGCGTCGCCCCAGAGCCCGTGACGCTCGATGAACCCGGCGCGCCCCGGGCCGGTGCCGAGGAGGTCGACGACCTCAGACGGCGGCATGGGACCCGGCCCACGGAGAGGCCGACCGGCGCCGCGCCTCCCGGCCGCGCCAGCGGTTCTGCCAGTCGTCGGCGGGCGCGATCATGTCGACGGCCAGCGGGCCGGTGAGCGCGCGCGCCTGTGCCTCCCCGGTCGCGAGGCCCGGCGTGACCTTGCCCGCTTCGTGGTCTGCGATCGCGCGCAGGAGCATCCGGCGGTTCGCGGTCACCGCGCGGTCGGAGACGCCGAGGCGCTCCCGCGTGCGGTCCTGGATGCGGCCCATCGACTCGACCGCGAACTGATCGTGCACGTTGATGTCCAGACCCATCCCGGTGTAGGTCTGCTCGTTCTGCTCGCGCGGGTCGAAGCCCCAGTTGTTCGCGCGGTTGCGCAGCGGCCGGTAGTCGGGCAGCGTGCAGGACTCGAGCCGCTGACGCAGCAGCGTCTCCTTGTCGGTCTCCTCCGCGAAGTCGTAGAGGATCATGTACCAGAAGTGGTTGTCGTCATCGATCGGCACGTGCCACTGCGCGAAGACCTTGGAGTTGCCGAACGGGACGACGAAGGCGTTCGGGAACATGAGGTTGGTGATCCGGACGTGCCGGACCTCCTGGCCCAGGTCGCGGATGGCGAAGACGCGCAGGCCGTAGTCGGTCGTCTCGACCTCGATGTCCGGCCGCGGGTTGGCGCCGACGAGGCTCGAGAGCGTCACGTCCGTCCCCTCCACCTTCTCGGCGAACTGCTGGCCGTACTGCTCGCGCGGGTCCTCGTCCATGAACCTGTGGAGGTAGGAGACGTGGCTCGGGTCGATCCCGCCCTCGACGCCCTGCAGCCAGTTGCACTCCCAGAGGCCCTTGAACGCGAACGTGTACGCGTCGGGCGCGACGAAGCAGTCGTAGTCGGGGAAGGGCGGAGGCTCGCCGCCGCCCATGTACGCGAAGACGATGCCGTTGCGCTCGCGGCATGGGTAGCTGACGTGGCGGACCTTCTCGTGGAAGCGGCTGTGCGCGGGCTCCGCCGGCTGCTCCAGGCAGCGCCCGTCGGCGCCGTACAGCCACCCGTGGTACAGGCAGCGCAGGCCACAGTCCTCCAGGCGCGCGTAGGCGAGGTCGACGCCACGGTGCGAGCACCAGCGGCCGATGAGGCCGTGGTCCCCGTCGGGCTTGCGGAAGAGCACCAGGTCCTCGCCGAGGAGCCGTACCGGCACGACCGGGCGCTCGTCGCCCAGCTCCGACGCCAGCGCGGCGGGCTGCCAGTACGCACGCAGCAGGCCACCGCAGGGCGTGGCAGGCCCGGTCTGCGTGAGCCGCTCGTTGTCCTCGCGGGAGAGCACTAGCTTCCGGATCCGAAGGTCGCCAACATGGATCCAATGCTTGCACAGGGGTGCAGGCGGATCCACCATCCCGGACTCCCCATGCCCATTCACACCGTTCTTGGTCCGATCTCGCCCCACGAGCTCGGACCGACCTCCATGCACGAGCACCTGCTGAGCGATCTGCGCGTGTGGTCCAAGCCGTCCGCGGAGCCGCCGCCGGGCGACAAGGTCCACCCGCGCATGCTCGGCTACCTGCGCTGGAACGCGCTGTCGGTCCCCGACAACCTCGTCCTCGAGGACCCGGACCACGCGATCGACGAGCTCCGCGCCCTGCACGCCGCGGGTGGCCGCGCGGTCGTCGACCTCACGCTGGCGGGCATGGGCCGGCGCATCGACGAGCTGCCGGCCATCTCGAGCGCGAGCGGGGTGACGATCTGCGTCGGCTGCGGGTGGTACGTGCAGGAGGTGCATCCGCCCGAGATCGAGGGCAGGAGCGTCGAGGAGCTCGCCGTCATGCTGCTGGCGCAGCTGCGCGACGGCATCGACCGGACCGGCATCCGCCCTGCGCTCATCGGCGAGATCGGCACGAACCACCCGCCGACAGAGGCGGAATGGCGCAACGTCCGCGCGGCAGGCCGCGCCGGCGCGGAGTCGGGCGCCGCCGTCAACGTGCACCTGTCCTTCCGCGGGGCGGACGGCGTCGACGTGCTCGCCGCGCTCGTCGATGAGGGCATGTCGCCGGACCGCTGCATCCTCAGCCACATGGACGAGCGCCTGGACCGCGGGTATCACCGCGAGGTGGCCGAGGCGGGAGCGATCCTCGAGTACGACACGTTCGGATCCGACTTCCTGTACGGCTCGCCACGGGTGCGCAATCCGTCGGACATCGAGCGGCTCGAGATGGCCGAGTGGCTGCTGTCGGAGGGCTACGCCGCGCAGCTCGTGCTCGCCTGCGACACGTGGACGAAGGCCAACCTGCGCCGCAACGGCGGGTACGGCTACGAGCACCTGTTCCGCCGGATCGTGCCCGCCTTGCAGCACCTCTCAGGGGCCGACGATGCGACGATGGAGCTGATCACGGTCCACACGCCACGACGGCTTCTGGATCGCTAGTGGATCCATGATCTGTGAGCTAGGATCCAATCTATGTCCCTGACGGTCCACGACATCTCCGTCCCCAACCATCCCGGCATGCTGCACTACGGCCGCAGGCCCGAGAAGACGATGGTCGAGTCCATCGCGGCCGGCGATCCGGGCAACGTGAGCCGGTGGCTGATCGGCTCGCACACGGGGACGCACGTCGACGCGCCGGCGCACTTCGTCGAGGGCGCCGCGACCATCGAGGACCTGCCGCTGGACGTGCTCGTCGGGCCCGCCGTCGTCCTTGACCTCACGTCGGTCGCCGGCAGCGAGATCGGCCCCGACGACCTGCTCGCCGCGGGGCTGGACGCCGACGCGCGCGTGCTCCTCAAGACGCGCAACTCGACGGAGGCGCTGCGCCTCAGCGAGAAGTCGCCGTGGGTGGGCCTGAGCAGGGCGGCGGCCGAGCTGCTCGTGGAGCGCGGCGTCAAGCTGATCGGCATCGACTACCTCACGATCGACGCGCCCGCCGGCGAGGTCGACTGGCCCGTGCACCACGTGCTGTGCGGCGCCGGCGTGGCGATCCTCGAGGTGATCGACCTCGCCGACGTCGCCCCAGGGCGCTACGTGCTGGCGTCGCTCCCGATCAAGCTGGTGGGCAGCGAGGCCGCGCCCGCACGGACGGTGCTGCTGGAGGGACTGTCGTGAAGGCCGCGCTGGCCGCGCCCCACACCGCGGCGCTCGAGGCGGCCCGCGCGGCGGGCGGGAACGCGCTGGACCTCGCGCTCGCCGCCGCGACGACGCTCGTCATCGCGTATCCGCACCAGTGCCACCTCGGCGGCGACCTCATCGCGCTGGTCCGCCTGCCGGGCGAGCCGGTGCGCGCCGTGCTCTCGGCCGGCGCCGCGCCCGTCGGCGTTGACGTCGACGCGATCCGGGCCGAGCACGACGCCATGCCGGGCCAGGGCCCGCATCCGGTGACCGTCCCCGGCATCGCCGCGGGGTGGGCGGCCCTTGAGCGGCTCGGCGCGACGGTGCCGCTGGCCTCGCACCTGCGGGCGGCGGCGACGCTGGCCGAGGGCGGACTGCCGGTCGCGAAGGGCGTCGCGCGCGCGATCGCCCGCCGCGCCGACGCGATCGACGCCGACCCCGGCCTGCGCGTGGTGCTCGGCTCGCTGCGCGAGGGCGACACGCTGCGCCAGACCGCGCTCGCCGCGACGCTGCGGACGGTCGCCGACGAGGGCGTCGCCGCGATCTACGGCGGGGCGATCGGGGCGACGCTCGCGGCATTCCTCGCGCGTCAGGGCTCGGCGATGACGCTCGACGACTTCGCCGCCCATGAGGTGGAGCTCGCGGAGCCGCTGGTGGCCGAGGCCCTGGGCGCGACGTGGCACGTGGCCCCGCCTCCCACGCAGGGCGCGACGCTGCTGGCGATGCTCTCCGAGGCGCCGCTCACGCTCGCCCGCGCGCGTGCGGCGAACGCCGCCCGCGACCGCCACCTCGCCGACCCCCATGCCGGCCCCGTGGACGTCCAGGCGCTGCGCGATGCGCAGGGTCCGCAGGCCGCGGCCTCCGCCACGGTGCCGCCGACAGGCGACACGATCGCGATCGCCGCGGTGGACGAGGAGGGACGGGCGGTGACGCTCATCCAGAGCCTCTTCCAGCACTTCGGCGCCGGGCTGCTCGATCCGGAGACCGGCGTGATCCTCCACAACCGCGGCGGAGGGTTCACGCTGGAAGAGGCCCATCCCGGCGTCCTCGCGCCCGGCTCGCGCCCGCCCCACACCCTCTGCCCCTCGATGATCTTCGCCGGCGACGCGATCGTCGCGGCGGGCTGCCAGGGCGGGCGGGCCCAGCCGCAGATCCTCGCCCAGGTCGCGCCCGACCTCGCCGACCCGGGCTCGGACCTCGCAGCCGCCGTTGCGCGGCCGAGGTGGATCGTCGGCGGCGCCGAGCTCGGCACGCCGGGCGAGACCGTGCTCGCGGAGCCGGGCGCTCAGGCGCCGGAGGCGCAGGCCGCCGAATCCGGCGTCGCGTTCGAGCGCCTCCCCGAGCCGACCGGCATGGCCGGCCACGTGCAGGCCGCCCGTCTCGGCCCGGACGGCCTCAGCGCCGGCTCGGACCCTCGCGCCGACGGCGGGGTGCTGCTGACGTGAGCACGCTCGCCGCGCCCACGCATCCCCTCGATCCGCTCGGCCCCGAGGAGCTGGCGGCAGCGGTCGAGGCCGTCCGCGCCGACGACCGCCTCGGCGCGCCGCTGCGCTTCACGTGCGTGCGCCTGGACGAGACCGCCGCGGCCGCGGGCGAGCGGCGCGCGGAGGTGCTCGTGCGCGACGCGGGCGCGCATCGGAGCTTCAAGGCGTCGGTGCTCCTCCGCGACGCGCCGGTCGCCGACCGCTTCGAGGACCTGGGCGACACGCAGCCGCCGATCACCCCGTACGAGTCGCGGCTGGCCGCCCAGGCCTGCCGGGAGCATCCGGAGTTCCTCGCCGCACTCGCGCGGCGCGGCATCCACGACGCCTCGCTGGTGATGATCGACGCGGAGTCGCTCGGCGGCTTCGTGCCCGAGCGCCATGCCGGCCGCCGCGTCGCCTGGGGCGCGACCTGGCATCGCGAGGACGCGGCCGACAACGGGTACGCGCGCCCGGTCGAGGGCGTCATCCCGATCATCGACCTCGACACGCTGGAGGTGCTCGAGGTCGAGGACCACGGGGTCGTCCCCATGGCAACCGAGCGCGGGACCTTCGCGCCAGGGGAGTGGGGCGAGCGGCCGGGGCTCATGCCGCTCGACGTGGTCCAGCCCGAGGGCGCGAGCTTCGCCGTCGACGGGTGGAAGGTGGGCTGGCAGGGATGGGAGCTGCGCGTCGGCTTCGACCACCGTGAGGGGCTCGTCCTGCACGACCTGCGCTTCCTCGGACGGCAGGTCCTCGCGCGCGCGGCGGTGAACGAGATGTACGTCCCCTATCTCGATCCCACGCCGACCCAGTACCGCAAGAACTTCTTCGACTGGGGCGAGTACGGCGCCGGCGTCATGACGAACTCGCTGGCGCTCGGGTGCGACTGCCTCGGGCTCATCCACTACTTCGACGGGACCGTCGTGGACGGGGACGGCAGCGTGCGCGAGGTCCCCAACGCCATCTGCATGCACGAGGAGGACCGCGGGATCCTCTGGAAGCACACGGACGGACGCAGCGGCGACGTGCAGGTCCGCCGCGCGCGCGTCCTCGTCATCTCCTCGTTCGTCACCGTCGGCAACTACGACTACGGGTTCTTCTGGACGCTGGCGCAGGACGGCTCGATCGAGCTGGAGGTGAAGCTCACCGGCATCCTGTCGGTGGCCGGGATCGCCCCCGGGGAGCGGCCGCTGCACGGAAGGGCGGTCGGGCCGGGCGTCCAGGCCGCGATGCACCAGCACTACTTCGCCGTCCGGCTCGACACCGCGGTGGACGGGCCGCGCAACCGGCTCGTCGAGATCCATGCGGACGCCGAGCCTGACGCCGCCCTTGACCCGCACGGCAACGCGGTCCGCTCGGTGCGCACCGTCCTGCGCTCCGAGCGCGAGGCCGCCCGCCTGGGCGATCCCGCGCGCGGCGTGCACTGGCGGGTCGAGAGCGCCGACGCCCGCAACCGCTACGGCGAGCCGACCGCCTACCGCCTGCATGTCGACTCCACGGCGCGGCCGCTGGCGCGCTCCTCGAGCGTGACCGGCCGGCGCGCGCCGTTCACCGACCACCACGTCCTGGCCACACGGCGCGATCCGGCGCAGCGCTACGCCGGCGGCGAGTACCCCAATCAGGCGCAGCCGGGCGCCGACGGCATCCACGTCTGGCAGGCGGCGGACCGCTCGCTGGACGGCGAGGAGCTCGTGGTGTGGGCGAACGTCGGGACGCATCACCTCCCGCGCCCGGAGGACTGGCCCGTCATGCCCGTGGCCCGCGCCCACCTGCGCTTCGAGCCCGACGGGTTCTTCGACCGCAACCCGACGCTCGACGTCCCGCCGCCCGTCGCTCGTTGCCACTGATGCGGATCGACGTCGAGCGCGAGCGGGCGCGCACCCCCGGCGTGCGCGACGCCCACCACTTCAACGCCGCCGGCGCCGCCCTGCCCAGCGCGCGGACGCTCGCCGCGACGCTCGAGCACCTGCACCTGGAGTCGCGGATCGGCGGCTACGAGGCGTCCAACGCCGTGCGTCCGCGGCTGGATGCGGTCTACGGGCTCGCCGCGTCGCTCATCGGCGCGCAGCCCGAGGAGATCGCGCTCACCGAGAGCGCCACCGTCGGCTGGCAGCGGTCGGTCGATGCGTTGCGCCTCGGGCCCGGCGACCGCGTGCTGGTCGCGCGGTCGAGCTACGTGAGCTGTGCGCTGCAGCTCCTGGCGCTGGAGCGCGAGCGGGGCCTCGTGGTCGAGCTGCTGCCGAACGCCGAGGACGGGGCCGTCGACCTCGACGCTCTCGCCACGGCGCTGGAGGCCGGTCCCGCGGCGCTGCTCGCGCTCACCCACATCCCGACCTCCTCCGGGCTCGTCGAGCCGGTGGCCGAGGCCGGGCGCCTGGCGCGGGCGGCGGGCGGGACCTACCTCGT
>Ga0081539_10005340_pt1 | contig 13189 bp, 8 predicted proteins | sample TabmetS4T2R2_FD_71023 | JGI IMG/M metagenome (GOLD analysis project Ga0081539, IMG submission 71023) | Tabebuia heterophylla rhizosphere microbial communities from the University of Puerto Rico - S4T2R2 | ecosystem: Host-associated > Plants > Roots > Rhizosphere ...
CGTTATTGGTTTCACGGATATTTTCATGGCGACACGGGCGCGGGTCAGGGGGCGAGTCATCAGACGGGCTGGACCGGTCTGGTGGCGAAGCTGATCCAGCAGCAGGGAACGCGCGGCACGATCACGCAGCGCGATCCGTTTTCGGACTTGTGAACAGCCTGCAATGAACCGCAGAGATCGCAGAGGCGCAGAGAAATCTCGATAAACTCTGCGTACTCTGCGGTGAATACAGAGCATGAACTCATTGGATGCGCGCCGCACGATCGAGGAGTTGAAAGAGCTCCGCCGCCTGACGAGCGACGAACACGGCGCGCAGCGGGTCGCCTTTACTCCAACCTGGGTGCAAGCCCGCGCCTGGTTGCAGGAGAAGGCGCAATCGTTAGGCGCCGAGACCCACCGCGACGAGGCCGGCAATCTTTGGATGACCTTGCGCGGCGACTCGGAGCGAGCGCTCCTCATCGGCGGCCACATCGATTCGGTCCCAAACGGCGGCTGGCTCGATGGCTCGCTCAATACTCTCGCCGGGTTGGAAATCCTTCGCCGGATTCAAGCGCAATACGACGGCAAGCCGCCGCTGACGGTGCGCTTGATCGATTGGGCCGATGAAGAAGGGGCGCGCTTTGGCAAAAGCTTGTTCGGTTCCTCGGCCTGCTCTGGTAACCTCGAGATGGAGGAAGCGCGCGGCCTGACCGACAAAGAGGGAGTCCGATTGCCGGACGCACTCCGCGAGCAGGGGCTCGACTTCGAGCGTGTGAAAGAGAGCGGCCGGCAACTCAAGAACGCCGCGGCCTACATCGAGCTGCACATCGAGCAGGGCCCGGTGCTGCTCGATCTCGATCTTCCGTTAGGCGCGGTGCTTGGGACTTTCGGAGTCCAACGTCATGCCATCACCTTCCACGGCCAGGCTGCGCACTCAGGGAGCACGCCAATGAACCGTCGACGGGACGCTTTCCTGGCCGCGGCCAAGATGAGTCCCGAGATTTACCGCATCGCGGAACGCAACGGCGGCGTTTGCACGATCGGTTCCTGCCTGACGAAACCGGGAATCGTGACCAGTGTGGTTGAGGAATGCCGAATCGCGCTCGACCAGCGCCACCTCGATCCCCAAGCGCTCGCGCGAATGTTCGAGGAAGCACGGGAAGCAAGTGAGCGGTTCGCAAAAGAGGGAAATGTGACCGTCGCCTGGGAGCGGCTTTGGCAGATCGAACCGATCCCGTTCCACGCCGAGCTGATCGATTTCTGCGACCAGGCCATTCGCGAGACGTGCGGCCAATCGCATCGGCTGCCCTCGGGTCCGTTGCACGACGCGGCGGAAGTGGCGCGGGCCGGCGTGCCGACGGTGATGATGTTTGTGCAAAGCCTGCACGGGATCAGCCACAACAAGATCGAGGACACGAAGGAGGAGCACCTCGAGATGGCGGTGCGGGCCTTCGATCGGCTCGCGTCGAAAACCGCGAATTGGGTTCTCGCTCAGTGACGAGACCTCGATTGGCTTGCAAAAAAAATGATCACGGGAACATCCGGAAGCGATTGCCTGCAATGGCGGTCTGGCGGTTTACATCGGTCCAGGCGGGATGCCAACTTTGTTTGATCACGGCAGGGTTAGCCGTTTGATCGGCCACAACGGATCGAGCTCGCCTCGCGCATCCTAACTAACTGTTGAAATACCATCCTGCCCCTCTTACTCCTGCTCTTGCTCCTACTCTCGCTCGATTGACCTCCCTGGGAGCAAGAGCATGAGCAGGAGAAAGAGAAAGAGGAATCGGCCGGGTCCTTCCGGTTTTTCAACAGTCTCCTAAGAGGCGTGCTTTATCGGGCAGCGGCCGGCTCTAAATCGCCCTCCTGACGCGTTTCATCTGCCGCATGGTGAGAATGGGCGCTGCGGAGGAAAGGCACCCGGTCGAGCACGCTCTCCTGGAACCATTCGAGCGCGAGATAAATCACCGGCGTGATGTAGAGCGTGATCAACTGGGAAACAATCAGGCCGCCGACAATCACCAGACCGAGCGGGCGGCGCGAAGATCCGTCGGCCCCAAAACCAAACGCAATCGGCAGCGCGCCCATCAATGCCGCGAGGGTTGTCATGATGATGGGGCGAAAGCGTTCCACGCTCGCTTCGTGGATCGCGCTGCGCCGGTCATAGCCTTCATCGAGGCGATGAAGGGCGAAATCGACAATCATGATTCCGTTCTTTTTCACGATGCCCATGAGAAGGAAGAGGCCGATCACGGAATAAAGCGAGAGGGTCGAGCCAAAGAGCCAGAGCGTCATCAACCCGCCGACGACAGCCGGGAAGAGAGTCGAGAGCACGGTAATGGGGTGGACGTAGCTTTCATAGAGGATGCCGAGGATGACATACATGACGAACACCGCCGCGATGATGAGAAAGGGCAGGGCTTGGAAAAGTTGTTGCAGGACCAGACCTTCACCCTGCAACTCGCCTTTCACGGTCGGCGGTAACAATTCCGCGGCGGTCTTTTTGATGAAATCGGTCACGTCGCCCAGCGCCACATCCGGTTTCACGTCGAAGCCGAAGGTGACCGCGGTGAATTGATTAACATGATTGACCGATTGCAGGCCTAACGACTCGCTCGAGCGCGTGACCGAGCGAATCGGAATGAGTTTGTCATTCTCCCCCTTGACGTGGATTTGCCGAAAATCCTGCGGGCCGGTCCGCGCCTGATCTTCCGCCTCGACGATCACCTCGTACTGATCGTCGGCCTGTTTAATCAGATAGACGTAATTCTGGGAATAGGCGGCGCGGAGCAGGCTCTGGAGCTGGGTGGTGGAAACACCGTAGAGCCCGGCCCGGTCGCGCTCGATCTGGATGTCGAGGTTGGGTGTTGCGCGGAAAAGGTCGGAGCGCGGCGGGCCGGCAAAGCCGGGATAATTTTTCAGCTTTTCCTCCAGCTTATCCGCCGCGGCGTAAACTTCGTTCGGGTTAATCCCGCTCAGGACATAGGTGTAGCGGCCAAAGGAGCTGCCGGTTGCGCCAATATCGATGCGCAGGACCGGCTGCGGATTGAGCGTCGGCATGACGCCGGGAATTTTGCTGCAGGCTGCGCGCAGATCGGCGGCGACTTTTTCGATCGAAGGCCGGCCGCCGTCTTTCAAGAAGAGCACGGTGAAGACGCCGGCGCCCAGCCCGGCGCGACCGGCCACGGTAAAATATTTGTCTACCGCCGGATTGGCCTGAAGGACCGGGTCGAGCTTCTCTTGCAGGAGGCGTTGCTGTTGCGGAGAGGCGCCTTGCTGCACGATGAAGAAACCGCGGATGACACCGCTATCGCCGGTCGGCAGGAGGGTGAAGGAGAGATGGGAAAAGAAAAACCAGACGCCAACCGCACAGGCGATCACGATTGGCAGGGCCAGCCAACCTACCTCAAGGAAACGGTCCAGGGTCCTTCCGTAAAAGTCGCGCACCGGGATGAAGAAGCGGTTGACGAAATGCTGCGTCCCGGTTTCGCGGTGGCCACGGCCGCGCTCCTTCAAAATGCGCGAGCACATCAGCGGGGTGAGCGTGAGGGAGACCAGGCCGGAAGCAAGAATCGCGACGATGATCGTGATCGCGAACTCGCGGAAAATTCGCCCTAACAATCCCGGCATGAAAGCGAGCGGAATGAAAACCGCCGCAAGCGAGAGCGTCATCGAGAGGATGGTGAAGGAGATTTCACCCGCGCTGTTCAGGGTGGCGCGATAGATCGATTCGCCCGCCTCCGCCCGCCGCACGACGTTTTCGAGAAAAACAATCGCGTCGTCCACGAGGAAGCCGATCGCGAGCGTCATTGCCATGAGGGTGAGGTTGTTGATCGAATAACCCAACGCCCACATCGCAATAAAGGTGATGAGGAACGACATCGGCAACGCCACCATCGGGATGAGCGTGTCGCTCGCGCGCCCGAGAAAAAGGTAGATGACGAGAATCACAAGGACGAAAGCGATAAGAAGCGTTCCCTGCACGTCATGGAGCGAATTGACGATCGATTGCGAACGGTCAAAGGTCGGGAGCAGACGAATCGAGCCCGGCAGTTCGCGTTGTAGTTGCGGCAACAAGGCGCGGACTTCGCGCGCCACTTCAACCGCATTGGCGCCCGCCTGGCGGGATACGGCAAAGACAATCACTGAAGCCGGCGGGCGAAATCCCCGCGCAAAGAAATGGCGCGAGAGCCGTTCGTTCTCCACTCCGTTCACCACCCGGGCGACGTCTCGCAGATAAATCGGCGCGCCGCTTGCTCCCTGTTTGATGATGATGTTGGCGTAACCCTCGGCCGTCTCCAGCTGGCCCTGCGGCCGAAGCGTGATCGAGTTATTTGCCCCGTCGAATTGGCCCGCGCCGGAATACGACGTGCTCGCGCGAATCGCGGCGCTCAGTTCATCGAAAGTCATGTTGCGCGCCGCCAGCTTGCCGGGATCGACCTTGATGCGGATCGCGCCTTTGACCCCGTAGATGTTCACCTCGGAGACGCCCGGTAGAATGTTGATTCGCTGCGAAACCTGGGTGGTGCCATAGCGATAGAGTTCGCCGTCGCTCAGGGTGTCACTCGTTAGGGCAACGAACAGGACCGGCTGATCGTTCGGGTTGGTCTTGGTAAAGGTTGGCGGGCTGGGCAGGTCGGAGGGCAACTGGCCGGTGGCGCGCTGGATCGCCGCCTGCACATCGGTCGCGGCCGCGTCAATCCCTTTGCTCAGGTCGAACTGGAGCGTGATCGAAGTGTTGCCCTGCGAGCTGGTGCTGGTGGAAAGCTCGAGCCCGGGAATTTGCGTGAATTGCTTCTCGAGCGGCGTGGCAATCGTGTTCGCCATCGTCTCGGGGTTGGCGCCGGGATAGGAAACATTCACCCGAATGATCGGGTAATCGACCGCCGGGAGATCGTTCACCGCCAATCTATTGTAAGTGAGGATGCCGAAGACGATGATCGAGGCAGTCAGCAGCATGGTCATGACCGGCCGCTGGATGAAAGGACGGGAGAGACCGGAGGAAAATTGGCGCAGCCTGGGTCCGGCCGCCGTGTCGTTAGGCTGGCCCGCCCCAGCGTCGCGCTTCGGGTTGTCGGAGAGCGCCATAAAGATCAGAACGCCGAACTGGCGTCGATTAATCCGTCCTGATTTTTCTCAATGGTAATCTTTTCCGTCTCGTGCACGACGACTTTGGTCCCGGGCGCGAGCTGTAATTGCCCGCGAGTGACGACGCGCTCCCCGGGGTTCACGCCTTTTTTGATCACGGTCAGCGGGCCATGTTTTTGTCCGGGGTCCACCAGGCGAAGGTCGAGGGTGGAATCGGCTTTGACGACAAAGACATAAGGCCCGTTTTGGCCGACCTGGACGGCGCTGCTTGGGGCCAGTTTGGCGTTCTCGATCTGGTCGAGAATCAGCCGCACATGGACAAACTGCGAAGGCCAGAGGGCGTGGTCGGGATTGGGCGTGACGGCGCGCGCCTTCACCGTGCCGGTGCCCGGCTCGACCGTGGTGGCGAGAAAATAAAGCGATCCTTCGCGCGGCGGATACTTGTCGCCTTCGGCGTCGGTCAGCACTTTCAGGTTCTTGCCGCCGACGTAGCGCCTAACGAGCGGGATATCCGGCTCGGCGATCGTGAAGTCGGTGTAGATCGGGTTCAGATTGTCGATCGTCACCAGGACGGCGCTGTTCGTCCCGGCCGAGACGGTATTGCCGACATCGACCTGGCGCAGCCCGATCGTGCCGTCGATCGGCGAGCGGATCTGCGTGTAATCGAGGTTCACCTGAGCCGCATCCACCGCGGCTTGCGCGCGCATTGCGCTTGCCTTTGCCGTGTCCCAATCCTGGGTCGCCGTTACCGCCTTGGCCTTCAACTCCTCCTGGCGCTTCAAATTCGCCTCGGCCAGCATGAGATCGGCTTTGGCCGCGTCGAGGGTCGCTTGGAAGGGACGCGGATCGATCGTGAAAAGCAGATCGCCCTTCTTCACATCCTGGCCGTCCTTGAAATGGCGGGCGACGATCTGGCCGCTCACCTGGGGCTGCACCTGGACGCTCTCGTAGGCCGCGCAGGTCCCTATCTCGTCGAGATAAAGGGGGACGTCCCTGGTGATAACCTCCGCGACTGCGACCGGCCGCGGCGGACGCGGGGCAGGCGCTTTGGGACCGCCACCGAAAATGCGGAAGAGCAGGAAGAGTCCAACGAGCCCGGCGAGACCGGCAAAAATGTAAAAACGTTTGCGGCCGAAGCGCTGCTCCAATTCGCCAACCTTCCCCCGTGTCAGGGTGCCGACCTTGCTCGCCGCGATCATTTGCGGCGCACTTCTTTCGGTTTGCCGTTTCCGTTCATCGCTCGAGGAGATGCGCTCGCCGCCCGGTTCCGGATTTGGGTTAGAACACGCAGACAGGTTTGCAGGTCAGCGGGCGGAATCGTTTCGAGTAGTTCGTGGCGCAGTTCGCGCGCGGTTTGCTCGATCGCGTGAAGGACGGCACTCGATTTCGGTTGGAGGTGAACGGTCTTGCAACGGCGATCATGGGAGGCGCTCTCGCGTTTGATCCAGCGGCCGGCTTCGAGTTTGCCTAACAATCGCGCAAGAGTCGGCTCTTCCACGCTCAAGCGCTGAGCCAGATCGCATTGCGTGAGATGACCGCGGGAAAGGTGAGCAAGGGTGCGCCATTTGGCCTGGCTGAGCCCGAGCGGGCGGAGGCGCTGGTCGAGCTTGTGCCGCCAGACGCGGGCGGTTTCCTGGACCAGTTGACCGATAGTCTCGGGATTGATCTGGCTCATCGTTAGCTTGCTAACGAATCTCGACGCGCTTCTTTGTCAATTTCTCCAATGGGCGCGGTCAAAAGTCATCCTTGGCAGGCTGAAGCATGCCCCTCCAGAGGCGTTCACCTTGCCTGGAGAAGAACAGCGCGTTTCCCGCGGTAATCCTTAAGCGGCAGACTCGGCCGGAGATGTCGAGCACCTTCCAGGGCGATCGCCTCCGCCAGTTTCTCATCCTTTGGCTGGACAAGAACGAAATTTGCCGTCGCCGGTAGATCGCTCACTGCACTTAGGTAACGAATCGGCCGATTCAGATAGAACAGATAGGGCTGATAATCGGGATCGACCGCATAAAGAGTTTCGTTAGGCGGAATCGCTGCCTCCAGCTTGCGCGCGATCGGGCGCACCTTCTCGCGCCGCTGGAGAAACGGAATGATCGCGACTGAATAAATCAACATTGCGACGGTCACGGCCACGATCGTCCAGGTGATGGCGCGTCGCAGTTGTTTCGGCCAAACCCGGGCATGTTCCTTGACGAACAAGGCGAGGAGCCAGATGGCGGGCGCGAGCAGCGGCATATTGTAGCGGGGCAGCGCCCCGGGGAGGAGACTGACCAGGAAAAAGGGCACCCCCACGCCTAACGACAAGGCGCCGGCGAAGCGTCGCTCGGCCGCATTCTCTAATTTCTCGAACCGGGTGAAGGGAAAAAGCGCAACCCAGGGCAACAAGTAGGCGAGTCCGCGCGGGAGATTGAGCAGCCACGCGAAGAACTGGAAATTTTCTCCCTCGAGCCGTCCCGAAAATTGTCGGGCCCAGACCGCGGCGGCATGGTCGGCGTGGGTCATTTGAAAATACGGAATCGCCCATGCCGCGAAAATCGCGAGCATCAGGATGAGCCCGGCGAGATGCGGGCCGCGCCAAAGCTGACGCAGTTCTTTTGCCTGCCAGAGAACGGCTATCACTACCGTGTAGAAGAAAAGCAGCGCGAGGGGACCTTTTGCCAGGAGGGCCAGCCCAAGAAAAAGTCCGGCGAGGACCCAGGCCGCCCAACGACGCTGCGGTACATTCCACCAGCTCAACCAAACGACAAACGCCAGTCCGCTGAGCGAAACATAAACTGCTTCGATCTCGATCATGCGGCCCTTTTCGAGCAGGCCGAAGTTAGTGAGCCAGAACATGGCGGCAGCGAGCGAACCGTTCGGACCGAGCGGACGACTGGCCAGAGCAAGGAAGGCGAACGCGACGAAGAGGACGCAAAGGACAGAGGGCAGTCGCGCGGCCCACTCGTTCCGGATACCGAAAATTTGGAAGGAACCGGCCACCAGCCAGTTGACCAACGGCGGTTTTCGTAGATACGGCTCGCTCCCGATCTGGGGGACGATGTAGTTACCCGTTTCGAGCATCGTCACCGCCGGTAAAACGCGGCGACCTTCCTCGCTCTTGAATTCGAGCGAGCCCAGCCGCGGCAAATAGATCAGCGCCCAGACCAGCGTGACGTAAAAGAAACTGCGCGCCATTGCGCGGATTGTAGCCGCGAGCGCTGAGCCCGGCCAGCGTTGCGGCCAAGAGAAAGGCCATCCCGCTACCCTTGACGAAACCGAAGGCTGAAGTAATTTCCGGGCCTAGTCCGTTGTGGATTGGAGTGGGAGCCAGTGTCCCACTCTTTTTTGTCTGCGGACATTGCGCTTATGAATGCCGAATTCATCGCCATGCTCGATTACCTGGAGCGGGAACGCGGAATTAAACGCGAAGTCCTGATCGAGGCGGTTTCGAGCGCGCTGCTTTCTGCCTCGAAGAAAAGTGTTGGCGCCTCGCGCGATCTGCGTATCGATATCGACCCCAAAACCGGCGAAATCCGTGCACTGGCCAACCTGATTGTCGCGGAAAAAGTGACCAATCCGCAGGACGAAATTTCGCTGGAAAAAGCGCGCAAAATTAAGTCTGACGCGCAGATCGGTGAAGCGGTGGAAGTGGAAGTGACACCGAAGAATTTCGGCCGGATCGCCGCCCAGACCGCGAAGCAGGCGATGATGCAACGCATCCGCCAGGTCGAAAAGGAAATGATCTACGAGGAGTTCAAGGATCGGGCCGGCGAAATTGTCAGCGGCACAGTGCGGCGCTTCGAGCGCTCGGATGTGATTCTCGATCTCGGAAAATTTGAAGCCGTCATGCCGCAGCGGGAGCGGGTTGTGGTTGAGGATTACAATGTCGGCGATCGTCTGCGTGCCTACGTCGTGGCGGTGGAAAACGGCGCGCGCGGTCCGGAGATCATCGTCTCGCGCAGTCATTCCAATTTCGTCAGGCGGCTCTTCGAGCTGGAAGTGAGCGAGATCGCCGATGGCACCGTGGAAATCCGGGGGATCGCGCGCGAGGCCGGGTACCGGACCAAAATCGCGGTCTTCAGCGCCAATCCGAAGGTCGATCCAGTGGGCGCCTGTGTGGGGATGCGCGGCTCGCGGGTCAAGAACATCGTTCGCGAGCTGAACAACGAAAAAGTCGACATCATTCGCTGGAGCTCGGACCCGAAGGAGTTCGTCCTCGAAGCGCTCAAGCCCGCGAAGGTGAAAAACCTTGTCTTCGACCTGGAGAAGAAATCGGCCACGATCTCGGTGGACGAAGATCAGCTCTCGCTCGCCATCGGCAAAAAAGGACAGAACGCACGCCTGACGAGCCGGCTCACCGGCTGGGAAATTAACATTGAGAAGGAAGTCCCGAGCACGACCGCGGTCGAGCAGAAGGTCGCGCAGGCCGCGGAAACCTTTGCCGGCTCGCTTCCCATCACCGAAGATCAGGCGATGACCCTGGTGAAGATGGGCTTTACCAATCTGGAAGGTTTGCGCGATGCCGAATTGTCCGACATTGTCGAAATCCTTGGGGTGGACGAAGAGAAAGCGCGCGAGATTTACGATGCGGCTCATCGCAACGAAGCGGTTTCTCCCTAACGATGATGGCCATGAAAGAACCCAAACGCTCACGGCCATGAGCGCGACAATTTTAAAAAGAACGAATGGCAACGAAAATGACGACCAAATCCAAGGCGGCCAAACCGACCGCTCGCAAGGCAGCGGAAAAAACCACTGCTAAGCCGTCGTCTGCTCGTCCTCGCGCTACTTCCAAAACCACCATCGCCCCAAAGCCAAAGGCCGCCAGAGGCGGTCCTAGTACCAATGAGGGATCTCCTTCTGCCTCGGAAAAACCGACGGCTCCGGCCCCGGTCGCTTCTGTCGGGCCGACGCCGGCCCAGGCGCCCAAGCCGGTCGAGCAGCCCAAGCTGGCGGTGACGAAGTCTGCTTTTACCCCGATCACGGCAAAAAACCCCGCTCCCGTCTCGATGGCGGCTCCGCCGGTTGCCCCGGAGACTGCGCCTGCGCCGAAGCCGGCGGTCGAGAGCATTTCCCTTATCGAACCGCATGCGCCCAAACCGAAGCGCGCGGCCACCGATGAAATCAAGCGGACCATTCTCCCCCCCATCTCCCGTATCCGCGGTTCGGTCGCTGCCATCGAGCCGCCAAAAGTTGAACCGCCATCTCCGGTCGCGCCGACGCCGCCGGCAGCCGATGGCGAAGCGCTCGCCGAGACCGAGGACGGCCGCAAGATCATTCACATCAAGCCGCCGATCGTTGTGAAGGATTTGGCGACCCAACTCGGGCTAAAAAATTTCCAGCTCATCAAAGAGCTGATGGATGACTACAACATTTTCGCCAATCCCAACCTGACGGTTGAGCCCGACGTTGCGGCCAGGATTTGCGAGAAACACGGCTTCGTTTTCGAAGTCGAGCGCCGGGAAAAAGGCGCCGGCGTCCATAAACAAGTCGAGGTGGTGGCACCGCCGCCGCCGCCAGTCATCGAGAAGGAAGAAGAGCTCAAGCTCCGGCCACCGGTTATCACCTTCATGGGGCATGTCGACCACGGGAAGACCTCGCTTATGGACGCGATCCGCAAAACGCGGGTGGCGGCGGGCGAAGCCGGCGGCATTACCCAGCATATCGGGGCCTACACGGTCGATCATAAGGGAATCAAGATCACATTTCTCGATACCCCGGGCCACGCGGCCTTTACCGCGATGCGAGCACGGGGGGCGAACGTCACCGACATTGTCGTACTCGTGGTCGCGGCTGATGACGGTCTCATGCCGCAGACGATCGAGGCGATTAACCACGCCAAAGCCGCGCCTCATGTCAAAATCATGGTCGCGATCAACAAAATCGACCTGCCCTCAGCCAACGTCGATCGGGTCAAACAGCAGTTGCAGGAACAGGGGCTCACTCCGGAAGACTGGGGCGGCGAGACCATCACGGTCCCGACCTCCGCGACCAAAGGAATCGGGATCGAACCGCTGCTTGAGAACATGGCGGTGCAGGCCGAGGTGATGGAACTGAAGGCCTCGCCCACCGCCACTCCGCGTGGCGTGGTGATTGAAGCGCAGGTCGAACCCGGGCGCGGTCCGATCGCAACCGTGATTGTGCAGATGGGCACCCTCAAAGTCGGCGAGCCCTTCATCTGCGGCGATTACGCCGGAAAAGTTAAGTCGCTCATCGATGACCAGGGCAAGCCGGTCAAATCCGCCGGGCCTTCCACCCCGGTGAAGGTGCTCGGGTTTACCGGGCTGCCGGATGCTGGGGACGAATTTCTCGTCATGGAGTCCGAGAAATCAGCCAAGATCCTGAGCGAAGAACGTCTCGCGGCCAAGCGGGCCGAAAAACTGAGCATGCCGCAGCGCGCCACCCTCGAGAGCCTGCTCCAGACCGGCGACGGGAAAAAGGTTCTGCGGCTGGTTTTGAAGTGCGATGCTCAGGGATCGCTCGAGGCGTTGACCGGGTCGTTAGGCCAAATCGAGAGCAAAAAAGTCGACCTCGAGATCATCCATGCCGGCGTTGGGCCGATCTCAGAGTCCGATATTCTTCTGGCCAGCGCTTCCAATGCCGTCGTAATCGGCTTCAACATCAAGGTTGAAAGCAACGCGGTCGGGGCGGCCAAACGCGAGGGTGTGCAGGTCAAGCTTTACAGCATCATTTACGAGCTGATCGATCAGCTCAAAGAGGCGATGGCCGGCCTGCTCGAACCGGAACACCGCGAGACGGTCATCGGCCATGCCGAAGTCAAACAGGTCTTTCAGCTCAGCCGGGGGATCGTTGCGGGTTGTCTGGTGACCGATGGCCGCATCGGCCGGACCGCGCGGGCGCGGGTCCTGCGACGTCGTCAGCCGGTTTACGATGGCGGCATTTCGACCCTGCGCCGCTTCCAGGATGATGTGAAAGAAGTGCGCAGCGGATTGGAATGCGGCATCAAACTCGGCGACTTCAGCGAGTATCAGGTTGGCGATGTGATCGAGTGTTACCAACTGGAGCAGGTGCCGCAGAAATTGTGATCCGTGAATCCGTGAATCGAGAATCGGTGACGATGGAACGATTCACGGTTTAACGATTCCCGAATGAATTTATGAAACATCGACTCCTCCGCGTTAACGAACTCCTCAAGCGCGAGCTGAGCGCGCTCATCGTCCGCGAGATGGAGTTCGAAAATCTCCTCGTCACCGTCAACCAGGTCGATGTCACACCCGACCTCAAGACCGCCCATGTCTACATCAGCGTCCTCGGAGGAAACGGTCATACCAATGTCATTGCCGAGCTGGAAGAGGCCCGCGCCATGCTCCAGCACGATCTCTCCAAACAGGTGATTTTGAAATACACTCCGCACCTCATCTTCCACCTCGACGACTCGATCGAGCGCGGCTCGCGCGTCTTGGAAATCATGCAGGAAATCGAGACGCCCGAGGACGAGCCCGATAGCCTATGACCAGTATCATCGCGGAGCCTGCGGCCGACACGGCCGCCTCTACAGCAACGACCAACGTAACTTTTGCTGAAATCGCGCAGGTCTTGCGCGGGGAGGAGTCATTTCTCGTTCTCAGCCACGTCCGCCCGGATGGCGACGCCCTCGGGAGCGAAATCGCGATGGGTCTCGCCCTTCGGCAATTGGGCAAAAGGGTAAAGGTCTGGAACGAGGAAGGTTTGCTCGAGAAGTTCTCCTTCTTTCCAGGAGGCGAGATAGTCACGCCTCCGCCTAACGAACCGGTGGATTTCGATGTCGTCCTCGCGCTCGATACCGCGACGCGCCAGCGATTGGGCGACAATTGCCTCGCGGCGGTGGGGAAAAGCCGCCTGTGGATCAACATCGATCACCATGCAAGCAATCCGCGCTACGGCGATCTCGTGCATATCGACTCGACCGCCCCGGCCACCGGCCAGATCCTGTTCGAGCTTTTGCGGAGCGAAAAGCTGCCGCTCGACAAACAGATCGCGGAAAACCTCTTCGCCGCCATCTCGACCGACACCGGTTCCTTTCAATATCCGCAAACCACCGCGCGCACCTTTGAGATCGCGGCCGACATTCTGCGCTGCGGCATCGATGTGGGCCGGCTCAGCCAGCAACTCTACGAGAGTTATCCCCGACGCCGGATCGAACTTCTGC
>Ga0081539_10005341_pt1 | contig 13186 bp, 10 predicted proteins | sample TabmetS4T2R2_FD_71023 | JGI IMG/M metagenome (GOLD analysis project Ga0081539, IMG submission 71023) | Tabebuia heterophylla rhizosphere microbial communities from the University of Puerto Rico - S4T2R2 | ecosystem: Host-associated > Plants > Roots > Rhizosphere ...
GGTCTCGAAGACCGACCCCGTGTACCAGACGTACGAGCGATTCCGCGATGAGTTCGGCGGCCAGCGAACCCTGCTCGTCGCGTTGAAATCCGAACACCTGTTCACGCCCGAGACGCTGCAGTTCATTCGTCAGGTCACCGAGGACATCGAACGCGTGCCGACGGTGCAGCGCGTCGACAGCCTCGCAACCGCAAATATCGTCCGCAGCACACCACCGCGGACCATAAAGGCCCGCGCCGAATCTCCTATTCGGCTTCAGCCGGACCAGACGGACGAAACCATCGAGGTGCGGCCGCTGCTCGACAGCGACGGCGATCCGACCTCCGACGCTCTCAGCGCACGGCGGACAGCGCTGAGCGAACCGCTTCTTCGCGGTGATCTCGTATCTGAAGACGGGACGGCGACGGTGCTCGTCGTCTCGTTCGACGAGGACCGGATCGACGAGGTCAGGGGCCCGGTGATCGACCGCATTCACGAGCTCGTCGACAATCGTCTGCCGCCAGGCGTGCAGTCGTTCTACAACGGCAGTCTCGAGATCAGTGACACCTACGACCGGATCACGATGCGGAATATACGCACGCTGACCCCGCCCGTGTTGCTGTTGACCGTGGCCGGCATCTACGTCATGTTTCGTTCCTGGCGCATCACGGGTTTGCTGATCGTCGCCGTCCTCGTCAGCGCCGGCTGGACGATGGGGCTGTATGCGGCGATGGGCTTCCACTTCAACGTGCTCGCCAGCATGCTGCCCGCGCTCGTCCTCATCATCGCGGTGGCGGACGACGTGCACATCGTGCAGCACTTCAACCACGAGCTGCGAGAGAGTGGCAGCAAGGAGCACGCGTTCATTTCGAGCGTGCAGCATCTGTTCGCGCCGCTCCTTGGCGCGAGCGCCACGACGGCACTGGGCCTGGCGTCACTGGCCACGAGCAACGTTGTTGCCGTGCGCGAATTCGGCATCGGCTCGGCGGTGGGCATCATGGTCGACTTCGTGATGTCGCTCGTGTTCGTGCCCACGCTGCTTCTGCTGCTGCCGCCGGAAACAGGCACCGCACCACAGGAGCGGTTCTTCCTCGCGCCGATGCGATGGGTGTCTGCATTTTCAATGCGCTTTGCACCGCAGGTTCTCATCGGAACGACCGTTCTGCTCGTCGTCGCGGCGACCGGGACGATCTGGCTCCGCGTCGACACGAACCACATCAACTTCTTCGCGACCGATCATCCGCTTCACCAGTCAGCGCAGGTCATCGACGAGAAGCTGTCGGGCATCTACAGCTTCAACGTGCTGCTCGAGGGCGAGCCGGATGTGATGAAAAGCCCGGACACGCTGCGGCGGATGGAGCAGTTGCGGGCGCGTCTGGAGCAGCTGCCGTACGTGAAGAAGGTCGTGTCGCTGGCCGACTACGTGAAGCGGGTCAATCGCGAGCTGAATGGCGGCGACGAAGCGCACGCCCAGCTCCCTTCCGGCGCCGACGCCGTTGCGCAGGAGCTTTTCGTCTTCGGGTTGTCCGACGACGGCCGCCGTGAGCTCGATCGGATCGTGGCCAGCGACTATTCGCGCTCGCAGATGTCCGTGAAGCTGGCGTCGATGAGCTCCGACCTGGTGTTCGAGCAGATCACTCTCGCCGAACGCGAAGCGGCCGAGGTCTTTGCCGGCAGCGGCATACAGACAACGGTGACCGGGTCGGGGCGCATCTTCAGCGCGCTCGACCACTACCTGGTCGTATCGCAGTTGAGCAGCTTCGGGACCGCATTCATCACCGTGTTCGGCGTCATCTTCATCGTCTTCCGCTCGGTACGGTTCGGTGTGTTGGCGATCATCGCCAACGCGCTGCCGGTGGCGGCCGTGCTCGGCCTGATGGGATGGCTCGGGATTTCGTTGAATGTCGCCACGATCATGGTGTCGAGCGTCGCTCTCGGCATCGTGGACGACGACACGATCCATTTCATCGGGCGGTTCCGACGGGAGGCTGCCGCCGGCACGTCGACAACGGAGGCGATCGAGCTGGCGACGATGCACGAGGGGAGAGCGTCGTTGACGACCGCCATCATCAACAGCCTCGGCTACGGGGTGATGGTCTTCTCTTCCTACAAGCCCACGGCATGGTTCGGCGGCTTGCTGGCGCTGACGATGATGGTGGCGTTCCTGGCCGAGGTGCTCGTCGTGCCGGCGGTGATCACGCTCATGCCGCGCACGTTCGGCGCCCCTCTCTTCGCCCGCGCTCGACCCGCTGCATGATTCACGCGCGAGCCGCGCTGCTGTTCGTGATCGTGCTGACAGGGACCGCTTCTCCAGTCGTCGCGCAGCTGCACGGGAGCATTTCCGTGACGTTCGATGCCTTGCCGGATCTATCCGATGCACGAGGTCGGCAGAGTGCAAGCGAGCTGCGCACGCGAGTGTTCGTCGAGCGGCGCGATCAGCTGGGCGAGCACGTTCGGCTCACGCTCTCTGGCTATGCCGACGGATTGCTTGCGGATCGCGGCGCTCTTGGTGCGTCGGCCCCCTCCTCGGCTGCCGTCGCGAGACCGTCGGATCTGTTCGCGGAGCTGACCTACTCACACGTCGCTCTCCGGCTTGGCTTCTCGCGCGTGGTGTGGGGGCGCCTCGACGAATTCCAGCCGACCGACGTCGTCAATCCGCTGGATCTGACACGGTTTCTCCTCGACGGACGGACAGAAGCGCGCCTGTCGGTGCCGATCGTTAGCGCTCGCGTGTTCCTGCCGAAGGAGACCACGATTGAGGCGATCGCCGTTCCGGCGTTCGTTCCTGGTCGCTTCGATCAGTTGGGGGAGCGGACGTCGCCATTCAACGTCGGCCTTCCTCCGAGCGCGGTGGTCAGACGCGAGGAGCCAGCGACGACGCCGGGCAATCTGCAGGGTGGCGTGCGCCTCACATCGACGGTGCGGCGCGTGGACTGGGGTGTGTCCACGTTCCGTGGCTTTCGATCGTTTCCGGTCGCGATCGGGCCGGCTCGAGGCGCTCCACCCATGATCCAGGCCGGCGGCTACGTCGAGACGTTTCCGCGGTTCACGATGATCGGCGGCGACTTCGAAACGGTCCATGGCAAGTGGGGTCTTCGTGGTGAAGCAGCCGCCTTCGTGGACGACGAACGGCAAGGTGTCACGGTCGATGATGGAGCAGTACGTCTGTTCGAACAGAAGGGCCGCAGTCTTGACGCCGGTGTCGGCGTCGATCGTCGCGCAGGTGACTATCGAGTCGCCGGAGACGTGCTCTGGTCGTACCGCTCGGTGGCCCAGGCGGACGATTCAGACGTGACCCTCGTGGCGTCGGCCGAGCGCAGGTTCGCCGCCGAAACGCGGACAATCCGGTTGCTCGCCGTCTACGATCCTGGCGATGCTGTGTTCGTTCGAACCATCGTCGTGTTCAGCGTGCGCGATGACATCGCCATCGAGGGTTCGGGAGGACTCTTCACTGGCTCGTCCTCGACGCCGGACCTGACAGGGTCCGGCCTACCAATGACTGGCGTGAATGGCCTCGATGACCGCGACACTCTGGCGCGGTTCGCACGGCGCGATTTCCTGTATGCGCGCTTGCGGGTGACGTTTTGAATCCGATCGCCGTTCACGCCTGCAATCCGGGCCCGATGACCGGGAAAGGAAACTGGACGTGGCTGATTCGGGGCCGCGTCACGACGCTCATCGATGCTGGAACAGGCGAGCCGGGCCATCTCGACGCGCTCGATCGTGCCCTTGACGGTGAGACGCTCGTGCAGGTGCTGGTGACGCACTCTCACACCGACCATGCCTCGGGTGCGTCGGCTTTGCTGGCGCGCATGCCGCACGTGCAGTTCAAGAAGCTGCCGTGGCCCGAACGGGACGCACGCTGGCCGGCTCCTTGGACTGCGATTGGCGATGGCGACCGCATCGAGGTTGGTGACACGAGCCTCGTCGCGATTCACACGCCGGGCCACGCGCCGGATCATCTCTGCTTCTGGCATGAAGAGACGGGCACGGTGTTCGGCGGCGACCTCGCGGTGCTGGGCACGACGGTGTGGATTCCAGTGAGTCTGCAGGGAGATCTCACGGCCTACCTGAGATCACTCGAGCGCATCCTGGCGCTCAATCCGCGGCGCATGCTACCCGCGCACGGGGCGATCATCGATGAACCGGTCGCGCTGCTTCGCGAGTACATCCAGCACCGCCAGGAGCGCGAGCAGCAGGTGATCGACGCGTTGCGCCGCGGCGACACGACTCCCGAGGCGATCGTCCAGCGCGTCTACAAGAACCTCAACGAGACCATGCAGAAGCTCGCGGCCGAAAGCGTGCTGGCGCATCTGGTCAAGCTGGAACACGAGGCGCGCGCGCGTCGCGACGGCGACGCGTGGCATATCATTGACCCATGAACGACGTTGTCGACTTCATCAACATGAACCGCGACCGGTACGTGGAGGAATTGAAGCAGTACCTCGCGATCCCCAGCATCAGCGCGCTGCCGCAACATGCCTCCGACGTGCGGCGCGCGGCGGAGTGGACGGCGAACTCGTTGCGCTCGGCCGGCCTGCAGAACGTGCGCCTCATCGAGACGCCGGGCAACCCCGTCGTCTACGGCGACTGGCTGAACGCTCCGGGCAAGCCGACGATTCTGTTTTACGGGCACTACGACGTGCAGCCCGTTGACCCCGTCGAGTTGTGGACGAGCCCACCGTTCGAGGCGACGGTCCGCGACGGTGAGATCTACGCGCGCGGGGCAGCCGACGACAAAGGCCAGGTGTTCATGCACATCAAGGCCGTCGAGGCGTTCCTGAAGCAGAGCGGCAGCCTGCCGATGAACATCAAGTTCTTCATCGAAGGCGAAGAGGAGGTCGGCAGCGTTCACCTCGACGAGTTCGTGCGCACACACAAGGAGGAGCTCGGCGCCGACGTCGTCGTCATCTCCGACTCGCCGATGTTCGACCGCGGCATCCCGTCGATCTGCTACGGGCTTCGCGGGCTGGTCTATTTCCAGATCGACCTGCGTGGGACGAAGAGCGATCTGCACTCGGGCTCGTTCGGCGGCGCAGTGGCCAACCCCGCGCTCGTGTTGTCGCAGGTGCTCGCGCAGATGAAGGATCGTGGCGGTCGCATCAAGATTCCCGGCTTCTACGACGCCGTGCGGGAGTTGAGCGAGGCCGAGCGCGCGGAATGGAAACGGCTGCCGTTCAACGAGACGAAGTATCGAAAAGATCTCGGCGCGCCGAGGCTGTTTGGCGAGACCGGCTTCAGCACGCTCGAACGCGTGTGGGCGCGGCCGACGTTCGAGGTCAACGGGCTCCTCTCCGGCTTCACCGGCGACGGCGCCAAGACCGTACTGCCCGCCACCGCGATGGCCAAGGTGAGCATGCGTCTGGTACCCGATCAGGATCCGGACAAGATTGCGGAGCTGTTCGACGCCTACGTGAAGAAGATCTGCCCCAAGACCGTCGAACTGAAGGTCACGCGCATGCACGGCGGGAAACCGTGGATGACCGAGTTCGACAACAAGTACGTCCGCGCCGCGGGCAAGGCGATCGAGCAGGGATTCGGCAAGGCCCCTGTCTTCAACCGCGAGGGCGGATCGATTCCCGTCGTGTCGACGTTCCAGCAGGAGCTCGGCATTCCCAGCGTGCTGTTCGGCGTCGGTTTGCCGGACGAGAACGCGCACGCGCCGGATGAGAAGCTCGACCTCGGCAACTTCCACAACGGCATCATCGCGTCCGCGTATCTGTATCAGGAAGTTGCCGGCGTGGCGTAGTGGACATCCACTACTCGACCTGGCTTTCCATCATCCCGCTGGTGCTGGCGCTTGCGGCGGCGGCGTTCGCCTGGCGATCGTCGCGCTCGGCGCAGCAGGCGGTTGCCGCTGCGCAACAGATTCCCCGGCAGTTCGCTCGCGGTCTTGCCGTGACCGTCGTCGACGGTCGCGCGCGCCGCGATCTGACGACCGACGCCCGGGACTACGCGTTTCTCCTCGCCATTGAAAACGGCTCGGGAGCCGAAACCACCGTGGCCGACGTGGAACTGCGCGTGAGCTACCGCACGCGAGCAAACTTTTGCGGCGCAGTCGATCTCGCCGTAGCCACCGGCGATGCTCCTTCCGCCGGCTCGGGCGACCGCACGGCAACCAACGTCCAACCAAAGCTGGACGTGCCGCTGCGTCTTGCCGCTGCGCAAGCACGCAGCGGTTGGGTCGAGTTCCATACCGCGAACATCATCCCTCGCCACTGTCGTGTCGACGGCTATACGGTCATCGTCACTGACGCCGGCGGCGTTCGGACGACGGCGGATGCATCCCTTGCCACTGTGCTGCGCGCTGACACAGACGGCCGGGGACCCTCAACCTGGGGTTGGGATTAGCCTGAGCCGACCACCGGTTCGCGGACCATAAAGGTCCGCGCCGCACCCACCGACCGCGCCCGGGGGACCTTGCACTGATACGCGAAGCGGGACCTTGCACCGACCAGGAAACGCGGCTTTGCACCGACCAGGGAACGGGGTATTGCACCAGGCAGCGGAGCATTGCACCGACACGGCGAAGCGAGCGTCAGTTGAGCGCAGCGACCCTGCGCCGCAGCGTCTTGACGTGCTCCCAGATCTGCTGGTGTTCGTCGCGCGCCTCTTTGTCCATCTCGCTCATGCTTGTCAGCTTCAGGTAGGTTTGCAGGTCACGCAGCGCGCCGGTGACGTCGTTCAAGTGATACGCCAGCAGCCCGCGATCGCGCAGCTCGCTCAGCGCCGACGGCGTGATCGTCAGCAGCAGCTCGGTCACGTCGCGTGCCTGTGGAAACGACCGCATGTGCACGTAGAGCTTCTTCAGGTTCAGCAGCATGCGCACCACGATCTGGAGCTGCGTGGCGGGCGCCAGCAGCGTGGGCGTGAACGCAACCTCGGTCCCGACGTGCTTCTGCAGCAGCATCCGGCATTGCTGCTCCGTGAGGACGGCGCCAGCGTGAAACGGGTCGATGATGAGACCCGTGCCGCGGCCTTCCGGATATCGCACCAAGAAGTGTCCGGGAAAATTGATGCCGTGCAGCTGCACGCCTGCGCGACGCGCCACTTCCATGTAGACCACGGCAAGCGTGATGGGAATACCCGTGCGCCGATCGAGCACCTGATTCAGGCAGCTGTTGCGCGGGTCCTCGTACTTGTCCATCTGGCTGCCGGCGAACTGCAGCTCGCCGAACAGATATTCGTTGAGCGTGCGGACGATGGCGCGCGGCGAGACGTCGCCGGTTGCGTGCGTGTGCCGCTCGATGGACTGGCGCGCCGCGTTGCCCATGTCGTCGAGCCGTACCAGGTACGGCTCCGGCTCCAACCGCGGGTATTCAATGCGAGCGATGACCAGCGCGGCGGGCGCGATGTCGGTCCCCGACGCGTTGGTCGCTGTGGTCAGCTCCGCCGCCAGATCCTTGCGCATCGTGATGTCGGTCCGCTGCGATCGCGGACCATGAACTTGTCCCGCCGAAGCCTTTGGCGAAGGCGGAAGGTCCGCGCCGCATCGGGGTAGGGCGGGTTCCGAAGCGGACCCGCCGAAGCCCTACGACCGATTATCCTGCGAGCAGAGGCGGTCGAGCATCTCGAGCGTCAAGGCGTGCAATCCCGGAACGACGAGCTCGGCACCAGGAAGCTCGTGCGCGGCGTAGCTGCTGGTGACGCCGACGCAGCGGAGGCCGGCGCTACCCGCGGAATCAAGCCCCCATCGCGAGTCCTCGATCGCGACGCATCGCCGGGAGTCCAGCGGGGTCCCGGCCGCTTCGCACAGCCGATGGAATGCGAGCAGGTACGGCGCCGGCGACGGCTTGCCTTCAGGGGTGTCGCCGGAAGCGACGATGGTGGAGAACAGATCGGCGATGCCCCCGCCGGCGACGATCCCGTCGATCTCGTGGCGCAGCGCTCCCGACGCGATCGCGATCGGGACGGTCGCGGCCGCGCGGCGGACGAAGTCGCGCGCGCCCGGAAACAGGACCGAATCGCCGTGCATCATCTCCTGCATGATGGCGGCCTTGCGCGCGACGAGCGCCGTCATCTGCCGATCCGTCATCGGCGTCCCCCGGTCGCGTGCGATCGCGGCAAACGCGCCCACGTCGTCGAACCCGAGATAGCGGGCGTAGTACTCGGAGGGCGTGAGGATGATGTTCTCCTCAGCCAGCGCGAGCTGAAACGCGCGCAGATGCAGCGGCTCGCTGTTCGCGATCACGCCGTCGAAGTCGAAGATGATCGCCTGGAGGAAGTCCGTCTTCATGCGCCCGGGAGCTTCTCCCCGGCGCTGACGGCAATCTTCAGCCTGTTGGAAGGCGGCGGGAACGGACATTCGTAGCTGTTGTTGTAGGCGCAGTACGGGTTGTAGGCGCGGTTGAAGTCGATGGTGTAGATGTTGGTCGCCGTCGGATGGAGATCGAGATAGCGTCCCGCCGGATAGGTTTCCTTTCCAGTGGTTTGATCGGCGAACGGCACGAATAACGTCGAGATCTGCGTGGTGCCTTCCTCGACGAACGCCCCGAGGGTCATCGCCTGTCCCTGGACCGTGAACTCGAGCACGCCGACGCGGACATTGCGGCGAATGGTGCCCGTCGACGTCGGCATCTCGAAGACCGGGCGTTCGTCGGCGACACGGAGTACCGCAGGCACGACGAACGACGGATCCGCGGGAAAGTACTTGAGCGGCAGCAGCGCGGTCTTCTTGTCCGCCGGAATGGGCGACTCGGGATCGGTCCGCATGAACTGCTCGCGTTCGGCGCGGAACTGCTCGATCTCCTTGAGGTAGTTGCTGTCGTCGTCCGGCGGGGACGAGCATGCGGCGGCGAGAGCAAGCGTCGAAACCACGAGAAAGACGAATCTACCCAAAGATATACCCTCCACGCGCCGTGACCGCCTCCGCCAACTCCCGCCGCAATGCCACCGTGTTGATGGGCGTCACCTTGAGCACGCGACGCAGGGCAGCGAGGAGCGTGCGAAGCGAATCGCCATCGGCCATCGCCGCCAGCGCATTCCGCGCTGCCGCCTCGATGCGAAGCGCTGCGTCGTTCACGAACACGCGCGCGGCGGTTGCCTGAAGCGCCGCGGTGGAGTGCCTGGCGCGAAGCGCCGCGCGCGCTCGCAGCACCGCGCTCTCCGCCGCGTAAATGTCGATCATGATGTCGGCCGCGTAGCCGAGCACCTCCTGCTGATCGTTCAGCCTGTCGCCGAACGTCTGCATCCCGGTGCCGAGGACGATCAGCGCCACCTTTTTGAACACGTTCGTCGTGCCGAGCTCATCGTCCAATGGCGCGTCATGGCCACTGGCATCACCGTAGTGTCCGGCTTTAGCCGGACCTGACAGGATCTCGTCCTGCAACGCGCGCGCGGCGGCGACCAGCGGCAGCTCGCCTTTCAACCCCCGCTTGATCAGCATGCCGGGAATGAGCAGACGATTGATCTCGTTGGTCCCTTCGAAGATCCGGTTCACGCGCGAATCGCGGTAGTGACGCTCCGCCGGATAATCCTTGACGAAGCCGTTGCCGCCGTGAATCTGCACGTTCTCGTCGATGACGTAGTCGAGCGTCTCGGTGCCCGCCACCTTGGCAATGGACGACTCGATGGCGAACTCCTCGAACGTGCGCGCGATCAGGCCGCCGTCGTGACTGACCGCCAGGGCGGCGTCGATGAAGCCGGCGGTCCGATACATCAGGCTCTCGATCGCGAACGTGCGCGCAGTCATCTCGCCCAGCTTGTGCTTGATCGCGCCGAAGTCGGCGATCGGCTGGTTGAACTGCCGACGTTGCGCCGCATATCGCGCCGATTCTCCGATGATGTCGCGGCATCCACCGATGCACATCGCGCCGAGCTTGAAGCGGCCGAAGTTCAATGTATTCAGCGCAACCTTGTGGCCCTTGCCGACCTCGCCGAGGACCTGACCGTCAGGAATCCGCGCGTCCTGAAAGAGAATCGGCGTGGTCGACGAGCCGTGCAGACCCATCTTGTGCTCTTCGCTGCCGGCGCTGACCCCGGGGAACGACCGCTCGACGATGAACGCGGTGAACTGATCCGCCTGCGCTGAAGCTACGGCGGACAAGTCGTTTGCACGCGCAAAGACGATGAGGAGATCGGCGAAGCCGCCGTTGGTAATCCACATCTTCTCGCCGTTCAGAATCCAGCTGCCGTCGCTCTGCCGCGTCGCGCGCGTTCGCGCGGCAAGCGCGTCGGACCCGGAGCCGGATTCGCTGAGCGCGTAGGCGCCAACCATCTCGCCGGTCATCAGCCGCGGAATGTAGCGCTGCTTCTGCTCCTCGGTGCCGAACAACACGAGCGGCAGGATGGACAGGTTCGTCTGGCCGCCGAACGTCACGCTGAACGACGCGGACCGGGCGATGTGCTCGGCGACGATGATCGACGAGGTCTTGTCGAGATCGAGGCCGCCGTACTTCTCCGGCGCGTCGATGCCGAGGAGCCCGAGCTCACCGCAGCGCCGAATCAGGTGGCGGGCGAATTCCCAATCCTTGTTCTCGAGGCGATCGAGATTCGGCAGGACTTCGCTGTCCACGAACTCGTCGGTCGTCTGCGCCATGAGGCGGTGTTCGTCGGTGAGCTGCTCGGGCGTGAACACGTCCTCGCCAGCAGTAGGCCGAACCTTGTCAGGTCCTGCATAGTCCTCGAGCAGCCACGCGCCGCCGCGTACGTCGGCGGGCCGCCTGAAAGCGGCCTCCACATCGGTTGTTGTCATAGCTTCTCGAACACTCCCGCGGCGCCCATCCCGCCGCCAACGCACATCGTCACGAGCCCGTAGCGGGCGTTTCGTCTGCGCATTTCATGCAGCAGCGTTGTCGTCAGCTTGGCGCCCGTGCATCCCAGCGGGTGACCGAGCGCGATCGCGCCACCGTTGACGTTCAACTTCTCAGGATCGATTGGCAACTCGCGCAGGCAGGCGAGGACTTGCGCGGCGAAGGCCTCGTTCAGCTCGACGAGGTCGATCTGATCGAGCGATAGGCCTGCGAGTTTGAGGGCCTTCCGTATGGCGGGCACCGGGCCGATTCCAAATCGTTCTGGTTCGACACCTGCCGTCGCAAACGACACGAACCGCGCCAGCGGCTGCAATCCGCGATCCCTGGCGAAGTCGGCGGAGGTGACGATGACCGCCGCGGCGCCGTCGCTGGTCTGCGAGGAGTTGCCCGCGGTCACGCTGCCGGCGACGTGGAATGCCGGACGCAGCTTTGCCAGCGCTTCCATCGACGTATCGCGACGCGGACCTTCATCCTGCGTGTGCGTGACCTCGATCACCTGCGGCTCGCTGCCGCTCGCCGGTGGAGTCGCTACGCGAAACGTCAGTGGCGTGATCTCCTCGCCGAACCGGTTGAACTCGATCGCCGCGACCGCGCGCTGATGGCTGCGCAGAGCGAACGCGTCCTGTTCCTCGCGGGAGATGCGATGCTCCCGTGCATGATTCTCGGCGACGAGGCCGGTGCTCAGATACACATCCGGGTAGCTGTCGACCAACGCCGGATTGGGAGAGATCTTGTTGCCGCCCATCGGCACGAGGCTCATCGACTCGGTGCCGCCGGCGACAACGGCCTGTGCGAATCCGCACATGATGCGCTCGGCGCCGAAGGCGATCGCCTGCAGGCCGGACGAGCAGAAGCGGTTCACGGTGACCGCAGACGACGATACCGGGATGCCTGCCCTGAGGCTGGCGATGCGCGCGACATTCAGGCCCTGCTCCGCTTCGGGCATCGCACAGCCGAGGATCACATCATCCATGTCGGCGGGTTCGAGGCCGGGCGCTCGCCGCAGCGCCTCAGCGATCACGGCGGCGGCCATATCGTCCGGCCGCATCGTCCTGAGCGTGCCGTTCGGTGCTTTGCCGACGGCCGTGCGCGTGGCGGAAACGATTACTGCGTCTTGCATGTGAAGTCTGCCAGCAGGTCCTCGAGCGCATCGCCCACTTCGCTTGCCTGCCCGTCGAACAGATGATTGGCGCGATCGATCTCGACGAGCTCCTTCGGCTCCTGCAGTTGGGCGTAGAACTCGCGAACGGCGCGCAGCGGAATCAGCTCGTCCTGTTCGCCGTGGACGATGAACTTCGGTTTGCGCGACTGTTTGATCGTGTCTCCGAACGGCCACTTGTTCACCGGAGGCGCAATCGCGATGAGCGTGCAGACGCGATCGTCTGCGGCGCCGGCCGTCATCGCCACGTACGACCCGAACGAAAAGCCTGCGGCCCAGATCTCGGTACCGGAATAGCGGTCGGCGACGAAGTTCACGGCGGCGCGAAAGTCGTCCAGCTCGCCAGGACCATCATCCCAGGTGCCGCCACTGCGGCCGACGCCCCGGAAATTGAACCGCAGCACCGCGCAGCCGGTTCGCGCCAGCGCTTTCGCGCTCTGGAACACGACCTTCGTGTGCATCGTGCCGCCTTCGGTCGGCAACGGGTGGGCAAAGACGACCACCGCCCGCGGCGTGCCTGCCGGGCGGTCGAGCAGCGTTTCGAGCGGTCCGACGACCCCGGGAATCTCGCGAATCACCTCAGACAACACGTCTCCTCTGATCGTTCACCTTCTCTTCTGACGCCGTCTCGACGAAGGAAGTGACAACACGCGCGAACTCGTGGGGCCGGGTGACGAGGCCCAGATGTCCCGTGTGCGCCAACACGACGTGCTGCGCGTGTGGCCACAGGCGGAGGTACTCGGTCGTGCGGGCGACGGGAACGACGCGGTCGAGCTCCGCTTCGCCGGTCACGATCAAGGTGGGGACACGCGCGCGACCGAGCTCCGGCTGCAGCGTCAAGCCCTGAAGAAAGGCGACCCGGCGGGCCATGCGCACGGAAGAGAACATGTGGGTGACCGCGGTGCAGCCGTGACGGATCGTGGCGCGGATCCCGGGAAAGAAACCCGGAGTTGCCGCCGCGATTTCCCGATACATGCGCAGCGCGCCGACCATGAACAGCGGGGTCAGCAGGCGCGGGGCCCGCAGGTAGAAGCTGACCCGCTCGTCGGGTGTCCACGTCGGCGGCAACGCAGAGACGAGGATCAGCGCGGAGGTGCGCGCGGGATGTCGCGCCGCGAACGCCGCGGCGATGAGCCCCCCGTAAGACACACCACAGATCGTCGCCGCGCGCACACCGGCCACGTCCATCGCCTTGGCGATCTGATCGACGTAACACCAGAACCCGGATCGCGGATCGAACTCGCTGTCGCAGCTCGGCTCGTCGGGGCGCGAGCACGCCCGCAGCCGGGCTCCCCGG
>Ga0081539_10005342_pt1 | contig 13183 bp, 15 predicted proteins | sample TabmetS4T2R2_FD_71023 | JGI IMG/M metagenome (GOLD analysis project Ga0081539, IMG submission 71023) | Tabebuia heterophylla rhizosphere microbial communities from the University of Puerto Rico - S4T2R2 | ecosystem: Host-associated > Plants > Roots > Rhizosphere ...
TTGTGGCCCGCCGTCTTGACGGTGTTGCGGTACAGCAGCCGCTCGGGGTCGACGCCGAGCTTCTGGAGCGTCTGCAGCTCGGCGCAGGAGGCGATCTCGAAGCTGGAGCCGAGCTGGTCGAACGCGGACAGCAGCTCGGGCTCGGAGTTGCACTTGACCGCGTAGAAGCAGCGGACCCCGGGCAGGGCGGCGGTCAGGTGGACATAGCGCTCACGGACCGTCTCCAGGTCGCAGACCAGGAACGGCGTCTGGTGGTCCATGCGGTTGAGCGCCTCCGGGCGGAGGCTGCGCGGCCAGTAGGCCGGCAGCTGGAGCCGGATCTGATGATCGATCAGTTGCATCTCGTCCCGCGCTTCCGTGAGGGGGGCCATCGACCCCCTCTAGATCGACCGGGATGTGCGCGACCTGAGTTCGCTCAAGCAGGGATCGGTTCGACCGATCAGCACTGAGATGCGCTCGCGATCGCAGGCCCAACGTCGCTTCCTGGCCGAATGCGCGGCCATGGCGGTGGTGGCCCTGGTGTGGCTGGGCAGCCTGGTCTCCGGCCTGGGCGGCGCCCGGGCCAGCCAGGCCATCTCCAACTTCGGGCTGATCGTGGCCGCGGGGGCGGCCGGGATCACCTGCATCCGCACCGCCCGCTTCTCCAGCGCCCAGCAGGCGCGGATGTGGAAGCTGATGGGGGCCTCGGCCCTGTCCTGGGGCTGCGGGCAGGCCGCCTGGACCTGGTACGAGACGGTGCTGGGCCGCGAGGTCCCGTTCCCGTCCCTGGCCGACGTCGGCTACCTGGCCGCGCCCCCGCTGGCCGCGGCCGCCCTGATGACCCTCCCCTTCGCCGCCCGCAGCCTGGCCGGGCGGGTCCGCCAGGTCCTGGACGGGCTGATGATCGCCGCCTCGCTGCTGCTGGCCAGCTGGGTCCTGGTCCTGCGGCCGCTGTTCCGCAGCGGCGGCGACGACCTGCTCGGCCAGGTCATCAGCCTCAGCTACCCGATCGGGGACGTGGTCGTCGGCACCATCGTGCTGTTCGTCCTGGCCAGGGCGCGGATGGGCCAGGGCAGCCGGGGGACGCCCCTGCTCCTGCTGGGCGGCGGGCTGGTGGCCATCGCCGTGGCCGACAGCGGGTTCGTGTACCTGACCGCCGTCGGGTCGTACTCGTCGGGGGCGCTGATCGACGCCGGCTGGTTCCTCGGCTACCTGCTGGTCCTGGTGGCCGCCCGCAAGCCCGAGGCCGACCCGGTCAACGAGGACGGGGAGGAATCGGCCAGCGTCGACCGGATGGGGATGTACCTGCCCTACATCGCCGTCCTGGGATCGCTGGCCGTGTCGACCGTGGCCCAGGTCCAGCAGGGCATCCTCGACCAGTTCGCCGCCTGGACCAGGTCGTTCATCATCCTCGCCCTGGTCGGCCGGCAGGTCCTGACCCTGCTGGAGAACTCCTCGCTGGCCCGCCACCTGGAGGCCCGGGTGGTCGAGCGCACCGCCGAGCTCCGCGCCTCCGAGCAACGCTTCCAGGCCCTGGTCCAGCACAGCAGCGAGGTCGTCATCCTGGCCGACGCCGACGGCCGCGTCGAATACGTCAGCGAGTCCATGACCAGGGTCTTCGGCTACCGCGACGAGGAGCTGCTCGGCCAGCCGCTGAGCGGCATCCTCGACCCCGACGCCGCCGCCCGCCTCCGCGAGGGGCTGGCCGAGGTCGCCGAACGCCCCTACGGGGTGCTGGAGCTGGAGCTGCCCCTGCGCCACCGCGACCGCCACCGCTGCATGGCCCAGATCACCATCACCAACCTGCTCGACAACCCCAGCGTCGGCGGGCTGGTCCTCAACACCCGCGACATCTCCGAGCGCCGCCAGCTCGAGGACCAGCTGGTCCACCAGGCCTTCCACGACTCGCTGACCTCGCTGGCCAACCGGGCGCTGTTCAAGGACCGGGTCGAGCACGCCCTCCAGCGAACCAAGCGCCAGACCCCGTCGGTGGCGGTGCTGTTCGTGGACCTGGACGGGTTCAAGGAGGTCAACGACAGCCTCGGCCACGCCGCCGGCGACCGCCTCCTCATCCAGGTCGCCGAACGGCTGCGCGCCTGCGTGCGGCCCAGCGACACCGTGGCCCGCTTCGGCGGCGACGAGTTCGCCGTCCTCATCGAGGACGCCAGCGACGACGTCGACGTCGTCCAGGTGGCCGAGCGGGTGCTCGAGGGCCTGCGGCAGCCGTTCGTGGTCAACGGCCGCGAGCTGCACGTCCGGGGCAGCATGGGCATCGCCCGCATGGACAGCGACGTCGACGGCGCCGACCAGCTGCTCCGCAACGCCGATCTGGCCATGTACCGGGCCAAGGCGGCCGGCCAGGGCGGCTACGAGCGCTACGACCCCGAGATGCACACCGAGCTCGTCCAGCGGGTCCAGCTCGAGGCCGATCTCAGAAGGGCGCTGGAGGCGGGGGAGCTGTTCCTCGCCTACCAGCCCACCTTCGATCTGGCCTCGGGCCAGATCGTGGGGGCCGAGGCGCTGGCCCGCTGGCAGCACCCGACCCGGGGGCTGGTGCCGCCGACCGAGTTCATCCCCCTGGCCGAGGCCTCGGGGCTGATCCGGCCGCTGGGCGCCTGGGTACTGCGCGAAGCCTGCCGCCAGGCCGCCGACTGGCAGCGCAGCACCGCCCATCGGGAGAAGCCGCTGGCCCTCAGCATCAACCTGTCCGGCCGCCAGCTCGAGGTCCCCGAAGTGGTCGCCGACGTGGCCGGCGCCCTGCGGGAGAGCGGCCTGCAGCCCGACTCGCTGGTCCTGGAGATGACCGAGAGCGTGCTCATGGACGACAGCGACACCGTCCTGGCCATCCTGCGCCAGCTCAAGGAGCTGGGGCCGCGGCTGGCCATCGACGACTTCGGCACCGGCTACTCGTCGCTGAGCTACCTGCACCGCTTCCCGGTCGACATCCTCAAGATCGACCGGTCGTTCGTGGAGCGGCTCAGTCACGCCAGCGACAACGCCGAGCTGGCCCGGACCATCGTCCGCCTCGGCCAGAGCCTCCAGCTGGTCACCGTTGCCGAGGGGGTCGAGGACTCGGCCCAGTTCCTGGCCCTGCGCCGGATGGGCTGCGACGTCGGCCAGGGCTACTACTTCGGCAAGCCGATGGCCAGCGAGGAGATCAGCCGCCTGCTCCGCGAGGACGTCCCCGCCCCGGCCCGCAAGCCGGCCACCACCGGCTAGGACGGGATCCTAGCCGATCGGGGCCTCGCCGAAGACTTCGTGGATGCGGCGCAGCTCGCGCAGGCGGGGCTCGGTCTCGCCCCCGACCCAGCGGCTGACCGTCTTCACCGACACCCCGAGCTGGCGGGCCGCCGCCTCCTGGGAGAGGCCTTCGCGCTTGAGCACCCCGGCCAGCCACTCGGCGAACGAGCGGTGCTCGGGCCGGTCCCGGCGCACGTGCGGGAAGGTGCTGCCCTCAGTGGCCGGGCCGCGCAGGACGTCGACCTCGACCCCCTCGGGGAAGATGCGGAAGCAGACCTGGATCTGGCCGCCATCCGGGCTGGCCGCGTCCAGGAGGGCCGCCAGCACCGCATTGTGCAGCTGCTGGCCGCCTTCGGGCGTCAAGGGGGCGTCGCGCAGGTAGCGCAGGACGAACTCGCGGATATCGGGGATGGACGACGGCCGGGCCGGGAAGGTCTGGGTGACCACGAAGACCGGGTCGATGACCACCGACTCGATGGGCTGAGCGGCCCCACGGGAGCCCTCTGGCACCCGGTCCCCCCGGGCGTCGTCCGCACGCTCCGCCAACAAAGGCTCCCTCGCCGCCGCCAATTTGTGCGATTGTAGGCGAGGTCGCGCTCCGGTCCTAGGAATCTGGCAAACCTGACAGGGTGTCAAGACTCTGTCCGGACAGAAGTGTCTTGCAAAGCGGTCGATGACGGCGCATGCTTCCCAAACGCCCGTAGGCCGCCGGGAGGGCCGCGCATGCGACAGCGACTGTCGGAGACGCTTCAAGCGGTGGCGGCCGATGCCCTGGACCAGCGCGTGAAACCCGTCGAAGCCCTGGCCGACGACGCCGAGCACGTGGCGGCGGCCTGCCACGCGATGGCGATCCGCTTCCACCGCGGTGGCAAGCTGGTCTGCTTCGGCAGTGGCGGGCCCAGCACCGACGCCCAGCACATCGCCGTCGAGTTCGTGCACCCGGTGATCGTGGGGAAGCGGGCCCTGCCGGCCATCTCCCTGACCGGGGACGTGGCCACCCTGACCAGCGTGGCCGGCCGGGAGGGCTACGCCGAGGTGTTCGCCCACCAGCTCCGCCAGCTGGCCGCCCCCGACGACATCGCCCTCGGGGTGTCGGTCGACGGCGACGACCCGGCGGTCCTGCGCGGGCTGGAGACGGCGGCCGGGCTCGGGATGCTCACCATCGCCCTGGTCGGGGGCGACGGCGGGGCTACCGCCCGCAGCGACGCCGTCCACCATCCCCTGGTCGCCCGCTCGCACGACCCCCTGGTCGTCAAGGAGGTCCACGTCACCACCTACCACGTCCTCTGGGAGCTGGTGCACGTGCTGTTCGAGCAGCCGGGCGTGCTCGACCCGGAGATGATCCGGTGAGCGGCGGGACGATCGACCCCCACTGTTACGGCGACGTCTGCATCACCTGCTCGGACGAGGCGGTCGAGGTCCGGGTGGTCGAGCTGCTCGAGGCCGAGCTGGCCGTGGTCGACACCGGCCAGAGCCTGGAGGAGGTCAGCGTCGCCCTGGTCGACGCCTCGGTCGGGGACACGGTCCTCGTCCATGCCAAGGAGGCCATCGCCGTGGTCGGAGGTGGCGCCGGTGGGTCGTGACGGCACGGGGGTCGAGTCGCTCTACCCGTTCCTGTACTCGGGCGGGTCCGACATCGACGCCGTGCTCGACCAGGTGCGCCGCTCCACCGTGGACAAGACGGCCGAGATCGTCGAGCTGCGCCGGCGGACCATCCAGCGCGACGCCGCCCGGCTGGCCGACTGCGCCCGGGCCATGGCCCGGTCCTTTGCCGGCGGGGGGCGGCTGTTCGCCTTCGGCAACGGCGGCAGCTCCACCGACGCCCAGGCCATGGCCACCGCCTTCCTGCACCCCCGGCCCGGCGGGCGGGCCCTGCCGGCGCTGTCCCTCACCGACGACGTGGCCGTGGTCACCGCCCTGGCCAACGACATCGGCTTCGAGGTCGTGTTCGCCCGCCAGCTGGCCGCCTTCGGCCGCCCCGGCGACATCGCCGTCGGCCTGTCGACCAGCGGCAACTCCGACAACCTTGTCCGCGCCTTCGAGGAGGCGAGCCGGCGTGGGCTCCTCACCGTCGGCCTCGCCGGCTACGAGGGCGGCAAGATGGCCGAGCTCGACACCATCGACTACCTGTTCGTCGTTCCATCCTCCTCGGTCCACCGGATCCAGGAGGCGCAGACCACCGTCTACCACGTCCTGTGGGAGCTGACCCAGGCGGCGCTGGAGGCGTCCGACGGCTCCTGACCGACCCGTTCCGAGGTGGTGAAGCGGCATGGCAGCAGGCACCGAGCAGGAAGAGGCCGTCGTCCACATTCTCTGGATCAACGCCGGCCTCAGCTGTGACGGGGACTCGGTCGCGCTGACGGCGGCGACCCAGCCCAGCATCGAGGAGATCGCGCTGGGCGCCCTGCCGGGCCTGCCCAAGGTGGCCGTCCACTGGCCCCTGATCGACTTCGAATGCGGGCCCAACGCCGGGGCGGACGACTTCCTGGAGTGGTTCTTCAAGGCCGACCGGGGCGAGCTGGAGCCGTTCGTGTTGGTCATCGAGGGCTCGATCCCCAACGAGGCGATCAAGCGCGAGGGCTACTGGTGCGGGTTCGGCAACAACCCCGCGACCGGCCAGCCCATGACCACCAGCGAGTGGATCGACCGCCTGGCCCCCAGGGCCCTGGCCGTGCTGGCCGTCGGCACCTGCGCCACCTACGGCGGCATCCACGCCATGGCCGGTAACCCCACCGGGGCCATGGGCGTGCCCGACTACCTGGGCTGGAGCTGGACGTCCAAGGCCGGCATCCCGATCGTGTGCGTGCCCGGCTGCCCCATCCAGCCCGACAACCTGTCCGAGACCATCCTGTACCTGCTCTACCAGGCGGCCGGCCAGGCCCCGATGATCCCCCTGGACGAGGCCCTGCGGCCCACCTGGCTGTTCGGGATCACCGTGCACGAGGGCTGCGACCGGGCCGGGTACTACGAGCAGGGCGACTTCGCCACCGAGTACGGGTCGCCCAAGTGCCTGGTCAAGATCGGCTGCTGGGGGCCGGTGGTCAAGTGCAACGTGCCCAAGCGGGGCTGGCTCAACGGCATCGGCGGCTGCCCCAACGTGGGCGGCATCTGCATCGGCTGCACCATGCCCGGGTTTCCGGACAAGTTCATGCCCTTCATGGACGAGCCGCCCGGGAGCAAGGTGTCGACCGCGGCCAGCGGCATGTACGGCTCGGTCATCCGCTCCCTGCGCAACGTCACCGCCAAGACGGTGGACAAGGAGCCGAAGTGGCGCAAGACCGGCCGAGAGCTGACCACCGGCTACCGTCCGAACTGGTAGGGGAGGACATCGATGACCACCACCGAGCGTGCCGGGACCGGTGACGGCCTCGTCGAGATGGCCTGGGACCCGATCACCCGCATTGTCGGCAGCCTGGGCATCTACACCAAGATCGACTTCGCCAACAAGCGGGTCGCCGAGTGCTTCTCGACCTCGTCGATCTTCCGCGGCTACTCGATCTTCATGAAGGGCAAGGACCCCCGCGACGCCCACTTCATCACCAGCCGCATCTGCGGCATCTGCGGGGACAACCACGCCACCTGCTCGGTCTACAACCAGAACATGGCCTACGGGGTCCGGCCGCCGCACCTGGGCGAGTGGATCATCAACCTGGGCGAGTCGGCCGAGTACATGTTCGACCACAACATCTTCCAGGAGAACCTGGTCGGGGTCGACTACTGCGAGCGGATGGTCAGAGAGACCAACCCGGGGGTGCTGGAGCGGGCGAACTCCACCGAGGCCCCCCACGCCGCCGAGCACGGTTACCGCACCATCGGCGACATCATGCGGTCCCTGAACCCGCTCGAGGGCGAGTTCTACCGCGAGGCGCTGCAGGTCAGCCGGTCCACCCGGGAGATGTTCTGCCTGATGGAGGGCCGCCACGTCCACCCCTCGACCCTGTACCCGGGCGGGGTCGGCACGGTGGCCACGGTGCAGCTGTTCACCGACTACCTGATCCGCCTGATGCGCTACGTGGAGTTCATGAAGCGGGTCGTGCCCATGCACGACGACCTGTTCGACTTCTTCTACGAGGCCCTGCCCGGCTACGAGCAGGTCGGCCAGCGCCGGGTCCTGCTCGGTTGCTGGGGGAGCCTGAACGACCCCGAGGCCTGTGACTTCCGCTACGAGACCATGACCGACTGGGGCCGCAGGATGTTCGTGACCCCGGGCGTGATCGTCGACGGCAAGCTGGTCACCAACGACCTGACCAAGATCAACCTGGGCCTGCGCATCCTGCTGGGCAGCTCCTACTACGAGGACTGGGAAGACCAGCCGATGTTCGTGACCCACGACCCGGTGGGGAACCCGGTCGACCGCCGCCACCCCTGGAACCAGCACACCATCCCCAAGCCCCAGAAGCGCGACTTCGACAACAACTATTCCTGGGTGATGTCGCCGCGTTGGTTCGACGGCACCGACCACCTGGCCCTGGACACCGGCGGCGGACCGATCGCCCGGCTGTGGTCGACCGCCCTGTCCGGCCTGGTCGACATCGGCTACATCAAGGCCACCGGCAACAGCGTGGTCATCAACCTGCCCCGCACGGCGACCAAGCCCGAGGCGACTTTCGAGTGGAAGATCCCCCAGTGGTCCAACGCGATCGAGCGCAACCGGGCCCGCACCTACTTCCAGGCCTACGCGGCCGCCGCCGCCCTGCACTTCACCGAGAACGCGCTGGCCGAGATCCGCGCCGGCCACACCAAGACCTGGGAGACCTTCAAGGTCCCCGACGAGGCCGTGAGCTGCGGGTTCACCGAGGCCGTGCGGGGCGTGCTGTCGCACCACATGGTCATCCGCAACGGCAGGATCGCCAATTACCACCCGTACCCGCCGACGCCGTGGAACGGCAGCGTGCGCGACGTCTACGGCACCCCCGGCCCATACGAGGACGCGGTCCAGAACACCCCCATCTTCGAGGAGAACCCGCCCGAGAAGTTCAAGGGCATCGACATCATGCGGGCGGTGCGAAGCTTCGACCCGTGCCTGCCGTGCGGGGTCCACATGTACCTCGGCAACGGCAACGTGGTGAAGAAGCTGCACTCGCCGACCATGCTCAACCAGGGATAGCAACGTTGACCGAAGAGGCGCGCGACCTCCGCGCGGTCGGCTCGCGGATCGAGGAGCTGCTCGGCCGGATCCGCTCCGCCGGCGACTCCGCCACCGCCGAGACCGCCGAGGAAGTCGTTCGCCTGGTGGTCGAGCTCTACGGGGCCGGCTTGGAGCGGACGGTCGAGCTGGCCGGCCCGGAGGTCACCGACCGGCTGGTGGAGGACGAGCTGGTCGCCAGCCTGCTCATCCTCCACGGCCTTCACCCCAGGGACACCCAGACCCGCGTGGTCGAGGCCCTGGACAAGGTCCGCCCCTACCTCGGCTCGCACGCCGGCGGGGTCGAGCTGGTGGGGGTCGACGACGAGGGCGTGGTCCACCTGCGCCTGGAGGGGAGCTGCGACGGCTGCCCGTCCTCGACCCAGACGGTCAAGCTGGCCATCGAGCGGGCCATCGAGGAGGCCGCCCCCGAGGTCACGGCCGTCGACGTCGAGAACCTGACCCGGGAGCGGGAGCCCCAGCTGCTCCAGATCCGCACCATGCGACCCGAGTGGCAGGAGCCGTGCCCGGCCGTCGAGACGGGAGCCAGCGCGTGACCTCCGGCCTGCGGCGGTTCGTGGCGCCCCAGCCTGAGGGCGCAGGCCCGCTGGTGCCGGGGGCGGCCCGTGAGAAACCCAAGGCCGCGCCCGGGGAGGCGTGTGAGATGTGCGCCGAGCCGATCCGCGACGGCCACTCCCACGTGGTCAACCTCGACAGCCGCCAGATCATGTGTACCTGCCGGGCCTGCTGGCTGCTGTTCACCCACCAGGGCGCGGCCGGCGGCCGCTACCGGGCCGTGCCCGACCGCTACCTCTTCGACTCCGGCTTCAAGCTGGGCGACGGGGCCTGGGAGGAGCTGCAGATCCCGGTGCGGGTCGCCTTCTTCTTCCACAACTCGGACCTGGGCAAGGTGGCCGCCTTCTACCCGAGCCCGGCCGGGGCCACCGAGTCGCTGCTGTCGCTGGAGGCGTGGGCCGGGGTGGTCGCCGCCAACCCGGTCATGACCGACCTCGCCCCCGACGTGGAGGCCCTGCTGGTCCGGCGGGCCGGCGAGGGGTTCGAGTGCTACCTGGTCCCGATCGACGCCTGCTACGAGCTGGTCGGGCTGGTCCGGATGCACTGGAAGGGCTTCGACGGCGGCGAGGAGGCGTGGGCGGCGATCGACCAGTTCTTCGACGCCGTGCGGGACCGGAGCAGGGTCCCATGACCGACCTCGTGTTCGACTGCATCGACGCCCAGCCGGACCGGTACGCGGCCGTCCCCACCCTGCAGCTCAAGCTGCGGATCTCGGAGACCACCGGGACCCAGGTTCACGCCATCGCCCTGCGCTGCCAGATCCGCATCGAGCCCCAGCGGCGCCGCTACTCCCCGGAGGAGGCCGACGGGCTGCTGGAGCTGTTCGGCGAGCCGCCCCGCTGGGGCGACACCCTCAAGCCGATGCAGTTCGCCACCGTGTCGCTGATGGTGCCCAGCTTCACCGGCGGCATCGAGATCGACCTGCCGGTGCCGTGCACCTACGACTTCGAGGTGGCCGCCTCCAAGTACCTGCACGCCCTCGGCGACGGCGAGGTGCCCCTGCTGCTGCTGTTCAGCGGCACGGTGTTCACCAAGGGCCTCAGCGGCTTCTCGGTCGGCCAGGTGCCCTGGCACAAGGAGGCCACCTACCAGCTCCCGGTGTCGGTGTGGCGCGAGATCATGGACCGCTTCTTCCCCGGATCGGGCTGGATCCGGATCCGCCGCGACACCCTGGACGCCCTCCAGCGTGTCAAGGCGGTGCGGGCCCTGCCCACCTGGGACGACGTCCTGGAGACGCTGTTCAAAGAGGCCGGGGAGGCCGGGCCGTGACCGCCGCCCCCTTCCCCCCCTTCGAGCTCGCCCGCAAGGTCGCCGACGCCGTGCTCTACGAGGGCTACCTCCTCTATCCCTACCGGGCGTCGGCGGCCAAGAACCAGGCCCGCTGGCAGTTCGGGGTGCTGATGCCCCGGCTGTGGAGCGAGGACGGCCCCGACGAGCCGTGGGCGACCCAGACCGAGTGCCTGCTCGAGCCCGAGGAGGCGACCACCGTCCGGGTGCTGGTCCGCTTCCTCCACGTCCAGTCCAAGACCGTGGAGGTGGTCGACATCGAGGCCGGGACCTTCCACGAGGTCCTGGCCCTGCCGGTCGACGGGTCCGAGCTGATCCCTTGGGACGAGGCCACCGAGCAGGAGGTCACGGTCGAGGCGCCCCTGGCCCGACTCCTGGAGGGCGAGCTCGCCACCCCGTTCGAGCGCCCCGGCGGCCGGCGGGTCGAGCCCGTCCACACCGCCGCCGGCAAGCTCGCCGGCCGCACCGTCCGCCGTCGCTGGCCGGTCCTGGGCACGGTCACCCTGTCCGCCAGGCGCCTGGACGGTCCCTACGGCCTGGTCCGCCTGCGCCTGCGGGTCGAGAACGCCAGTGCCTGGCACGACCCCCCGGCCGATCGCGCGGTCGCCCTGCGCCGCTCGCTGGTCGCCGCCCACAGCCTCATCGGGGTCGACCAGGGGGTGTTCCTGTCCCTTCTCGACCCGCCGGAATGGGCCAAGCCCTACGCCGAGGCGTGCTCCAACCTGCACGCCTGGCCCGTCCTGATCGGCGAGGAGGGCCGCCGCGACGCCATGCTGTCGTCGCCGATCATCCTCTACGACCACCCCACCATCGCGCCCGAGAGCCCGGGCGACCTGTTCGACGCCACCGAGATCGACGAGATCCTCACCCTGCGGACCATGGCGCTCACCGACGAGGAGAAGCGGGAGGCCAGGGCGACCGACGAACGCGCGGCCGCGATCATCGACCGGGTCGACAACATGCCCCCGGAGCTGCTCGAGCGCCTCCACGGCGCGGTGCGGTACCTCCGGGAGGTCGAGGGCGAGGAGCCGGAGGAGACCGCCCCATCGGAGGGCACCGCCGAGCTCGACCCACCGGTGACCGCGCCCGCCCCGCCCTCGGGCGCGTCGGAACTCGGCTCCCCGATCGGCGGGCCCCTGATCGGGAGGGTAGCCGGTCCCGGGGGAGGGGGCGAACGGCTGTCCACAACCCCTCCGACCCTTCCCGAGGGGCACCCCGAGCTGGTGCCGTGGTGGGACCCCGGGGCGGACCGGACGGTGTCGCCGGAGACCGATGGGGTGGTGGTGGCCGGGGTGACCCTGGCCAAGGGGAGCAGGGTGCTGCTGCGGCCAGGGCAGCGGCGGGCCGACGCCCAGGACATGTTCCTGGCCGGGCGGGAGGCGACCGTCGAGGCGGTGTTCCTGGACGTGGACGGGAACCGGCACCTGGCGGTGACCCTGGACGAGGACCCGGCGGCCGACCTCCAGCGCTGGCACGGCCGCTACCTCTACTTCTCGCCCGACGAGGTCGAACCCCGATGACCCCCAGGGTCCTGGTCGCGGGCGTCGGCAACGTGTTCCTGGGCGACGACGGGTTCGGGGTCGAGGTGGCCAGGCGCCTGGCGACCGAACCCCTGCCCGGCTGGGTCAGGGTGGGTGACTTCGGCATCCGCGGCGTCCACCTGGCCTATGAGCTGCTGGAGGGCTACGAGGCGGCGATCCTGGTCGACGCCGCCCCCCGGGGGGAGGCCCCGGGCACGGTGTACGTGATCGAGCCCGACCTGGACGGCGAGCCGCCCGAGGCCGTGCAGGACGGGTCGGGGGTGCTGGTCGACGCCCACGGCATGGAGCCGGACGCGGTGTTCGCCCTGCTCAAGGCCCTCGGCGGCGACATCCCGAAGCTGCTGGTGGTCGGCTGCGAGCCGGCCGAGGTGTCGGAGCGGATGGGGCTCAGCCCGCCGGTCGCTGGCGCGGTCGACCAGGCGGTCGCCGTGGTCCGCGAGCTGATCGGCGAGCACGAGTGCGGGGAGGAGGGATGAGCATGTTCCGCAAGGTGGTGCTTGGCGCTGCGCTGGTCGGGCTGGTCATGGTCCTGCGCAAGTCGGTGCCGGACCTCGCCCGCTACTTCAAGATCCGCCAGATGTGATGGAGGCGCCTGTGCACGAGCTGGGGCTGTGCGAAGGTGTGCTCCAGGCCGTCGAGCGACGGGCCGCGGGGCGACGGGTGACCCGGGTCCGGGTCCGGGTCGGGGCCCAGCACCGGGTGGTGCCGTCGGCCTTCGACCAGTCGTTCGCCCTGGTCGCCCAGGGAACCGTGGCCGACGGGGCCGCCGTCGACCTGGTGACCGTGCCGGTGCGGGTCCGCTGCCACGACTGCGGTCACGAGGGCGAGGCCACCGACGCCCTCGCCGCCTGCCCCGCCTGCGGCGGGCTCGACCTCGAGACCGAGGGCGGCGACGAGCTGATCCTGGAGGCAATCCACGTGGAGGACGAGCATGTGTCTGGGCATCCCGGGTGAGATCGTCGAGCTGATGGACGACCGCGCCGACCTGGCCAAGGTCGACGTCAGCGGGGTCCGGCGGGCCATCAACATCGGCCTGCTCGAGGACGAGAAGCTGGAGCCGGGCGACTGGGTCCTGATCCACGTCGGCTTCGCCCTGTCCAAGATCGACGAGGACGAGGCCAAGGCCGCCCTCGACTTCCTCGAGGGCATCGGCCAGGCCTACGCCGACGAGCTGGCCGCCCTGGCCGACTCCAAGATCGACTAGCGAGAGGAGGCCACAGCGTGCGCTTCGTCGACGAGTTCCGCGACGCCGAGAAGGCCCAGGCCCTGGCCGCCCAGATCGCCGCCCTGTGCGAGCCCGGCCGCCAGTACAAGTTCATGGAGGTGTGCGGCGGCCACACCCACACCATCTACAAGCACGGCCTCGAGGACTACCTGCCCGAGAGCATCACCCTGGTCCACGGGCCCGGCTGCCCGGTCTGCGTCATCCCCATGG
>Ga0081539_10005343_pt1 | contig 13181 bp, 14 predicted proteins | sample TabmetS4T2R2_FD_71023 | JGI IMG/M metagenome (GOLD analysis project Ga0081539, IMG submission 71023) | Tabebuia heterophylla rhizosphere microbial communities from the University of Puerto Rico - S4T2R2 | ecosystem: Host-associated > Plants > Roots > Rhizosphere ...
CTTGTAGCCGTAGTACGAGAGATAGCAGTAGACGTAGTCCATCTCCGCGCACCACCGCCATGTCTCGATCGAGCCGCCGCCCGGGATCCAGATCGGCGGATGGGGATCGTTCTGGATCGGCCGCGGCCAGATGTTGACGTAGCGCTGCTGGTTGTAGCGGCCGGAGAAGGCGAACGTCTCCTTCTCGGTCCACGCCTTCTTTACGAGGTCGTGGGCCTCGTAGTAGCGGTCGCGCAGCAGGCTCGGGTTCTGACCGTAGGCGTAGCAGGTGTCCATCGGCGAGCCGACCGGGAAGCCCGCGATCAGCCGGCCGCCCGAAATGCAGTCGATCATCGCGAACTCTTCGGCGACGCGTGTCGGCGGATTGTAGAGCGCGAGCGAGTTGCCCATGACGCACAAGGCGGTGTCGGTGGTACGTCGCGCCAGCGACGAGGCGATCAGGTTGGGCGAGGGCATCAGCCCGTAGCCGTTGGAATGGTGCTCGTTCACGCAGACGGCGTCGAAGCCCACTTCGGCCGCATACTCGAGCTCGTCCATGAAGTCGTTGTACATGTGATGCGCTCGGCGTGGGTCGAACAGCGACGAATGGATGTCGACCCACACCGAGGGATGCTTCTTGTTGAAGTCGTCGGGAAGCTCCGTGTACGGCATCAAATGGAACCACATGAGCTTCATTTGTGTCCTCCCTGGACTCGGACCGCTTGCAGGTAAACGACCGTTTACCTCAGCCCAAGGTGGCCCCGCCAGTGGACAGGCGCAATGTGTGACTTCCGCAGGGTGGGAGTAATTTTATTGTTTTTCCCCGCGACCATTTGGAACCTTCTGTAATTTGTGCGTTGCACTCTCGCTGGCGCAGCAATACGTTCGCCGCACTGCGAGAGGAGTCATCCATGTCCGTTGTCGCCTTCCCGGTGCGTGAGCATCCGACGGCCAACCAGCCGAAGAAGGACCTCTACGAGATCGGCGAGATCCCGCCGCTCGGTCACGTGCCGAAGAACATGTACGCCTGGGTCATCCGGCGCGACCGGCACGGCCCGCCCGAGCAGTCCATGCAGCTCGAGGTCGTTCCGACGCACACGATCGGCGAGGACGAAGTGCTGGTCCTCGTGATGGCGGCCGGCGTCAACTACAACGGCGTCTGGGCCGGCTTGGGTCTGCCGATCTCTCCCTTCGACGTGCACAAGCAGCCGTTCCACATCGCGGGCTCCGATGCCTCGGGCATCGTCTGGGCGGTCGGCGCCAAGGTGAAGCGCTGGAAGGTCGGCGATGAGGTCGTCATCCACTGTAACCAGGACGACGGCGACGACGAGGAGTGCAACGGCGGCGATCCGATGTTCTCGACCAGCCAGCGCATCTGGGGCTACGAGACGCCGGACGGCTCGTTCGCCCAGTTCTGCAAGGTGCAGGCGCGCCAGCTGATGAAGCGCGCGCAGCATCTCACCTGGGAGGAGAGCGCGTCGTACACGCTGACGCTCGCCACCGCCTACCGCATGCTGTTCGGCCATCGCCCGCACATCCTGCGGCCTGGCCACAACGTGCTGGTGTGGGGCGCCGCGGGCGGCATCGGCTCGATGGCCGTGCAGCTCATCGCCACGGCCGGCGCCAACGCGATCGGCGTCATCTCCGATCCCTCGAAGACCGACTTCGTGATGTCGCTCGGCGCCAAGGGCGTCATCAACCGCAACGACTTCGACTGCTGGGGCCAGCTGCCCGACGTCGACGACCAGAAGGGCTATGCCGAGTACATGAAGAAGTGCCGCAAGTTCGGCGCGGCGATCTGGGAGCACACCGGCAAGGGCAACGACGTCGACTTCGTGTTCGAGCATCCCGGCGAGCAGACCTTCCCGGTCTCCTGCTTCATCGTGAAGCGCGGCGGCATGGTGGTTTTCTGCGCCGGCACCACCGGCTACAACCTCACTATGGACGCACGCTTCGTGTGGATGCGCCAGAAGCGCATCCAGGGCAGCCACTTCGCCAACCTGCTGCAGGCGAGCCAGGCCAACCAGCTGGTGATCGAGCGCCGCATCGATCCCTGCATGAGCGAGGTCTTCGACTGGGCCGACATCCCCAAGGCCCACACCAAGATGTGGAAGAACCAGCACAAGCCCGGGAACATGGCGGTGCTGGTTTCGGCCAAGCGGCCGGGCCTGCGCACCCTCGAAGACGCCCTGGACGACTGATGCTTTTGGACAATCTACTCGGCCTCGCCTCCGACGCGGAGGGCGACGCCGAGGCGTACGAGGTCGCCGCGCGCGAGGCGGTGCGCGGCCTGGTGGCTCCTAAGGGCAAGGTCGATCCCAAGATCCTCGAGCGCGAGCAATTCGCCGCGCACGGCTTCGCCTGGATCGCGACCTATGTCGCCGCCCTGCGCCAGATCCGGCGCTGGGCGGAGCAGGGGGCGAAAGGCGAGCTCGAACTGCTGATGCTGCAGTCGGCGTTCGGCGAATATCTCGCCCAGCTCTCGGGCGGCATCGCCATCAGTCAGGTCGAGATCGTGCGGCCGGGCGACCTCGGTCTCGACGCCGCGGCGCTCGATACCCCCGCCGTGCGTACGCTGATCGCCGGCAACACGGCCGCCGTGCGCATGCGCATCGCCGAGCTGATTGCCGACGGCCTCGACACCGGCAACTTCGGCGCCCTGGAGCTGGGCGACGAGGCGCTGGAAGAGGTGCGCCGCCAGTTCCGCCGCTTCGTCGACGGCGAGGTGCTGCCGCATGCCCACGACTGGCACCTGAAGGACGAGCTGATCCCGCTGCCCGTGGTCGAGAAGATGGCCGAGCTCGGCGTGTTCGGCCTCACTGTGCCCGAGGAGTGGGGCGGGCTGGGCATGGGCAAGCTCGCCATGTGCGTCGTCACCGAGGAGCTGTCGCGCGGTTATATCGGCGTCGGCTCGCTCGGCACGCGCTCCGAGATCGCGGCCGAGTTGATACGCTCAGGCGGCACCGAGGCGCAGAAGAAGAAGTACCTGTCGCGCATCGCCTCGGGCGAGCTGCTGCCGACCGCGGTGTTCACCGAGCCCAATACCGGCTCGGACCTGGCCAGCCTCAAGACGCGCGCCGTGCTCGAGGGCGACGTCTACAAGATCCAGGGCAACAAGACCTGGATCACCCATGCCGCCCGCGCCGACATCATGACCCTGCTGGCGAGGAGCGACGCCTCCAAGCCCGGCTACCAGGGCCTGTCGATGTTCCTGGCCGAGAAGCCGCGCGGCACCGAGACAGATCCCTTTCCCGCGAAAGGCATGAGCGGCGGAGAAATCCGCGTGCTGGGCTATCGCGGCATGAAGGAATACGAGATCGGCTTCGACGGCTTCGAGGTCCCCGCCGCCAACCTTTTGGGCGAGAAGGAAGGCCAGGGTTTCAAGCAGCTCATGGCGACCTTCGAGAGCGCGCGCATCCAGACCGCGGCGCGCGCCGTCGGCGTGGCGCAGAACGCGCTCGAGCTCGGCCTGCGCTATGCCAAGGAGCGCATCCAGTTCGCCAAGCCGCTCTATGCCTTCCCGCGTGTCGCCGGCAAGATCGCCTGGATGGCGGTCGAGACCATGATCGCCCGCCAGCTCACCTACTTCGCCGCCCGTGAGAAGGACAGCGACCGGCGCTGCGATATCGAGGCCGGCATGGCCAAGCTGCTGGCAGCGCGCGTCGCCTGGAGCAACGCCGACAACGCCCTGCAGATCCACGGCGGCAACGGCTACGCCATGGAATACCCGGTGAGCCGTGTGCTGTGCGACGCCCGCATCCTCAACATCTTCGAGGGCGCAGCCGAGATCCAGGCGCAGGTCGTCTGCCGCGGCCTGATCGAGGGCAGGAACTAGGCCGCCTTGCGCTTGGTAGCGCCGGTACGCTGTCGTGGTCGCTTGCCGGACAGCGCATAGGGCGCAATCAGCGTTTCCGCTGGAAGCTTCCACTCGCGGCTGAGCTTCCAGATCATGGGAAGTGTCAACCGCCGCTTTTTCGTGAGCACCTCGGAGGCGCGTGCGCGCGACCCGAGCAAGACCGCGAGATCAGCCTGCGTGTAGCCGGCGGTCCGCATGCGATGGCGGATCATTTCCACAGGGTGTGGCGGGCCGATCGGATGGTGCTGTTCTTCGTAGGCCTCGATCAGCAGCGTGAGCAGGTCAAAACGATCGGCCTCTGCCGTGCCCTCTTCCGGCTCATCGGCGAAATACTTCTCGATCTCAGCAAGAGCGGCCTTGTACTCGGCGTCGGTGCGGATGGGGCGGTTGATCATCGAACTGTCTCCGGATCGATCCGGTCATACTCAGCGTGGGTGCCGACAAACTTCACAAGCACCCGCTTGAACCGGTACGCGATGTGAGCGACGAGCCGGTACTTGTTCCCGGCAATGTCGAAGATGACACGATTGTCGGCGATGAAGTCCACGGTATTGCCAAAGTCTGCCTTCACGTCAGCCGGGCCATCCCAGGACGCCTGCCTGACATCGGCAAACCACGCTTCAAGCGGACCGCGTGATTGTGGGTGACGATGCCAGAAAGCCTTGAGCGTGGCTCTCGAGACGACGTTCATTGCGCTATTCTAAGTTGTTCCCAATGTGGGAGCAAATCACTCTGCCGACGTCTATCAGCCGGTCGATGCGGCCGTGAACACCGCGAGCTGAGCGGCGAAGGCACGCTTGTATGCGGGCCGCGCTTCGCCGCGGGCAACATAGGCGGCGAGGTTCGGGTATTCGCCTAGCATGCCTGCCAATTGTGACCTGCGCAGGACCGTTATCATCAGCAGGTCACCGGCGCTGAACGCGCCATCGAGCCAGTCGGCATCGCCGAGACGGCGGGAAAGATCGCCCAGCCGTTTCCTGATGTTGTCCTCGAGGACGCGCAAGCGGTGCTCGTACCAGGGCTGGTCGCGCTCGAGGATCGTGGTGAGGTCGCGCTCGAAGATCGGCGGCTCCACCGTGTTGAGCGCGGCAAACATCCACGCGATTGCGCGTGACCGGGCGTTTGCTTCGTCCGGCAGCAGCCCCTTATGGCGCTCGGCGATATGGAACACGATCGCCCCTGATTCGAAAAGGGCGAGGTCGGCTTCTTCATAGGTCGGAATCTGCCCGAACGGATGAAGCGCGAGATGCGCGGGTTCCCTCATCGCTTCGAACGATAAAAGACGAACGTCGTATGGCTGGCCCACCTCTTCGAGCGCCCAGCGCACGCGCATGTCACGCGCCAGCCCCCTGCCACGATCGGGCGAGCGTTCAAAGGCGGTAATGGTGATGGTCATTGTCGTTCTCCGGAGCTTGCCTGTCTTGAAGACGCCTGGCCAAACGAGGTTCCGACATCTGGAGCTTCCCTTGACGGCGCATCGAGCGGACCTAGGTCTAGCCCGGTATGTGACATGCAGCAGCAGGTCTCAGCCGTCACTTTGGGCGTAGCGGACCTCACGCGCATGTGGCTGGCGGCCTCATTGCAGGACGACCAGCGGCGCGCCAAGGCCGGCGGAACCGGTGGCTTCAGCCTGACGCACAATGTCGCCACACGCGACGAGGCCCAGCCGGCGCTGGACCAGCTGGTGCGATTCGGCGGCAAGCTCCTGCGGGCCGGCGATGCGCCGCCGCATGGCGGTTTTCGCGGCTATGTCGCCGATCCCGACGGCCATGTCTGGGAGATCGCCTGGAACCCGTCCTGGCCGATCAGTCCCGAAGGCTACGTGACCTTCGGCACCTGGGGCTGTGCCTAGGCCTGCGCGTCGGCGGCGATTGCCGCGGCCAGCGAGCGCAGCACCGGCCCGAAGCGTGCGCCGGCCTCGGCTTCGCTCATCGTCGAGCGCGTGAACCGCATGGTGATGCAGCCCAGCACGCGGCCGCGCTTGCGGATCGGCACGGCGATGCCCTGCAGCCTGGCCGAGGGCGGCAGCACCGTGAAGGCATGGCCCTCGCGTCGGATGCGCGCGAAGGCGGCGGCGAGCGCTGCGTCATGGCGCACGCCGAGGTCGCTCAGGACCGCGCGGCGCACCTCGTCCGGACTGAACGCGAGCCAGGCGCGGCCGAGCGCGCCGGTCAGGATCGGGCTGCGCCGCTGCAGCGCGATCCGCTCGAACGACAGGGGACTCTCCGGCGCCGTGGAATGGCGGATGGTGATGCCGCGCTGGCTGATCGTGCCGAGATAGAGCGGCCAGCCGTGCTGTAGCGTGAAGCGGCGCATGTGCGGCGCCGCCGCGTCGACCAGATGGTCGATGAAGCGGATGCCGCGCGCCAGGCCGAGCACGCGACCGGTCAGGCGATAGCCGAGCTGGCGTGAGATGCGCGTGACGTAGCCCAGCTCGATCAGCGTTTGCAGCAGCCGCACCACGGTCGGCCGCGGCAGCCCGGTCTCATGGGTCAGCTCAAGGATCGTGCCGTGCGGGCGCTGGCTCAACGCCTCGAGGATGGCGAAGCTGCGACGGACGGGTTCGACGACGGGACGGGCCACGCCGCGACAATAGTCCGTATTGCGGACTTTTGCGACTTTGCCGGCGCCGCCGTCCGGCGCCGCGGCTAGCCTCTGGCGATGATCACAAGACGGCAGCTCCCTGCCTTGCTCGGCGCCGCGGCGCTATCGCGGACCGCGCTCGCCCAGGGGCCCAAGTTTCCGCCGGGCCGGGTCACCATCGTCGTGCCTTTTCCGGCGGGCGCCACGACCGACATCGGCGCGCGCATCTATGCCGAGCGCCTGTCGGCGTTGTGGGGCCAGCCGGTGGTAATCGACAACAAGGGCGGCGGCAATGGCATCCCGGCCGCCGAATCGGTGGCGCGCGCCAAGCCGGACGGGCTCACGCTGTTCGCCACCTCAGCCATGACGCAGGCGGTCAATCCCGCCCTTTACGACAAGCTGCCCTACGATCCGATCGAGGACTTCGCGCCCATCACGCGCATATTCACCTCGCCGTTCGTCCTGCTGGTCGATGCCAAGAGCCCGATCAGAACGGCGGCCGAGCTTGCCGCCAAGCTTAAAGCCGAGCCGGGCAAGAACAATTTCGGCGCCGGGTCGCTGCCGGCGCGCGTCGCCTCCGAGCTCTACAAATTCGCAGCCGGCGTCGAGGCGGTCTATGTCGGCTACAAGAGCAATCCGCAGGCCATCCCCGACGTGCAGGGCGGCCTGCTCACCTTCATGATGATCGACACGGTGAACGCCAAGATCGCCATCGACCGCGGCGCGCTAAAAGGCCTGCTCCTGAGCGACAGCGAGCGTTCTCCCATGCTGCCCGACATCCCGACGGCGGCGGAAGCTGGCCTGCCCGATGTTCTGCTGACGACCTGGACGGGCTACTATGCGCCCAAGGGCACGCCGCGCGAGATCGTCGACAAGATCAATGCCGACATCCGCGCCGTCGCGGCCCAGCCGGAGGTGTTGGCGCGGCTTGACGCCATGGGCAGCACGCCCAAGCTCATGAGTCCGGAGGCGTTCGCGGCCTTTGGCCTCTCGGAGAAGGAACGCTGGGGCAAGATCATCCGCCAGGCCAACATCAGGTTGGAGTAGGAGATGGCCATGCAAGGATCGCTCGTCGGCAACAAGGGACCTCGTTATCGCCACAGCGCGGACGACAGCGCGCCCTACGAGACGATCAGCGTCGACAAGATGACGCCGATCATCGGTGCCGAGATCGCCGGCATCGACCTCAGCAAGCCGCTCAGCAACCGCCAGCAGGACGAGCTGCATCGCGCGCTGGCGGAGAACCTGGTGATCTTCTTCCGCGACCAGCATATCAGCCCCGACCAGCACCTGGCCTTCGGCCGGCTGTTCGGCGAGCTGCACGTCCATCCCGCCGCGCCGCACGAGCCCGGCAAGCCCGAGCTGATGATCATCCACGCCGACAAGGAATCGCCGCGCGCCAACGGCGAGGGCTGGCACACTGACGTGAGCTGCGATCTCGAGCCGCCGATGGGCAGCATCCTCTACATCAAGACCTGCCCGCCCAAGGGCGGCGACACGCTGTTCGCCTCGATGTACGCCGCCTACGAGGCGCTGTCGGACCGCATGAAGACCTACCTCGAAGGCATGACCGCCATCCATGACGGCGAGCAGGTCTATCGCGGCCTCTACAAGAACTTCGGCGTCGCCGACAAGGCGCAGTACCCGCGCGCCGAGCATCCGGTCATCCGCACCCATCCGGTGACCGGCAAGAAGGCGCTGTACGTCAATCGCGGCTTCACGCGGGCGCTGGTCGGCGTGCCGCGCGACGAGGGCGACGGCATCCTGCGCTATCTCTACGAGCACATGGAGAACCCGCTGTTCCAGTGCCGCTTCCGCTGGCGCGAGAACTCCATCGCCTTCTGGGACAATCGCTGCGTCCAGCACCGCGCCATGTGGGACTACTGGCCGCACACGCGCAGCGGAAACCGGGTTACAGTAGCGGGCGACAAACCCTACTGACGTCGGCCCCCTGCGGGGGCCGAAGAAGGCCGTTTTCTTGCTGGTGATCTTCGATTGCGACGGCGTGCTGGTCAACAGCGAGCCGCTCGCCTGTGCGAGCTTTTCCCGGGCGATCAAGGCTCAGGGCCTCGACTGGTCGGTCGAGGAGACGATGCGTCGCCTCATGGGCCTTTCGCTCAAGACCGGCGTGGAGATCTGCGAGGCCGAGCTCGGCCGCAAGCTGCCCGACGACTTCGTCGAGAAAATGCAGGTGGTCACCTACCAGACCTTTCGCGACGCGCCGCTGCAGCCGGTCGCCGGCGTGAAGGATGCCGTGGTGGCGTTGCAGGACGCAGGCCTCGACACCTGCGTGGCAAGCTCAGGCGCGCCCGAGAAGATGCGCTTCACGCTCGGGCTGACCGGCCTGTGGGACCTGTTCGACGGCCGCATCTTCAGTGCGAGCCAGGTGCCGCGCGGAAAACCGTTTCCCGATCTCTTCCTGCATGCCGCCATCAGCATGAACGTGCAGCCGTTCGAGTGCGTCGTCGTCGAGGACTCGGTGCCGGGCGTGCAGGCCGCCCGCGCGGCGGGCATGCAGGCCTTGGCCTATGCCGGCGAGCCCTACGCCAACCGTGATGCCCTTCGGCAGGCGGGAGGCACGGTCTTCGACGACATGAAGCAGCTACCCGCTCTGGTGCTCGCATGACCGGCTCGTGGTCCATGGGCACGGCCAAGACCGAGCGCGTCATCGTCGTTGGCGCCGGCATGGCCGGCCTGGTTGCCGCGCGGCTGCTGCACGATTCGGGCTTCGCTGTCACCGTGCTCGAGGCGCGCAAGCGCATCGGCGGGCGCACCTGGACCGATGATTCGCTGGGCGCGCCGCTCGACCTCGGCGGCTCGTGGGTGCATGGCGTCGACGGCAATCCGCTGGCGCTGTGGTGCGACAGGCTGGGCGTCGGCCTCGTCGAATCGCAAGGCGACCGGCTGCTGATCGACGACCGCGCCACGGCGCCGACGCGCGAGGGCCAGCGCAAGCGGGCACTCGCGGGCCGCATGGCCTTCAAGGCCGCCATCGAATGGGCGAGCTGGCGTAGCAAGGCGATGGCGCGCGTCCGGGGGCCACGCTCGATCTCGGTCAAGCAGGCGGTCGATCCGCTGCTGCGCGCGTCGTGGCTGCCCGAGGTCGACAAGCTCGTGATCGGCACGTTCATCGAGATGAGCGAAGGGGTGATGGGCGCACCCTGGGAATCGGTGTCGGCGGAGGAGTGGTTCCCGACCGAAGGGCTGGAGCGCAACGCCCAGCCGCGCGGCGGCTTTCGCACCCTGCTCGAGGATGCTGCCCAGAACATGGCGGTGCGTTTCGACGCCGCTGTGCAGCGCATCGTCTGGAGCGATGCCGGCGTCGTCGCGATCCTGGCGAGCGGCGAGAAGATCGAGGCCGAGCGCGCCTTGATCACCGTGCCGCTCGCCCTGCTGCGGGCCGGCCAGCCGGCGCTCGATCCGCTGCCGCCGGAGGCCCAGCAGAAGGCCATTGGCCGGGTGGGCTACGGGGCCGGCACCCTGGGAAAGATCTACCTGCGCTTTCCCAAGCGCTTCTGGCCTGAGCAGCCCAAATGGTTCGGCCGGCTGCCCGATTCACCCGAGCGGCGCGGCACCTTCAACACTTGGGTCAACCACGAGCAGGAGACCGGACAGCATATCCTGCTGAGCTTCAGCAACGGCGCCACCGCCGCCCACCTTGACCGGCGGGCGAGCGATGCCGAAGTGAAGGAGGTGGCGATGGTCTCGCTGCGCAAGATGTTCGGCGACGCCGTCGTCGAGCCGGAGGCCATGGTCTATCCGCGCTGGCTGAGCGATCCATGGTCGCGCGGCGGCTATTCCTATCCGGGCGTCGGCAGCGCGCCCGAGGATCGCGAGGCGCATGCCCGCCCGCTCGGCCGGCGCGTGTTCTTTGCCGGCGAGGCGACCGAGCCGGTCGAGTATGGCACCGTGCACGCCGCCCTGTGGTCCGGCGAGCAGGCGGCGGAGGCGATCTTCCGGGTCGCGACCGGAACGGATGCCAGGAGCGATGCACGGCCGTGGTCGGGCGCCCGCACCGGCGCCGGACGGCATAACGAAGGACTCTGAGATGACCCTCGCCAACATCCTGTTCGTCCTGGTGATCGTGTCGGGCCTGGCGACGCTCGGCATGCTGTTCGTTGGCCTGTTCAACATGGCCCGCAACACCGAGAACACGGTCGAGGGCGGCAAGCGCAGCAACCGCTTCATGTGGTGGCGCGTGCGGCTGCAGTTCCTGACCATCGTCCTGATCGTTCTTTGGTATCTTGCCAGCCGGAGCTGAAACGATGGTCACCTTGACCCGCATCTACACGCGCGGCGGCGACAGCGGCCAGACCTCGCTCGGCCGCGGCGAGCGCGTGGCCAAGCACGATCCGCGAGTCGAGGCCTACGGCACCGTCGACGAGGCCAACTCGGTGCTGGGCCTGGCGCGCAACGCCATCGGCGGCACGCCGCTCGGCGGCACGCCCTATCACGAAGCCGACGCCATGCTGGCGCGCATCCAGAACGACCTGTTCGATCTCGGCGCCGACCTCTGCACGCCCGAGGGCGAGGCCAAGCGCGGCGAGCAGGCGCTGCGCATCGTCGCCTCGCAGGTCGAGCGGCTGGAGCGCGAGATCGATGCCATGAACGCCGAACTCGAGCCGCTGAAATCCTTCATCCTGCCCGGCGGCAGCGAGGCCGCGGCCTGGTTGCATCTCGCCCGCACCGTGGCGCGGCGCGCCGAGCGGCGCATGACCCAGCTCGCGGCCGAGCAGCCGATCAACCCCGAGGCGATCAAGTACATCAACCGCCTGTCCGACCATCTGTTCGTGCTGGCGCGCCGGCTGAACGATAACGGCGCCAACGACGTTCTCTGGGTGCCCGGCGGCGGCCGTTGAGCTAACGCACGTCGGCAGATACGGCACTTTTGTCATCCCGAGCCAAGCGAGGGACCTTTCCTGTTGCCTTAAAGGTCCCTCGCTGCGCTCGGGATGACAGCCCCTCACCGCAATGCACCGATCTTCAGGTCACGGTTGTGCTTTCGGGCGACCTCGAACCTACAAGCTGTTGAAAAACCGGCGAAAAACGTCCCGCCCTGCGATTTTGTGCAGTGCGCCATAGCCTTGACATGATCGGCTGAACACCCCTACACGAAATCCCCTTCGCTGGACGGTCGGTCCGGCGGCAACTCACCTATAGGCGCAACGCGATGAAAGTGCTGGTCGCGGTCAAGCGGGTCATCGACTACAACGTCAAGATCCGCGTCAAGGCCGACAACACGGGCGTCGAGACGGCGAACGTCAAGATGTCCATGAACCCCTTCGATGAGATCGCCGTGGAAGAGGCGATCCGCATGAAAGAGAAGGGCCAGGCCACCGAGATCATCGCTTTTTCCGCAGGCCCCGCGCAGTGCCAGGAGACGATCCGCACCGCCCTTGCCATGGGCGCCGACCGCGGCGTGCTGGTGCAGACCGATGCCGAGCTGCAGCCCCTCGCCGTCGCCAAGCTGATGAAGGCGGTGGTCGACAAGGAGCAGCCCGGCCTGGTGATCGTCGGCAAGCAGGCGATCGACGATGACTCCAACCAGACCGGCCAGATGCTGGCCGCCCTGCTCGGCTGGTCGCAGGGCACCTTCGCCAACAAGCTGAACGTCGCCGACGGTTCGGCCGAGGTGAAGCGCGAGGTCGACGGCGGCCTCGAGAACATCAAGATCAAGCTGCCGGCCGTCATCACCACCGACCTGCGCCTGAACGAGCCGCGCTACGCCTCGCTGCCCAACATCATGAAGGCCAAGAAGAAGCCGATCGAGGTCCTGGCGCCGGATGCGCTCGGCGTCGACATCGCGCCGCGCCTCAAGGTGCTCAAGGTCGAGGAGCCGCCCAAGCGCAAGTCCGGCATCAAGGTGAAGACCGTGGCCGAGCTTGTCGACAAGCTGAAGAACGAAGCGGGAGTGATCTGACATGGCCGTCCTGGTTGTCGCCGCCCATGACGGCAAGACCGTTCGCAGCAACGTCGCGAACGCCGTGACCGCCGCGTCGCAGATGGGCCCCGAGGTCCATGTGCTGGTTGCCGGCTCCAACGCCGGCGAGGCCGCCAAGGCGGCCGCCGCCATCCAGGGCGTGGCCAAGGTGCTCGATGCCGAGGATGCGGCTTACGCCAACTGGGTCGCCGAGGACGTCGCCCCGCTGGTCGTCAAGCTCGCCCCCAACTACAGCCACGTCGTGATGGCCGCCGATTCGGTCGGCAAGAACCTCGCCCCGCGCGTGGCGGCCCTGCTCGACGTCGCCCAGGTCTCCGAGGCGATCCAGGTCGTATCGCCCGACACCTTCGTGCGGCCGATCTATGCCGGCAACGCCATGGCGACCGTGCAGACCGCCGACAAGATCAAGGTGGTCACCGTCCGTCCGACCAACTTCAAGGCGGCCGCCAGCGGCGGCGCCGCAGCGGTCGAGCAGATCGGCGGCACCGGGGCCGGCGGGCTTGCGTCATACGTCGGCGCCGAGCTTTCCAAGAGCGAACGGCCCGAGCTCACCAGCGCCAAGATCGTCGTCTCCGGCGGCCGTGGCCTGGCGAGCGGCGAGAACTTCAAGATGCTCGAGGCCCTGGCCGACAAGCTCGGCGCCGGTCTCGGCGCCAGCCGCGCCGCGGTCGACGCGGGCTACGTGCCCAACGACTACCAGGTCGGCCAGACCGGCAAGGTGGTGGCGCCCGACCTCTATATCGCCATCGGCATCTCCGGCGCGATCCAGCATCTCGCCGGCATGAAGGACAGCAAGACCATCGTTGCGATCAACAAGGACGA
>Ga0081539_10005344_pt1 | contig 13180 bp, 12 predicted proteins | sample TabmetS4T2R2_FD_71023 | JGI IMG/M metagenome (GOLD analysis project Ga0081539, IMG submission 71023) | Tabebuia heterophylla rhizosphere microbial communities from the University of Puerto Rico - S4T2R2 | ecosystem: Host-associated > Plants > Roots > Rhizosphere ...
CCCGCACATGGACGGGATCGAGGACTTCGACCCCGCCTGCAACGGCCTGCGGCCGGTCCGCTGCGAGGTCGTCGGCGGCCTCCTGATGATCGACCTCAGCGGCGAAGCCGGCCCCGCCGCCGAGCACGTCGGCGAGCTGCTCGTCCACCTCGACCACTACAGCGCCGGCTCGCTGCGCCGGGCCGGCGCCCACCACTACTACGAGGTCGCGGCGAACTGGAAGGGGATCGCCGAGAACTACAACGAGTGCCTGCACTGCCCCGGCGTCCATCCCGAGCTGAACGCGCTCTCCGACTACATGAGCGGCGAGGGCATCTACGGGGCGGGGGCCTGGTGCGGCGGCTCGATGACCCTGAACGAGGGGGCGGAGACGATGGGCAAGGAGGGCGGCCACGGCCAGCGGCCGCCGATCGCCAGTCTCGACGAGTCCGACCTGCGCAACATCCTCTACTTCGCGCTCTTCCCCAACGCCCTGGTCTCGCTGCACCCCGACTACGCGATGCTGCACACCCTCTGGCCGCGCGAGCCGGGCCACACCGACGTCGTCTGCGAGTTCTTCTTCGAGCCGGAGACGATCGCCGGCTTCGACTTCGACCCCAGCGACGCGATCCGCTTCTGGGACCAGACCAACCGCCAGGACTGGCACGTCTGCGAGCTGACCCAGATGGGGATCTCCTCGCGCGGCTACACGGCCGGCCGCTACTCGGCCGAGGAAAGCGACGTCCACGCCTTCGACGCGATGGTCGCCGCTCGCTATATGGAGGGCCAGCGCGAGGGGGTGGCCTCGTGAACCCGGTCGCCGAGCAGCTCGGCGAGCTCGGCCTGCCGCAGCCGCTCTCCGAGCTCGCGGCCCGCGGGTGGGACGTGGTCGTGGTCGGCGGCGGCCACAACGGCCTCACCGCCGCCGCCTACCTGGCCCGGGCCGGCCGCAGCGTCCTCGTGCTGGAGCGGCGCGAGCGGCTCGGCGGCGCCTGCACGCTGGAGCGGCCGTTCGCGGACAAGGAGTTCGTCGTCAGCCCCTGCGCCTACGTCGTCGGCCTGCTCGACGAGCTGGTGATGCAGGAGCTCGACCTGCGCCGCCGCGGCCTCAGGTTCTTCGTCGCCGACCCCAACCTCTGGGTCCCGTTCGACGACGGCACCTCCTTCGGCCAGTGGCTCGACGACGACCGCACCCAGGCCGACCTCGAGGCGATGGGGCTCTCGCGGAAGGACATCGACGGCTACTGGGCCTACGAGGAGCTGTTCGACGAGGTGCGCAAGAAGCTCCGCACCGGCGCCCGCGACAGCTGGGTCGGGGAGTCGCCGAGCCGGGCCGAGATCGAGGAGCTGCTGGGCGGCGAGCAGGGGATGATCGACCTCGTCTTCGAGGCCTCGATCGCCGACGTGCTCGACGAATACCTGAGCGACCAGCGGCTCAAGGACGCCCTCTTCGGGCAGGGAGTGATCGGCACCTGGGGCGGCCCGCACGAGCCCGGGACCGCCTCGATCAAACTGATGCACTACCAGGGGGACTTCGAAGGCCAGGGGCCGGTCTGGGGCTACGTCGAGGGCGGCATGGGGATGATCAGCTTCGCGATCGCCGACGCCGCCCTGGAGGCCGGGGCGACGCTCGCCTGCGGCGTCCCGGTCGCCCGCATCCTCCCCGGCGAGGGCGTGGTGACCGAGGACGGGACGACGATCCGCGCCGCCAGCGTGGTCTGCAACGCCGACCCCAAGGTGGCGCTCTCGCTGCTCGGCGAGGCCGAGCTCGAGCCGGCCTTCCGCGAGCGGCTGCAGGCCTGGAAGGTGCGCAGCCCGGTGGTCAAGTTCAACGCCGCGCTCTCGCGCCTGCCGAACTGGACCGCGGCGCCGGGCGAGGAGTGGCCGGCGCGGGCGACGATCGACGTGACCGGCGGGATCGACGAGTGCCAGCGCGCCTTCGAAGCCTGCGCCGCCGGCGAGCCGGCGGTCGGGTTCGGCGAGATCTACATCCAGACCGGCTACGACAAAACCCCGGCCCCGGCCGGCAAGCACCTAATGAGCGTCTTCGGCCAGTACGCCCCCTACGACATCTCCGACGGCGGCTGGGAGAGCCGCCGCGGCGACGTCGAAAAGCAGTTCGTCGAGCTGATCGGCCGCTTCGCGCCCGACTTCGCCGACTGCCTCGAGGACTGCGAGGTGCTGGGCCCGCCCGACATCGAGAGCCGGATCGGGCTGACCGGCGGCAACATCTTCCAGGGCGAGGTGACTCCGGACCAGATGTGGGAGGGGCGGCTGCCCGCGCGCACGCCGGTCCCCGGGCTCTACCTCTGCGGCGCCGCCACCCACCCGGCCGGCAGCGTGATCGCCCTCAACGGGCGCAACGCCGCCGCGGCGCTGCTCGCCGACCTCGGCGAGCCGGCCGACTTCGGCGCGCCCGCGCTCTGAGCGCCGGCCGCCGGGTGGATTAGGCTCGAACCGTGTCGGAGAGCGCCCGCGAGCGGATCCTCGAGGCCGCCTGCGACCTCGTCGCGGCGGAGGGGATCGACAACGTCCGGATCGCCCGGGTGGCGATGCGGGCCGGCGCCTCGACCGCGCTCGTCCACCACTACTTCTCGACCCGCGAGGAGCTGCTCGAGCAGGCGCTGCTGCACTCCTTCGAGCTGGCCGGCGACGAACGCTTCGCGGCCGAGTCCGAGGGCGGGGGGGAAGCCTCGGCGACCGCCGCCCTCGCCCGCGCGATCGACGAGTGCCTGCCGCTGCCGGGCCGGCCCGAGCGCGACTGGGTGCTGTGGGTCGAGCTCTGGCTGCGAGCCGCCCGCGAGCCGGAGCTGCGGCCGCTCGCCGCGACCCTCTACCGCCGCTACCACGAGTGGCTGGCGGCGGTGATCGAGGCCGGCGTGAAGAGCGGCGAGTTCCGCGCCCCGGCCGACCTCGCGGCGCTGACCGACCGGGCGATGGCGCTGCTCGACGGGCTCGGGTTGCGGGCGCTGCTGCGCGACCCGGCGATGGACGTCGACGCCGCCCGCGCCCAGGTCGCCGACCTGCTGGGCTCGGAGCTCGGGGTCGATCCCGCATCGCTGCTTGCTTTGAGCGGCCCCCCGGACTAATCTGAACCTTCGTTCAGAAAACTAGCCAGGGAGGCAGGCTCTGAGCCCGCGACCCGCCATCGATCACATTCGTCGCCCGCAGATCCTCGCGGCAGCAGCCGAGGTGATCGCCGAGCGCGGCGTCGCCGCGACGCGGGTCGCCGACGTCGCCGAGCGGGTCGATGTCTCCCCGGCCGCCGTCCTCTACTGGTTCGACTCCAAAGAGCAGCTGCTGGCGGAGGCGCTGATCGCCGACGACGAGCGCTTCTACGCGGAGCTCGGGGCGCGCCTGGAGCGGGCCGGCGACGCCCGCGAGCGGCTGCGGCTGCTGCTTGCCGCCGCGGCCGAGAGCGCCGGCGACTTCTCGCTCTGGATGGAGCTCTGGACCTGGGCGCTGCGCGACGCGGCCCTGCGCGAGGCGCGCGAACGCTTCGACGCCCGCTGGCGCGCCTCGATCGCGGCGATCGTCCGCGAGGGTCAGCTCGAAGGCGTGTTCGGCGCGATCGACGCGGGTGAGGCGGCGCTGGTCCTCGCCTCGCTGATCGACGGCCTCACCGTGCAGGTCGCGCTCGGCGACCCCGAGGTCGACGAACGGCAGCTGGAGAAGACGACGACGGCGATCGCCGAGCGGCTGCTCGAATGCGAGCTGCCGCCCGCGGCGGAGGGCGACAGAGCATCGCCCTGAGCGGCCGACAGGACGGCCCGCCCGGGCTCTGGGACGCGACGGTTTCTCGCCGCCGCTTCCTGCAGCGCAGCGCCGCCGCCGCCTTCGGTCTCTCCGCCGCCTCGCTGCTCGCCGCCTGCTCGGACACCCCCGTCCCCGGCGGGCAGTCGGGGAACCTCGCCCCCGGCGGGCTGCCGCTGGCCCGCCCCGACAACCCGGTGAAGCTGCCGATCTACCCGGGCAACCGGGCGATCCGCTCCGGGCTGAAACCCGAGGAGGGTCCGCTGCAGCTCTACAACTGGGCCGAATACGTCAACGCCGAAGTGATCGAATCGTTCGAAAAGAAATACGGCGTCGGGGTCCAGCTCAGCACCTTCGCGACGATCGACGAAGCGATCGCCAAGCTCGCCGCCGGGGCGGTCGGCTACGACGTCTTCGTCCCGACCCAGCCCTACGTCTCGATGCTGGTCGCCGGCGAGATCCTGCAGCCGCTGAACCACTCCTACGTCCCCAACCTCGAGGGGAACGTCTGGCGCTCGCTGCAGAACCCCTGGTACGACGCCGGCGCGAGGTACACCGTCCCGTACACGATCTTCTCGACCGGGATCGCCTGGCGCAACGACCACCTGCCCGACTACGACCCGGAGGACTACTCGAATCCCTACCAGAGCTTCTGGGAGTCGACCGAGATCGCCGGCAAGGTGGCGATGCTCGACGACCAGCGCGAAGGGCTGGGGATGGCGCTGCTGCGCAACGGCATCACCGACGTCAACACCGGCAGCCAGGAACAGATCGACGGCGCCCGCGACGCGCTCAAGGAACTGATCGACCGGGTCAACCTGCGCTTCTACACCAACGACTACCAGCGGATCGCCGACGCCTCGATCTGGCTGCACCAGGCCTGGTCGGGCGATATGACCGCGATCGGCTACTACCTGCCGGAAGGGACCCCGACCTCGGTGGTCAGCTACTGGTGGCCCGAGGACGGCCGCGGGATGATGGGCAACGACACCCTGGCGGTGCTCAACGGGGCGCCGAACCCGGTCCTCGCCCACCTCTTCCTCAACCACATCCTCGACGTCGAAACGGCGTTCCTGAACATGGAATTCACCGGCTACCAGCAGCCGCTGACCGAGATGACCCCGGAGGCGGTGCTGGAAGCCGAACTGGTGCCGGAGAACCTGACCTCGACGATCATCCGCGAGCCCCAGTTCGAGCGGGGCTTCCTGCAGGGGCCGCTCTCGGCCGAAGGGATGGGGGTCTGGGAATCGGCCTGGTCGGAGGTGAAGGCCTCGTGAGCGCCCCGATCGTCACGGTGATTTCCGGGGGTTCGAATCCGTGGCGGTCGGGGCGCGAACCCGAAGGTGTCCAGTGAGCCAGGACTCGCCGCTCTGGCGCTGGCTCGCCGCCCCCGGCGTCCTCTGGCTGGTCCTCTTCGTGGTCGTCCCGGGCTACGCGGTGCTGGCCGTGGCGATGGGCGAAATCGACACCCTGCTGCAGCCGGTCCCGGCCTGGAACCCGTTCGAGTGGAACGTCGGCTTCGTCAAAGAGGCGTTCTCCAGCGTCGTCCCCGGCGGCGTCTACTGGTCGGCGACCCGCAACACCCTGCTCTACGTCGCCGCCACGGTCGCCCTCTGCTTCGCGATCGGCTACCCGGTCGCCTACTACATCGCCTGCAAAGCCGGCCGCACCAAGGGCCTGCTCCTGGCCTTGATCTTCCTGCCCTTCTGGGTCAGCTACCTGATGCGGATGCTGGCCTGGATCGGGCTGCTCTCGGCCGACGGTTACGTCAACGAGGCGCTCGGCTGGGTCGGGCTCGGCGGCAACGACTGGCTCAACGGCAACCCCTTCTCGGTGATCGCCGCGCTCACCTACGGCTACATCCCGTACTTCATTCTCCCCGTCTACGCCGGCCTCGACCGGATCGACCTGCGGCTGCTGGAGGCGGCGCGCGACCTCGGCGCCTCGCGGCCCTGGACCTTCCTGCGGGTGACCCTGCCGCTGAGCTGGCCGAGCGTGCTCGCGGGGATCGTCCTGATCGTGCTGCCGATGTTCGGCGACTACTACACGAACGACCTGATCTCGGGCTCGCCGAACACCAACATGCTCGGCAACACGGTCAACCTCCTGGTCCAGGGCGGCTCGCAGAAGAACCTCGGCGCGGCGATGGTCCTGGTGCTGATGACGGTGCTGGCGGTGGGGATGCTCTATTACCTCTACGAAACCAACCGCCAGTCGCGGAGGCGGGCGTGAGCACCCCGACTGATCCCACGACCCCGGCCGCGCCTCCGCCCGCGGCGCCGCGTCCGGCGGTGCGCCCGAGCCGGATCCCGAACTGGATGGCGAACCCCTGGGGGCGGCCGCGCTGGCTCTCGGCGGTCACCTGGATCTACATCCTCTGGGCCCTGGTCCCGGTGCTCGCGGCGATCCTCTTCTCCTTCAACGACGGCCGCTCGCGCAGCGTCTGGCAGGGCTTCTCGACCCGCTGGTGGTGGGGGGACGAGTCGCTCTCGGTCCTCCACAACGCGACCTACAGCGACGCGCTCCTGCACAGCCTCGAGCTGGCGGCGCTGAACATGGCGATCGCGACCCCGCTCGGGTTCCTGCTCGCGATCGGGCTCGACCGCTGGCGCGGGCGCGGCTCGCGCCCGGCCAACTTCCTGATGCTGGTGCCGCTGACCACGCCGGAGCTGGCGATGGCGGTCTCGCTGCTGCTCGTCTTCACCCAGCTCTCGGTGCTCCCGTTCAGCGCCGTCCACCTGGGGACGACCGCGCAGGTGATCGGCCAGGTCACCTTCTCGGTCTCCTACGTGGTGGTGATCGTGCGCAGCCGCCTGGCCGCGATCGGCCCCGAATACGAGGAGGCGGCGCGAGATCTAGGCGCCTCGGCTGTGCAGGCGACGCGCGACGTGCTGGTGCCGTTGCTGCTGCCCGCCTTCCTGGCCAGCACCCTGATCGTCTTCGCGCTCTCGATCGACGACTTCGTCGTCACCCAGTACATGGCCGCGGGCGGGGACACGACGACGGTGCCGATGCTGCTCTACGCCAACGCCCGCGGGGCGACGACGACGCCGGCGCTGAACGCGGTGGCGACGATCATGGTCGTGGTGACGCTGATGGGGGTGCTCGGCGCCTACCTGGTGCTGCGCTACTTCGGACATAGGACCGAAGGCCGCGAGGTCCAGGGCAAAGAAGCGATGCAGGACCTGACCGTGTGATGAGGAGGGAGTAGAGATGTCGATCGGGAACAACGGTTACGGCGGCGAGGTCGAGCTGCGGGGGCTGCAAAAGCGGTTCGGCGAGGTGGTCGCCGTCGACTCGATCGACCTCGACGTCGTCCCCGGCGAGTTCTTCTCGCTGCTCGGGCCCTCGGGCTGCGGCAAGACGACGACGCTGCGGCTGATCGCCGGCTTCGAGCGGCCGAGCGCGGGGGAGATCCTGCTCGACGGGACCAGCCTCGGCTCGGTCCCGCCCGACCGCCGCAACGTCAACACGGTCTTCCAGAGCTACGCGCTCTTCCCCCACCTCGACGTGCTCGCCAACGTCGAATTCGGGATGCGCTACCAGAAGACCAAGAAGCCCGAGCGCAAGCGGCGGGCCGAGGAGGCGCTGGAGCTGGTCGACCTGACCGCGCTCGCCTCGCGCCGCCCGCACCAGCTTTCCGGCGGTCAGCAGCAGCGCGTCGCCCTGGCCCGGGCGCTGGTCCTGCGGCCCTCGGTCCTGCTGCTGGACGAGCCGCTGGGCGCGCTCGACGCGAAAATCCGCCGCCAGCTGCGGATCGAGCTGAAGGCCCTGCAGGAAGAGATCGGGATCACCTTCATCTTCGTCACCCACGACCAGGAGGAGGCGCTGAGCATGAGCGACCGGCTGGCGGTGATGAACGGCGGCCGGGTCGACCAGGTCGGGACCCCGCGCCAGGTCTACGAGTCCCCGGAGACGCTGTTCGTCGCCGACTTCCTCGGCGTCGCCAACGTGCTCGAGGTGGAGGTGGAGGCGGCGGCGCTGGCCGATGCCTGCAGCATCCGGGTCGGCGATTTCGCCCTGCGCGCGCGGGGCGGCGACCTCGGGGTCCGCGGCGCGGCCTCGGTCGTGGTCCGGCCCGAGCGCCTGGCCCTGCGCCCGCACGACGCCGTGGCCGGCGAGAACTGCCTGCCCGGGATGGTCGATCGCACGGTCTTCGTCGGCTCCAACCTGCACGTGATGGTCCGGCTCGCGGCCGGCGGCGTCCTGCAGGCCTCGATCCCCAACGACGGCTCCAACCTCGACCTGCACGAGCAGGGCCGGCCGGTGCTCGTGCATGTCCCGCCCGACGCCCTCCGCGTGCTCGCCCCCAGCGCCCCGGTCGACTCTTCACGTTCCTAAAGGAACCCCGCCCCGGCGGCCGATGAGAGTTCCATGGACTCCCACCCTGACCGCCTGCGCGCGATCATCGCCACCCAGACCGAGATCGCGGCCAGCGACCTCGACCTGCTGGCGGCGATGGGGCTGATCGCCGAACGCAGCCAGGAACTGACCCGGGCCAGCGGCGCCGTGGTCGAGATCATCGACGGCGAGGAGATGGTCTACGAGGTGACGACCGGCGAGGCGACCCCTTACCTGGGGATGCGCCTGGCCCTGGCCGACAGCCTCTCCGGGCTCTGCGTCCAGGAGGGCCGCCTGCTGCGCAGCGACGACACCTCCGACGACGCCCGGGTCGACGGCGAGGCCTGCCGCCGGGTCGGCGCCGCCTCGATGATCTGCGTGCCGCTGAGCCACCGCCGCGAGACCGTCGGCGTGCTCAAGGTCTACTCCAACCTCGCCCACAACTTCACCGACGACGACGTCGAGGCGCTGGAACTGATGACCGACCTGATCGCCGCCCACATCTCCCACGCCACCCGCTTCGAGATCGAGTCCTACGAGAACCGCCACGACTCCCTCACCGGCCTCTACAACCGCCGCGCCTACGAGGAGCGGCTGGCGGTCGAGACCTCGCGCGCGACCCGCTACGAACAGCCGCTCTCGATCTGCCTGCTCGACCTCGACGGCTTCAGTGACCTCAACAACCGCCTCGGCCACGCCGCCGGCGACGACGTCCTCTGCGACGTCGCCCGCGTGATCGACGACTCCCGGGTCGCCGACGACGCCTTCCGGATCGGCGGCGATGAGTTCGCGATCCTGATGCCCCAGACCGCCCCGACCGACGCCCGCATCGCCGCCGAGCGCCTCGCCCGCCGGATCGTCGACGCCAAGCTCGGCGGCGGCTCGATCGGCGTCAGCTTCGGCATCGCCGCCGCCAACAATGACCCCGAGCTCTCCCACCTCGCCGCCGACACCGCCCTGCTGCGGGCCAAGGACAGGCTCTACGGGCAGTCCGACTGACGGGCGTGCTTCGGGGGGTTTGCGGGGGGAGGGGTCGGGGGACCCTCTTCTCTCGCTCCTCGTCGATGGAGAGAAGGGCGGCTGACGCCTCGGGCGAGCTCCCCTCCTCCTGCGGAAAACGTTCAGAGGGTCCCCCGACCCCTCCCTACGAAGCCGCGCCGAAGGTCCGTCAGCTCACGACTCTGCTGTAGCCCGTCCTCAAGACGGGTTAGGACGGACTCGTGAAAGAGCTCCCGAGCGACGGGGCCAGCTCGCACACCTACCTGCCCTTGGCGGTGTGCGGGCTGGCCCCGTCTCTGGCGCCTACGAGGCCAGCAGTTCGTCCAGGCGCTCGTAGGTTTCGTTCATGCCTTTCTCCATGCCGGACTCGACCATGCCTTCGCGTTCCTCCTTGGTGAAGAAGAGGCTGTCGGTGACGACCTTGGTGCGGCCGTCGCCGAGGTCGACGAAGGTCGCGTTGTCGACCGAGACGTAGCCCGGCATCCCGTCCCATTCGAAGGTCTGGGAGATGCGCTCGACCGGGGTCACCTCGCGGAAGGTGCCGCGGAAGACGATCGTCCCGTCCGGGCTCTCGCAGCGGAAGCGCCAGTCGCCGCCGGTCACCGGGTCCATCTGCTCGACGGTGGTGGTGTCGACGCGCCGGCCCCACCACTGGGGGATCAGCTCGGGGTCGGTGAAGGCGGCGAAGACGCGCTCGCGCGGGGCGTCGAAGATCCGCTCGATGTGCATCCCGGTCTCGCCGGTCAGCTCGACCGTCGCTTTGTTCGTGCTGGTGGTCATTTCGTATCTCCTTCGTTCTTGTTGCCGTTTTCCAGTTCGCGGTCCTGCCGGGCCAGCAACTCGTCGAGGCGGTCGTAGCGCTCTTCCAGCATCCGCCGGTAGCTCTCCATCCACTCGCTGAGATCGTCGAGGCGGCGCGGGCCAAGCTCGCAACGCCGCGTCCGCCCGACCTTCTCCGTCCTCACCAGGCCGGCTTCCTCGAGCACCCGGATGTGCTTCTTCATCCCGGTCAGCGAGATGCCGAACGGCTCGGCCAGCTCGGTGACGCTGGCCGCGCCCTGGCTGAGGCGCTCCAGGACCGCCCGCCGCGTGGGATCCGCGAGCGCGGCGAGGGTCCTGTCGAGTTGCTGATACTGAACCATATGGTTCAGTATGACACAGGGCGGCAGCGGGCGCAAGGGAGGGGGGCGACAGTCGTCTGCATCTGGTGAAGAAGCGGTGAAGTCGTGTTTGTCGGCGCGGGCCACTCGGTAACCCCCCGATATGGGAAGCGATCTCCTGCTGGTCATCGTCGTCGTCACCGCGCTGGCCTTCGACTTCACCAACGGCTTCCACGACACCGCCAACGCGATGGCCACCTCGATCGCGACCCGGGCGCTGCCGCCCCGGGTCGCCGTCGCCCTCTCGGCCCTGCTCAACGTCGCCGGCGCCTTCATCTCCCTGCAGGTCGCGACGACGATCGCCGAGGGCATCGTCGACTCGGAACTGATCACCCTCGACGTCCTGCTCGCCGGCCTGCTCGGCGCGATCGCCTGGAACCTCGTCACCTGGTTCCTCGGCCTGCCCTCGAGCTCCAGCCACGCGCTGATCGGCGGCCTGGTCGGCGCCGCCTGGATCGCCGAGGGCGCCGATGCGGTCGAGTTCGAAGGCGTGATCGGCGACGTCGTGATCCCTTCGCTGGTCGCGCCGCTGCTCGCCGGCGCCGTCGCCGTGCTCGGCGCCTTCGTCGCCTACCGGGCGCTGCGGGCGTTGCCCGAGCGGCTCGGCGAGCGCTGGTTCAAATTCGGCCAGGTCGGCTCGGCCTCCCTCGTCTCGCTCGCCCACGGCACCAACGACGCCCAGAAGACGATGGGCGTGATCACCCTGGCGCTGGTCGTCCACGGCAGCATCGGCCCCGACGCCGGGGTCCCGACCTGGGTGATCGTCGCGGCGGCGCTCTCGATCGGCGCCGGCACCTACATCGGCGGCTGGCGGATCATCCGCACGCTCGGGCACGAGCTGACCGATATCGAGCCCCCGCAGGGGTTCGCCGCCGAGTCCTCGGGCGCCTCGGTCCTGCTCGCCTCCTCCTACTTCGGCTACCCGCTTTCGACCACCCACATCGTCTCCGGCGCGGTCATGGGCTCGGGCGTCGGCAAGCGCCTCGCCGACGTCAAATGGACGCTCGCCGGCCGCATGGCGACCGCCTGGCTCTTGACCCTGCCGGCTGCGGCCCTGGTTGCCGCCGCCTTTCACGCCGGGCTCGAGGGCATCGGCACCAGCGGCGCCGGGCCGATCGTGATGGCCGGGGTCGGCGTCCTGATGACGGTGGGCCTGTTCATCGCCGCCCAGCGCAACCCCGTGACCCCGCAGGACGTCTGAGATGTTGCCGCTGGCCAGCCTGGTCGAATGGGACGCGCTCGCCAAGGTCGCGGTGATCGGCCTGATCGGCGGGGTCGGCATCGTCGCCGCCTTCGGCTTCGCGCTGGTCGGCCTCGCCCGCATCGAGCGCGGCCGCGAGCAGGGGGGCGGCGCCGTCGCGCAGGCCAGCGGCGTGGCGATGGTCGCGCTCGGCGCGGCCTTCTGCCTGGCGGCGCTGGTCCTCGGCGCGATCGCGATGTTCGACAAGTCCTGAGCCCCCGGCGGCGACGCGGTAGGGTCGGCGCGCCTTGAGCAGCTCGCCGATCGACGCCTACCTGGAGCGCCTCCACGAGCGCTGGCTCGCCGACGACTCCGGGGCGCCGGCCGACTACATCCCGCCGCTCGCCGAGGCCGACCCGGGCTGGTTCGGGATCGCCGTCGCGACCACCGACGGGCACCTCTACGAGATCGGCGAGTCGCGCCGCCCGTTCACGATCCAGTCGATCTCCAAGCCCTTCACCTACGGCCTCGCGCTCGCCGACCTCGGCTTCGCCGACGTCGACGCCAAGGTCGGGGTCGAGCCCAGCGGCGACGCCTTCAACTCGATCAGCCTCGCCCCGCAGACCGGCCGGCCGCTGAACCCGATGATCAACGCCGGCGCGATCACCTCGACCTCGCTGGTCGGCGGCGCCGACCCGGCCGAGCGCGAACGCCGGATCCTCGCCCACTACGGCCGCTGCGCCGGGCGCGAGCTGGAAGTCGACGCCGCCGTCTACGAAGCCGAGCGCGACACCGGCCACCGCAACCGCGCGATCGGCCACATGCTGCGCGGCTTCGGGATCCTCGAGGAGGACCCCGAGCTGGCCCTCGACCTCTACTTCCGTCAGTGCTCGGTCGCGGTCGACTGCCGCGACCTCAGCCTGATGGCGGCGACCCTGGCCAACGGCGGCGTCAACCCGGTGACCGGGACGCGGGCGCTGGAGCGCGAGTACGTCGACCGGGTGCTGAGCGTGATGACGACCTGCGGGATGTACGACGCGGCCGGGGAGTGGGTGGTCGACGTCGGGATGCCGGCGAAGAGCGGCGTCGCCGGCGGCGTGCTCGCGGTCCTCCCGGGCCAGCTCGGGATCGCCGTCTTCTCGCCGCCGCTCGACGCGCACGGCAACAGCGTCCGCGGGATCGAGGTCTGCCGCCAGATCTCCACCGACCTCAACCTGCACCTGCTGCACGTCGCCCGCTCCTCGCGCTCGGCGGTGCGGCGCACCTTCACGGTCGCCGACGCGCCCTCGCGCCGCCGCCGGCCGCAGAACCAGTGCGACCTGCTCGACCTGGTCGGCCGCCGCGCTTTCGTCACCGTCCTCCACGGCGACCTCGTGTTCGCGGCGATGGAGAGCGTCTTGCGCGGAATCGTCGAGCGCGCCGAGGGGATCGAGATCGCCGTCCTCGACCTCACCGAGGTGACCGAGGTCGACCTCGCCGCGGTGCGGCTGCTGGCCGGGCTCGGGGTCTGGATGGGCGAGCGCGAGCTGCGGCTGGCGGTCGTGGCGCCGCCCGGGAGCGAGCTGCTCGACACGATCCCCGGCGAGGACTTCGAGCGCTTCCCCGACCTCGATGCCGCCACCGAGTGGTGCGAGGAGCGGCTGCTGGCCGCCCACGGCGGCGCCCTGCCGAGCGCCGGGCGCCTGCCGCTGGCCCAGCATCGGCTGGCCGCCGGCTTCGACCCCGAGATGGTCGAGCGCCCGGCCGCGGGCCTGGGGCCGCGCCACCT
>Ga0081539_10005345_pt1 | contig 13179 bp, 10 predicted proteins | sample TabmetS4T2R2_FD_71023 | JGI IMG/M metagenome (GOLD analysis project Ga0081539, IMG submission 71023) | Tabebuia heterophylla rhizosphere microbial communities from the University of Puerto Rico - S4T2R2 | ecosystem: Host-associated > Plants > Roots > Rhizosphere ...
CCGGCCGCGCCGCATCACGAAGAACCGGCCGCGGCCACGCCGTCCGCGCCCGTCGTTCATCACGTCGAGGAGCCCGAACCAGCGCCGCCGGTGGAAGCGCCCGCGCCGCCGCCTGCCGCGGCGCCTGCCGCGATTGAGGAGATGCCTGCCGCGGCACCCATGACCGAACCGGCTGCGCTCGAATCGCCACTCGCAGCGGCCGGGGCGACGCAGCAGTCGCAGCCTGCGGCCGCCGGTCGCTTCGTGCCGCCAACACTGCGGCTCCGCGTCGAGGATCCGAACGCACCGCCACCGCCGGCGCGACCGCTCGCGCCCGCCAAACGACCCGCCGTCTCGCAGCCGCGCATGGTGCAGCCGCCGGCCACGCAAACGCCAGCCGCGGCCACGCGTTCGGCCGCGCCGGGTCAGACCGCGCGACCGGCCGCTCCCCGTCCGGCAACACCCGGGCAGCGTCCGCCGTATCCGCCACCGCCGCGTCCGGCGGCCGGAGGCATGCTCGGCGGCCCGCGTCCGCTGCCGTCGCAGCCGATTCGGGCGCAGCAGCCGCAGCAGGCTCGTCCTGGGGCTCCAGGTCAACCAGCGCAGCGGCCACCATTTGGGCAGCAGCGGCCACCATTCCCGCAGCAGCATCGACCCGGTCAGCGGCCAACGCAGACGCGTCGCGAGCGTCCGTCGGCGCCGCAAATGCCGATGGCGCCTGCCGCACCGCCGCCGATCACACGCACGATCACGCTCGCAGAGGGCATGACGGTCAAGGATCTCGCCGACAAGCTCGATGTGCGCGTCAAGGACGTGCTCGCCAAGCTGTTGATGAAGCGGATGATGATGACCATCAACAGCACCCTCGACATGGAGACGGCCAAGGAGATCGCGCGCGAGTTCGGCGCCGAGATCGAGATGCGCAGCTTCGAGGAGGAGCTCGTGTCGTCGGAAGGAGACGAGAGCCGTCCCGAAGATGTGCGCGGCCGCGCACCCGTGGTCACCGTCATGGGTCACGTCGACCACGGCAAGACGTCGCTGCTCGACGCGATCCGCGAGACCAAGGTCGCCGAGCGCGAAGCGGGCGGGATCACGCAGCACATCGGCGCCTATCACGTGGACGTGGGCGACGACCGCTCCGTTGTCTTCCTCGACACGCCAGGTCACGAGGCGTTCACGCTCATGCGCGCCCGCGGTGCCAAGGTCACCGACGTCGTCGTGCTCGTCGTCGCTGCCGATGACGGCGTGATGCCGCAGACGCGCGAAGCGATCGATCACGCCAAAGCCGCCAACGTGCCGATCGTGGTGGCGATCAACAAGATCGACAAGGCCGGCTCGAACCCGGACAACGTGAAGCGCGAGCTCGCCGATCTGAACCTGATTCCCGAAGACTGGGGCGGTCAGACGGTCATGGTGCCGGTGTCGGCGAAAAAGCGGCAGAACCTCGATCAGCTGCTCGAGATGATCCTCTTGTCGACCGACATCCTCGAGTTGAAGGCGAACCCCAAGCGCTCGGCGTCGGGGGCGGTGCTCGAGGCCAAGCTCGATCGCGGCCGTGGTCCTGTGGCGACCGTGCTCGTGCAGGATGGCACTCTGCACGTGGGCGACAACTTCATCGCCGGTCCGGTGGCAGGCAAGGTCCGCGCGCTCATCGACGATCGCGGGCGACAGGTGAAATCGGCGGGACCGGCGACGCCGGTCGAAGTGCTCGGCCTGACGAGCCTGCCGCAGCCGGGCGATTCGTTCCAGGTGGTCGCCGACGCGGCCAAGGCGCGTCAGATCGCGATGTTCCGCGAGACGCAGGCCAAGGAACGCGCGCTCGGCGCCAAAGGTGGCCGTCTCACGCTCGAGTCGCTCAAGGAGCAGATCGCCGAAGGCGGCGTGAAGGAGCTGCCGCTCATCGTCAAGGCGGACGTGCAGGGGTCGGCGGAAGTGCTCGCCGACACGCTCACCAAGCTGTCGGACGAGAAGGTCAAGATTCGCATCATCCGCTCCGGCGTCGGCGCGATCAACGAGTCGGACGTGCTGCTCGCCTCCGCGAGCAACGCGATCATCATCGGCTTCAACGTGCGCCCCGACCGCAACGCGCAGGACATGGCCGAACGCGAAGAGGTCGACGTCCGCCTGCACTCGGTCATCTACAACGTGACCGAGGAGATGCAGAAGGCGATGGCCGGCATGCTGGAGCCGACCTTCAAGGAAGTGCGCGTCGGCTCGGCGGAAGTGCGCGAGGTGTTCCGCGTGCCCAAGGTCGGCGCCATCGCCGGCTGCATGGTCACCGACGGCCGCATCACCCGCGGCGGCGAGACGCAGGTCCGCCTGCTGCGCGACAACGTGGTCGTCCACGAGGGCAAGATCTCGTCGCTGCGCCGCTTCAAGGACGATGTCAGCGAGGTGAAGTCCGGTTTCGAATGCGGCATCGGGCTGGCCAACTACAACGACGTCAAGGTGGGTGACGTGATCGAAGTCTTCACGATGGAGCGCGTCGCCGTCACCGCGTAATGCGCGTCGCGCTCCTCCACGTCGAGCTCTTCATTCCCTCGTCGCAGTCGCTGAAGGACAAGCGGATGGTGCTGCGACGAGTCAAGGACCGGCTGCAGAAGTTCAACGTCGCCGTCGCCGAGGTCGAGCACCAGGACCTCTGGCAGCGCGCCGGCCTCGGCATCGTCGCCATTTCCACGACCGCCGAGCACGTGGAACAATCGTTGGCCGCGGCTGCCGACGAGATCGATCGAGTCGAGCCGGGATTGGTGACGCGAACGGAAATTGAATTCCTCACCTAGCATGGCTTCTCATCGGCCCGATCGTGTCGGCGACCAGATTCGTCAGGAAATCAGCGAGTTGCTCAGTCGTGGCGCGGTTCACGATCCGGGGATTGGGTTCATCACCTTGACCCGGGTGAAAGTGTCGCCGGACCTGCAGCTGGCGCGCGTGTACTACACGTCGATGGGCGATCCGAAGGCGCGCCGCGAAACGGAGAAGGCGCTCGAACGCGCGACTCCTTTCTTCCGCCGGCAGGTCGGCAGCCGGCTCAATCTTCGCCGCGTGCCGGAGCTGCAATTCCGGTTCGACGAATCGATCGGTCATCAGGACCGCATCGAACAGATCCTGCGCGACCTCCACGCTGAAGAGGCTGAGCGGGCGCACGACACGGACGCTGCCGACGACGAGGGCGATGACCACGACCGCGACTGAAACGGGCAAGGCACAGATCGCGGCGGAGATTCGCAAGCGCCAGCGGTTCGTGATCGTCTCTCACGCGCGGCCGGACGGCGATGCCGTCGGGTCGTCGCTGGCCATGGCGTTTGCCCTCAAGCTGCTCGGCAAGGACGCACGCGTGGTCAGCAAAGACCCGCCGCCGGCGCCGATGCTCGTCTTTCCCGGGGTGGCCGAGATCGAGGTGGTCACCGACGTCTCCGATCCGGGCGACGCCGTGATCGTCATGGAATGCGGCGACCTGAAACGCACCGGCGTCTCCGGTCTCGAGCGCGGGTTCGTGATCAACATCGATCATCATCCCGGCAACACGATGTTCGGCGCGATCAACTGGTTCGACGTATCGGCCGCGGCGTGCGGCGAAATGGTCGAGGAGCTGATCGAGGAGCTCGGCGTTCCGCTGACGCTCGAGATCGCGATCCACGTCTACATCGCCATCCTCACCGACACCGGCTCATTCCACTACTCCAACATCACACCGCGTACGTTCGATATCAGCCGGCGCTGCGTGGAAGCCGGCGTGAACCCGCAGGCGATCGCGCGCAGCATCTTCGACAGCAACAACCTCGGCCGCCTCAAGCTGTTCGGCGCGGTGTTGAGCAAGATGGAGCTAGATGCCAGCGGCCGGATCGCGAGCGTGTGGGTCGATCAGAATCTCGCCCACGAATGCGGCGGCACGTACGAGGACACCGAAGGGCTGATCAACCTGCCGCTCACCGTGAAGGAGATCGTCGCCGTCGTGTTCTTCAAGGAGAACGGTCCCAACGACTGGCGCGTGAGCATGCGCTCCAAAGGCGACGTCGACGTCAACGCCGTCGCCAAGCAATTCGGGGGCGGTGGACACAAGAACGCATCAGGGTGCAGCGCCGAGGGAACGCTGGACGACTTGAAGGTGATGTTCCAGAAGAAGCTCACCGAGGCGATTGCCAAATCGGTTGGTGGATAGTGGCCGTTGACGGCGTCCTCGTCGTCGACAAGCCGCCCGGCGTCACGTCTCACGATGTCGTTGCCGTCGCGCGACGCAGCCTGCACGAGAAGCGAATCGGCCATACGGGCACACTCGACCCGCTCGCGACCGGCGTTCTGCCGCTGGCGTGCGGGCGGGCCACACGATTGGTGCGTTTCCTCACGGCGTCCGACAAGGACTATGAAGCGGTCATCCGTTTCGGACTGGCTACCGATACGTACGACGTCACCGGCACCGAGCTCCAGCGATGCGAGCGTCGCCCGGAACGTGGCGCCCTCGACGAGGCAATCGCGTCGTTGCGCGGCGATTACCTGCAGACACCGCCTCCCTTCTCGGCGAAGAAGATTGGCGGCACGCGCGCCTACGCGCTGGCGCGACAGGACAGGCCGGTCGAGCTTTCACCGATACGCATCCATGTTTCGCGCGCCGATCTGCTGCAGTTCGACGGCGACCAGGCGACCATCGCGATGACCTGTTCGGCCGGTTTCTACGTGCGGTCGTTCGCACACGAGCTTGGGCAGCGAGTCGCCACGGGCGCATGTCTGTATGCGTTGCGGCGCACCCGCAGCGGCCAATTTCGTCTCGAGGATGCGGTCACCATCGAGCAATTGCAGTCGGGACAGGCGGGATCACAGGTGCTGCCTCTCGAAGCGCTGTTGACCACGTTGCCGATGGCTCGGCTCACCGCAGACGGCCGGGAACGCGTGGCGCGCGGCCGCGATGTCGACCCCATGCATTACGAGTCGTCGACAACCGAGGGCTCGGGTTGGGTAAGGCTGCTCGACGGCAGCGGACAGCTGGTCGCACTCGCGGAGCCGGGAACGCGTCCTGGTTCTTTGCATCCCGCTGTTGTCCTGATTTAGAATGTTAAGTCTTTACCTGAGTCGGGTTTAGCAGGATTACGGCGGCGCGGTGCGCAACACGGAACCAGTAACCGGAACCCGGAACCCCTACATGGAACCGGGACGGAACCTGGAACTTCGCGATTGCGATGTCTGCTCCGTTCGTGGAGGGTTCCAGAGTGGCTTTGACCAAGGACCGCAAGACGGGCATCATCGGCACCTACAAGACACACGACAACGACACCGGATCACCTGAAGTTCAGGTCGCGCTCCTCAGCGAGCGCATCAACTACCTCACGGAACATTTCAAGACGCACGCGAAGGATCATCATTCGCGACGTGGTCTGCTCAAACTGGTCGGCCAGCGCCGACGCCTGCTCGACTATCTCAAGAGCAAGGATTCCGATCGCTACGCGGAACTGATCCGCCGCCTTGGCATACGCAAGTAAAAGTCAAAAGTCCGACGTGACAAGCTTGCTTTTGCATTTTGACTTTTGATTTTTGACTTAAACGACCATGCACAACGTAAATTTCCAGAAGCGCGAGGTCCGGATCGGGTCTCGTTCCATCTCCTTTGAAACTGGCAAGCTCGCGAAACAGGCCGACGGCGCCGTCATCGTCCGATCGGGCGATACCGTGGTCATCGTCACCGCCTGTCACGCCGCCAGCGCTCGCGAAGGCATCGACTTTCTGCCGCTGACGGTCGACTATCGCGAGTACACCTACGCGTCGGGCCGCATTCCCGGCGGCTTCTTCAAGCGCGAAGGGAAACCCTCGGAGAAGGAAGTCCTCACCAGCCGCCTGATCGATCGGCCGATACGGCCGCTCTTCTCCTCCGGGTGGCGATACGAAACGCAGATCATCGCGTTGCTCCTCTCCGCCGACACCGAGAACGATGCCGACGTGCTCGCGATCACCGGCGCTTCGGCCGCTCTCGCCCTGTCGGAGATACCGTTCGAGAAGACGATCGCCGGGGTGCGCGTGGGGCTGATCAACGGCGAGTACGTGATCAACCCGACGTTCGAGGAGCGCAAGAACAGTGCGCTCGACCTCGTCGTCGCCGGCAGCCAGGACGGGATCGTCATGGTGGAGGCGGGCGCCAAGGAAGTCACCGAAGCGCAAGCAGTCGGTGCCCTCGAGGCGGCGCACGCGGCGATCAAGCAGATCGTCGCCAGCATCGACGAACTGAAGCAGGCGGCGGGCAAGAAGAAGCTGCAGGTCCAGCGCAAGGAGATCGGGCACGACTTCTTTCGCGAGGTCGAGGAGAAGGTCTACGTGCCGCTGTCGGAAGCGATGCGCATCCGCGGCAAGCTGGAAAACTACGATCGCGTCGATCAGGTGCTCGAGGAGTTCGTCGCGTCGCTGCCCGAAGGCGAGGTGCAGCGGAAGAGCGAGGCCAAGGCGATCTTCCACGAGCTCAAGGAGAAGGTGCTGCGCGACGAAGTGCTGCAGCGCAGCGTGCGTCTGGACGGGCGCAAGTTCGACGAGATCCGGCCGATCTGGTGCGAGGCCGGCGTGCTGCCGCGCACGCACGGGTCAGTCGTGTTCACCCGTGGCGAGACGCAGGCGCTGGTCACGTGCACGCTGGGAACCGCCGACGACGAGCAGAAGGTCGAGCATGTCAGCGGCGAGTTCTACAAGCGCTTCATGCTGCACTACAACTTCCCGCCGTTCTCGGTCGGTGAAGTCGCGTTCCTGCGCGGCCCCGGCCGGCGTGAAGTGGGCCACGGCGCGCTCGCCGAACGCGCCCTGACCGCCGTCATTCCAGAGGAAGGCAAGTTCGCCTACACCGTTCGCATCGTCTCCGACATCCTCGAGTCCAACGGGTCGTCGTCGATGGCGTCGGTGTGCGGCGGCTCGATGGCGATGATGGACGCCGGCGTCCCGATCAAATCGCCGGTCGCCGGCATCGCGATGGGGCTGATCATGGACGAGAAGACCGGCACGTGGGCGGTCCTCTCGGACATTGCGGGCGCCGAGGATCATTACGGCGACATGGACTTCAAGGTCGCCGGGACGGCGCAGGGGATTACCGCGCTGCAGATGGACATCAAAGTCACCGGCATCACGTCGGAGATCATGGCCAAGGCGCTGGAGCAGGCGCGCGCCGGCCGGTTGCACATCCTCGCCGAGATGGCCAAGACGATCAACGAGCCGCGCAAGGCAATGTCGGCCTTCGCGCCGCGGATCGTCACGATCAAGATTCCGGTCGACAAGATCCGCGACGTCATCGGCCCGGGCGGCAAGATGATTCGCAGCATCATCGAGCGGACCGGTGTGAAGATCGACGTCGAGGACAACGGCACGGTGAACGTGGCGTCCGCCGACGGCGAGTCGGCGGCCAAGGCCATCGGCATCATCCAGGAGCTGACGGCGACGCCCGAGCTCAATAAGACCTACATGGGCAAGGTGCAGCGGATTACCGATTTCGGCGCCTTCGTCGAGATCATGCCGGGCACCGACGGCCTGCTGCACGTGTCGGAGATCGCCACGCATCGCGTGAAAGATGTCCGCGACGAGCTGAAAGAAGGGCAGCAGATTCTCGTCAAGGTCATCAACATCGACCCGACCGGGAAGATTCGTCTCAGCCGGAAGGCGCTGTTGCAGGACGAAGCACGCAAGGCGGAGCAGACGGCGGCCGCTCCGGCTGGTACGGAGTAAACCGTCCCACTCGTCCGTTCGTCTAAACTGGTGACCAGGCCCACATATTGCTGGGCCTTCTTTCCATGCACGTGAACCGGCGGGCCATCGGCGTAGTTCTTCTTGGCGCAGGGGCCCTCGTCCTGTTCGGGCCCGCGGTCGCGCGTGTGCTCGGCGCCTCGGCCCCGCTCGGCGCCGGCCCCTCGACTCCGCTCAGGGCAGGCCAGGAGCAGGCTCCCAACCGGCGCGAGTTCACCATCACCGCGAAGGATTACCACTTTTCCCCCGATCGTCTCGAGGTGAGCCAGGACGATCTCGTCAAGGTGACCGTCCGCAGCGAGGACGTGGCTTACAGCCTCACCATCGACGAGTACCGCCTCTCCAAGCGGGTGCCGGCGGGCGGGGTGACGACCCTGGAGTTCCGCGCCGACCGGCCCGGCACCTTCGCGTTCTACTCGAACCTGACCAACGACTCGCGCCACGGCAGCACGAAGGGCCAGTTGGTCGTGCGGCCGCGGTAACCCGCCGGACCGCACAAGGTCCCGCCTACCGGAGCGGTAACCGCTTCGTCAGGCCCGCGATTGCTCTCACAAGGTCCGGGCCTGCCGGGCCGGTAGCGCGCGCCTTGTCAGGCCCGCGATTGCGCCGCCCACTCGTGTGCCGCGGCGATGCGCGCGGTGATGGGCGGGTGCGTGTAGAACAGCACTTCGACCAGCCGCGAGGGATGCTCTTCTGCCAGGTTCTGCGCGCCAAGCCGCTTCATCGCCGAGACGAACGCGGCGACGTTGCGCGTCATCTCCAGCGCGTAGCGATCGGCGCGCCGTTCGTGCGCGCGTGAGAACGCGTTGAAGAGCGGCAGCAACGCCAGCGACACCGCTCCGGCGGTCAGGATCAACAGCGGCAGCGCTGCGACGTCGGCCTTCCCCATCAATCCGAACGAGCCGGCAAAGGCATCCAGCACGCGATCGGCGAGATAGAAGCCGGCGACGATGAGGACGGTCTCGAGCGCGAGACCGGACCAGATGTCGCGATAGACGTGATGCGCGAGCTCGTGGGCGAGGATCACCTCGATCTCCTCATCCGAGTGCTCGGCCAGCAGCGTGTCGGAGAGCAGGATGCGACGCGTGCGACCGATGCCGGTCAGCGCCGCGTTCGCCTTCTTCGTACGATCGCTCAGTTTCCACTCGAAGACCCCCATCACGCGCGCGCCGGCGCGCTCCGCCAGGGCGATCAATCGCGCCACCAGACCGGGCCGATCGAGCGGCTTGAAGTCGTAGAAGATCGGCAGCAACAGGACCGGCGCGAGCTGCGCCAGCACCACGAGGATCACGACGAAACAAGCCGCGCTGATCAGCCACCAGTACCGCGGCGCAGAGCGCAGAAGACCGCAGACGATCAACGCGCCGGCAACCGCGAACACCAGCGAGAGGGCAACGCCCTTCAGGTGATTGGTCCACCAGCGGGCACTGGTCTCGGTCGAGAGACCGTATCGGCGCTCGAGGGTCACTCCCTGATAGAACGAGAGCGGCAGCTGGATCACCTCGTTCAACAGCACGAGGGCAATCACGTACGTCGCCGTCAGCACGGGGAACGAACGACCGGCAGTCGCGGCGATCGCATCGCGAATTGCTGCGGACGTCCCGGTCGCGACGAGCACCATCAGCAGCGCGGCGCCGATGATCGTTCCGGCGATCGCGGCGCGCCGCTGCAACCGGTGGTACCGCGTCGCCTTGTCCTCGTTGGCCATCTACGATTCGACCCGGAGCACCTGCAGCATCGGCGTCCTGCGAATGCGGTACTCGCGGCCGGAAGCGATCAGCGCACGCCGACGCGCACGCCGCCGTTGGTCGTGTGGAGGACGAGGCGCGGACCGCCTTTGTTGATGCGCCCGGTGACGCGCAGCCGCTCGCGGATGGTGGTCTCGATCGGGAGCTCGTCCTCGATGCGTACGCCACCGTTGACCGTCGAGGCCTCGAGCTGCGCATCCACCGACCTGGGAAGCTCGACGCGAATGCCGCCGTTGACCGCCGTGATCTCGACGTCGCCGCGGATGGTCTCGAGTCCCATCTGCACGGCGCCGTTGACCGTCGATGCGGTCATCGATCCGGAAACGGCGCGGCCGGTGATGCTGCCGTTGGTGGTCGCTACTTCGAGGCGGCCATCGACGTTGTCGAGCCGAATCGAGCCGCTGTCGGAGCGGAATACCGCGGACAAACCTGGCGGCAGCAGCACCCGGTACGCGATCGACAGAGGCCGCCGGCGCACAAGCCTGCCTCCCGACGCGCGAACCGGCGTCCGCGCCTCGATGCGAACGCGTTCGGACGTCACCTGTTCGTTCATCTCGATGCTGCGCAGGAGTTGCTCCGCGGCGTCGTCCGAATCGCCGCGCACCTCCCGGGTGGCGCGCACGTCAACGGACGCTCCGGTCGCGGCACCGACTTCGATCGTGCCATTGTCGTTGACGACTTCGAGGCGGCCTCCCGTTGGGATCGCGTACGTGCGCGACCACTGATCGGTTGCTTTTCCTTGAGCAAGATCAACCGATACCCCCTTGTCGCTGACGCGGACGTCACAGCCCAGGCCGAGAAACCCGGCAATCGCGAGTAAAGGAAACAGGCGCATGGAGGAGACTACGTTCACAACGCCCGGGTCGTTCTGACGCGGACCATAAAGGTCCGCGCCGCATTTCGAGAAGATATGGCCGACATACCGGGTCATTCGAACAGTGCCGAAGGCCACGGGATGCGGCGCGGACCTTTATGGTCCGCGGTCAGTTAAGGCTAACCGAAATCAGCTTCGATACCCCGGGCTCCTCCATCGTCACCCCGTAGAGCCGATTGGCGATCTCCATCGTTCGGCGGTTGTGCGTGATGAGGATGAACTGGGTATGGTCGAGCATCCCGCGCAACATCTCCACGAAGCGACTGACGTTGGCGTCGTCCAAGGGTGCGTCGATTTCGTCGAGCAGGCAGAACGGGCTCGGCTTGTACTTGAAGATCGCGAACATCAGCGCAATCGCGGTCAGGGCCTTCTCCCCGCCAGACAGCAGCTGCACGCTCTGCAGGCGCTTGCCCGGAGGCGAGGCCACGATCTCGATGCCGCTTTCGAGCGGGTCGTTCTCGTCGATGAGGGTCAGCCCGGCGCGTCCGCCGCCGAAGAGCGTGCTGAACGTCTGCTGGAAGTTCCCCTGGATCGCGGTGAACGCCTCGTGGAATCGTGCCTTCGACGTTTCGTCGATCCGCTTGATCGCCTCGGACGTTTGCGCGATCGATTCGATCAGATCCTTCCGCTGCGTGGTGAGGAAGGCATGCCGCGTCTCGAGCTCGTCGAACTGCTCGATGGCGAGGATGTTCACGGGGCCGAGTCGTTCGATCTTCAATCTCAGCGCGGCGATGGCGTCTTCAGCGGTGAGCGTCGCGACACGCGCCTCGTTGACGTCGGTACCACCTTCTTCGCTCTGCGCCGCGCCCCCGTCTTCGAATTCCTCGGGATCCGATTCCATGTCCACCGTCGCGACGGCAACTCGCGCCGCGTCGATTTCGCCCGCCTGCTCCATGCGTTCTACGTCGGCGAACACTTCGTCGAGCGTGCACTGGACGGTGTCGACGCAGGTCTGGGCGAGATGGGCCAGATCGCCTTCCGCGGTTGCACGCGCGACTTCCAGCTCGTTGGCTGCGGTTCGCACCTCTTCGAGGGCACGCCGGGCGTCGCGGATGACAACCTCCTGCTCGTCGACGGTGATGCGCAGCGTGGCGGCCGCTTCCTCAGCCACGCGCAGTTCGTCGCGCACATCTGCCAGCGTCGCCGTCTGCTCCGCCAGAGCCTGTTCGCCCTCGACAATCGCGGCGTCTACCGACGCGCGCCGGTTGCGGGTTTGATCCAGCTCGGTCACCCTGGCGCTGATGCGCTCCTCCAGTTCACGCGCCGCGTCCTCGAGCCGTAAGACCTCCGTTCCCAAAGCTGACGCGCGCTCGACGAGTGCGGCATGCGAGGCGCGCGCCTCGGCAACCGACGCGGCCAGACGGGCCACCTTATCTCGCGTGTCGGCGAGGCGTCGCTGCGCGTCGTTCAGCGATTCCTGGCGCTCGCGGTGGTGCTGCTCCGCGTGTCCGATTGACGCCTCTGCGTCGGCGCGACGGACGATCAGGCCCTCACGCTCCTGCTCGGCACGCCGCCGCTCGAGCGCAATCACCTCGCCCTTGCGAGACAAGCGTGCCGAATCGTCCGCCGTGCGCGCCAGTTGCGCCTCGAGCGCGACGATCTCCTTCTCGAGCCGATGCTGCTCCGCCAGCAGGCCGGCGATGGTCGCTGACGTGGCCACGATCGTGCGCTCGAGACGCGACAGATCCTCACGTGCCGTGGACAACGACGTTCGATCGTCGTCCAGACGCTGCCGGATCTCTTTGATTTCGCGTCGCGTCGCGAGGATTCCCCGCGATTCCACCTTGGCTCCGCCGGATATCAGATGCGGGCCACGAACCAGATCACCCTCGAGTGTCGCCACTGTCGCCGACGTTTCGCGGGCGAAGGCAAGCGCCTGTTCGAACCCTTCAGCCACGTACGCCTGCGGCAGCACGTTCTCGATCGTTGCCGCGTGTGCACCGAACACTCGCACGACACCAGACAGCGCGACGATGCCGGGTGCTTCCAGCCGGGTTGACGCCTGATGTCCATTTCCCGCCGGCTCCACGACCACGAAGCCACAGCGCCCGGCGTCGTGCTGACGGACCAGCTCGAGACCGGCGGCCGCCTGCTCGTGACGCTCGACGATGATGTGCTGCAGCAAATCGCCGAGGCACGCTTCGACAGCGCGGTCGTAGCGGCCGTCGACGTCCAGATAGTCGGCGACCGCGCCCTGCTGACCGACATGCCCGTTGGCCTGCACCAGCACCATTCGCGCCGCGTCACCGAAATCGGCCCGGCTGTCGGCGATCTCCTGCAGCGACGCGAGCCGCGCCTCGATGCTGGCCAGCTCGTGTTCGCGCGCACGGACGTCCTGGGACCGATTGTCGTGACTGGTACGCGCCTCGCCGAGCTCTGTTTCGCGCGTTGAACGCTGCTGCTTCAGCGAATCGAGCGACTCGTGAGCGCGTGCGAGCGCGTCGGCCGCGGCGGACCGTTCCACTTCCACCTTCTCGCGTTCACGGCGCAAGTCGTCGTCTTCCACGTCGAGACGGCCGAACGTCTCGCCGAGACGTTCGAGCTGCGCCGTGGCGGTCTGCACGGCGTGACGCAGCGTCGTGATGGCGTTGACGGCCGCAAACACTTCCGCCCGCGCGGTCTCGACTTCGGCCTCGAGCCGCTCGATGTCCTGCTGCGCGCGGGCATGCTCGTCGTTGGCGGCGGTCAGCACCGCAGCCGCTTCGGTCCTCGCCTGCTCCGCTTCCAACTCCGCCTGACGCTTCGCGTCGAGGATCTGCAGCGCCGGGCCACGGCGGGCCTCGAGGTCGCGCAATTCCTCCGCGATCTCACCAGCACGCACTTCGAGCGCGTCCACCTGGTGCCGGTTGAAGTCGATCTGCTGCTGCCGTCGAT
>Ga0081539_10005346_pt1 | contig 13170 bp, 12 predicted proteins | sample TabmetS4T2R2_FD_71023 | JGI IMG/M metagenome (GOLD analysis project Ga0081539, IMG submission 71023) | Tabebuia heterophylla rhizosphere microbial communities from the University of Puerto Rico - S4T2R2 | ecosystem: Host-associated > Plants > Roots > Rhizosphere ...
GCCGCAACGCCGAGGCTGGCGGGCTGATGAGTTACGGCGCGGACCTTGCCGACGGCTGGCGGCGCGCCGCCGTCTATGTCGGCCGCATCCTCAAAGGCGAGAAGCCGGCCGAGCTGCCCGTTCAGCAGGTGACCAAGGTCGAGCTCGTCATCAACCTCAAGACCGCCAAGGCGATCGGCGTCGAGGTTCCGCAGAAGCTCAGGCAGCAGGCCGACGATATGATCGAATAGCGCTGCCGCACTCGGTGTGCTTGGCGTCGACAAACCCGGCAACATCCGGCATCGGCGTAGTGCAAAGGGCGGGCATCGATTCGATAGCTGCACTTGACTGTCCTTAAGGCACATCCTCGGGCGGCGGGCATCGGCAGGTTCGGGGGCGCGCCGAGGGTCGCGTTTTGGCGCACCATTCCGCGCCAAAACTCAGATTGCTTCTGCGTTCCGGGAGCGGACTCGAGTTTCCACCGTGCCGCCAGGCGATGGCACGCGCGGCGTCGGCGCAAATAGCGCAATTAGCGCTAGCAACTAGCCTGTCAGGGGATTCCGGATGCGTGCAATGCATGCAGAATTTTGGGGAGTTTCTGGGCACCATATGTACAGAAACTCGGAACGAGCTGTCTCTCGCACGGGGTGCGCCGCATCGGGAGTTCCCGCAGTTTTCGCAGTTCTGGCAAGTGCTCCGCCGATCGGGCGGTGAGAGCCGGCGCGATAATGCGGTCGACTCGATTTCGAGCACGGACTGTCACATGCGCGTCCTCCAGGATGGTCGACCTGGAAGGCTACCTCGCCGGCTTCAGATTGTAAAGTTTATTTTAACAAGTATCGAAGCATAACTATAGGCGGCACCTCCACAAGGTATACATCGCTGTCAGCCGCGCCGCCCCAGGATAAAGGTTACGCCAGGCGGGCCTGGGCAGGTTTCCACCGCGCAGAAGTCGCGGAGTCCAAGCTCGGCCTCCATTTCGGCACTCTGCCACACATGGCCGCCGCTCCGGGTCAACCGCAGCGCCGCGAGGGCCGCGGAGACGGCATCGGCGGGTGGCAAGTAGAGACCGACCGCGAGGTAGCCGGCGGGCGCCAGCGCCACGACCAGCCGATCGAGCGCAGCCTCGGCGATCGGCCGGGTCAGGAATGGCGCCGGCAGCCAGGCAAGCGTGTAGGCCGCGACGTCTGTCAGCGTCGTCACGTCCTGTGCCCGCACGTCAATCCGTGCGGAATGCGGGCTCGCCGCCACGTTGGTCCGGGCCAGCGCCAGCGCGGGCTCCCAAATGTCGATGCCGACGACGCTGAGTGACGGGCGCTGCGCCGCCGCCTCAAGCGCGAGAGCGGCCACGCCGGTGCCGACATCGAGGAAGCGCCCCTCGAGCGCCGCCGCGAGCGCCGGACGCTCCGCGGCGAGAGCGATGAGCCGATGCACGACAGCCCGCGAGGCGTGGCCCTGAGCCTGCAGCATGGCGGCATCCCGCACTTTCCAGGCAGGCGGTCGATCGGGTCTTTCGAATAGATCCCGCGCCTCCTCCAACGCAAACGTGACGAGGCCGAGAGCCGCGGCGGTCTGATCCCGATCGAGTCCATCCAATCCGCGTGGCAGCAGCGCGCCAACGACATCGGCCAATCGGGCGTCGACGTCCGGATGCACAGTCACCTTCCCTTGGCGCAGCCCTAGCGCCACGCCGAGCGCGGCCAGCCCGCGCGCGGCGTCTCCCATCCTCCGCAGCTCCTCCTGCAGTGCCTGGAACTCCATTGGTCACCTCCGCTGCCGGCTTCACGAACTCCGCTGCCAGGAAAGGGGGACTACTACCCTAAGCCGCCAGCAGCTCGCGCAGGCGCGGCAGGTGCTCGCGGCCCCAGTACAGGCCACCGTCGGGCAACAGGAAGCTCGGCACGCCGAACACGCCCTTGGCTTCGGCGGCCTCGTGCACGGCCTTGAGCTCGGCCCTGCCTTCGCCTGTAGCGAAACCGGCAAAGCCCTTCCCGTCGGCGCCGGCCCGGCTCAGCACGTCCGCCAGAGCCGCCACGCTCTCGATGTCGAGCTCGCGCTTCCAGAAGCGCTTGTAGACTTCGTCGTTGTAGGCGCGGAACGCGCCCTGCCGCTTGGCGTAGAGCAGCCCGATGCCGGCGAGCGAGGAGTCCCAGATCTTCTGGGTGCCGCGAATCGTGAGGCCGACGCGGTTGGCCTCACGGCGCACGTCCATGTAGCTGTATTTGACCCGCCGCCACTGGTGCGCATTGCGGTTCTGCTCGAGCACGCGGCCCTCGGCGTCGACCTTGGCGCTGCCGAGATAGGCCGGAATGTCGAGGATGTAAGGCAGCCAATCGATGCGGACGCCTGTTTCCCGCTCCAGCTGATAGGCCGGCTCCTTGGCCAGGTAGGCGTAGGGGCTCTTGTAGTCGATGTAGAGCGTCAGGCTGTGCGGCGACATGCGGGAAGGTTAGCGCCGAGGCCTCTGCCGCGCAGCTCGCCGCTGGACCATCTGACCGGGCGCCGCCCCTAGTGGGACATGAAGAGCGCCGACGGCGGATGGGTCAACATGGCCTTGGTGGCGCCGCCCAGAATGAACTCCCTGATCCTCGACCGGCCATACCCGCCCATGACAACGAGGTCGCAGCGGTGGATCGCCACCTGCTGCCTCAGAACCTCGCCGATCGGCCTGCCTGCGGCATCCACTTCGTCGACGAGAGCAGGGACGTCCTGCAGCGCGAGGTGGCGGGCCAACTCGGCGGCGGATCGTTCGGAGGCGAATTGCTTCTCGCCCGTGACCGTCAACAGCCTCACCTGCTTGGCGGTGCGCAGAACGGGCAGCGCGTCGGCGATGGCTCGAGCGGCGGCCCGGCTCTTGTCCCAGGCGACGATGATCGTATCGAGCGCGCGCCGACCACCCGGCTCGCCGGCATTCGGAACGATGATCGTCGGACGGCCTGATCCGAACACGATGGTTTCCACGTACCATTGCGCATCGAACTGCGAGAGGTAGTTGCCCTCGGGCATCGGCACGATGGCAAGATCGTAGAGACGGGCATGGTCGGCAAGCACGTCCGGGATCTCCGACGACGGCCGCATTTCCGAGATGCTGTCGCTCAAGGCGAGGCCATGCCTCGCGACCTCCTCGGAGAATGTCGCCAGGACCCTTGCGACATCGCGCGCGCTCTTCTGCTTCTCCTCGCCGACCAGGCCGCCCACGTTGAACAGGGAGTTGCCGAAGACACTGCGCGGAATTTTTGGCGCCACGCCGCAGGCGATGGCCGACACGCGCGGCGCGACGGCAGCGGCCATCCTGACGGCCTGGACGATCGCCGTATCGGGCGTCGATGCCGGGTAGGGTCTCAGCACAACGAGCGGATCGCGGAACGACATCGAAGTCCCCTGTAAACCGTCTAGCGACCAGAGCCTAGAGTGCGGGCTGGCGCCGCAGGGGCTTTGACGGGGATCAAACGCGCCCTGCACAAGGATCCGGCATATTGGCACCAAGGAGGCTCGAGATGACAACTCCGGCAACCTTGATGGTTCGCCTCGCCGCCGGCGTTCCCAACGATGCGCTGCTGCTGCTGGCCGCCGACCTGACACACCGCCTCAAGGCAAGGCGCGTGATCGGCATCAGCGCCTGCCAACCGGTCCAGATCTACGGCAGTCCCGAGGCGTACGTGCCGCCCGAGTTCATCAACTGGGATCGCGAACGGATCGACCGGCAGCTGCGGGCGGCGGAGGTGTCCTTCCGGGCAGCTCTCGAGGGAAAGGGCGCGACGGTCGACTGGCGCTCCACCGTCCTGACCTACGGCACGATCGCCGACTACGTCGCCGCCGAAATGCGAGCGGCCGACCTCTTGATCGCCGCGGCCGAGGAAGCCGGCGCCGTTTTCGACCGGTCGCGACATCTGGACGTTGCCGACGTAGCGCCCATCGTCGGACGGCCGATGCTGGTTGCGGGCTCGGGCGTCGACAGGATCGATCTGCGCAGCGTCGTCGTCACCTGGAAGGACGCACGCGAAGCCCGTCGGGCGGCGGAGGATGCCTTGCCGCTCCTCAAGCTCGCCGATCGGGTGACCGTGGTCGAAGTGGCGGCCGATGAGAACCTGGCTCACGCGCGCATCCGCACCGAGGACGTCGCCGGCTGGCTGGCAAGCCACGGCGTCACCGCGTGGGCCCTCGCGATCGAGGGGGCGAAGGACGACGCCGCTGTGCTGCGCGAGGCGGCGACCAAGCTCGGCGCCGGACTGCTGGTGGGCGGTGCTTATGGCCACACGCGTCTGCGCGAGTGGGTCGTGGGCGGCGTCACCCGGGACCTCCTGCTGCGACCGATCGGGTGCTGTTCATTGGTGTCGCATTGATCTCAGGGGCGACGGCCGCTCTACGCGCCGCTCTGGGCAACGGAGAGGCCAAATCGCCTCTTCGCGTCCTCGCGCAGCTCGGTCTTCTTGATCTTGCCCGACTCGGTCATCGGGAAGGCGTCGACGAACACCACGTGCCTGGGCAGCTTGAAGCTCGCGACCTTGCCGTGGCAGTGGCCGAGCACGGCGTCGGCATCGAGCGTGGCGCCCGCGCGGCATTCGACATAGGCCACGGCGACTTCCCCGAGCCGCTCGTCGGGCAGGCCGACCACGGCGACCTGCTGCACGGCGGGATGCTCGAGCAGCAGGCCCTCGGTCTCCATCGGATCGACGTTCTCGCCGCCCACCTTCAGCATGTCCTTGTAGCGGCCGAGGAAGCGCAGGCAGCCGTCGGTCAGCCACATCGCCGCGTCGCCGGTGCGGAACCAGCCGTCCTCGGTGAAGGAGGCCGCCGTCTCGGCCGGCTTCCTGTAATACTCCTTCATCACGTAGCGCCCGCGCACCTGCAGCTCGCCCACCTCGCCCGGCCCCAGCACGGCGCCGCTGCCGTCATCGACGATGCGCAGCTCGTAACCGGGCCCCGGCGAGCCCGAGGCCTCACAGCGATGCGTCTCGTCGTCGTCGAGCGACGACAGCGCCACGCCCAGCCACACCTCGGTCATGCCGAACCCGGAGAGGTTCTTGATTGGCGCCAGCGCCCTCGCCCCGCGTCGCACCACAGGCGTGGCGCTCAGCATGCCGGCGGCGAAGATGCCGGTGCGCAGGCTCGAGACGTCGCGCGGCCTCGCCTCCTGGGCGTCGCTCAGCCCCTTCATGTGCGCCTCGAACCCGTGGACGATGCTGACACGTTCCTGCTCGATCAGGTCGAGGCTCTCCTCGGCGTCGAAGGCGCGGGTGACGATCTGCCGTGCGCCGGTGACCAGCGACATGAAGGCGCCCTCCGACAGCCCGAAGGCGTGGAACAGCGGCAGGTAGTTCAGGATGGTGTCGCTCTGCGTGATGGCCATGCGCAACGCGCGCTCTTCGACGTTGCGGATCAGGTCGTGGCTTCGCACCACGCCCTTGGGAAAGCCCGTGGTGCCCGACGTGTACATGATGAAAGCGGTCGCCGCGGGGTCGACGCCGCGGGCGCGCGCGGCGAGATGATCGGCGGTGACGCGGGACGCGGGTTCCGCGAGCGACGCCCAGTCGACGGTGCCGGGCTGCGCTGCCTCGCCCAGCAGGATCACGCGGCGCAGCAGCGGATAACGTGGATCCTGCACGGCGTTGCCGGCCGGCGGCAACTTCACCGCCTCACGCACCATGCCCGCATAGTCGACCGGACCGGAGCGATCGTGCGTGATCAGGAAGGCGCTGTCGGATTGGCCGAGCACGTAGGCGAGGTCGCGAGAGCGGAAGCGCGTGTTGATCGGAACCAGCACTGCGCCGATCTTCTGGACGGCGAAGGCGATGAAGATCCAGTCGTCGCTGTTGTTCAGCCACAGGGCGACGTGCTCGCCGTGGCCCACGCCGGCGGCGATCAGCCGACGCGCCGCCTCATCGATGCGCGCGGCAATCGCGCGGAAGGTGTGGCGCGCCTTGCCGAACACCAGGCCCTCGCGCTCAGGCAGGCGCGCCGCCATGTCGTCCGCGAGATCGCCGAACCGCCGGGGTCGATCCGATGCCATGCCGCGTAAGCTCCGTTTCCTCCTTTGATGAAGTCTGTCGCGGAGCGCGCGAAATCGCCACTGCCACGTAGGCCGGCTCTCGCTGAGCGATGCGGTATTGGCTCGACGAGCCGCTATTTCCGGCGGCCCAGACTGCCGCGGGCCTCGACCATTCCTTCGGTTCGGACCAGGAGCTGGCGCGAGCGCACGATGCGCACCCGCGATTGTTCGATGAGCTTGCGCTCGATATGCATGTTGCTGCGCATTTCGGACAACACCTCATCGTGCTGAATGCGCGTGTAGCGTTGGTCCGACAGTGGTCGTTGCATGGCGCTCTCCATCCTCATGCGGGGCGGGAGCGCGACGGCATTCCTGGCTTGCCGCTGTCTCTCAGCCGTCGGCGCCCTGGGGGACGCGGCCGACGATGGGTCACCATGCGCTTCGTCGGTGCGCTTGGCAAACCGGCCGATAGGCCAGCCACGTTCCTCATCCTGCAGTCAACAGGCCCGATCCGTTGTCCGCAGCCATGCGCGTGTGCTGTAGTGAAAGCGGGACATGGCTGCGTCGCGAGGGAGAGCCTGTCGATGGCCGTTCAGTCAGCCCGCGCAGCAGGCAACTTCTTCGCCCGTTTCTGGCGCGGCGACTACTCGCTCCCCTTCTCGTACTGGGTCATCGGATTTCTCGGCAACATCGCCATCGGGTTGCTGGTGGTGGTCTTGTCGGCGGCCGTGCCGCGCGACGATTTCAATCCCTATGTGCTCGGGGCCTACATCCTCGCCATCTGGCTGCTGGTGATGGGTTGGGGCGTGTTCCATATCGTGGGCGTCTGGCGATCGGCCAACCGCTACCGCGACGAGAAGCGCCAGCAGAACAAGCCGGCGGCGTGGGCGGCGGTCGCCCAGGTCCTGTTGGTTCTCGGTGCGATTCGGCTGGGCGTGGAATTCATCCGGTCGGGGCTGCCGCAATTGCGGGAAGCGGCGGACATCGCTCTGCGCAACGACCCTCAGATCCCCGGCTACAAGATCCGTGTGATGCGCAATGGCAGCGAGATGGAGATCGCCGGCGGCCTGAAGTACGGCCTGGCCTCGGACGCCGACAAGGTGCTGGCGGCCTCTCCCCAGGTACGCGTGGTCCACCTGAACAGCATCGGCGGCCGGGTCGGCGAAGCCAAGAAGCTCGGCGCACTCATCCGCAAGCGCGGACTGAGCACCTACACGTCCACGGAATGTCTCTCCGCCTGCACCATCGCGTTCGCTGCCGGCCGGGACCGTTGGCTCAAGGAGGGCGGCAAGCTCGGCTTCCATACGGCTTCCTTCGCCGGCGAGGACATGCCGAACGTCATGCGGACCGACCTGATCGAAGCGGGCTACGACCCGGCCTTCGTGTCGCGCGCGATCAGCTACGCCTCCGGCAAGATGTGGTTTCCGACCGTGTCGGAGCTCCAGTCCGCGAAGGTCATCACGGGGGTTGCCGACGGCTACAAGTTCGCCGCGTCCGGCTACGGAATAGATGCAACAAACGAGAACTTCGCGAAGGAGCTGCGCAGGGAGTCGGTCTTCCAGGCCGTGGAGCAGGCCGACCCGAAGGCCTTCGCGGCCATCGCCGCGGAATTCCAGCGGCGCTACGTGGAGGGTGTGCCTGAGGGCACGATCATCGACGATATCCGCAGCCAGAAGATGTTGCCGTTGATCCGTTCGCGCCTGCCGACGGCCGACGACAGGACGCTGATCGATTTCGTCATTCTGGTGGCCGACCAGTACGACGCGCTCGGGGCCAAGGATCCCGAGGCCTGCTACCGGTACTCGCTCCAGGGGGCGGACACCAAGACGCTGGCGATGCTCAGTCCCCAACTGCGCGACCGCGAGCTCGCCTTGTCGGAGCGAATCCTGCGGTCCGCACAGGTCCAGCGGTCGCCGACCAAGGCACATCTCCAGTCGCTTTACGAAGTACTCTTCCGCCGGATGATCAGCAAATACGGCAATCGCGACCCACGGCTCGTGCTCGAACCCGCGAAGGTCCAGCTCCCGGAGTACCGGACCTATTGCCGGATGGCGAGCGCCACCTTCCGCGAGATAAGCATCTTTCCGCCGGCGGAAGCAGGCGTGCTGATCGGCGAGATGTTCAAGGAGGCTTCCGGCACCAAGTAGCCTTTTCGGCACGGTCCAGTCGGCAGTTTACTCTCCCCACACCTCGCGATAGACGCGCACCCAGTTGGCGCCCAACACCTTGTGGATGTCGGCGATCTTCCAGCCGAGTTCGACCAGGCGGCGCGTGAGGTTGGGCAGGCCTTCGGGTGTCTCGATGCCGGCCGGGTAATGGAACGGCGGCGGGGGATAGGCTTTGGGGCTCCAGCGGCCGCTCCCGACCAGCTGGCGGTACTGCGCCATCGCCGTCGCGTCGTCGACGATCGGGTGCTGGCCGGTGAAGTAGTCGATGCCGAGCGCGACATGGTCGATGCCGACCAGGTTCACCGTATGCTCGATGTGGCGGATGAACTCGTCGAGCGTCGGCCGCGACGCTGCGCTCACGAAGGCGGGGAAGCCGACCGCGCCGACCAGGCCGCCGGCCGCGGCGACGGCCTTGATCTGGTCGTCCTTGATATTGCGCGGCGAGGGATGAACCGAGAAGCAGCCGGCGTGGGAGAACACCGCCGGCCGCGTCGACGCCTCGATCGCCTCCATGGTGGTGCGGTAACCGGTGTGCGAGCAGTCGACGATGACCCGGGCCTCGTTCATGCGCTTGATGACGTCGAGGCCAAAGCGGCTCAGGCCAGCATCGGTGCGTTCCTCGCAGCCGTCGCCGACCCGGTTCTTGATGTTGTAGGTGAGCTGGATGATGCCCACGCCCAGCCCCTTGTAGGCGTCGATCAGGTCGAGCGAGTCCTCGATCGGATCGGTGCCCTGAAAATGCAGCACGATGCCGAGCCGGTTGTCGTGCTTGGCGATGGCGACGTCGGCGGCGCGCCGGACCAGGGCGAGGTCGGCGCCGCTGCGGATGCGTCTCAGCCAGCGCCCGAGCGCGCGCATGGTGTTCTCCGCGTTGTCCATGCCGCCCGCGGTCGGCGCCACGGCCGTCGCGCCGCCGCGACGGTAGAGCTCGAGGTGTTTCGGCTCGAACAGCAGTGGGCAGACGGCGTCGATGACGATCGCCTCGTCGTGAACCCTTTGTGCATCCGTTGTCATCACGGCGCTCCTCGCGATCGCAGCGCAGTCTGGCGCCCGGTTTGTTCAAGACGCCAGAAGCACTTCTTCGACCAACGCCTCGCAGTCACGAGTGATGCCGCTCCTGAACCAGCGCTGCGCGTTGATCTCGGGATCGCCCGAGTACAGCCGCTCGTAGAGGCCGGCGCGCGAGCCGAACTCGGTGCCCGTCATGTCCCAGGCAAGCTTCATGAGCTGCAGCCGGCGCTTGGCGTCGACGCCCGAGCCGACCAGCCACTTGTCCATCAGCGGTCCGATCTCGGGGTTGGCGTAGTCGGCAGCGGACATGGCGAGCACGCCCGACCCGGCGGCGATGCGCAGCACGTCGGCCGCCTTGGTGTTGGCGTACGGGAAATAGAAGTTGATGGCCGCGCCGCCGCAGACGCCGATCGTCTTCGGCTCACGCAGGCCGTCGCCCTCGATTCGTACATCGCCGCGGGCAAGGGCGTCGGCGCGGCGCAGGCCCTCGGCGATGGCGCCGGCGCGAATGCCTTCGGCGACGCTGATCAGCGCGATCAGCTCGCCGATCGCGGCCTGAAAGCGCGGCAGCTTGTCCCGCCCGTTGGCGCGCGCGCTCGCGGTCGCGAGGCCGGCCAGAAAGCGCAGCTTCATGGTCGAGCGGATGGTCGCCTGCAGCGGCGTGTAGCCGGGCCGCGCCTGCAGCATGCCGTTGTAGGCCTCGATGTCGCCGTCGACGATCATGCGCTCGTGTGGCACCAGAACGCGATCGAACATCAGGATGGCGTCGCCCTCGTCGAAGCGGCTCGAGAGCGGGCGATCGAACGCGTCCTGGCCGCGATGGAAGCTCTCGCGGCAGAGCACCGACAGGCCGGGCGCGTTCATGGGCACCACGAAGGCCAGCATGAACTTCTCCTCGCCCGCCTTGCGCGGATAATAGGGGCCGACGTAGCACTCGTTGGCGACCGGCGCGAGAGTCGACAACAATCGGCAGCCGCTGACCACGACACCGTCGGGCCGCCGCTCGACCACCTGCACGGCCTCCGAGGGCGCATCGAGGGTGGAGCGATCCGACTGCGGGTCGATCAGCGCATGCGTGACCTGCAAGTCGTTCTCGCGGCAGAGCTCGACCATGCCTTGGGCGCGCGCCGCGGCCTGGTGCTTGCCGAGCGCGCGCAGGGCGACGGCGGTGTCGACCAGGAAGGCCGACATGAAGTCGGTGAGGCGCCCCATCAGGCCGAAGGTGCGCTTGGCGCGTAGGTGAAAGCAGCCGGCGAGGTGCTGAAACTCGGGCTCGCTCAGCGCCTCGAGATAGGTGGCGCTCACCGCTTCACCCGAGCTGGGCGACTTGCAGGTCAGCATTTCGTGCAGCGCCGGATCGAACTGGTCGTCGTGCAGGCCGGCGATGGTGGCGATGACGCCCTGCAACGGCGGATAGGCAGTGACGTCGGACACCACCTTCCCGTCGATGAAGAGCCTGCGCCCGTCACGCAGGGAGTCGACGTATTGCTTGCCAGTCCTGATGGCCATGGGCGCTTCCTTCTCGACGCCACGTTGAACGATCAATCGCTTGGCTACCACGACGGAATCTGAAATGTTCGTCCTGCGAACAGAGAAGCAGTCGAGGCGTGCATCGTTCGGTCAGATCGCTGTCGCGCGGCTTGGCGCTGATCCGCGAGCTCAACATCAGCGGGCCGTCGAGCGCGCTCGAGCTCGCGCGCCGGAGCGGCCTCAACCGCACGACCTGCTATCGGCTGCTGCAGACGTTGCAGCATGACGGCTTCGTGTCGTTCGACGGCGAGAGCGCCCTGTTCAGCCTCACCCCCAAGGTGCGGACTCTCGGCGAGGGCGCCTCGGTCCGCGACCTGTCCAGCGCGGCCGCCCTGCCGCCGATGTTCGCCCTGCTCGAGGAAGTGTCGTGGCCGAGCGACTTCGCCGTTTTCGAACTGGGCTTCGCGATGATCCACGAGAGCACGCACTCGTTCAGCCCGCTCTCCATCCATCGCTCGATGGTGGGCCGACGTCGGCCGTTGCTGCGAAGTGCGCTGGGGCGCGCCATGCTGACTGCCGCGCCTGTCGCACTGCGGCGGGAAATACTCGAGATCACCGCGTCGCTGGTCCCCGAGGAAGCGGCCCTGGCGCGCGACCGCCGCTTCGTCAGCGGGATCGTGGCGCGCACAACCAAGGACGGCTACGCCTCGTCGATCGACGAGACCGAGCCGGGCATCAGCGCCATCGCGCTGCCGATCCAGGGACGCGGGCCGGTGCTGGGCAGCCTCAACATCGTCTTCTTCAGCTCCGCAATGACGCCTGAGGTCGCTGCCAAGCGCTACCTGGGCGCGCTGAGCAAAGCCGTGAAGGAGATCGAACGGCGCTGGCAACCCGATCAGGACTCGAGCAAATTCACGGGATCGCGTGCAACATCGTCGCGTTCTGCGGCCTCGCGCGCTACCATCGCACGCTCCATCGCAAGGGGATACGACACCCATGGCCGATCACGATCATGACCACGACCACGGCGCGCCGCTCGGCGAGATCCAGCTGCGCGTGCGCGCGCTCGAGACCATCCTGACCGAAAAGGGCTACGTCGATCCGGCGGCGCTCGATGCCATCGTCGAGGCCTACGAGACCAAGATCGGCCCGCGCAACGGCGCGCTGGTCGTCGCCAAGGCATGGCGCGACCCGGCGTTCAAGGCGGCGCTCCTGAAGGACGCCACCGCCGCGATCGCGGCGCTGGGACATGCGAGCCGGGTGGGCGACCATCTGGTCGCCATCGAGAACACGCCGCAGCGCCACAACATGGTCGTCTGCACCCTGTGCTCCTGCTATCCGTGGGAAATGCTGGGTTTGCCGCCGATCTGGTACAAGTCGGCGCCCTATCGCTCGCGTGCCGTCAAGGACCCGCGCGGCGTGCTGGCGGAGTTCGGCGTCAAGTTGCCCAAGGAAACCGAGGTCCGCGTCTGGGACTCGACGGCAGAGACGCGCTTTATCGTCGTGCCGATGAGGCCGGCCGGCACCGAGGATTTCAGCGAGGAGCAGCTCGCCGACCTGGTGACGCGCGATTCGATGATCGGCACCGGGCTGGCACGCACGCCGGCGGAGGCCCGGCCATGAACGGCGTCCACGACATGGGCGGCATGGATGGCTTCGGCAAGGTCGAGGTCGAGGAGAACGAGCCGCCGTTCCATCACAAGTGGGAGGGTCGGGTGCTCGCGATGCAGCGGGCCATGGGCTACGCCGGTGCCTGGCACATCGACGATTCGCGCTATGCCCAGGAAACCCTGTCGCCGCGGGTCTATCTCGCCGTCTCCTACTACTGGCGCTGGGCGCTCGGCATGCAGCAGAACCTCTTGAAACGCGGCTTCGTGACCGAGGACGAGATCGCCGCCGGCCACTCGCTGCGGCCCGCCAGGCCGCTGCCGCGCAAGCTCACACCCGAGGTGGTGCGGGCCGGCATGGCGCGCGACACGTTCTTCCGCCAGCAGCAAGCGCATGCCCGCTTCAAGCCCGGCGATCGGGTGCGCACCAGGAACATCAATCCGCTCGGCCACACCCGGCTACCACGCTATGCGCGCGACAAGGTCGGGACAGTCGAGCTGATCCACGGCTGCCATGCCTATCCCGATGCGGTCGCAAGCGACCGCGGCGACGATCCGCAGTGGCTCTACACCGTGGTGTTCGATGGCCGCGAGATCTGGGGCGCCGATGCCGATCCGACCCTGAAGATCTCGATCGACGCCTTCGAGCCGTACTTGGAGCCGGCATGATGGCTGAGGCGATCCCGGTGCCCGGCATCCCCTGCGACGCCGAGGGCCCGGTGTTCCGCGAACCGTGGGAGGCGCAGGCCTTCGCCATGGCGTTGGCGCTGCATCAGCGCGGCTTGTTCACCTGGCCCGAATGGGCGGCGACGCTCGGCGCGGAGATCAAGCGAGCCCAGGCGGCGGGCGATCCCGACACCGGCGAGACCTACTACCGACACTGGCTCAACGCGCTGGAGCGCCTCGTGGCAGAGAAGGGCGTGGGCGGTTCAGGGGGCCTCGCCCC
>Ga0081539_10005347_pt1 | contig 13158 bp, 12 predicted proteins | sample TabmetS4T2R2_FD_71023 | JGI IMG/M metagenome (GOLD analysis project Ga0081539, IMG submission 71023) | Tabebuia heterophylla rhizosphere microbial communities from the University of Puerto Rico - S4T2R2 | ecosystem: Host-associated > Plants > Roots > Rhizosphere ...
CGAGAAGGCGTTCAAGCGCATCGTCGGCTACCTAAAGAAGACGTCGCCGCACATGGTCGAGCGCGTCGTTCGCTGGAAGGAGAAGGAGCCGCTGTTCGACGCGTACGGCGTCGACGCTGAGATCAAGTCGACACTGAACCGGCGCGTCGACCTGCCCTCCGGCGGCTACCTGATCTTCGACTACGCCGAGGCGTTCACCGTCGTCGACGTGAACACCGGACGCTTCGTCGGCGGGCGCGGCAAGAACTCGGGCGCGCGACTCGAGGACACGATCACCAAGAACAACCTCGAGGCGGTGAAGGAGGTCGTGCGCCAGCTGCGGCTGCGCGACATCGGCGGAATCATCGTCATCGACTTCATCGACATGGCGAACCCGAAGAACCGCGCGCAGGTCGAGGAGGCGCTGCGGAGCGAGCTCGAACGCGACCGCACGAAGACGTACGTCGTCGAGATCTCGCCGCTCGGGCTCGTCGAGATGACGCGGCAGAACGTCACCGAGGGCCCGCGCGAGGTGATGACGCGCAAGTGCCCCACCTGCGGTGGCGACGGCATCGTCCTCTCGGACGAAACCGCGGCGATCGAGGTCGAGCGCCGGTTGCGCGCGCTCGCGCGCGGCTCACGCGTGCAGGCGTTCCTCGTCGAGGTGAGCCCGAAGGTCGCGTCGCTCCTGCTCGGCCCGGGCGGGTCACGACTGGAGGCGATCGAGGCGTCGTCGCGCCGCCGCTTCTTCCTGGTGCCGAAGCCGGGCATCCACCTCGACCACTTCCACGTCCTGAAGCAGGGGAAGGTGGAGACGATCGCGCCCGAGGCGCCGCTCGAGGAGGGCGCCGAGGTCGAGCTGCAGCTCGTCGAGGTCGGGCTCCATGATCCACAGGCCGCGGTCGCGAAGCTCGACGGCTACGACGTCTGCGTCGCGGGCGCGTCGAAGCTCGTCGGCAAGAAGGTGAAGGCGCGCATCGCCCGGATCCAGCCCGGAACCGCCTACGCAACGCTCGTGGACGCTGCCGCACGTGGCGACGGGACGATCACGGCGGAGTCCGAGGCGGAGAAGCCGACGCGTGCGAAGAAGGCTGCCGACGCGAAGCCGAAGGCCGAGCCCGCGGCGGCGAAGAAGGCGAAGCCGAAGCCGGCCGCTGCAACCGAGGCGGCCGATGCGGAGGGCGAGCAGGAGGAGGCGCCCAAGAAGAAGACGCGCCGCGGCTCGCGCGGCGGGCGCAACCGGCGTAAGAAGACCACGACGGCTGCGGCGACGCAGCCGAACGGCGCGCCGACGATCCACGTGCCGCCGTCCGACCTCGGGCAGGCCGCAGAGGAGCCGCCTGCCGAAGAGGTGGCCGCGGTGGCCGAGGCCGCATCCGACAACGGCGCCGAGCCCGCCAAGCCGCGGAAGAAGACGCGTCGCGGCTCGCGGGGAGGCCGCAACCGCCGCAAGAAGCCGGCGGCCGCGACGGCCGACGCGCCGAGCCCGGAACCCGCCGACAACGGCTAACATTCCCGCTTCGCGGGCGCGACGCCCGCGTTTCGACGTATGACCGACTACGCGATCATCAGCCTTGGAGGCAAGCAGTACGTCGTCCGTGAGGGCGAGACCCTCGTCGTGGACCGGCTCGACCGCGAGGAGGGGAAGACGTTCCAGCCGGACGTCCTCTTCCTCGGCGGCAACGGCGAAGGCGAGCTCGCGCCGAGCGCGACGGTGACCGCGAAGGTCGTCGGCCACGAGCGCGGCCCGAAGGTGCGGATCGGCAAGTACCGCCCCAAGAAGGGCTACAAGCGCCACACCGGCTTCCGCTCGAGCCTGACGCGGATCGAGATCACCGGCCTCGGCACGGGCGCGCGCAAGAAGGCTGCCGCGCCGAAGGCCGAGGCTCCCCCCGCGCCCGAGGCGGAGGAGACGCCGAAGGCCGAGGCGGCGGCGCCGGTTCGCCACGCACATCCGCCGAAGGGCTACGAGGACATGACCGTCGCGGAGATCAACGAGGCGATCTCCGGTTGGCGTCGGCCGAACATCGAGGCGGCGCTCGAGTACGAGCGCGAGCACGGCAAGCGCAAGGGCGCGATCGCGGCTCTCGAGCACGCGCTGGCTGAAAAGGAGAACCACTAATGGCTCACAAGAAGGGTCTCGGCTCGTCGAAGAACGGGCGCGACTCGCAGTCGAAGCGACTCGGCGTCAAGCTCTTCGACGGCCAGGAGGTCAAGGCCGGGATGATCCTCGTCCGCCAGCGCGGCACGCGCTTCCGCCCCGGTGAAGGCGTGGGCATCGGGCGCGACGACACGATCTTCGCCACCCGGCCGGGCCGCGTCCGCTTCTCCGCGAGCGGCGAGCGGCGCACGATCTCCGTCACCGAAGCGGACTAGCAGGACCCGGCGAGCAGCTCAGGCGCGCGATCGGCGTCGTCCGGCCGCACGAGGATCTGCTGCGGTCCGCCGCCCACGACGGTCACCGAAACGGATACACCCGACTCTAGGCTTCGACGCGGCGATGTTCCACGACAAAGCGCGCATCCATGTGGCGGCCGGCCGCGGCGGTGACGGCGGCCTGTCGTTCCGTCGGGAGAAGTTCGTGCCCAAAGGCGGGCCGGACGGCGGCGACGGCGGGCCGGGCGGGAACGTCGTGGTCGTCGCCGACCCGGATCGACGCGACCTCTCGGCGTTCCGGCCGAACCAGCACGTCCGGGCGAAGCGCGGCGGCAACGGCCGCGGCGCGCTGAAGCACGGCGCGTCGGGCGAAGACGTCGAGCTGCACGTTCCCGTCGGCACGCAGGTCGTTGACGAGGACGGGACGTTGCTCGCCGACCTTGCGCACACTGGCGCGCGCGCGACCGTGGCGCGTGGAGGGATCGCCGGCCGTGGGAACAAACGCTTCGCGACGCCGACGCGGCAGACGCCGCGGTTCGCGGAGACCGGGTTGCCCGGCGAGGAACGGTGGATCGAGCTCCGGCTCAAGCTGCTCGCCGACGCCGCGCTCGTCGGCTTTCCGAACGCGGGCAAGTCGTCGCTGTTGCGCCGGATCTCGAACGCGAAGCCGAAGGTCGCCGAGTATCCGTTCACGACGATCGCGCCGGTGCTCGGAACGGTCGACGCCCCGGACGGCCGTCAGCTGACGGTCGCGGACGTCCCGGGCCTGATCGAAGGCGCGAGCGAGGGCGTCGGCCTCGGCCACGAGTTCCTCGCGCACCTCGAGCGCGCCCGGCTGCTCGTGCACGTCATCGACGTCACCGAGGACCTCGAGGCCCGCTTCCACGCGATCGACCGCGAGCTGGCGCAGTACGGCGCGGGGCTGGCCGAGCGCCCGCAGATCGTCGTGTTGAACAAGGTCGATCTCGTCCCCAAGGCACCATCGTTCGGCCTCGACGACGAGCGCGTCCGCCGCGTGCACGCCGTCTCGTGCGCGACGGGTCACGGCATCGATGCGCTGAAGCTCAGCCTCTTCGAGCTCTGTCCGGCCGCGCCCGAGCCCGTGCAGGAGGGGGAGGACGACATCGCCGACTACCTCGTCTACCGGCCGCGGCCCCCGGCGCGGCGGAGCTTCCGGATCTTTCGCACCGACCGCGGCTTCCGCGTCGAGGGCACGCCGCCCGCAGACGAGGACGAGCTCGAGGCTGCGCTGCGTGCCGCGGGCGCGCGGAAGGGCTCGACAGTGGAGGTCGAAGGCGAGGAGTTCGAGCTCGCATGACCTGCACCGGCATCCTCGGCGGGACGTTCAACCCACCGCACAACGGCCACGTCGCGCTCGCGGCCCGGGCACGCGAGCAGTTCGACATCGACCGGCTGCGCGTGCACGTCTCGGTCGCGCCCCCGCACAAGCAGGTCGACGTGGACGCGAACGTTCGGGTGCGCCTCGCCGAGCTCGCGTTCCCGGATGCCGAAGTCGTGCGCGACGAGAATCCGTACTCGATCGACACGGTCAAGGGCTTCGGCGAGGATGCCGTCTTCCTCGTCGGCGCCGACCAGTTCGCGAAGTTCCTCACCTGGCGGGAGCCGGACGAGATCCTCGAGTACGTGCGCCTCGGCGTCGCGACGCGGCCCGGCTATCCGCACGAGGAGCTGGACTACGTGCTGGAGCGGCTGCGCCGCCCTGAGCGCGTCGAGCTCTTCGACATGGAGCCGCTTCCGATCTCGTCGAGCGAGATTCGCGCGAAGACCGAAGCGGGGGAGCCGATCGACGGCCTCGTCCCGCCGGCCGTCCGGGCGGAGATCGAGCGGCTCGGCCTCTATCGCCGCGACCAGAGCTAGTCTTAGGGCGCTTGAGCTCCCTCGAACAGGCCCAGCGCATCGGCGCGATCGCCCAGGACAAGCTGGCCGAAGACGTGGTGATCCTGGACATGCGCCCGGTGTGCATCTACACCGACTTCTTCGTCATCTGCACGGGCCGTAACCCGCGTCAGACGAAGGCGATCTGGGACGAGATCCACGAGGTCCTGAAACGCGAGCACCGCGCGCTCCCGCGCTCGGTCGACGGCGCGCAGGAGGGCAACTGGATCGTCGCCGACTACCTCGACGTGGTGCTCCACGTGTTCACGCCGGACACGCGCGCGTACTACAAGCTCGAGGACTTGTGGGGCGACGTGCCGAGCATCGAGCTGGAAGCCGCGACGGCCTAGCGCCGCGTTGTCTGTTTAGGACACGGCCCAGCCGAGGCTGTGTGTACGGTGTCGTCCATGTTGACAACTGACCAGAAGGGCACGGTTGCGGAAACGGCAATCGTCCTCGCTGCCGCGAAACTCGGAGTCGAGGTCTATCGGCCCATCCGCGAAGGCGGTCGCTACGACATGATCTTCGACGTCGCCGGGCGGCTGCTTCGGATTCAATGCAAGTACGCTCCGCTGAAAAACGATGTCGTCCTCATCCGATGTCGACGTGCGCGTCGTACCGCCGACGGGCTGTTACAGCGCGGATACACGGCCGACGAGATCGATGCGTTCGCCGCCTACTGCTCTGAGCTCGATCGGTCATTCTTTCTGCCCATGGAACACTGCCGAGGCCGTTTGGCGATCCAGCTGCGTGTTTCTCCGCCCCGGAACAACCAAGCAGTTGGCATCGAATGGGCCGACGATTTCGACTTCGCGGCTACACTGCGGCGGTTTGGGGCCGTAGCTCAGTTGGGAGAGCGACTGGCTGGCAGCCAGTAGGCCACGGGTTCGAGTCCCGTCGGCTCCACCTCAGAGCTCCGGAGTCATCCGGAGCTCTTTTCGTTCCAGCCCGACGAATCCGCGTCCGCTCGAGGCTCCGTAGGCAAATCCCGGCAATTATCGATCGGGGAACGTGGCTCTTGAGGTTCTGCTCCTTGTCCTGGCAGCTGCGGCTGCGCTGGCGATCGCCGTTCCGGCGGCTCCCGCGGGACACGTGACGACGACCATGGGGAAGCCGCCCGCCTTCGACGACCCGTGCGATCCCGCAACCTTCAACGCCGTGCTCGCGACGACGACGAGGACTCGAGAGAACTGCTACAGCGCCGGGATCTCGCGAAGCTCGACCGCGAGTCCCGGCGATTCTGGCACCTGCGCGGCCCACTGCCGGGCCTCGTCGCCGCTCGCGCACTCGATGACGTAGAAGCCGCCGACCTGTTCCTTCGTCTCGGCGAACGGCCCGTCGATCAGCGCCGGCCCGACCGGCTCTCCGAGCACCATCGCACCCGCGTCGCGCAGCCGCGCGGAGTACGCCCTGTGCCGCTCGACGATCGCGCGCCGCTCGTCGGCCGGCAGCGCCGCCTCCGCTTCGGAGTCTCCCCAGAGCAAGAGCAAATATCGCATCGAGCCTCCTTCGCTTGGACGTCACGGGAACGACGAACGGCCGGCGTGATTTTCGACGCCGACTACAGTCCGCGCCATGCACGCGCTCCGTAATGCGGCCTGGTCGGCCGCGATGTACGCGAACTCCGCGGCGCGCGTCGCCTGGCGGGCGCGCTCGCGGCCGCGCTTCCGCACCGAGACGCGGATGACGTTCGTCGTCGGCTCGCCGCGTTCGGGCACGACCTTCCTCGCCGGGGCGCTCGGGGAGCTCGACGGCGTGGTCGATCTCGGCGAGCTCCAGCCGGTCAAAGCCGCGATCCCGCGGCTCGCGTCGCTGCCGGAAGACGAGGCAGGCCGCCGCCTGCGGAGCATCGTCGACCGAGTGCGCACGCTGGGGCTCAGCCGCCACCTTCGCGCGGTCGAGCAGACGCCGGAGGTCGTGTTCGTCGTGCGTGCAGCTCTCGACGCGTTTCCGGAAGCCCGCGCGATCCACCTCGTCCGCGACGGCCGCGATGTCGTCTGTTCGTTGCTCGAGCGCGGCTGGCTCAGCGCGACCCGCGGAGGCGTCGACGACGTGGGCGCGGCGTACGGCAACCATCCGCGCTTCTGGGTCGAGCCGGGGCGGCAGGACGAGTTCCGCACGACGAGCGAGACGCGACGCGCGGCGTGGGTCTGGCGCGCCCATGTCACCGCCGGCCGCTCGGTCCGGCACGCCCGTCTGCTCGAGCTGCGCTACGAGGATCTTGTCCGGAGACCGGACGAGACGGCCGACCGGATCGCCGCACACACCGGCCTCGACCGGGAGCAGCTCGCCGTCGCGCTGGGCGGCGTCCACGATCGCTCCGTCGGCCGTTGGCAAACCGACCTCGACGCCGCGCAACTCGCGGACGTCGAGGCCGAAGCGGGATCGCTCTTGCGCGAGCTCGGCTACGCCGACGGCTCAGCCGCAGGCGTCGACGCGGCGATCGATCGTCAGCCGCCGTCCGTCGTGCAGCTCGGCGACGACGCGTAGGGCAACCGGGCCCACGGCGCCCGAGGCGGAAGACAGCGTCAGCTCGAACGGCGCGGCGGTGACCCGGTGGATCCCGCGGCCGTTCAGCAGGAAGTCGACGTACGCCACCTGGCGTTCATCCGAACCGGTGACCCGTACGGATCTGGCGCAGGCGCTGCTGCCGGCCAACGTGAGCTGCAGCGCAGGCCCGACCGTGCACGCGGCGCCCCCGCAGTCGCGCAGCGCCGCAAGTCGCCGCGCGAGCTCGGCTTCGACGGCGCTGTACGCCGCGTCGCTTTGCATGTTCCGAAGCTGGTCGGGATCGCGCGCGAGGTCGTACAGCTCCCGCTCGCCGTTCCGGTATTCGACGTACACGTAGCGGGGCGTGTGGATGCCCGTGTACTGCCGCGCGCCGAGGTAGCCGGCGCCCGGTCCCCGCTCGAGCAGGATGTCACGGCCCCATTCGAGGCCGGCGTCGGAGAGCAACGGCAGCAGCGACCGCCCGTCGAATGTCCGTCCAGTCGGGGCCTTCGCGACGTCGACGATCGTCGGCGCGAGGTCGATGTTCGCGACGGGCTGCTCGAGGCGCCGCCCTCGCGGAACGCCGGGGCCGCGCATGATCAGCGGGACGCGAATCGACGGCTCGTAGGGGAGCTCCTTGCCTGCAGCGACCCGGTGCTCCCCGTTGAGATAGCCGTTGTCGCTGGTGAACACGATCAGCGTCCGCTTCAGGATCCCCCGCTTCTTCAGCTCGCCGACGAGCTGCCGCACGCCGTCGTCGACCGCGAGCAACGACTCCAGCTGCTGGCGGTAGTCGGCGGTGATCGCGGCGATCTTGCTCTCCGAGAAGCGAGGCTTCGCACGGATCTCGGCGGGCTTGTCGGAGACGTCGGCCTCGTCGAACGACGGCGGCGTCGGCATCGGCTCGTGCGCGAACACGCCGCGGTCGCGCGGCGCCCGCGCGGGCGTCTTCAGGTTGGGCGGATCTCCGTCCTCGCGGGGCGCGCCGTAGTGCGGCGCCCAGTACGAGACCCAGAGGAACCACGGCTTCTTGCCTTTTGCGCGTCGCGCGATGAAGTTGAGCGCCGTGCGCGTGTAGACGTCCGTCTGGTAATCGCGCGTCCGCGTCCCGAACGTGACGAGCTTGCCGTTCCGCTGCATCGTGTGGTTGAAGTACGCGAGCCGCACTGCGGCGTACCACTCGCTCCAGCCGGGCGGAATGCCTTTCGCCGTCCGCGTGCCGTAGCCGTTCAGGTACTTACCGACGAGCGCGGTCGTGTAGCCGGCCCTCTGGAGCCAGGTCGCGAGCGTGTTCGCCTGGTCGAAACGCGAGAGGCCGTTCACGTAGTTGTTCCCGACCACGCCCGTGTTGTGGCTGTACTGGCCGCTGAGGAACGTGGCCCGGGACGGACAGCAGAGCGGGTAGCTGACGAAGTTGTTGACGAAGGTCGTGCCCTGGGCGGCGAGCATCTGGTGGACGCTCTCCATGACGCGCAGCGACTCGACGGTCTGGTCGTCGGTCATGATCACGAGGATGTTCGGGCGCTGGGTCGGCTTCCGGACGTGCTCCTGGGCCGCCGCGGGCAACGAGAGCAGGGCAAGCGCCAGCGCCGCCGGGGCGAAGATCACCGCCGGCCGCCAGGCGCGCCGAAGGCGCCGCAGCCCTCCCATCCGCCCCGTCACTCGCCTGAAGGGTATGCGAACTTCGCCCTGCCGTCCGCCTGAGTTATCGACAGCTCCCAGGCATCACTCGATCGAGGGATTCGCCGGTTCGTCCACAGGTTCTCCACAAGATCGGCCTCCGCCGGGCATCTTGTCTTGTGCGGATGGAGAACAGCGGCGACAGAGGGAACGGGCTCTGGGGCGGGAAGCGCCGCCCCGGCCGGCGGGCAGGCGTGCTCAGCTGGTAGCCGCTAGGCGGCTCGGAGGGCCTCGATCTCGCGGTTGACCGCGAGGCGCTCGAGGGCCTGGGCCTCGATCTGACGCACCCGCTCGCGCGTGAGCCCCAGCCGGCGACCGATCTCGTCCAGCGACTTCGGATCCTCGTCCCCGTCCAGCCCGTACCGGAGCTTGAGGACGTGCTGCTCGCGCTCCGGTAGCCCGGAGACTGCGCGCCGCAGCGTTTCCTCGGTGAGGCCGACGTGCAGCTCCTCCTCGAAGTCGTGCTCCTCGGAGGCGACGACGTCGCCGAGCGACGCGTCGCTGTCGTCGCCGAGCGGCCGGTCGAGGGAGGTGACGGCCCGTGCCGCCTTGCGCACCTCGCGCACCTGCTTCACCGGCAACTTCGCGCGCTTCGAGATCTCCTCGTCGCTCGGTTGGCGCTCGAGCTCGGCGACGAGCTCGCGCTCGGCCCGCGAGATCTTGGTCTCGCGCTCGAGGATGTGGACGGGAATGCGAATCGTCCGCGACTTGTTCGCAACGCCGCGCTGGACGGCCTGGCGGATCCACCACGTGGCGTACGTCGAGAACTTGTAGCCGCGGCGCCAGTCGAACTTCTCCACCGCACGGATCAACCCGATGATCCCCTCCTGGATCAGGTCGAGCAGCGAGAGCCCGTGACCCTGGTACTTCTTCGCGATCGAGACGACCAGCCGAAGGTTCGAGTTGATCATCAGGTCCTTGGCCGCCTTGTCGCCGCGCTCGATCCGCTTCGAGAGCGCGACCTCCTCGTCGGCGGTCAGAAGCTTGTAGCGGCCTGCCTCGTTGAGGAACAGCTGGAGCGCGTCGGTCGTGGCGGTGACGAGGTCGCCGTTCACGTAGGTCGCCTCGGGGGCGTCGCTGCGGCAGCAGTCGTCTGTGAGCTCGAGGCCGCGCTCCTCGATCTGCTGGTAGAGCGCCTCGACCTGGTCGTCGTCCAGGTTGAGCTCCTGCGCGAGCTCCTCGAGGTGCGACATGCACACGCAGCCGTCCTCGTCGCCGTGTGCGATCAGCCGTTCGATCGGATCTTGCGTCATTCCGGGCCTATCCCCGTTCCGTGGACCGATCTAACCAGAGACTTCCGCCTTTCGGCCAGCTTCGGTTGTAAGGACTTTTCGACAAGAGTTCGGCATCCGCACGACCCCATCGTGGCGGCTGCTCGGGCGACGGGCCCGGTCGTTAGACTCGGCCTATGTCGAGCGGCTGGTGGGAGCTGATCTTCCTGATGTTCCTGATGAAGATCCCCATCGTCTACCTCTGCGCCGTGGTGTGGTGGGCCGTCAAGGCCGAGCCGCGGCCCGAGGAGGGCGCCGCTCTGCTGGCGGAGGTCGCCCCCGAGCCGCCGCCGCGGTTCTTCGGCCGCTTCCGGGCACGGCCTCGGCGGCCGCGCAACGGGCCGCACGGCTCGCCCGTCCGCAGGCCGTCCCCGCGCGTCGCGTCCGTGCGGGCCGAGGTGCCGAAGCCTTGACCGCGCCGCTCCGCGCCGCGCGCCCCTCCGAGCTCGCCGCCGGATTCCTCTCGGCTCTCTCGGTCGTGGGGAGCGCGCTCGCCCTCGCCTACAAGCCGATGCGCGTGATCCCGTTCGCGATCCTGCTCGCCCTGATCGCCGCGGGGATGGCGCCGCGCGGCAGCCGGCTGCCGCTGATCGCCGTGGGCGTCTCGGCGGTCTGCTTCGTCGCCGCGCTCACGATCGCGGTCCTGACGAAGAACCCGCTCTATTAGACGACCACCCGTCGTGGGCAAGGGAACCGGCTCCCCGGCTGGTACAACAGGTCGTATGGCCGCAAGCGACGTCGATGCGCTGAACGCCGGCTTCGCGGGACAGCTCCTCGAGCAGTACCTGGAGAACCCGGAATCGGTGCCCTCGGAATGGCGCGCGCTGTTCGAGAGCGCGGACTCGCGCCTGCTCGCGACGCAACCGGGGCTCGTGCGCCTGCTCGACCGGGTCGAACGACGCGGCGGCAACGGCGCGACGACCGCTGAGATCGCTCCGGCCGCGCCTGCGCCGAAACCGGCGCCGGAGGCTGACGAGGAACTCCTCGGCGGCGTCGCCGCCGCGATGGCGCTCGTCAAGGCGCACAGGATGCACGGTCATCTCGCGGCGCGCCTGGATCCGCTCGGCTCCGAGCCTCCAGGCGACCCGGCGCTCGAGCCGGAGCGGTTGATCCCGAAGCTGACCGCCGAGCTGCAGGCGCGCGTTCCGGCCCGGCTGCTCCGAACCTACGTCGACGCGGAGACCCTCGCAGAGGCGCTGCCGAAGCTGCAGCAGACCTATTGCGGGACGATCGCGTACGAGGTCGAGCACATCTCCGACCACGAAGAGCGCGTCTGGCTGCGCGAGGCGATCGAGTCCGGCCGCTACCGCGTTCCGCTCAGCGACGACGAGAAGCGCCGCCTCCTCGCGCGCCTGACGGAGGTCGAAGGGCTCGAGACGTACCTGCGTCGCGCCTTCCTCGGACAGAAGCAGTTCTCGATCGAGGGCGTCGACGTCCTCGTGCCGATGCTCGACGAGGCGATCACGCTCGCCGCCGAAGCGGGCGCACACGAGGTCGTGACGGGCATGGCGCATCGCGGTCGCCTCAACGTGCTCGCACACATCATCGGACGCCCGTACGAGGTCATCCTCCGCGAGTTCGAAGGCGAGCGCACGATCGACGCGGTCGGCTCCGACCCGGAGGGCGGCAGCGGCGACGTCAAGTACCACCTCGGCGCGACCGGCGCCCGCACGACACCGTACGGGGAGATCGCGGTCACGCTGGCAGCGAACCCCTCACACCTCGAGGCGGTGAATCCGGTCGTCGAGGGACAGGCGCGCGCCGAGCAAACCGATCGCTCGACGCGCGAGGGCTACCACGACCCGTCGGTCGCGCTGCCGATCCTGATCCACGGCGACGCCGCCTTCCCCGGCCAGGGGATCGTCGCGGAGTCGCTCAACCTCTCGTACCTCGACGGCTACTCGACCGGCGGCACGCTGCACATCATCACCAACAACCAGGTCGGGTTCACGACCGATCCGGAGGAGGGGCGCTCGACCCGATACGCGTCCGACCTCGCGAAGGGATACGACGCGCCGATCATCCACGTCAACGCCGACGACCCCGAGTCTGCGATCTCGGCGATCCGGCTCGCGCTCGCGTTCCGGCGTCGCTTCTGCAACGACGTCGTCATCGACCTCGTCGGCTACCGGCGTCACGGTCACAACGAGGCGGACGAGCCCGCGTACACGCAGCCGCTGATGGCGAAGAAGATCGCGGGCCATCCGACGGTGCGCACGCAATTCGTCGAGCGCCTGTTGCGGGAAGAGGTCGTGACAGCGGAAGAGGCGGACGGGCTCGCCCGGGAGATGCAGACACGCCTCCGCGCCGCGCACGAGCAACTGAAGCAGTCGTTCGCCGCGCCGAGGCGCAAGGAGGGCGGCATTCCGCGTGAGAACGGCATGCAGGTCGTCACCGCGGTCGCGCGCGAGACGCTCGTCGAGCTGAACGCGCAGCTGCTCGACGTCCCGGAGGGGTTCACGGTTCACCCGAAGCTGCTCACGCAGCTCCAGCGCCGTCTGCAATCGATCGAGCAGGGCGGCATCGACTGGGGACAGGCGGAGGCGCTCGCGTTCGCGTCGCTCCTCGTCGAGGGGATTCCGGTGCGACTGACCGGTCAGGACACCGAGCGCGGGACGTTCTCGCAACGGCATCTCGTACTGCACGACGCGGAGAACGGGATGCGCTACGCGCCGATCCAGCACCTGCCGGAGGCGACCGCGTCGATGGAGGTGTTCAACTCGCCGCTGTCCGAATTCGCGTGCGTCGGCTTCGAGTACGGCTATTCCGTCGCCGCTCCCGACGCACTCGTCCTCTGGGAAGCGCAGTTCGGCGACTTCGTGAACGGCGCGCAGATCATCCTCGACCAGTTCATCTCCAGCGGCCTCTCGAAGTGGGGACAGACGTCGCGGCTCACGCTGTTGCTGCCGCACGGCTACGAGGGCAACGGCCCCGAGCATTCGTCGGCACGCCTCGAGCGGTTCCTGCAGCTCGCGGCGCAGGAGAACATCCGGATCGCGAACTGCACCACCGCCGCGCAGTACTTCCACCTGTTGCGCCGCCAGGCGCTCACACCGGCCGGGCGGCCGCTTGTCGTGATGACGCCGAAGGGACTACTGCGGCTGAAGGACGCCTCCTCGGCGATCGACGAACTCGCGCTCGGCGCGTTCGCGCCGCTGCTCGACGATCCGGCGGCCGATCGCGACGGGGTCACACGGCTGGTGCTCTGCAGCGGCAAGGTCTACTACGACGTCGTCGGCCACGAGGCGCGAGCGCAGTCCGCGACGACGGCGGTCGCGCGGCTCGAGCAGCTGTATCCGTTCCCGGTCGCGCCGGCCGCCGAGTTGCTGCGCTCGTACCCGAACCTGCGCGAGGTCATCTGGACGCAGGAGGAGCCGCAGAACATGGGGCCGTGGCGCGCGATCCGGCATCGGCTCGAGGAGGCCAAGCCTGAGGGCGTCGTGCTTTCCTACCGCGGACGGCCGGG
>Ga0081539_10005348_pt1 | contig 13152 bp, 13 predicted proteins | sample TabmetS4T2R2_FD_71023 | JGI IMG/M metagenome (GOLD analysis project Ga0081539, IMG submission 71023) | Tabebuia heterophylla rhizosphere microbial communities from the University of Puerto Rico - S4T2R2 | ecosystem: Host-associated > Plants > Roots > Rhizosphere ...
GGGGTGCTGTATCTGGCCTCTGATGAGGCGTCCTACGTGACGGGTAGCGAGTTGGTGATCGACGGCGGCTGGACGGCGCAGTAGACATAAGGAGACACAACGCTATGGCAGACTCCGAAGGCATTGCACTGGACCACCTGCAGGTGCTGGCAGAGCGGGCAGGGCTGCACCTCACGCCCGCTGAGCTCGAGCACCTGAAGCCTATGTATGATTTCTATGCCGCGCAGATACGCGTGCTGCATGACCTCGATCTGGCGGCGGAAGATCTCGCCGTTGTCTATTCCCCCAATTGGGACCCCCAGGGCTGAGGTGGCACTATGACGCCGACACATACCGAGCTGTGTTACTTGACCATTCGTGAAGCTGGACAGCTCCTGAAGCGTCGAGAGCTGTCGCCGGTCGAATTAACGCGAGCGTTTCTCGATCGTATCGAGGCCCTTGACAGCAAGCTGCAAGCCTATATTACTGTGCTGCCCCAGCGTGCCATGGCTGCCGCACGCACAGCTGAGGCCGAGATGCTGCGTGGTGACTATCGTGGTCCCCTGCACGGTATCCCTATTGCGCTGAAAGATCTGTACGATACCAAGGGCATCCGCACCACGGCGAGTTCACGGGTCATGGCTGACCGTGTGCCCAGCGAGGATGCGACGACGACTGTGCGTCTGGAAGCGGCCGGGAGCATTCTGCTGGGCAAACTCGCCATGCACGAATTTGCCCTGGGTGGCCCGGATCCAACGTGTGGCTTTCCACTGGCGCGCAATCCCTGGAATCTCGCCCATATCCCTGGTGGCTCGAGCAGCGGTTCTGGCACTGCGGTGGCAGCGGGACTCTGCATGGGTTCGCTGGGGTCCTGTACGGGTGGCTCGATCCGCGGGCCGGCAGCCTATTGTAGCCTGGTGGGGTTGAAGCCGACCTACGGACGGGTGAGTCGCTATGGCGTCGTGCCACTGAGCTGGTCGTTGGACCACTGTGGTCCGATGACCTGGACCGTCGAAGATACGGCCTCTATGCTGCAGGCGATTGCCGGCCCTGATCCGAAGGAGCCCACCAGCAGTCGCGCCCCAGTCCCGGATTACAGCACGGCGCTCAAGGAGGATATCAAAGGGCTGACCATCGGGGTGCCACGGCATTTCTTCTGGGCTGACGATCCGCGTATTGACCGAGAGACTTTAACGATTGTGGACGCTGCTCTGCGGACGCTGGCTGAGCTGGGTGCGCAGGTCGAAGAGGTCACCATCCCCACCTTGCACTATGCTGGGGCAGCCCAACCGGCCATTATGCTGAGCGAAGCGTTTGCGTATCATCAGCGTCTCTTGCGCAGCCAGCCAGAAGAGTTCGGCGATATGGTCCGCGCCCGCTTCCGCATTGGTGGCTTGCTGAGTTCGGCTGACTATGTGCAGGCACAGCGCGTACGGAACGTCCTGAAGCGCGAGTTTGCGGCAGTGCTCCAGAAGGTGGATGTGATTGTCTCGCCAACCATGTCCAGTACGGCGCCGACCTTTGCTACTGTGGATGGGATGACGACGGCACGACGGCCCAGTTTCACGGGTCCGTACAACCTCACGGGCATGCCAGCCATCTCGGTGCCGGGTGGGTTTACCGCTGCTGGTCTTCCCGTTGGTCTGCAAATCGCCGGTAAGCCTTTCGATGAACCGACGGTGCTACGGATGGCGTATGCCTATCAGCAGCACACCCGGTGGTTCGAGAAGCGTCCGCCGATGTAGGAGGGGCTCTGGTTCGGTTCCCTCCCCCTGCGACTGCGTCGGCAGAGGGCGCCCAGCTTAACGGGCGCCCTTCCCTCTGGGAGAGGGTTAGGGTGAGGGGCCTCCAGCGGTGGTGGCGCTTGCCCAGCCGTTCGCAGATGGCCCTCACCCCTGCCCTCTCCCGCGAGGAGAGGGGGTAAAAGACCTTAGCTTGATGCGTGCTCTAAGGGTGTCCCCTGGCACTTCTCCTGCTGTCCCAGACACCGCGCGGCCTGCATTGATGTCCTCTGGTGCAACGTCTGCTTGATGGTGAAAGCCAGCGCGGCCATATCACAGGGCTTAGTGAAAAAGTGGCTGATCGCTCCATCATTGATCGCCTGCACAGCGATCTCTGGGGTCGCCTTCCCCGTCAACATGAACAGCATAATCTCAGGAAACTCCTGCTGCACTTGCGCCAGGAACGCGATCCCGTGCATACCAGGCATCTCGTAGTCCGAGACCACCAGATCTACGGCTCTCGTCTGTAAGATCTCTAGGGCGATTTCGGCTGAGGTAGCGGTGAGAACCAGGTAAGGTTCTTTACGAAGCGCCCGCTGGAGCCCGTCCAGGACGTGGGGCTCATCGTCAACCAGTAGCACCGTGTATGACATGATGTATCCTTTTGCAGCTCTTCAGCCCCTCGTACACCCAGTCGCCAGCGGCTCACTGAGGCCGAGTTTGGGGTCCCCTCCACAGCAGTATATTCCCTTTATCGACTCTGCATTGTCAAAGCTTTAGCGCATCTGTTTGCATACATTCGCCAGTACCCTGGCGCTCTGGGTGGCACTCAGCCTTTGCAACGATTACAATACCACGTGATTCTGTAGGCACTCTGTGGCATTACAACTCGTGCAGCTTCAAGAAGAGGGCACATCGTGAGTACGACACAAACCACAGCAGAGGCCAATCCTCTGCTGCAATCAGCTGTTTTCCCGCGCTTTGACCTTATCCGTCCGGAGCACGTCGTGCCGGCGATGCAGCAGCTTTTAACGGAGCTCGCCACTGCCCTGCAGCAGTTGGAGGAGCAGGCCCAGCCGACCTGGGAAGGCCTGGTGGAGCCTCTCGAACGGCTTACGGACCGTCTCAATGTCACCTGGGGTATTGTCGGGCACCTCATGGGCGTCAAGAATAGTGAGGAGCTGCGGCAAGCGCACCAGACCGTGCAGCCAGACGTGGTGCAATTTTCCATGCGCCTGGGGCAGAGCCTGGCGCTCTACCAGGGTCTCAAAGCGCTCAAGGCAAGTCCAGTGTGGTCAGCGTATGACCCAGCGCAGCAGCGCATTGTCGATTCGCTCATCCGCGACGCCGAATTGGCCGGGGTGGGCTTGCAGGGCCAGGAGCGCGAGCGTTTTAACGAGATCCAGCAAGAACTGGCCAGGCTCAGCACAGCGTTTAGCAATCATGTCCTTGATGCCACCAAGGCCTTTGCGTTGACCCTCGACCAGCCTGAAGATGTCGAGGGCTTGCCGCCCAGCCTGTTGCAACTGGCAGCGCAGGCAGCCCGCCAGGCCGGCGCTACGGCAGCCACGCCCGAGCATGGGCCATGGCGCATCACGCTGGACTATCCGAGCTTTGGCCCATTCCTGGAGCACAGCCGACGTCGCGACTTGCGCGAGCAACTCTATCGTGCCTTTATCACCCGAGCCAGTAGTGGAGCGGAGGACAACACGCCACTCCTGCACTCTATTCTCAGCCTACGCCAGGAACAGGCGCGGCTCCTGGGCTATGGCAGTTTCGCCGAACTCAGCCTCGCCAGTAAGATGGCGCCTGATGTGGCAACCGTCGAGCGCTTCTTGGAGGAACTGCGCCAGGCATCGTTCACGGCGGCGCAGCATGACCTGGAAGACCTCAGGGACTGTGCCCGCACTGCTGGTGCCGCCGAGGCCGAGAACCTGTGTCACTGGGATCTGGCGTTTTGGGCCGAGCGCTTGCGGGAGCAGCGCTATGACTTTAACGACGAAGAGCTGCGGCCGTATTTTCCGCTGCCGCGTGTCCTCGACGGTCTGTTCGCCCTGGTCCAGCGCCTCTTGGGCGTACAGATTCGGCCAGCGGATGCGGAAGCACCCATATGGCATGAGGATGTACGCTTCTTCCGCGTCTACGATGACCAGGAGCGGCCCATTGCGGCCTTTTATCTGGACCCATACAGCCGACCGGCCGAAAAGCGCGGTGGGGCGTGGATGGATGAGTGCGTCGGGCGTAGCCGCATTCTCGCTGCCCCCGGGCAAAGGGTGCGTCTCCCCGTGGCCTATCTCATCTGCAACCAGACGCCGCCGGTTGACGGCAAACCCGCACTCATGAGTTTTAATGAAGTCAAAACGCTCTTCCACGAATTTGGCCATGGCCTACACCACATGCTCACCACCGTGGACTATGGCCTGGCGGCTGGCATCCACAATGTGGAATGGGATGCCGTGGAACTGCCCAGTCAGTTTATGGAAAACTGGTGCTATCACCGTGACACGCTCATGGGCATGAGCGCGCACGTCGAGACCGGGGAGCCGCTCCCGGAGGAACTCTACCGGAAACTGTGTACCGCCCGGACGTACCGGGCTGGTAGCCTGATGCTGCGTCAGTTGTACTTTGCCTGCCTGGATATCGCTTTACACCATCACTTCGATCTTCAAGGCTCCGAAACCCCGTTTGACGTGCAGCAGCGTGTTGCAGCGCTGACCACGGTGCTGCCGCCTTTGCCGGAAGATCGTTTCTTGTGCAGCTTCGGGCACATCTTTGCAGGGGGGTACGCAGCGGGGTATTACAGCTACAAGTGGGCCGAGGTGTTGAGCGCTGATGCCTTTGCAGCCTTCGAGGAAGCCGGTTTGGACAATGCCACAGCGCTGGCTGCCACAGGCCGACGCTATCGCCATTCCATCCTGGCACTGGGAGGCAGTCGCCCGCCTATGGAGATTTTCCGCGAGTTCCGTGGCCGCGAACCAACCACGGCTGCCCTACTGCGCCACAGCGGGCTGGCAGCGTAGGTGCTACGCACGGCTAGTTGCCACGCCAGTTTGGCGTGGCTAAGACCTGGCTATTCCCTCCCCCTCGACGGGGAGGGCTAGGGTGGGGGTGAGATGTTTACCCTTCTGGCACATACGCGTCCGCCTCAATCTCTACCAACATCTCGGGGTCAATGAGCCCGCTGACCTCGACCATGGTCGCCGCCGGACGGATGGTGCCGAAGAACTCGCCATGCGCCTTGCCCACCTGTTCCCAGTCCTGGATGTTGACCACATACATGCGCGTCCGTACCACGTGGGCGAGCGTCGCTCCCGCTTGGATGAGCGCCGCCTCAATAGTGCGCAGGGCCTGGACGGTCTGAGCATACGGATCTCCGACTCCGACCATGCCTGCGGGTGTCATGGCCGTTGTCCCGGCCACATGCACGTACGGGCCCACTCGGACAGCGCGAGAATATCCTACACGAGGCTCCCAGGGACCACCACTGGAGATGTTCAGGCGCTGCACCATCTGTGTGTCCTCCTACAAAGCGAAACTCTCTTCCTCGTATGTCCCCCACACTCCCCGCAAGACATCGGCAATTTCACCAATCGTCCCGTAGGCACGCACGGCGTCTACAATAGCTGGCATGATATTCTCATTGCTCTTCGCTACGCTTTCTAAGACGCCAAGCCTCTGCTGTAGCAGAGCATGATCGCGCACCTGACGCAGGTGTTGTACTCTCGCAATCTGTTCTTGTTCTATCCGCGGATCAATCTTTAAAATCTCAACAGGCGCCTCGCCAGCGACAAAGTCATTCACACCAACAATAATGTCCTCCTGCTTTTCCAACTTCTGCTGAGAGCGATACGCCGCCTCACTGATCTCGCGCTGTGGAAAACCGAGCTCGATGGCTCGTATCATACCTCCTAATTCATCGAGCTTGCGAAAATACTCATAGACTTTTTGCTCAAGCGCATCCGTCAGCGTCTCCAGGTAGTAGGAGCCCCCCAGTGGATCAATCGTATCCGTCACTCCGGTCTCGTGCGCGATAATCTGCTGAGTACGCAGGGCCGTACGTGCCGCCTCGGCCGTGGGCAGGGCGAGCGCCTCGTCCAGCGCATTCGTATGCAACGATTGCGTCCCTCCTAACACTGCCGCCAGGGCTTGCAGAGCCACGCGGACAATATTATTGTACGGCTGCTGCGCCGTCAGAGAGACCCCGGCGGTCTGGGCATGGGTGCGCAAGAGCAGCGACCGTGGGTTACGCGGGTGATAGCGTTGCTCGATTTCCCGCGCCCATATACGTCGAGCCGCGCGGAACTTGGCAATTTCCTCGAAAAAATCACTGTGTACATCGAAAAAGAACGACAACCGCGGCGCGAAGGCGTCAATCGACAGGCCAGCCTCTACGGCCTCCTGGACATAGGTCAGCCCATCATACAACGTAAACGCCAGCTCCTGGACGGCTGTGGCGCCGGCTTCACGGATGTGGTAGCCACTAATACTGATGGCATGCCATTGGGGGAGATGCTCGGCACAATAGGCAATGGAATCACGCACTAAGCGCATGGACGGGCGCGGGGGAAAGATCCACTCCTTTTGGGCAATGTATTCTTTGAGAATATCATTTTGTACTGTCCCGCGCAGTTGCGCTGGTGCGACCCCCTGTTTTTCCGCCACCACAACGTACATGGCTAAGGCAATCGCGGCAGTTGAGGGAATCGTCATCGAGGTGCTGACTTGATCTAAGGGAATCCCCTCAAATAGGACTTCCATATCCGCCAACGAACTGACTGCGACGCCACACTTGCCGACTTCGCCCGCCGCCATGGGATGATCAGCGTCGTACCCATACAGGGCCGGCAGGTCAAACGCCACACTCAAGCCCCCATTGCCTTGGGCCAGCAAATATTTATATCGCTGATTGGTCTCCTGGGCAGTCCCAAAGCCTGAGAAAATACGCGTTGTCCACAGTCGTCCACGATACATCGTGGGCTGGATCCCGCGAGTATAGGGTGCCTCACCGGGAAATCCCAGGTGCGAAAGGTAGAAATCTTCTGACCAGTCGAGAGGGGTAGCAAGAGGTACCACAGGAATATCTGAAGCAGTCGTGCGCGGTGCAGCTTGCTGTGGTGCACGTTGGAAGCTCGTTTCATGCCATTGCTGTTGCGCTTCACGGATCAATTCGAAAGTGTCGGACGGCGTTGTCGGCTGCGTCTTGTCCTGCTCCATATCGCTCATCTCTTCTTGATCTTGAGATCAGGCTCAAGGAGAGGTCGCATGATCTGATGAATCCAGTCTGGCCTCCCCACGCCTACCGCGAGGTATGCCCCCGCGTCATGCCTCTTAATCCTACCATACTTCGTTGTGCGGAGCCTGTCGAACGCTCGTCGGCTGCCGGCACGCTCCTTGTAATCCTGCCGTAGAGAGAGTATGCTTGCGGTCATCCACATAGGGAGGGATAGCCATGGCGAAAATTAAGAGAGTGGGACATGTTGTCCTGGGAGTACGGGACCCTCAGAGGTCGATCAAGTTCTACACCGAGGCCCTCGGCATGGAGTTGGTCAACGTCCTTGAGGAGATGCAGATGGCCTTTCTCTCCTTTGGAGAGCGCGACCATGACATCGCCGTCATCAAGGTGCCTGACGATCAGCCTGTCGGCAGCTCTGGTCTGGCCCATACGGCCTTGGAGATCGAGGGCGGGCAGGAGCAGCTGCGGGAGCTCTATGAGAGGCTCAAGACATACGGTGCCAAAGTTGAGTTTACGACTGATCACGTGCTTACCAAGAGTGTCTACTTCTTCGACCCTGATGGCAACCGCCTGGAGATATTCTCTCAGGAGATGCCCGCAGCGGAGGCCAAGCAGTTCCTGCATGACGCTCGTGCTGTCGCGGATGTCATGCAACCACTGGACCTGGAAACGGCTCCCAGGTAAGGCCCGCAATCTCACTTATTGAGGAGAGTAACATGCCGAGAATCAACAAAGTAGGGCACGTTGTGCTGAACGTGAAAGATGTTGAGACATCCGTGAAGTTCTATACCGAGGCCCTGGGTATGGAAGTCATGCGCCTCAGAGAAAACAGCGCCGCCTTCCTGTCCTTTGGCACCCAGCACCACGACATTGCCCTCTTCAAGGCTCCCGAGGGTGCTGAGATGGGCTCGTTGGGCCTCAACCACATCGCCTTCCAGATTGAGGGCGGCGAGACAGAACTCCGCCAGCTCTACGGCCGGCTCATCCAACATGGCGCCAAGGTCGACTACACGACCGACCATGGCATGACCCATAGTGTCTACTTCTTCGACCCTGACGGCAACCGCCTGGAGATTTTCTCTGAAGTGATGGACCCCGAGGCCGGTAGGCAGTACATGCGCGAGGGTGTCAGGCTCACCGACAGGAACTACAAGCCAGAGCCCATATTGGCCTAAGTCGGCCGTTGCTGTGGCGAGACAGAGGAGGGACGCTGATGCACATCGGGCTCATGATGGAATGTGACTACCGGGCCGGCAAGACGCAGGAAGAGGCTTTCCACGAAGCCTTCGCCACTGCAGCACACGCCGAGGAGTGGGGCTTCGACGGGGTCTGGCTGGCCGAACGCCACTTCGCCCCCCCAGAAAGTGGGCGCGCCATACCTTCCGTTGTGGCGTCCCCCTTGATCATCGCCACCGCGATCGCCGCCAAAACGACCCGCATCCGGGTAGGCACGGCGGTGCTGGTGGTGCCTCTCGGCCACCCTGTACGCATGGCGGAGGAGGTGGCAACCCTGGACCACATCAGCCAGGGCCGCCTGGACCTGGGCATCGGCCGGAGTGGCTTTCCCTGGGCTTACGAGGGGTATGACATTCCCTACTCCGAGAGCCGGGAACGCTTTCGGGAATTCTTTGCCGTGATGCAGCTCGCGTGGACCCAGGAGCGCTTCTCCTACGAGGGCAAGTACTATACTTTCCAAGATGTGTGCCTCATACCCAAACCGTACCAGAAACCGCATCCCCCCCTGCGCTACGCTTGTACCACCAGGGACAGCTTTACCGCCATGGGTGAGCTGGGGTTACCCATCTTTGCCGGTCTGGGTGGGGCTGCAGTGCCAGAACTGGCGCGCGCTATTGCCGTGTACCGGGAGGCCTGGCGCGAGGCTGGCCATCCTGGTGACGGCGACGTGATGCTGCGTGTGGGCATCTATGTTGCAGAGGATAAGGAGCGGGCTTTCTCCGAGCCGCGAGAAAGTACCATGAGCTTTTACAACCGCGTACGCCAGGGTTTGCTGCAGACCGCCGGCACTTTTGGTGGTGAATTGCGCGTCCAGCGAGCTCAAAGCCTGGCCAACCTCACGTACGAGTCGGCGCTCCAGGACCGCCTGGTCTATGGGACGCCGGACGCCGTCGCCAACCGTCTGCAAGAACTCCGGGATGAGCTGGGTCTTTCAGGCGTCCTTATGGAGCCCAACGTAGGTGGCCTGATGCCCCCAGAGCGCCTCGACAACTCCATACGCCTCTTCGGTCAGGAAGTGGCGCTCCAACTGCAATCCTGAGCCATGCGTCTCAGGTGACCCTCCCCCGTTGCAGGGGGAGGGCGCCTACTTTAGCTCTCCTCGATCCCCGGCCCTAACGCCACTTCATGATATGCACAGTGCCAGCACACCCGCTTGTCCGTTGGCCAAAAGACGAAGAGTCCCGGTTCGAGAAGCTCGGCAATGCCATTGACCGGCTCTCCATTGCTCTCCGGCCCCTGGTAGGTGGCCTCGTATTTCTTCCAGCGTGGGAAGGCATACGGCGTTGGCAGCTCCTCGACGGGCAGATCAGTGTGCTGGGCGATGTGCGTAAGCGCCTGCACGAGCAGGGCCTTGGCCCAGCGATGCTTGCAGCGCCCAGCCAGCGCCCGGGAGGCGTCCTGGCACGTGCAGTGGCCATTCACGGTATACCAGGTTTCGGGATACCGCTGGCTCTGCACCGCGGCGAGGCCATGCCCGTCCAGATGCACGCCACCCCGCACCGCAATAGCGTACCCGCGTGTGATCCGGGCGGCTTCCTTCGGGTACTGCGCCAGGGCCTGCTGGCGTATGCGATCCAGGGCTTGGGCCACATTGTCGTTGACGATCGACTCGGACTGTAGTACAGTAGGCATAGTTTTGCTCCTTCCAGGGGGGCATGCTGCAGGCTCACCGTGTCGTTTCCGAGGCGGTCACGGTGGGCCTTTTCTATCCAAGTAGACATACCATTGTGTCCAACGCTCCAGAGAACTGACTACCCTCTGCCATGATGTCCCAGGGATGAGGCGGCAGCGAGCGTGCAGCGCCGCGGTGACCCCTGCCAGACCAGCGCGCGGCTGCTGGAGCACAGGCGAGGCCATGGCAGCAGCCGCCTCAAGGTGGGAGCACTACGGGCAGGACAGAGTGCAGGTCCCCAAGCGTCGCTCTGCGTCCCGTCCACTGCAATAGGGCGAGCCGAGAGCATCCCAGAGGGGGGCTTGTAGACCCCGCAGGTGTTACATAATTATACTGTACATATGTTCAGTATTCAAGGGGTGCAGAGAACCTGTCGAGGCCGTCAGGCTACGCAGAGAGCGCGGGCGGATGATGGACATGGTTGGGCCTCGTGAGAGGCTAGAGACGTCCCTCTTCGATCGGCAGGCCCAGCCAGTAACGGCCAACGAGCTCGTAGTGGACATGCCGCGACTGGGCGTGCTGACTGATCACGTGCATATCCTGGAAGGCGCGCTGCAGGGGATGCCCCTCGTAAATGGCGGTCGCACCGGCGGCGTTGTAGACGGTATCAACCACCTGGATCGCCAGCCGAATGGTGTGTGTCGTGGCAATGCGCAGCGTTGCACGCTGGTCCATACTGAGCGTGCCAGTGGTGCTCACCGTATCCCAGACGTCACGCACCGTTTCTGTCAGGAAAGCCCGACCAGCGCGGAGATTGGCTTCGGCGTGGCCCACGTCCACCTGGACCATGGGCTGCTCGCGGAGCAGCCCGGACGCAAACCGCGGGGTCTTGGCCCCTGCCAGCTCATAGAACGCTGCCAGACAGGTGCGGGCCACGCCCAGGGACACGGCAGCGTCACCCGAAGCGAACACCAGCCCCCGCGTGATCTGATACAGCGGTCCGGTCTCAATAAGAGGGGCCGTGCGCGCTAACACGCTACGCTCCTCGGGCACGAAGACATCGTGGACGGCGAAGTGGTGCGTCCCCGTGCCGCGCAGACCCCGGACGTGCCAGGTATCGAGTAGCTCGGCCTCGGCAACTGGCACGAACAGATAACGCGTCTCCGGCTGCCCGTTCTTCAGCAGTCTGGGGTGGCCATTCTCAATGATCTGGGCGTGCGGGGCCACCCAGGAGGCATGCCGGCAGCCCGTACTGAAGCCCTGCTCGCCCGTCACCCGGTACCCGCCCGGGACTACAACCGCCTGCGCGCTTGGGATGGGGGTGTTGGAGACGACGCCGCGCGGCGTATCGATCCAGATGGCGCGCGCGACCTCGGACGGCATCCGCGCCGCATAGGTCGCAAAGACGGCCCCCTGGTTGATCGCCCAGGCGGTGCTGGCGTCCGCCTTCCCGAGTTCCTCAATCACCTGAATATAGGTGGGGAGGTCGAGCTCAGGGCAGCCCAGAGTGCGTGGCAGTACCAGATGAAACATCCCTGCGTCCGCCAGTGCTTCGAAGAGCGGCCGCGGCAGTTCCCGCGTGGCCTCGATCTCCTCAGCGTAAGAGCGGATCTGGGGAGCTAACTTCCGTGCAGCGTCGAGCGGCGATTGGACTTCAGTTTCAGGCATGAGTCTGGGCCTTCCGGTAATATTGGCACAAAGCATGACGATATCGCATCCGGTTTCCTGGTCACGACACACCTGTACTTCTGGTGCGTGTGTATACAGACTACAGTGGTGTCGCGCACGCTGCAACCATGTGGGCCAGGGCTAGCGCCTGGGCGGGAGGAGGGTGAGCAGCGCGTCCACGACCGCGCCGGGCTGTTCGCGTGGCATGAAATGGCCAGCGTCGGCCACGACATGCCGTGCCGTCCCTGCTGGAAAGAGTCCGCTGTCACCGTCGTAACGGCGCGAGAGTGACACGCCGTCATCCGCCCCGTGTAACACAATCGTTGGCACCGTGATCGGCGGTCGCGCAGCCAGGCGACGCTCGACCTCATCGAAGCGCGGGTCACCCGGAGCATTGCCATGGCGGTGGCGGTAGGAGTGGATCACCACCGGCACGAAGTCGGGATTGTCGAAGGACGGCGCCGTGCGGTCGAAGGTGGCGTCGTCGAAGTGCCAGGTTGGTGACCACTCTTCCCAGAGAAGCCGGCAGATATCAGCGCGGTGCTGTTCGAGGCCCATCCGGCCCCGCTCGGTGTTAAAGTACCATTGGTACCAGAGCGCCCGCTCCTGCTTGGCTGAGGCCGGAGGTTGCGCTACTAGCGTGTTCTGCACGTTGTAGCCCCCGATGGTCACCAGGGCCTGGACGCGCGCGGGCGCTAAAATGGCGGTGATACACGCAGCCCGGCCGCCCCAGTCGTAGCCGGCCAGCCCAGCGCGGTCGAGACCCAGTGCGTCCATGAAATCGAGCAGATCCTGGGCAATCGCTGCCTGCTGCGCCATGCGCGGCGCCGCGGCGTCGAGGAAGCGCGTCGGCCCGTAGCCGCGCAGATACGGGACCAGCACACGATAGCCGGCGGCCACCAGGGGGGGCGCCACAGCGTCCCAGGCGCGCACATCGTCCGGGAACCCGTGCAACAACACGACGGGGAAACCGCTGGCGTCCCCGTAGGCTTCGTAGCCGATCTCGAGCGTTGGCGTGCGCACAGTGAGGCCTGTAGGCATACGTATCTCCTTAGTGAGAGCGCTCCACACGCTCGCGCTCCTGTACAGCACCGAGCAGGAGACGCGGAGAGGAAAAATTACCTGCATTTTTGCACTGCGTCAACTGCCAGTACATCCTCTCCACCTCACCTGCTAAGTTGTGTATTCTCCGCTCCAGGCGTTCGCAGCCAAGCCGCTGTCGCAGGCGGACATCGTGCGGCATACCGACCTGACCAATCGCACGGCCTTCGGCCTGGTGCAGGCGTACCTGGAAGCCGAGGTGCCGCCGGGGCTGGTCGCCAACGTCTTTCTGTATTACTGGCTCAGAGCGTCGACGATCAATGCCAACGTGCCGGAGCCATTCTTCCAGACGCTGGAGCGCCACTGAGACGGTCGAGCGCGTGGCCGCCTTCGTGAATACGCTGGTGCACCGTACACGGCCGTAGGCCGTGTCAGCAGGCTCTGAAACTTTCTGCAGACCCACCTTCCATCGCACCGGCCCGTGTCCGCCAGGAAGCCTTCGCCTGGTCCTCCGCCTGAGCGCCGCTGCCGTCACTTGCTCCGCCTGCCGTCTCCCCGCACATGGCGCATGGGTGGGGAGGCATGGCTGCCCTGGGCCAAAGCCCCCCCAGCGCGTCTCGCGGCTGCTCCTGGGCCGCACCCCTTGTCTTGGTAGCGTGCTG
>Ga0081539_10005349_pt1 | contig 13152 bp, 18 predicted proteins | sample TabmetS4T2R2_FD_71023 | JGI IMG/M metagenome (GOLD analysis project Ga0081539, IMG submission 71023) | Tabebuia heterophylla rhizosphere microbial communities from the University of Puerto Rico - S4T2R2 | ecosystem: Host-associated > Plants > Roots > Rhizosphere ...
CTTTCGCCCCTTGAGCCAGGACGAAATGAAATTCATTCTCACCCATTACTGGGAGAAACTCGACCTGGTGCTTGCCGACAAGGATTTTACGGATCAGGAAGCCATTGCGGCCATCATCCGCATCACCGGCGGCAACTTCCGCCTGCTCCACCGCCTGCTAATCCAAATCGAGCGCATTCTCAAGGTCAACGAGCTGCAGACGATCACCCAGGAGATCGTGGAAGCGGCCCGGGCATGTCTCGTTATTGGGACTACCTAATCTTCTCCCGAGTGCCATCTACCGGTGCTGATCAGTGCCACTTCACGATGCAATTTACACCTCATCCTGCTTTCTCCTACTGTACCATTCAGAAGTTTAAATAGGACACTTGACCAGCACCAATTGTGCAGCGATCTGGGGCCGATACTTGTCTCCCAGAGATGCGTGTGGGACACATGGCAGGGCCAAGGATGCGCTTATGTCAAACGAAAATTGCCTGGATGGCTAGCATTGTACGCGCATCGCTCAGAGAAAACGAGCGGATTCGGTGCGTCGTCACCGATCAAATCGCACGTGGGGAATCGCTCAACTTCTTGAGTTGTCAATGGTTATGCTATTTGTAGAGAATGTGGGCCGGATCGGATGTTTGTGGGCTATTTGTAGAGAATGTGGGCCTATTTGCAGAGAATGTGGGTCTGAAGTACCGCCCATTTGCACAGAATGTGAGCCGAACCAAGGGGATATTTGTGGGCCCGAGGGATTACGTTTGTGGGCCACTACACGTACCGCTTGCAGAACGGAATCTCACTCCGAAGAACGCCTCGCTAACAGTATATGGCATAGGAGCCACCAACCCGAGAGCGACAATGGCCAGATTTTGAGTGCGCGCAGGGTGCTGGTCCGCGCAACAGTTGCGTCCCCCTTCTCGAAGTGGATTCCCCCAAAGCTCAGCCATCGAGTTGCCAATACGCGGCGAAGCTCTGTCTGCCTGGCTCTTGATCCATCCGGACCAACCGGACCCCATCGCTGTAGAGCAGCCGTCACGATTTCAGCCTGAACATTGCGTGCTGGCAACCGATTCGTAATACTAGCATCATGAATGCGATAGACTGAGAGCGTCGCGGCAAGCTTGTGAATTTCAGTGATCCGCGATACGCGCAGCCAATAGTCATAGTCCTGACCACGTCGCAGTTGTGCGTCAAACCCGCCGACAGTGGCAACCGTGGTGCGACGAATCATCGCTGTCGATGTGTGGACGATTGAATCTAGCAGCAACTGATGATAAATCCAGCCTGAGCGAGACCAATCGAGCTGCGCCAAGGTTGCTTGCTGAGCTTGAGTCTCAAGTTCCGCGAGAAGTGCTTGATCTCCATTCCACTCGACCCAACTGTGATACACCATTCCAACATCGGGTCGAGCCGACAAATAGTCGACCTGTAGTTCAAGTTTATGGGACATCCAAGCATCGTCAGCATCGAGAAAAGCAATCAGCTCTCCGTGCGAATAGTCGATTCCGGCATTGCGAGCAACTGCAGACCCCGAATTCGGCTGAGTCATCACCGACACACGACTTCCAAACGATTTCGCAATGCGAGTACTATCATCGGTGGACCCGTCGTCCACCACAATTACCTCCACGTTTGTATATGTTTGGCGCAGCACACTTTCGATTGCCACACCCAAGTGTGCGCCACCGTTATAGACGGGGATGATCACTGAAACGACAGGCGTCGACTCCTTCACCGAATCCTCCGCAACATATAGGAAATCTCACATTCCATCGCATTACGTGGTAGAGGATGCCCTCACTCAGCGAAAGCCTCCTGAGGTGAGGATTTGGACATTGAGAAACCAGTCTCAGGCCGGTATGCGTCCGCCTTCCACTACCACGCCACACTAGCCAGCGTGCTTGGCCCGACGTTGATACGGGATAAGGTTGTATATGTGCGCGAGCCCCGTGAGAAACGCCTGCTGGCTGCCGCCGGGATGATGGAACTCCTTCATCGCGAATAACTTCCGCTCGACGGCGTTATGAGCCTGATCCAGCAGGGTGCTGGTCGCGGGCATCTGCGGGTCGGCGAGGACTGCATACCAGCCTGCCTTCTTGTCCCGAAACCAACGCTGGACCCGCGCCATTGGCTGCCACAGCCGTGGCGGCGATGTGGTCCGTAAAGTAGCGTAACCGCTGGCCGAGCGCATACACGCGCAAGCCTTTGCGCTGGCGTGCCCGGTATAACAGCCTGTGGAACTGGGAGCGTAAGGCTGTGTGCACAGGCGACGCGATGGCCATGAGTTTCTTTGGGATCTTATTGAGCGCGTGGCGCAGGCAGTTGCCGAAGCGCGCTCCTGGAAACAGCATCCGCAGGCTCATGGTGATGCTGTCTAAGCCATCAGTCAGAATCCCCCGGACGCGATAGGTCGGCTCCTGGTCGAACGCCGCACGTTGGAACCCGCTACTGGGTAAAGGCCGTGGCGCTGGCCTCTTCAGTGTAACCTAAATGCCAGATCACGTGGCCACTGACGATTGTAGGGAGATACACCTTCTCGCTCAGACGGCGGCCGTGCTTTTCATCAGCCAAGAAATAGGCGGGCAGCGACAGTCCACCCAGAGTCAGCACCGTCACCAGACTCTGGTGGCCGAGTGCGCAGACGAGGCGATACAGCGCCACGGGGGAAATATGGTAGATCACGGCATATTAGCTCCAAACTGAGGCCGCCGTGTGTAGCCAACAACGCATCACGGGCTACCTCTGGTTGCATCTGGCGGTAGCGCAAGACGAAGTGCGGCAGGACCGTGAACACCGCTTTGCACGTCGTACACTGGATACGCCAGATAGTGAGACCACCCAGGCGGACATGGGCGTAATGGGAGTGGCGCGTCAGGCATCCGCCCCCGCGACAGATGGCTTTGTGTTGCAGCTGAAAGCCGAGGACCTTGACGAAGGCGAGGACACATTCGAGGAACGCCTTCCCATCGCCAAGCAGCTGGAAGTACGTCGCTTCGCTCCGGAAATCGGCAGTGATGGCGCGGTTTTCTCGCGTCGGTTTCGCCGCTGTGCCCATATGTGCCCCCTCTGTCATCAGGTCTTGGAAGCTGAGGAGACACAGTGAGGGTAACGCGTTGAACTCTCAAGACCATTGTGAAGGGCTCATGGTGCTACCACTAAAAGCGATGGAATGTGGGCATTCTTGGTGATACACACGCCGCTGAGGTATGCCCACCCATCACTTTTGAGTAGGAACGTACGCCATCTCCCACACTACATCCGAGGGAGCTGGGGCATGTCATAAAAGAGATCCTCATACGTGCCGCGACGACGGATTAAGCGTGCATGCCCATTCTCGACTAATACCTCAGCAGGCGTGGGATGGCTCAGAAAACCCAAAGGACTGGCTGTCCGGGCATAGGCTCCAGATTGGAACACACCGATCAACTCTCCCACCTCTGCCCTCGGCAGAGAGAGGTTACGCGCCAGCACGTCGAGAGGCGTACATAATGGACCGACAACGTCGACAATCTCTGTGGGATTTTGGTCCAGCTTGGTAAGGAGAGCGACTGGGAAATTGCGTTTAATAACCTGACCAAGATTCCCTGAAGCCGCAAGGTGGTGGTGCATGCCACCATCCACAATGAGAAATTTTTTGCCACGTGAGATTTTAATATCATTGATCCGTGTGACATAGACCCCCGCCTCACCAACCAGGTAGCGCCCAGGTTCCACGATCAACTGCGTGCCGGCCAAGAGCACCTCGCCCTGTATCTCAGCCATCAACGTCGTTAACCCCTGACGTAATGCCTCTAGATCGAGGTTGTCCTCATTGGCAAAGTAGGGAATACCAAGCCCCCCACCAAAGTCCAGCGTCTGGAGTGGTTGTTGCAGACGAGCAGCGACGCGGTGGGCGATCTCCAGCCCTTTGCGATACTGGCCTAGCAGGATAGTAGCATCAAGGATCTGGGTTCCAGTGAACAGATGCAGCCCACGGAAATCCAGAGTGGGAGCTGCCCAAATCCGCTCAAGCACTATGTCCAGGCTCTCCTCGTCGATGCCGAAAGGCGCAGGCTTTCCTCCCATGCGCATCGCACCACCCTGGACCTCCCCACTGGGATTGATACGCACAGCAACGCGGGCTCGTACACCCAAGTGCCGGCTGATAGCCTCAATGCGCTCAATCTCCCGAAGCGATTCTACATGGATTTCACCAATGGCGTGGGTGAGCACCAGTTCGAGTTCAGCATCGGTCTTGCCAGGTCCTGCAAACAACATCCGCAGTGGCGGGCATCCAGCCTTGAGGGCCTGGTGGAACTCTCCTCCTGAGGCAATTTCAAGACCGCATCCCTTCGCTAGGAAGTGTTGCAAAATGGTGCAATTAGGGTTCGCCTTTACGGAATAACTGATATAAAACTCCGGGGGAAAAGTCTGTCGCAGAAGGGTCCATTTTTGATCCAATACATGACTGTCATAGATAAACAACGGGGTCCCATACAGGGCAGCAATAGTAGTCACTGGGACCCCATCCAGCCTGAGTTCAGCTTGAGATGCGTTGAAATAGCGTGATATGAGGCTCTTGACATGATCCATGGACGCCAATCCCCCTCTCATCTCTTTGGAGCTATAGGGCCTGTATCCAAGGCAAGCCTGTCGAAGAACACGTTCTGGTCGGCGCTGTTGACCAGAGCCTCGTGCACGGCTTGGCCCTATCGGCCCATACAGGCCCACCACGCCGCGATGGTCCGCTCGTCGAACCTAAACGCCGCCACAATCGCTAGCAGGGGACCCCATGGGCGAGCAAGGTCACCACGATGACCACGGTCTCTGCCGAGGTGCGCAGCCGATAGAAAACTGTCCCTTTGCGGGCGCTGAAGGTTTTGTGACACTCATGGCAGATAAAGCGCTGCTCCTTACGTGCCTTGATACCGATAGTGCCTATACCCGTTTGTCCTCTGGCATGGCAGTGCCCATTAGGGCAGAATACCGTCATGGGATCCATGATAGGCTCCTCCTGGCTATGTGTGGAAGTATGCCAAGAGGAGTATCCGTCTAGGAAACCTTGGCGGATTTGAACAGAAAGGATCTCCCAGCCGCCTTCAATGCTTCCTTACTCTCAAGGAAGAGTCCCACCAACGTTTTTCGGTTGAACGCTTCAATTCTCTCGATCTTCCTGACCGACGACATCCAGTCTTTCTTGTAAGGCTCGCTTCCCACTCCGTAGTCAATTTCTTCGACGTGATCTTCATCGAGCGCAACCCGAAACATTTCCTTTGAAAGAATTGCGCCAACGCCCAGATTCCGGAATTGTTCGTCGTAAGCAACCTTGTAGATGATCGCCTTTCTTTCTGAAGTGATCCAAAGCTGTCCAGCTGCCGGCTTGCCCTCCACATAGAGTACACCCAACCGAAGAATTCCCAGCCGGGCGCAAACCGTCGTTAGCATCGGAATGAAGTTTGGAAAGGGTTCAGCTTGCTTCCAGCTGCGATTGTAGACAGCAATGAAATCACGAGCCATTTCCTCCGGCCGATCAGAGTTGTAGCCAATGACCTTGATTTCGGAGGGATGCGTTTTTCCGAGTTTCTTTTCCCGGCGAATGATGTCTTTACGAAGATTTGGCGGTCGCTCTGAGAAATACGTTTGGAAGGTACTGCCACCAGCTTCGAAGTACCAGTTCTCGTACTGAAAAAAAGGATGACTGCTGAAGCCGGATTCACTCAATTGTTCTGACACGTATCGGACTGCGGCCGTATCCGCCTTCATCAGATTCCAAAGTACCAGGTGCCAACGGGGACGTTCCGCAGCGATGTACCTGACCAACTCCCTAACGACAGCACGCGTGTCTGTTCCGCCTTGGGTCAAACAAGGCGAGAATTCCATCGTGTAAAAATTGGTCAAACTGAGCAGTCGTCGGACTGGCCCCTGGTGTGCTACGCCGCAGAATAGCGCTCCGACCGGCGTCCCACGTTCATCCGAAACGACGTAAATGTGAGGCGTTACTGTTTGAGAAAGGCTGGTCTCGAAGAGAAGGGAGAACCAGTCGAAAGAAAGGAAAAAGTTCGGTTGTGTCGGATAGGAAAAATGCTGGCGTACATCCCCCGGTATCTCTTGAAATGATCTGTACACACGGACGCTCATATGCACCAACTCCAAGAGCCAGCTGGCTGGAAGATACCGGTGGCCACAAGCCGCTTGCCAGCCAACGCGATTGCAAGCCATTCGCGTCCCGATCCGAAATGCTTGAGCAAAAGCTCAAAGAACTCCGCATCGAGAATAGGCAAATCAGCCATTTGACGCTTCAACGTATCCCATATCTCGCAATGCCATGCCAACTCAGTGGCTGGAAATACCTGCCATTGGACTTCTATACTGTTTCGGTGATCTTTAGCCGTCGCCAATATTACATTGCACCTGCTTTCTGTATACAGTGGTAGAGCCAGTCCAATTCTTTCTGACGCAGACCCTCGTGACATGGAATCTGGAACAGCTGCCATGAGTATCGTGTGCTGACGTCACAGATACCACTTGGGATGTCCTCCCAGCGGAACAACGGTACTCCATGTGCTTTTAACGACTCGAAGGCTGCAGACCAGGAGTCAAACAGGAGTGGAACTACATATGGCACAGCGTGATCCGGTAGCTCAGGAAACACTACGCGGACACCTTGCAGCCCTTCGACGCGTTCGGCGAGCCACTGATAGTTGCGCCGCCGTCCTGTAATGATGCGGCTCCAGCTAGTGGCACGCATGGCAAGCACTGATGGCCACGACATCCGTACATGCATCCATTCAGGATCGAAACCAGCGGCACCCTCTGCGGCCTGTGGCCCACGGCTTGCGCCTCTAACCTCAGTAGTGAGTGCGCCATACGAGCGCAACCATCCCACGGCCGCAGAGCCCGCCCGCAGCACGCCATCGAGAGGGCGCAGACGCCCATACTTTGCGGCCCTCTCGAGTATGTTCACACTCGCCTTAATAGCAAAGCGCATCCCGCCATTGCGCCAGCCAATGCCGTTGATCGTGCGCGTGCGAGAAGCCAGCACACCGCCATCGAAGCTCGGGAAGAACTTCATCGTACTCGCGATCGCGTAATCACCGAATGAACCGACGGGCTCACCATGCACCCGTCCAAAGAATGCATGGGCGCAATCCTCGATGAGGTACACGCCGCGGGCATGACAGAGCGCACGCATGGTACGTATATCTTGAGGGAAGCCGAAGAAATGCGCCATGATGAGAGAGTGTGTCCTAGGGCCAATTCTGTTTTCAACATCATCCAAATCGACTGACAAATCGGGATGCAGACGATAAAACATCGGGCGAGCGCCAAGCCACTCGATAGGAGTACGCATGGCCGTACAATGATAGGCAGGCAAGAGCACTTCGTGCTCGCTGGTACAGGACAGAAGTTGCAGCGCATGAGCAATGGCTGCACGGCCACTGCTCGTGAGCGCGTGAGCGCCGACATCGAGTATCGAGGGCTCTATCGCCTCGTCTCGGCAAAGCTCACTAAAACGCAGCACCGGGTGTGATGGCAGGACTGGTGTAGGGTATGAACACCGCTCATCGGCCTGCATAGTCATTGCCAGGCAAGATCCAAGAGATAAGCCACTGCCATCATGACCTTCCAGGCGCTGCAGCCTTGTGCGGACGGAGTACCGATAGTACCATAAAAAAGAGATTGGGCAATACACTGCTTTATGTCGCCTGGCATAAACACCTGATACCCTTATCTGGCCACAGTCCCAACCGACATTAATACCCCTCACGACGTCGGAGCGCTGGATAGTCTGGCTTACCGCTAGGGGTCTTGGGCAGCGCCTCAAGCACTTCTAGAGCCTTCGGCACCATATAGCGGGGCATTTTTTCGGCACAGAAGGCGAGTAGTGTCTCTGGCATGAGGACTTCTCCTTCGAGTGGCACTACAAATGCCTTCACGGCTTGTCCCAATACCTCATCAGGGACACCAATCACCGCGGCACCCCGTATTCTGCCACTCTGGAAGAGTACTGCTTCAACCTCAGTGGGGCTGATACGGAACCCGGAGGACTTAATCATCGTGTCACGGCGACCGACAAAATAGAGGAAGCCTTCCTCGTCCATCTTCACAAGATCACCGGAGTAGCAGACTTTCTCATCGCTCCCGAGCTCCGGGGGGAGAAAAGGATGCTGTCGCAGGACCTGCGCTGTCAGGGCTGGCTGTCCCCAATAGCCCATGGAGACCGTTGGGCCACGGTGGACCAATTCGCCGACCTCTCCAGGTTTACAGAGTTGGCCATCGTCGTTGACTACCAGAATCTCCGTGTTGGGAATAGCCTTGCCCATGGAGGTAGGGCGATGCTCTAACTCTTCAGGTGGCAAGTAAGTAGATCGAAAAGCCTCGGTCAACCCATACATCAGGAAGATTTTCGTCGTTGGTAGGAGCCGACGCAGCGTGGCTAATACAGGCTGTGGCATAGCTCCACCAGTATTGGTAATGTAACGCAAGTGAGGCAACTGGTGCTGCTGCAGAGATGAACTGGGTTGCGCCAGGAGACTCCAAAGCGTAGGCACGCCAGCCAAGCCGGTGATCCGTTCTTGCAAGAGCATCTGGACGATCTCGCGCGCAAAGACAAAATTGATCAGTACGAGCGTACCGCCTTGCTGGAAGGCAGTCATGAGCTGATTCATCCCAGCATCGAAACTAAATGGTAATACCGCTAGAATACGCTCAGCTGCAGTGATCCCAAGATACGTGGAAACAATGGAACTCCCCGCCATCACTTGTGCATGGCTGAGCATCACGCCTTTGGGTTTGCCTGTCGATCCCGAGGTATACAGAATCGCCGCCAGGTCTTTTTCAATGCTAACCTCACGCCACGTGCACGGAGAGGCCGCCTGACAGAATTTCTCGAAGCTATGCACAGGTAAGGCAACGTTTGGCGTCTCTGTATCCCGGAGCACCACCACAAATTCTAAAGATGGAATGTCTGGCAGCACCTCTTCCAAAGTATCCAGCTTGGCCGCGGTGGTTATAAGCCCCTTCATACGACAGTCTTGCGCGATATGGGCTACCTGGTCTGGAAATAATAGATGGTTTATCGGGACAAAGACGCCACCCGCCTGCACAATACCAAAAATAGACAATACTTGGGGTATAGAGGGGTCAAAATAAATGCCCAGACGATCTCCCCGTTGCAGGCCAGCCTCTCGCAGGCTACAGGCTAATCCTGCTACCTGGCTGGCGACTGCACTATAGGTGAGTCGCTGCTCACCATGCACGAGCGCTTCTTTCTCAGGAAATTGCATAGCACTTGTGCGCAATATATGATGGATCAAAAAATCCATAGTTCTTCCTCTGAACTCCTGGCTTATATAGGGTACGTTAAATATAATTGATTAGCTCTAAAAACATCAGTATTTTCAATGTGTTAAATCTCCCGACATGTGCTCAAACCGCCCGTCGGGTCTTGCACATAGCATAAAGCTGCTCATCTTTTGCTGTTGGACAAAGGATGGTGCCAGCTATGGAGCTTGTAGACCCAGACCTCTCTGGCGATAACATTACTGAGCCCAATGAAGACATCCAGGTCCGGCGCGTAACGCCACTTGCCAGCACCCCTCCCGCAGGCCCCACTGTTCCCGTCAGCAACAGCGGCCCAGGCGGCCCCACGATCGATACCCGATCCAGCGTCCAGCCACTGGCAGACAACGCGCCAGCGGGCTTGTGCAAGGTCTAAATCAGCCCACATGAGATTCATACACTCATGCGGCGATCTTAGCTTGTTGCTCAGTCGCTGTTCGCTCAATAGCAGCCGCGACCTCTGAGGCCTGCTATAGATGGGAGAGGTGGTACCTCCATGGTCCATGCTCTTGCACGTACCGCTCGCTATCTTGCACCACATCGCGCAAGCGTTTTCGTTTATGATTCCGTGTCCACTTGTCGTGGACATCGCCGAACGCCCGCTTAATTGGGTTGGCACGCGGACAATAGGTCGGTAAGAAGCTGTTTTAAAAACTCTCACGCCAGGCGTTTCAGTAATAGGTGGATCATACTGATCTGAATCATCGCTTCACTGGTTGCAGTCAGCGTTTCATAATCACAGCGATGCCGCCGATAGTTCAGCAGCCACGCGAACGTCCGTTCCACCACCCACCGATGGGGGACCACCCGGAAGCCGGTGCCGGTATGCTCCACCACCTCTAAGTCGATTTTATGGGTACGCTTCAAGCCCCAGACCCAAGCGCATAGCCATTCCGCGCGGTACCCGCCATCGACCCAGAGCTTCCGCAGGCGTGTCACCCCATCCGCAAAATAGCTGTGCAACAGGGCCACCAGGCCCTCCCGGGCATCGACGTGGGCTGCCGTCACCACTACGGCCACGATCAGCCCCAGCGTGTCCACCAACAGATGGCGCTTGCGCCCTTTGATCTTTTTGTGCCGGTCGAACCCCACGTCCTGGCTTTGGGTAGCGGTCTTGGCACTCTGACTGTCGATGGCGCCAGCCGACGGCTCGGCGAGCCGCCCCTGGCATCGGCGCTCGACCTGACGTAGCTCCGTCATCACCCGCTCCCACACCCCTGCTCGGCGCCAGCGTCGGAAGTACCCGTACCCAGTCTCCCAAGGCCCAAAATCTTTGGGGAGCATCCGCCACTGCCACCCCGTCTTATTGACATACAAAATGCCGTTGATCACGCGCCGCCGATCACATGGTGGGCGTTCCGGACCACCCGGACGCCACTGCCGCACGGGGAGGAGCGGATGGAGCACCTCCCATTGCTCATCAGTCAAATCTGTCTCATACTGACAACAGGCGCTCATGGTTGACATCTCCTACCATGGTGTGTGTTGGTAGGAGTGTGACAACGTGAGCGCCACCTTCTCAAGACGCTGGACTGACCTCGATTAGAGTTTTAAAACGGCTTCTAACAAGAGCACCTCAAAACGGGGGTGATTGGCCACCCACTGTATGACACCTTTGGCTTTATGAATACAGGCGTTATCCACGACGACATAGCTAGTCGCTGGCGCTAAATTCGGGCGTGCAACGACAACGCTTGTGGAGAGTCAAAGAGTCAAAACTCCCATGATAGTCTCTTGGATCGCACATTCTTGATCCCTGTTACTGACTCTACCACACCAATTTACTGACACTTAATTTCGCATCAGCGACTAGCTATGCGTTACTCCTGGCGCTGGGTACGCGGTAGCCAACAGGGTAAGAGGGCACGAAACCGCCCATTATTTTTGCGCGGACCGAGACGAGAGAGCAATATGCCAGGCGCAAGATGGAGCGCCCCAGCGAGAGAGTGTTTCTCGTTTGTGCCGGGCGTCATGATCTCTTCCTGCGTGCCTTGCGGCATCCAGGCCACGCCGACCTTCAGCAGCAAGTGTATATCGAGTGCATCGGCAAAGACCATCACCTCCTGGGCTTGTAAGTTTTCGTGCTGAAATCGGATCCGATCTCCCGCTCGATCCGGTGTGGGGCGTCATCTTTGGCCACCAGCTTAGCCCGTTTCCACCCCCAACCCATCTCGTGGAGCCAGCGTCGTACGGTTTCTGCCGACACCACGATGCCATGGTTGGCCTGGAGCGTGACCGCGAGGGTGGCCCAACTCCACCGGCTACGGTACCAGCCCTAGCGCCGCTGGGCGGCTTTGAGGATGGCCCCCAGGGAACGCCTAAGCCAAGGTATCAAGCTGGTCAGCCGCACGGCGATGGAGAGCTGACCGTCTTGGTCGATACGGATACCGAGACTCCCGGCGCGATACGCGCGCACCATACGGTACACGCTGGAGCGCGAACAAAACAGGAAGGCGGCAATCTCTGTTGGGGGGCGGCCTGCCGCACACAGCAGTAAGATATGGCATGCCAGCAGAGAGCCATACCGTGTACGGCGGAGGACGGCACGCATCTGGACTTGCTCTTCTGGGGGTATCTCTAGGAAGGTTGTAGAGGACACAATGAGAGCTCCTTGCTCGGCCGTCCCGCCCCCTAACAAAAACTCATCGCGGATCGGGTCATAGTCAATGTCTAATATTAGACCAGCAAGAGCCGGTTGATATAGCGATCGACTCTCGGCCGAGGCTCAATATGCAAGGGCTTGTACCGGATCGCGAAGACGGGAAGCACAGAATAACCGACTTCGATCATCAAGCGTGGCTTGGATTTCGGAATGGGGCCAGCGTGAATTCCATAAGTATCCGCGACGAAGGTCGTTCCGGTGGGGCCGGTGACAGCGGTAATGCTGTTCTTGCCATATTTGTTTTCGATATCGGTCTGATCAAAACGATGCGCGCGAATGCTGCCGGCCGTTAAATGCGACCGAGGTACATATAGATGCGGCCCGGATTCCTCGTCCACATCCGTCATATAGACGAAGAGCTTGAAGAAGCGCCAATCGTCGGGGTCGCGGTGGAAGGCTTGTGTGGTCGCTTCCTCGTTCGCGCCGGGAAAGGACCAACGGATCCCAATGGTCGAGATGGTGGGTAGGCAGCCGAGATAATCGATCGCCATACGGATGATTGTCGGTGTGTTGGCCGAGGCGAGCACATGCGGGCAACGGAGGACGGTTTCCAGCGAAAAGTCAGCAAGCGTGGCGCCAGCGGGAATCTGATCAGCGCGCACGCGTGCACCATTGCGGAGAACCACGTTCTCCTTGGTGAGAAATGCTTTCATCTCCGAAATCTGGAGCGGGGATAGCAGGTCCGGCAGCATCGCGTAGCCATTGTGGTACAAACTTTCCGGTGCCTCAACGCAATCCATGTCCGCCGTGCTCTTGTAAGCCTCGAGTGCTTTCGGCGGGTGTAGGAAATTCACGCCAGCCGCAACGCTTGCCGTGACAGCACGCCTCAGGATTGGCTGCGTGATGAGGCGCTGCGCATAATAAAGTCCTATTTGGAACGGTTGAAAGCCGGGTCCAGGCCGGAGAGGGGCATACTCGAGCATAGTAAAGGTACCTCAATTTAGCACACAATTGGAGTTTAGGAGGATCCACGTAAAGCGGGACATTCCATAGCTTCAAACACTTATCGCCAGCGCCTGGGTGCGTTGACGAGATCGTGGCAAGTCATCGATTTTTGATACCACCGTCTCAAAGAGGTCCGGAAATGCGTGCCTGAAAAACCGAGAGGCAGGCGTGGTCCCGTCTGCGGCACGACAGTCGAAGTTGTGCAACACTGTCCACACCTTGTACCGGCGCTTGGG
>Ga0081539_10005350_pt1 | contig 13151 bp, 12 predicted proteins | sample TabmetS4T2R2_FD_71023 | JGI IMG/M metagenome (GOLD analysis project Ga0081539, IMG submission 71023) | Tabebuia heterophylla rhizosphere microbial communities from the University of Puerto Rico - S4T2R2 | ecosystem: Host-associated > Plants > Roots > Rhizosphere ...
ACTCGATATGACCGAATATCAGCAGGGCGAAGACGCCAACCGTCTGCTTGAGGCTGGCGGACCGGCTGACAGAAGTTTAATCCTGCGGATTCGTGAACAGCCGTTCTCAGTAGTACTTCTGGATGAAGTCGAGAAAGCCCATCAGTCGGTTTTGAACCTACTACTTCAGTTGCTTGACGAAGGCCAGCTGACCGATAAAGCGGGACGTCCGGCATCTTTCCGCAACGCCATAGTAATCGCTACCTCGAATGCCGGGTCCGCTGAGATAGCTCAAAGAGTGGCTAGTGGTGATTCGCTCGAGGGCTTTGAGCGGCCGCTGATTGATAAGTTGATTTCCGGAGGGCAGTTCAAAGCCGAGCTTATCAACCGGTTCGATGACACAGTCCTTTTCAGGCCGCTTAACCAGTCCGAATTGACTCTGGTCGCTAAATTGATGCTGGAAGGTGTTAATAAAAACCTCTCACAGCAAAATATCACGGTGAGTTTAACTAATGCGGCTTTAGCTAGATTAATTCAGGCCGGCTACGACCCGCAGTTTGGTGCCAGGCCGATGCGCCGTGTCATTCAAACCGCCGTTGAAGATACGATCGCTTCAAAAATCCTGCGCGGCGAAGCCCAGCCCGGCAGCGCAATAACCCTAGATGCACAAGATCTATCTATTCAGCAGCCGGTTGTCTAATACCCAATTCGATCGAACCATCAGTTAATACCATTGCTGTTGAGGCGGCATACATTGCCCGGGTAATCAAAAAACGGGCACGTACCTCTGGTTCTTGACTGAATAATCGGTTAGCTCTTTCCAGCGAATGCCAGTAGTCATAGTTGAATGACTGAACTTCATTACCACTATCTAAGCAGAATAAATCACGGTTAAACGTCTGGCCGGGCATAGTATTAACAACGATAAACGCCTCCTTGTGCTGGCCTTCTACCTCTTCAGCCGCGTGATCGCCGACCATATCCTTTACTGTCTCTAGGGTAAGTTCTTTGTAATGGTAGACACCCAAATCATCTAGCATAAGGTATTTTTTTATGAACTCGGGTTCATTGACCAAGCGGAGCCGCTCCTGCACGTCCGCTAGCGCTTGATCTTCAAAATCTTTGCCGACGATTGATCTGGCATAAGCTATCATAGTTTCGGCTGCCTGCGGGTTAGACATGTGCTGCAAAATGTCGGGCATGCGGTCGATAGCGCCGCAACCGGTATCCGGAGATTTAGCATGGTCGTCTTCGTGGTTGCCGATTGGAAAAGGCAGATCAAGCTCATCAAACCTACCCTTAATGTTAATAAGGTCATCAATAATAGTTATCGATCGTGGATCTATGCTGTCAAACTCTGCAACTCTTAAGGACAAAGCCATGGCGGGGCTGCCTCCAGGTACTTGGGGACCTAACTTAGCCGAACGTATCTCGGCCTGGTCAGAACTTAAAACGCCTTTTCGTGGACGACCGTCAATGCACCGGACCGGCATATTCGGTGATGCCACGGTATAGTAATCATTAACAATTTCTCGGTATTGTTCCAGGCCCTTTTTTTGCGGGTGGATTGCTTCTGCCGAGATTTTGCCACGCCACACTTCATGATCAACCAAGCCGCCGTCCAGCCGGCCTTGCCACGATACTGCTGCGGGTGTTTGATCTACTTCGTATGACATGTCAAATTCCGCTGCCCTAGGATATTGCTCTGCGGCCATACTCCATTGCCTGGTTAGTTAATAGCAAACAGTCGCTTAAATTACTCCTGTACACGGTCGTTGTCAAGAAGTTTTGTCACTGAGAGAGTGTTTTTAAGAGCCAATTGGAACTATACTGAAGTTATGGCGCAGGAGGTTAAATTACCGCCAACAATATTGGTGGTTTTTGGCATAACCGGCGATCTGTCGCAGCGTTATTTACTGCCAGCTCTAACGCAAGTTTCTAAAACCGGCCATTTGCCTAATAGTTTCCAGGTTTTGGGTATTTCGAGGCGTGATGTCTCAGTTGCCGAAGTGCTTGGTAAGAAACATTCACGATTAGCAAAATTTACCGAGGTTTATAAAATGAATCTCGAGGACGCTGACCACTATAAAAAGCTAAAGAAAAAGCTTGCCAGCGTTCACCGCAAGTCCGGCCCACGTCCGCAGATCATTTTTTATCTCTCCGTACCGCCTGCAGCGGTTCTATCCATTGTCAAGTACTTGGGAGACGCGGGTCTCAATAGTTCGAGGTTTAAGTTACTTTTAGAAAAACCTTTTGGTTTTGATGTGGCGTCGGCGCGTGAATTAATTACTGAAACGACGCGACGCTTTCCTGAAGACCAGGTTTACCGAATCGATCACTATTTGGCGAAAGAAATGGCGCAGAATATAGTAGTATTTCTGGGCAGTAATGCGTTGTTCCGGGATGTATGGAACAGTCGCTTTATTGAGAAAATCGAGATCATCGTCGCGGAAAAAATAGATATTGAAGGGCGCGATCAGTTTTATGAAACAACCGGTGCTCTGCGCGATATCATCCAGAGCCATTTGCTGCAGCTGGCAGCTCTAATTCTGATCGAGCCGGGCTCAGGTGCCTTTGAACATAGAGAATTACCTGGCCGACGGCTGGTAGCACTGACTGCGCTTAGTGTCGACCAAACAAAGCCGATAATCAGGGCGCAATACAATGAATACCGTAAACAAGTAGGTAGCCCCAAATCTACAACTGAAACGTTTGTTGGCTTAACGTTGAAGTCGGATGATCCCCGTTGGCATGGAGTTCCGATATTGCTCGCCTCGGGCAAGCATCTCAATAGTAAGCTCACCGAGATTAGGATCTTTTTCAAAAAGCTCGAAAATTCAGAAGCCAACCGGCTGGTACTGCGGATTCAGCCCAAGGAAGGCATCGAGTTGGACCTGTGGGTTAAGGAGCCGGGCTACGAACGCCGTTTGCAGAAAAAACAACTGGCCTTCAATTACGAACAGCATTACGATCGACTACCCGATGCTTACGAGAGGGTACTGATTGATGCTTTTCGTGGCAGCCAAAGCTTATTTGCCAGCAGCAGCGAAGTACTGGAGAGCTGGCGGATTCTAGAACCAGTTCAAAAACGCTGGAGTATGGATAGCAAAGATCTAAAATTCTATAAACCTGGAGCGACAGTCGAGCAAGTTTTAGCCCTAAAATAGACCAATCAATCTGTTATAATAGGTCTAATGGCGGAGCCAATTATATTGGCCGAAGATGTCTATAAGAACTTCGGTAAGATTAAAGCTGTCGATCACATAAGCTTCGATGTAAAACCCGGAGAGATTTTTGCTTTTCTGGGTCCAAACGGTGCTGGTAAAAGCACAACGATTAAAATGCTCACTACGATGTTGCGGCCGACCGACGGCAAGCTGACGCTGGCTGGTTACGACGTTACAAAAGAGCAAGCCAAAGTGCGCCAATCGTTAGGGATCGTCTTCCAGGACCCTAGTTTGGACGAGGAGCTAACGGCTAAAGAAAATATGGAGCTTCACGCGGCTTTGTATCACGTCCCCAAACCAGAGCAGGCTAAACGTATAGACGATCTGCTCAAACTGGTGGGTTTATCAGAGAGACGAGACAGCTATATCAAAACTTTCTCCGGAGGTATGCGCCGGCGTCTAGAGATAGCCCGCGGATTGATGCACCACCCAAAGGTGTTATTTCTGGACGAGCCAACACTCGGTCTCGATACTCAAACCCGCAACGTGCTCTGGGACTACGTTAAAAAATTGAGCAAGGTGGAGGGTATGACTATCTTCTTTACCACCCATTATCTCGACGAAGCTGAAGAGGTCGCCGAGCGCATTGCTATTATCGACCACGGAAAAATTGTGGCCTCGGGGACTTCTAAAGAGCTAGCTAAACAGACAAAAACCAAGACTCTAGAGCAAGCGTATCTTAAGTTGACCGGCGAAGATATCCGTGACGAAACTAGCGATTCCTACGACGGTCTTAATATGAAAAGCGCTACGCGACTGAGGAGTTTGAGGGGCTAAAGATGCAGATCTTAAGTGTTTTATGGCTAAGACAAATGCGGCGCTACTTCCGTAGTCGCTCGCGGATAATCGGCTCGATCGGCCAGCCGCTGCTTTTCTTGCTGGCCTTAGGATATGGTTTGGGCGCGGTTTTTGAGAGGGCTGGGCAGGGTGATTACCTGCAGTTTTTGGTGCCAGGAATTATCATGCAAACCATTTTATTTTCTTCGATTTTTTGGGGCGCGATTATAATTTTTGACCGGCGGTTCGGGTTTTTATCTGAGCTACTAGTATCGCCGGTTACGCGTTTGAGAATTTTGCTTGGCAGTGCCCTGGGTGGGGCTACGATTACCCTCATTCAGGCGCTTCTGGTCTTTTTCATCGCCATTGCTATCGGCTTCAGGCCTGAAAACTGGCTTTCGGTACCATTAGCGGTAGGGGTTATGGGACTTATGTCACTGACGCTGGCTAATTTCGGCGCCGGCCTGGCCTCGGCAGTTGAGGATTTTCAAGGTTTCCAAGCCATAAACAGTTTTGTAATGTTCCCGCTCTTCTTCCTCTCTAATGCGCTTTATCCGCTTAATAACGCGCCCGACATATTGCGTATCATTGCTTCGATCAACCCACTGTCGTACGCGGTTGACGGCTTGCGTTATATTCTCTTAGGCGAAAGTCATTTTTCAATTGGTCTGGACATCGGCGTTCTGCTAGTCGCACTGGTGGTAGCAACGGCCTTCGCCGTCAACCGCTTCAATCGAATCCAAGTATAACCACTTTACCCTAGACCCTAACCCCTATAACCTATAGTTATGGAGAAGCCACTTGCTGAGCGGTTAAGGCCGCGCCGCTTAAATGAGGTGGTCGGCCAAGAGCACATCTTGGGCGAAAACGGCCTGGTGCCAAAACTGGTTAAAGCCGGTAAGCCATTCAGTTTGATTTTCTGGGGCCCGCCGGGTAGCGGCAAGACCACACTGGCGCGGATCATCGCTAACGAATTAAAGGCCGATTTTATAGAGATATCAGCGGTTATTGCCGGTAAGGCCGATGTTACGCAAATTGTTGAGCGAGCTAAAACCAACGCCCGCCAGCCAGGATTTGCTGGCAGCGTCATAGGCACCAATGGCAGCAAGCCCGCCGAGCCCAAGGCCACAGTGCTGTTCGTTGATGAAATCCACCGTTTTAACAAAGCCCAACAAGACACTTTTTTGCCACACGTTGAATCAGGCCTGATTACTTTAATCGGCGCCACCACCGAGAATCCCAGCTTCGAAGTTATAACTCCTCTGCTATCGCGCAGCCGGGTGATTGTGCTCGAGCCGCTGTCCAAAAAAGATATCGTCTCTATCATCAAAAGAGCGTCTAAGTCCGAAAAAATAGATAGCAAACGCTTGCCAGCTGAAAGCATTGATCTGATAGCCGAATTTTCGGGCGGTGATGCCCGCACAGCTCTAAACACGCTGGAAATGGCATCGCAACTGACCCGCGGCAAAATCAGCGCCGAAACCATAAAATCTGCCGCGCAAGCAAAAATTCCCGGTTATGATAAAGACGGCGAGAATCACTACAACATCATCTCGGCTTTCATAAAAAGTTTAAGAGGCAGTCAGCCAACAGCCGCGCTTTATTACATGGCTCGCATGCTCCAGGCCGGAGAGGATCCAAAGTTCATTGCCCGCCGAATGGTGATCTTTGCTTCCGAAGACATCGGCATGGCGGCACCAGCAGCACTCAATTTAGCAGTTTCAACTTTCGAGGCCGTTGAGCGGATCGGTTTGCCCGAGTGCCAATATAACTTATTCCACTGCGCCGCAGTTTTAGCTAAAGCGCCCAAATCACGAGAAGTAGCAGATGCCACGAGTCAAGCACTTTCCGCCGCTAAGCAACACCCAGATTTACCCGTGCCGATACATCTGCGAAATGCTCCGACAAAACTTATGAAAGACCTGGGCTACGGTAAGGGCTACAAATGGCAAGCCGACTTCAAACATAAAGATGGTTTCTTGCCGACAGAACTTAACAGCATCGATTTTTTTGACAAATAGAGTAAGAACTCAAGAGCCAAAGTTGCTGCTAAACTAGTAGTAGATGAAAAAGGGCCTGGTCATTCTTTTAGCCGTGGCAGTTTTGGGTGGATTAGGCGGTTATTTGGTAACCCGTGATGACTCTCCAACTTCCATAGCTCAAGAGTCACAAACCCAGACAAGCAGTGGCTCATCTCAGGGGAACTACAAAGACGGCAGTTATACCAGTAAGGTATCAGAAACACTCTACGGTAACATTCAGATCGCAATTGTTGTTGCCAATGGCAATATAACCGATGTGCGGTTTTTGCAAATGCCCGATAAAGATGACGGACGCAGCCGAAGATTGACTGAAATGGCGAAGCCGCTGCTCAAAGCCAGTACAATTGAGAAGCAAAGCGACCAAATTGACTTTGTCACCGGAGCAACTAGTACTAGCTTCGGATACCAAGAATCATTGCAATCAGCTCTTGATAAAGCCGCTCAAAGTTAAAAATGCGCCGGACCGAGCTCTTGATGGGAACCCACGCCAGCGTGGACATTCCTAATTGTGATGATGAAAAAGTTTTCAAAGCGGTTTTTAACAGGTTCCATCAAATTATCGAACGCTTTAGCCCCTTTAAGCCCAATAGTGAACTATGTCGGTTCCAGCGCGGCGAACTCACAGAAGACAAGTTAAGTGATGAAATGAAAATGATCATTCAGGAGTGCAAAAAAGCCGAAAAAATGACCGACGGCTACTTTTCGGCCTACTTTGATGGCAGATTCAATCCAACTGGCTATGTAAAGGGCTGGGCTATAGCCGAAGCCGGGAACGTAATTGAAAAATTTGATTACAAAACCTATTGCATAAGCGTTGGCGGCGATATTTTAGCCCGATCCAACTCTGATAAAGTTTGGCGGATTGGCATTCAAGACCCAACCGACAAATCAAAAATGCTTGACTTGTCAAGCATTTTGGGTAAGAGCAGCAAGCTTGCCCCGCACCAAAACCTGAATGCAGCAGTCGGTAATCGGATTGCGGAATATCAAGTTTTTGGTGCGGGGTTAAGTATTTCTAACGGAGCAGTGGCTACCAGTGGTTCTTATGAACGGGGAGGCCACGTCATTAATCCAAAAACCAAAAAGCCCAACAACGAGCTGCTAAGCATGACAGTCGTCGGACCGGATATCGTCATAGCCGACGTTCTAGCAACAGCCGGTTTCGCCATGGGCAAAAAAGGAACTGGATTCATAAGCAAGCAAAAAGATTATGACGGGATGGCTGTCAAAGCAGCTGAACCGAGATATGTAAAGACCTCCAAGAGCTAATTAATAAACGCTCTATCTTTTTCCAATCGGGCTTAATCTTTTGACTATCCCCTTCATGATTAGGGATCATCATTGCCTCTGCCCGCCATTTAGCATAGTCAGCTAGAGAAACTGGTTTTACTCCGTAAATCACGGCTGCTGACTCAGCTAAACTGGTTTCCAAGCTCTTCTTATATTTTTTCGGGTAACGATGGATGTCCCACCACTCTAGCTCTAAGCGCGCCGCCTCTTTATAATTAAACGCTGCCTTACTATTCCTAGACAGAATTTTGTAGTATTTTGTAAGATTTCTTAGAACTTGCGGGTAATCTTCATGCCCCTTCTTTCGTCGGTAATTTATGGCGGCCCTGCTAGAATGGTATGCCAATCTAGTGGTTGTAAACCAATTTAAGTGTAGCTGCGTTCTCATAATTTGCATCAAAAGAAGAAACAATTTAATAAATTGATGGTTGTAATACGCTCGCCACATAGCGGTATCTAGTTTGGCCACTTTTTGATAATCAAATTGTCTAAGATCTGACTTACCCATAGCCGGGAAAGTAATCGGTCTTAATTTGCTGGCGTTTGATGCCCATTTTTAGCAGATTGTTCTTCACAGTTATCACCATGCCGTAGGGGCCAGAAATATAAAAAATTCGTTCCTTATAGTCAGGGATGGTGCTTTTTATAATCTTGTTATCGATCAGGCCCTTAAGCCCCGTCCAATTAGCCGGTGGCTCGTCTCCGCTGAGAATATAGTGGGTTTTGACACCAGCATGGGACGCGCGCTTGAGTAAGTCGCCAAAAGCGAACCCTGTCGGCACTGAGGCCGAGTAGAGTAAGACAATGTCCCGCCTCATCCGAATATCAAGTAAGTATTTAATTATGCTTCGAAAAGGCGTCACGCCAATGCCGCCGGCGATAAATACCAGCTTCTGCTGAGTATTCTTTGGCAGCACAAAAGACCCTTCCAATTGGTAAGCTAGTATTTTCCCACCTTTTGGCAGCTTATCAAGCTCGGTCTTAAAGCTACTGCGCTCCTGTGGCTGCCTAATGGTAAACATTAAATATTCTTCCGTTGGCGACGCAGAAACAGTAAAGTAGCGGCGGTTGCCACGGCTGTCGGCTTTGGCCACCGGTAATGTCCATTCCATATATTGCCCCGGCGCGAAGCTCGGGTGTCGTTTACTGCTAAAAGTATAGCTGTAGACATCATTGGCTTCTTGTCTTTTACCCTGAAAGGATAGCTCCAGCCGGCGACTTGGCGCCATGATAAAAGCGAATAGGTTGCCCAGCAGCAGCGCCTCTTCCGGCGCGAATTTTAGATCTGTCACAGAATATAAAACACCAACCACTGCCGCGTACGCCAGCATCTGCGGGAGTTTGTGTGGTGAAGATGAGGGCTCGGTGAGCATAATATAGGCAAAAAACAGCACCGGCGTAGCTGTTATTCCAATCCAAATTATATTGGGCAGATCGCTACCTTGGCCGTCGCTAAGAAAATTAAAGACCAAATATCCCAAATAAACCGCCATGAAGACGCTGACCATCAAATAGCGCTTCATTTTGCGCAGGATTAACTGGCCGGCAATAAACACCAGTGGTACCAATATTGTCGTCCCGACCCACCAGGCGGGAAAATAGTCAAAAAGCAGGCCCACGCTGAACGCGCCAAAAGCCGCCGGGTTAAAAATATGCCGCTTGCCGTAAACCAAAACGTACTTAGACAACATGGCAACCGTGCCGGCGGCGGCCAGTATTAAGTAATCATTGACATCTTGGGCCGGCAGTAAAATCAGCGTCAAGATCAAAGCGGTTATTAGATCGGACTCTTTGTTTCGAGGAATATTGAGTAAACGTGAAATGGCCAGATTTGAGACGTAGCAGACAGCTAGCAGCCAAACGGCTGAGCCCAGGATCTCGTACCATTTAAACGCTACTTCGTCTAAAAAACTGGCAAAAAGCGCCCAGACAACGAAGGCCAGAAGCGAATATAGGACTAGCCGATAGGAAGTCAGACGGTCTAAAAGTCCGTCAACCGCGTCCAGCGCGCGTTGAGCTTGCAAGTTGAGATTGTTTATGGATGCAGGCATATTGGGCAGGTTTCCGGGTCTGTGTTACTTGCCAGCCAATGTTTGTAGGCCGGCCACCACGGTTCAATATCATGATACGCCACTAGATCCGCCGCTTCTCTGAGCAACCATCCCACCCGGCCGTAAACACCGGCCTTGGCCCATTGCACTGCCGCCCATTGCGAGCCAACCGGAGTCACATAAATTGGCCGCTTGGGTTTATATGGCAGCAGCCGTTCGCCCTTGGACAAGCGGTGTAAATTCTGGCTAACAAACACGGCGTCGTGCAAGGCGGTCTGAGCCAGGCCACAATAAGGCGTATCGGCGTTGTCGCCTATGACGTAAATATCGGCTTCGGCCTGCATGAGTTCATTGACTTGTACCCGTCCACGATCAGTTAGGGTAAATTTATTGGCCGCCAAAAACGGGTGATTAGTAACCCCAGCCGTCCAAATTACGGTCTTGCTTCTAATTGGCTTGCCATTAACCATCAGCTCATCAGTGGTCTCCGCCTCAACTTTCTGATTAAGATGAATCTGTACCCCAAGGCGGCGTAATCTTCTTTGAACGGCATAAGAGTAGCTTTTGGACATACGTGGCATCAGCCGTGATTCGGCCTCAACCAGCTCGATGTGAATATTTTTCTGCGGCACGTAGTGTTTATCCATGATAAATCGGAGATAGGGTGGCAGCGCCCCGGCTAGTTCAACGCCTGTAGCTCCGCCACCTATGACTACGTAGTTCAGATCTGGCTTGAGGGTGTCGGCAATTGTCTGGTGCAGATGATCCCGCAGTTTTTGTGCTTCCTGCAACGTCTTGATGCCGTAGGAATATTTTTGCAAACCCTTAATACCGAAATAATTTGTCACTACGCCGAGGCCAACGACCAAGATGTCGTAGCGGTAACTTTTGCCGGAAGCGCACTCCACCGATTGCCTCTCGCGGTCGAGCTTCTGAGCTACATCGTGGATAATTTTGGTATCTTTGCCAGCAAATATTTCCGATAGTGGAATAGACGAAGCCGTGGGGTTACCACCAGTGGCGGCATGGTAAAGGGCAGGGTAATAACGAAAGTTAGGTTGATCGGAAATCATGGTGACAGCGTAATGCGGGTTACCAGATAGGTTAAGCGCGGTCTTTATGCCGCCAAAACCACCGCCCAAAATCAGAACCTTTTGCTTTTCAGCCGCCATTTAAGATAAGCATAAACCAAATTGACCGAAGGCGCCAGCTTCAGAAATACTTGACTTGTCAAGTATTTGGTAAACCCGGACTTCTGTGTTTATAATGATAATCAAGAAGCATTTAAAGAGGGAGGTGCTGCTTGGTTCAAAGTATTGCCAAACATGCCGAAAATAAATGGGCCATATTAGCGCTGCTGGCAGTAGCGCAGTTTATGGTGATTCTTGATATTGCAATTGTAAACGTTGCGTTGCCTTCAATTGCTCGTGATCTGCATTTTGCCGGCAATGATTTGCAGTGGGTTATTACTGCCTATACCTTAACTTTTGGTGGCTTTCTACTCTTGGGTGGCCGGGCATCCGACCTCTATGGCCGTAAGATTGTTTTTATGAGCGGTGTGGCCTTCTTTACGGCTATGTCGCTACTGGCCGGGTTGGCTCAAACCGACACACAGTTAATTATAGCCAGAGCGGCACAAGGTCTGGGTGGAGCCATCATGTCGCCGGCTGCCTTATCGATCGTGCTGGCTGAGTTTAAAGAAGGCAAAGAACGCAACACCGCTATGGGCGTCTGGGCGGCAGTGGCTTCTGGAGGAGCCGCCGCCGGAGTACTACTAGGCGGAGTCCTGACACAATACTTGAATTGGCGTTGGAACTTTTTTGTTAACGTGCCAGTTGGCGCTTTAGTCTTGCTGGTCGGAACGTATCTGTTACCCAAACACATTGGTGAAGAGAATAAAAAGATCAAGCTCGATTTCACCGGAGCATTTTTGGCAACAGGCGGTTTAATGACCCTGGTCTACGGACTCTCGCGAGCTCCGGCCTTGGGATGGGATTCGACGACAGTTTGGGGATTTATTGCCGGCGGTCTGGTACTGCTAGGTCTGTTTGTGTTGAATGAAAGCCGTGTCAAACAACCATTGATGCCGCTCGAGATCTTCAAGAACCGTAATGTATCCGGCGGTAACGCGGCTTTCTTAGTCATTGCCTGCACGATGTTTTCGATGTTCTTTTTCCTAACCCTTTACATTCAGACAGTGCTAAATTATTCACCGGTCAAAACCGGTATCAGTTTCTTACCCGTAACGTTCATCATAGCTATTGTCTCGGGCATCGTGGCTAATCTAGTTGCCAAAATTGGCTTTAAGCCACCGATGGTACTCGGCCCTGCTGTACTAGCGCTTGGGTTGTTTATCATAAGTACCACCATGAAAGTTGGCGGCGACTACTGGCATAACGTCTTTCCTGGCCTAGCCACCGCAGCGGTTGGTATGGGGCTAACATTCGTATCTGGGACGCTGGCGGCTACTACAGGAGTGCCAAAACACTTCTCGGGCCTAGCTTCCGGTATCCTTAACACCTCACAGCAAGTCGGCGGCGCAATCGGGCTGGCTATTCTATCCGCCGTAGCTTTTTCTGCTATCACCGCGGAGGTGTCAGCCGGTGGGCCGCAAAACTATGCTCAAGTTCACGGCTATCAAGCCGGTTTAGGCGTCGGTATCGGCTTAGCCATACTAGCGGTTGTAGTTGTGCTGTTGGTAGTTAAGAATAAGAAGGTTGACGCTCGCGAAGCCATGGCCGCGGGCTAGGCATTCCTTCTCTGACAATCGCTGCACAGACCATAGATTTCTAGCATGTGTCCTCGCGGCGCGTAGCCGGACTTGGCGGCTACCGTATCAATCATGGTCTCTAGCATGGCGTTGGGCTGCAAGCTGAAGGTCGTGCCGCAATTGCTGCAATGGAAGTGGTGGTGATGGCCTTGAAATACATCTGAGAGTTCGAACTTATACTTCCAGCCGATATTTATCCGGTTAACAATCCCAGCTTCTTCAAACAGCTGCATCGTTCGGTAAACAGTCGCGCGATCAACTTTGTCATTAGCGCGACCAACAAGCACTGCCATACTTTGCGGCTTTTGGTCTAAAAGTAAATCAAACACTATTTTGCGTGGCTTGGTTAAACTCGAGCCACTCTTTTTAAGCAGTGCTTTAAGCGTTTTGTGATGCATTACGCGCTTATCTCCTATCTTCGCTTCAGTTTCGATTGTAATAATCGGGCTATGCTAAACATACCACTCGTCACCGTCTCCCACAGATACGCTTCCTCGTCTGATGTTTATCTCGCCTACGACTCTAGCAATCTCGCTTAACGAGCCATAGATAGCAGATAAACACTCATTAATAATAGATCAAATTGCGACAAATTTGCAAAAAATAGCGTAGCCAGATTACAATCACTTTAATGACAGCTTTTTTGCTCTCAATCGCCGCGGCTTTAGCGGCGATGCTCGGCGGCTTGACGGCTCTACGCGGCCGTAAAAGATTGGGCTTAGCTTTGGGTTTTACCGCTGGGCTAGTTCTTGGCCTGGTAGCGTTTGATTTATTGCCTGAAATATTTGAAATTGCCGAGAGCAAGAATCTGGAACTGATGTGGCCGATGATAGCTCTGGTCTTCGGGTTCTTGCTTTTTCATATTACTGAAAAATTTATTCTGATTCATCATGGCCAAGAGGGAAAATACGGTCCTCATCGGCATCCGTATGTGGGTATAATTGGTGCTTTGGCTTTTGCCGTTCACAGTTTTCTAGACGGTTTAAGCATCGGCCTGGCTTTTAAATTAGATAAC
>Ga0081539_10005351_pt1 | contig 13151 bp, 11 predicted proteins | sample TabmetS4T2R2_FD_71023 | JGI IMG/M metagenome (GOLD analysis project Ga0081539, IMG submission 71023) | Tabebuia heterophylla rhizosphere microbial communities from the University of Puerto Rico - S4T2R2 | ecosystem: Host-associated > Plants > Roots > Rhizosphere ...
ACAGATTAGATCAGAGCGATGAACCAGAGGAATTCAATGTCGCGAAATTCATGATAGATCATTTGATAAATTTCAAAGGATGTCTCAAACATTCACCAGCGAACTCTACTGCTCAAGGATTAAGTGAATTCATACGTCAAAGAGAGGAGCTTTGGGAGAGTGCCCCATCGTTCGTTAAGCCAGATTTTGCAGACGCGTCAATGCTTCCTTCGAAAGCACGCCCTTCAGACAGCGATGAATATTCTGATGTTGGTGATGAATTGGAAACCAGAAAAGTTGGAAAGCATCCTTTATATCGAATTTCAAAAAATGAATGGATTGAATGCCATGATGCCGTTGGTCGAATGTTTACTGGAGGATCGAGAAGTGATTCCAGTGATACCAGTGATACCGAGGAATCGTCGTCGACGACGACAACCACAACGACAGACCATGATGATGGACTTAAAATCAACCGATATTTAGATATTGGAAAGGGAGATGCTTTATCTCAACCGTCGACGAGGAAAATGGCGAGAGGAGAAGTTACATTCGATATTGACAGCGCATTGGGAATTATTCCAAAGTTGAGCTCGATTCAGTCTCATCTCTCAGTGTTTATCGTAGCGAATCCGATGAAAAACCTGAAACACAACGTGCACGTACATCACAATGGAGTGGCTTTGCATTTGATTCCTCATTTCCACTTCGCTACTTTTGGAGATGACCCACAGTTTGATCTCTTCGTATTTTTACCTGCTTTGTACAATGCAAGTTTGAAACGAGAGAAGAACAAATTGTTCAATCACGTCGCAGAGAATCTTCGAAAAAAGTTCATGGACTTTTGTTTTTTACCGGCGGTTAAGTCGACTCTTTCAAGGAATGAACTGCAAAGTTGGGACCTTGATTACGCTACGTCGAAAGCTAAAATGATGGCTCCTCAATGGGAAGCTCGTATTTATGGCGATGCAGAAGGCAGATGGAAGCAGCTTATCAAATATGATTTGGATTCTAGCTATATTCCATCGATTTCAAAGAAACTTCAACGATCCATTTCCCGAATGATAAACATTGAAAGCGAAAATGTCGATGGCTCCATGGATGCGTTTAAAGTATCTTGATATCTAAAATTACTGACGATGACAGGGGTTCAAATTTTTTGTAAATGCAAAAGGCTTCAAGACTCGAACTATTTGCGGCCAGTTTCAAGACTTGAAAGAAATGTATTCGAGAAAGGTAATTTGTGGTATTAAATTGCTCTAATCGAAGATAGAAAGCCACTTTGTTAGAGGCGAGCTTGATTTTCAAAAGTTTTGGATCGACATTGGGATCGCTATCATCGGTGAGGACAAACGCTTCAAAGGTCACACATGGCTATGGCGAAAGTGCTGTTTGGATCACATGGTTCAAGCTTTTCAATCTAGAGGACGCAAAAAAAGCAACATCTTGGCGACATTTTACAACTGGTGCCTTACTCGAGATGTGGCCAACTTGACGATGGCGAGCGGGCTAAACAGCGTCTTTGAACGACAAGGCTGGCTGTATTCTCAGTATTATGCATCGCTCAAAGCTCAGTGGGATGCAAACAAACGCTTTCCTTGGCCCGCAGAAGACGATTCTATGGCTTTGATGACAGTTTCTTTACAAAAGCTGGAAGCGTTTAGAGCAAAAGTTGGAGGTAGAAGAGTGAACGCCGAAGCGTTAAGACAGTCATATTTGCATTCAGGGAGGCGTTTTTTAATGGGTTGTAGGCTGAACGCTGACCGGTCATGGGGAGTGCGTGAGGAACATCGAATCAGCTTAGAGTTGTTCGAGTCCATGCTCGAAGAGCATCAATCTCGGGGCAGTCCAGAACTGAGAAGACAAGAGACGCGAACTCAGTTTTACGTGCTTCGAACTTCGGTTGTCAATAAGTTTTCAGAAATGGTGGCTCTACCTGTAGCCTCTTGGTTTCAATCTACGTTGTCACAAGGTCCAGAAGGGAAGCTCGGCCCTGACTACCAAAAGCTCGCTTTCATTCAGTCCATTTTGCTGAAGCATAGCTATAGCTTTTCGCTTTTGCCAGCTTGTTCAATATTATGGAAGCAAACCATTCACTCTCATGATGAGAGAAAGCTCGGCCTTGGTCTCAAAGCGACCGTCGAGAAATACGGTTTCGGATGGATTCCACAGGGACTGATCGATTGGGAGAAGAATACATTCGCCAATGGCATCGCAGATCATTTCAAGGCTGACCCAAACAAAGTCATCAAGAAGAGATATCGCATCAATTCAGACAAAGAAAAGGAGTGTCTAGGTCCATTGGAAGTGATGCAGCAAGTTGTGTCAAGACTTCGCCCCTTGAACGTAGATTTGTCCGACGAACTTTCGCGAAATAAGCGACTCGAGTTGCTCGAATGGACGGCGGCGTATGTGATGCTTGAGTATCATAAAAGCTGTTATACGATGCTACATAAATCAACGTATCGATTTCTAAAAAAGGATTCAAAGAATTCTGAAGCAATCGAGAGGTCGTTTGATATTCCTCCTGCATTGACATATGAACATGTTAAAGCTGAATTGGGTGAGGAACCATGCGCCACGGGACAAGCGAAAAAGTATTTCACCAAAAAACAGCTCTTCGATCTCATTTTTCAGGTTGGAAGAGAATCGGATAACCCGTGCAAAGGTCAAGGGTGGAATCAGCCGTATCTGAACGCAATCACATTTCTCAAAGAAAATTTGGATCACCAAGATTTTGTAAACTTTCAAAAGCATCTGTGGAACATGTTTAACACGAGAGTCCATTGCGTCCCAAACGTATCTAGATATCGTTGGCTGGCGCCAATCGGAAACAGAAAGGATAAGGCAGGTTGGATTGCATTTTGGAGCGATGGAACAAGACTCGATGCGGTAATGTACAATCCACTCGAAGCTGAATCTATTACATCGTGGGAAGGTTGCAGTTGGAATATTACTCGATCAATGCATGAACACAAGTATTGGAACACTCCATTGATTGAAGCGTTGGAGAGATACGAGAAATAATGTTTAGTTATCCCAATAATTAATGAAGTTTAATAAAGTTTAATGTAGTTGTATGATTCACATTCAACGTCTTTCATTCATTTTCTAATCTCCATTCTCCTCCAATCTCCGGTCTCCGGTCTCTGGTCTCCAGTGCGTGTCCAGTCTTTTGATCTCCGATCTCCGATCTCCCATCGCGATCTCAATCTCTGGTCTCCGGTCTCCGCTCCCCAGCGTACGGTCTCCACAGTCTTCCAGTCTCCAGTCTGACGGAGTCGAAGACTCCATGGAGTCAGAGACTGGAAGACTGGGAGATCTGTGGAGACCGTACGCTGGGGAGCGGAGACCGGAGACCAGAGATTGGAAATTGGAGATTGAGATTGAGATGCGAGATCGGAGAGACTGGAGATTGAAGTGAGGCGTGAAAAGTGAGGCATGAAAGTGAGGCGTCAAAAGTGAGGCACGGAAAGTGAGGCATGGAAAGTGAGGCACGGAAAGTGAGGCATGGAAAGTGAGGCATGAAAGTGAGGCATGAAAAGTGAGGTACGGAAAGTGAGGCATCGAAGTGAGGCATGAAAAGTGAGGCGTGAAAAGTGAGGCATCGAAAGTGAGGCGTGAAAAGTGAGGCATCGAAAGTAAGGCACGGAAGTGAGGGATCAAACTGAGGCACGGAAGTGAGGGATGGAAGTGAGGCACAAGGCATGTTATATGCAGCTAGTGTATAGTAATTAAACAATCAAGCCTCAGATTCGGCCGATATCCGTCGCTTTTTCAATTTTCTCTCAAGTTCAGCCCTGATCCCACGCTTTTTCGATTTTTTCTTCGGGCTTCGTACCATCCCAAACTTTCTTTTCCAATACGCATGCATGTTATTCTCAGTATAACAAACAACAGAATTCCTCTCCCCTTGCACTTCTTCGTTGGAGTGGTAGATTATCGAGTCGGGAAATAAGATGATATCACCGGGATTCATTTCCACAATGATATGAACATCATGAAGGATCAGAGCTCCACCACCGTGGACACCAGTGCAGGTCAAGGCGGCATAACTATCTTTAGGTTCCCCGGGATCGCGATGCGGAGTGGTCTTTTCCACATCCAAGCCACCTTGATTTATCACGCATCCAGAAAATGCTCCGCAAAGCCGTTGTTGTGGAACGTCAAACAGTTGAACGTCTCTAAAAAGATTGGGAGCTTTCATTCCAAGCACAAAAGCCATCCTCTTCCACATCGGCTTATTAAATTCAATGAATTCCTCAGCTAGAGGACCATCATCCTTATACTCGCGGGTGTAATAAGGCTCATCTGCGCTGTTGCACGTCAAATTGTAATGACGGGAGGTGTAAGTTGAGCGTTTAAGGCCTTTGTGTTTGCGTTTTTTGGTCGGAGGGAGACGAGTGATAGTTTCATGTAAAGTCTGGGCAAGCTCGGGGCTACCGGCAGGAAATCTATAAAGGAGAAGGCCGTTGTCAGAGCCTCTGATTTCGAGAGGCTGAGTTGAGTTGGGAGGACATCGTTTGAATTGAGAAGTGTCCATACGTTCAGGATCGTCCGCAATGGAAACGTGTTTGTTGCTATATTTGCGACGGAGGTCTCCAAGGGATATGTGATTTACTTTAATAAAGGTGGGTTCGGGAACGTATTTGGCAGCAGTTTTGTGAATTGCTTTTAGCCTCTGTTGCAGGTGTTTCTTAGCGCGCCGAGTTTTTGTGGCGGCCATGCCGGTGAAATCGACGGTGGAATCGACGGTGGAATCGACGGTGGAATCGACAGTGGGTGGATGGGTGGCGGAGGGACAAAAAATGGCCAAGTATCAGCTTTGACAAGTCAAGAATGGATTTTAATCACTTTGAGAGATTGAATCAAAGGGAGTGTTTGTCAGAAGGATTATGTCGTCGGGCAGGATTATCAAAATAAATGGGGTTGCTCATCTATAGCCCTATTACACAAAAGAAAAATTTTCACCCGCTCTTCTTCCCAACCAACACTATTTGACGCTCAACAACCTCGGAGGATTCGAATAGCAGAGGTTAAAGGGCATATACTTATATTCATGGAAATGAATGGCATGGCAATATTGATTTAAAAGAAAGTTGATTATAGATTCCAAAGAGGAAAAACGCTATTCCGGTTTTGCCGCAATTTTGAAGAGCCATCGGAAAACAGATGGTCAAGTGGTATTCAGAAACCGGTATGTTGGGAAACTGCTGATGGTGGGCCGGTTAAACTGAGAGGGGCGTTGTTAGAGCGTTAAGGGTAAACTGAGAGGGGCATTGTTAGAGCGTTAAAGGTAGGCAATGGACAATTCCGCTATTGGGGAGTGGATAGTATTTCGGTATTGGTTTGCTGGAAATACACTAACGGTAGGCCAGTTGAACTGAGGGCTGGCCATCGGAGAACAGATGGTATTCTCTAAATCCGTAGGTAGGGAAAGGCTAATGATAGACCGGTTGGACTTGGAGAGCTGCGCTATCGGAGAACGGATGGTATTTTTATGAACCTATAGTGAAAAATGCTAACGGCAGGTTGGTTCAACTGAGAGCGGCAGTATTGGAAAACGGATGATCGAGGTATGTATTTTCCGTCTTGCTATTTCAGTTCTAATGCCAGGTGCAACGTTCGTCGGGTGTTGGACTGCCGATATTTATGATGGAAAATTTTCTTTTTTGTGGTAATCTGCAATTTGACATTAGAACTGGCTACGCTTGGCCTCTGTTGACGATTGTGGAAACTGAGCTCCTTCTGTTCTTCGTTCTTTTGGGACCTGTTGGTTTTGCAGGGAAAAAATTAAAACATTAATCAGCCGAGGGTCTGTTAACCCTTCGATGCGGATTCCATCGCTTGTCTTTCTAATTATAAATGAATTACAAAGGCAGTGAATCCAACAGAGAGGCAGCATCTGTAAATGCCCCGGAGAGAGACGCTCCGTCAAAGGATACTCGTCTACAGAGAGGCAGCATCTGAAAGTGCCCCGGAGAGAGACGCTCCGTCAGAAAGTTACTCGTCTACAGAGAGGCAGCATCTGAAAGTGCCCCGGGGAGAGACGCTCCGTCAGAAAGTTACTCGTTCTACAGAGAGGTGCATCTGAAAGTGCCCCGGAGAGAGACGCTCCGTCAGAAAGTTACTCGTTCTACAGAGAGGCCGCATCTGAAATTGCCCCGGAGAGAGACGCTCCGTCAAAAAGTTACTCGTCTACAGAGAGGCAGCGTCTGAAAGTGCCCCAGAGAGAGATCTCTGTTAGATTATCTGCCGAGCTGGCCGCTCGTTTCCTGGCCACCAGTTCTAGATTTCATTCAACTATGGGGTCTCCCATGGGACTATCTAGACGCACGAGAGACAACGGCGTCAAACTTTGTCTTCAGGGGAATGCGTCCCTGGCTCCAATTGAGCAAAGCCTCCCTTGGTTTCCCAGACCAATGAAATATGCTCGAGGGTATGAAGAACAGAAGGGGCCCAGTTTTCACAATCGTCTACAATTATTGGACCACGCTGAGGCATCAAACTGAGGCGGCGTAGTTAGGTATTGAAGTGAGGCATCAAAAGTGAGGCATCCAACTGAGCCATGGAAAGTGAGGCATGAAAAGTGAGACGCCAAAAGTGAGGCACGGAAAGTGAGGCATGAAAAGTGAGGCGTGAAAAGTGAGGCATCAAAAGTGAGGCATCCAACTGAGCCATGGAAAGTGAGCCATGAAAAGTGAGGCGTGAAAAGTGAGGCGTGAAAAGTGAGGCACGGAAAGTGAGGCGTGAAAAGTGAGGCGTGAAAAGTGAGGCGTGAAAAGTGAGGCATCAAAAGTGAGGCATCCAACTGAGCCATGGAAAGTGAGCCATGAAAAGTGAGGCGTGAAAAGTGAAGCGTGAAAAGTGAGGCACGGAAAGTGAGGCGTGAAAAGTGAAGCGTGAAAAGTGAGGCGTGTAAAGTGAGGCATGGAAGTGAGGGGAGAAAAGTGAGGGGAGAAAAGTGAGGCATGAAAGTGAGGCACGAAAAGTGAGACATGAAAAGTGAGGCATCAAAAGTGAGGCATCCAACTGAGCCATGGAAAGTGAGGCATGAAAAGTGAGACGCCAAAAGTGAGGCACGGAAAGTGAGGCATGAAAAGTGAGGCGTTGAAAGTGAGACACCGAAAATAAGGCATGGAAAATGAGGTATGGAACTGAGGCACGGAAAGTGAGGTGTCAAACTGAGGCACGGAAAGTGAGGCGTCAAACTGAGGCATTGAATAATGCAACGAACGAGCAGAGCCGATCAACACAGTCGACGGAGTAGGCCGAGGTCTGCATAAAACATTTCTGAAGAGGACAACACGTGAGCTTATTAGCGCAAGCGATGATCGGCAAAGCGACATAAATTTGTACCTTGGGAGTGACGTAATAATGGATTCTACATTCTAAATTCAGCTCAGCTGACCGCGCACAGACTCTTCATTTTTATTTCTTCGTCCTTCAAAAAATAAAGGGGTTCCCGTTCTGAGTCCTCATTACATCCATAAACGATTGTTTTTGCCAGTCATTAACATCGTTTTTGTTCGATCGTCAATAGCTACGTATCAATTTGTCATCAAAATGTCTAATATTCAATCGCCTCAATGGCAAAAAACGAAAATGTCAACTTTGGCACAATGCTTCGATGAACTTGGCTTAAATTTAACCCAAGGCTCTGAACTTACAGCGCAGGTAGCTTATCAACACTGAAATCATGGAATTAATTTGTTTTAGATCACTCCGAGGCTCGAAGTCTGGGCGAGAGATCATACCAAGCCAACGCACGCGCAAAGAGAGAAATTTTTAACCGAGGTCGTTTTACAGGACACAAACGTTCGAGAAGCGGGAATCAGGAAGTTCTGTGAAGTGCAAAAGCAGTTCCCTTCGACAACAGATGAAGAATTCTTCGAGTTTGAAAGACGTCTGTGGTTACGATGGACGGTCGAGAAGCACAAAACGATCAAGCGAAAGGTTCTGGGCAAACGAACCCACGAGCCATCAGCTCGATCGCCTTCTTCACAAGGACGCTATAACAGGATGATTCCATCAACTTCAGACCCAAAAAAAGCGTCTTCTTTTGTCTCTATCAATCAACCTGCGTCTATCGGCGGTTTTACTTCAAATCGGCCAAGCCAAAGAATGCCAGTAAGATCGGGTTCTATTTCATCAAATATCCGCACATCAACACCGTCCAAAATTCATGCACGCCCTCCAGTGGTCTCTCCATCGAGCCCAGAAATTGTTTCCCACTCTCCTGTCGTTCATTCTTTCCATGAAGGTCAATCCAGTCCTCGAAGTCATCAACCCCTCCTCACATCAAAAGAAAGGGTTCCCGGAATGAAAACAAAGCGTCGTCGACTCGAGACAGACCAGCTCGAGGACAATGTTATCAGTTTGATCACTACTCTATTGAAAAACCAGCTTGTTAATCGAGAGCGACTCATGGAGGCCTTACTCAACTTCCCAGAGGACAGCAGTTTCGAAGAGGACAATGCGGTATCGATACCTGAAGCGATTCTACGTAGAGGACTGTTGGGCTCAAAAAGTTTGAGTGACCTTATTGAGGGAAGCGATGAAAGTGACCCTTGTGCAGCAGAGCCGATGGAAGAAGAGGAACTCGACATTGACATGGAAGAGGAGGATGACCATGGCTGCCAAAAAGATAACGAAAGTGATGGAGACGTCCAAATGGAGGAGAAAGACGATGACGACAATTTTCCTTCTTTGTTTCCGCATAATTCGATGGAAAGTGAAACCCGTGGTCGGCATTCCTTAAACCTTGGGGGTGGAAAGGGGTCAATGAGCGTTGAAAATTTCGTCGAGAATCAGGATGCCAGTCAAAATCTCTCGAATGAACAAAGGCGTGAATCCTCTTCCAATTCTGCCGGCGGAAAAGAGGACAATAGGGTTGAAAGACCTGTCGAGACGATGGATGCCATTGAAAATCTCTCGAATGAACCACGGCGTGAATCCTCTTTTAATTCTGCGGGCGACAAAAGGTATGAAAGATCTGTCGAGAGGATGGATGCCAGTGAAAATCTCTCGAATGAACCAAAGCGTGGATCCTCTTCCAATTCTGCGGGCGACAATAGGTTTGAAAGATCTGTCGAGAGGATGGATGCCAGTGGAAATCTCTCGAATGAACCAAAGCGTGGATCCTCTTCCAATTCTGCTGGCGGAAAACAGGATAATAGGTTTGAAAGATCCGTCGGGACCAAGGATGGTAGTGGAGAGGGCTCTGACGATTCTCAATGGCCTAGAACCGGTGGCAGAAAAATCGGACATCCAAAGAAAATTGTCTCTGGTAAGTATTCCGTATATATATGACTTGATCTGATAAATTCAATACAGATGACTCGGATTATTCCCCAGAACCTGATTATGAGGAGCTCAGCGACAGTATGACAGACAGTATCGGCAGTGAAGTGGATGATTTCTACGAAGAAGACGATGAAGAAATTGGGGACCGGGACGATGATCAGCCACTCGCCGGTGAGGAGATGGGGGGGAGCGACATGGCATTTGAAGCAGTCTTGCCTGAAGGAGCCTCAAATGATGACGAACTTCAAATCCTTGAAACACACGGTCAAAGATTGCCAAAATCACCTCCTCCGCCCGACTTTACAGAAACGATCCCACTCGAGCTCATTGGCTTGGATCCCCAGATGGAAAAATTCATTGATGAAAGAATGTATGCTCTCTCTAACTGTTTTTGACTAATTAACCACAGCAAATATGCGCTTGAACATGGAACAGAAATGGAGCATAAATATATGAAAAATTGGCAACAGTTTAAAGAGTTATCGGTGCCACTTCGAGAAGGAAAATTTCTTTTGCCTTGGCAAAGACTGGGTGTCGTATTCCTCCATTTTTGTCGCTCTGTATTTGGATATGCGTTATTGGGAGATGAAATGGGTGTTGGAAAGGTATTGAAAGTTATAAAACGCAAGCTCATACTAGACTATTCAAACGCTTTCTGCTATTTATGGCATTATTGAAGAGGAAATAAGAAAGCCAGAGTTTGATCAGTCCAACTTACGTTGTGTGAATTTTGTGTTCTGGTACGTATATTCATGATTCATGAAATTGAGTCTCATTTCTAGTCCTGTCATTCTTCAGCAAAATTGGGTCAACGAGGCAGAAAAGTTCTTCGACGCGAGGGTTCTTCGTGCAAAGCCTTGGACTTTGGCAGATTGGAATCAGGACAAGGACATTCGAACTGTTTGGATCGTCAAAATATCTTGGCTACAAAAGGACACAGCGTTCAAGAACATGGTCAATGGGCCTGATTTCGCTGAAAAAGTCAAAGTTCTATCCACATTCTCAGACGAGGCCCACCTTTTTGGCCGCTCGCCCACGTCTCAACAGAACTCTATACTGCGAAACCTTGTGAAGAAATCCAATTTCAATGTCCTTATCACAGGCACCATTTTCCCACTCGGGCCCTCCAACGATGCAAAGGAAGTACTCGAATCGTTAGGTGGTCCCTTCGATAATCGCGGAAGGTGGTCGGTGACAATTCGCAAAGTCTTGGACCGTCTGCTTCAGGCCACGGTAAACCAGAAAGTAAGCACATTTTCGGTCCTCGTCCTTCGCATTATTGCTGCTCCCTTTATTCTTAGACGCACAACTAGAAGCGTCTGGGAGGGAGAATGGGTCATCAAACGGACAATTGCTCGCCCCATTCCACAAATTGTAAAGCCATACGTAGATGACTTCAGTGAAAAAGCTGCCAAAGCGCAATTCCGGAAGAAGAAAGGGACTGAAACTCAGCACAGCCTGATGGATAGGGCCGACAAGCAGCGATTTTTCGCATGGACTTCTCTGTTTGGACAGTATCTTGAAAAGACGAAAGGCGTCAGAGATGAAACGGATAAAGTCAAGATAATGGAAAATATTGTCAAACGAGGCCTTGATTCACCAGACTTTATAATGAGTGGGCGTCTGAGGAGGTTTGTGGCATTGGTTAAAAGCTTTCACAAAGCTGGTGAGAGGTTTATTGTGGTTTCCGACCGAATTTTTCCGTTAGTTTTGACTTACTGGGTGGATCTCCAATTTTCACAAATAGCGCTAATCTTCTTCTTCAGGTCTGTCGCAAGAAATTGAAGTTGAAAATGGGTGTTCTTGCAGGGACCAAAATATTTGGCCATGCCGTTACGGAAGAGGCCAGAAACAAAGTGGTCACCGATTTGAATAAAGAAAAATTGGACGGCATGGTGATGACTGATAAAGTAGGTGCCTGCGGGCATAATCTTGTCGGCGCCAACCAAATGATTTTTATTGGATCCCTTTACTCACAGGATTACGAGAATCAAGCAATAGGTGAACGCTTTTATTGCTCTATGCTGACTCTGATTAGCTAGGATGTCTCGTGAAGGACAAAATAAGATCCCTCAAGCATGGATTTTGGCAGACAGGGAGTTTTTCGGTGATTCGCAGGCCTTCAAGATCAAAGAGAGCCGAGGCAGAGAAGAAGAGTTGCTTCGTGCTCCGTTCAGTGAGATCAGCACAGAACTCGTAGAAGACGCATTCAAACAACTCGAGGCCTTGAAAGGTGATGAACGTCATTATCAAATATGGCTTAGATGGGCTATCGACAGGGAGAAAGAAAATCAGCGTCGTAGAAGAGTACAGGAGCGGGCTCGCAGGGCAACAGAGAAACAGCTGGCCGCACAAAAAGATAGCAGCATTCGTTCAGATAGGATTCGTTGATTAATGGAAAATGGGTGGTGACTGGTTCACCGTTATTAATGTTGATTAGGTAGGTCTACACAATGAACATAATTAATAAACGGAAACATCGAAGTAAGGCATCAAAAGTGAGATGTGGAAAGTGAGGCGTGGAAAGTGAGGCGTCCAAAGTGAGGCATGAAAAGTGAGGCGTCCAAAGTGAGGCATGAAAAGTGAGGCATGAAAAGTGAGGTACGAAAAGTGAGGCACGAAAAGTGAGGCGTGAAAAGTGAGGCATGAAAGTGAGGCATGGAAAGTGAGGCATGAAAAGTGAGGCATGAAAAGTGAGGTACGAAAAGTGAGGCACGGAAAGTGAGGCGTGAAAAGTGAGGCATCAAAAGTGAGGCATGAAAGTGAGGTACGAAAAGTGAGGCATGAAAGTGAGGCACGGAAAGTGAGGCGTGAAAAGTGAGGCGTGGAAAGTGAGGCATGAAAAGTGGAAAAATTCTATGTCACGACCCGTACTCTCATGACCCCTAGATATAGACGAGATCCCAAGCTCTAATACGGCTTTAAAATCTCGAGTGACGTTTTGTCACGTCGCAAGCAGCCAATTAAGGCCGGTCGGTCTGAAAAGCAGCCCTTCTGACCGGTCAGAAAGCTGTTTTAATCCTTACTGCTGCTGCATCTAGAGTCTCCAAAATGACAACTGACCCTATTTGATTCGATGGTGGCCGTATTCGCAGAGGGCTACGTCTTCGAACAGGTGCTGAAATTGCAGATCAGGAATCGTGAGATTTACATAGAGAGGGCACAATTCCATCTGACAACAAATTATAGTACGTGCCACCTCTCGTTTGAGCTCACCTTCAGACTCTAATATTATTGTAGCAGTATTGAACTAGGGTTGAATTATATTTATCAATGTCCAAAGATTATTTTTAGAGCGTTCCGAAGTAGGTCTGAACTGTAAGAAAGGAAAGCGGGAAATTGGGTTTAGTTCCCGGTTTCCTTAGAGGAATGAAAAATCGCCCACCGTTTTAACTTTTTACGATGATGGATTCCGATCACCTTTCTGAAGCCACACGAATCCTCAATATCTGGAAGGACACAGAACTTCCAGGAAGACCTTCTTATCTGCATCCATATACGCTTCTCACCGCTCTTATAACCCATGCCCCGACCCCAGAAGGTAAACAAGAAATTGCGAAAGACGTCGTAGACAACGGAGCGAAAGGCTTTAATGGTCTCATTCAGTTGACAGATTACTTTTGGACTACTCTTTTAGTACCTCGTGTTTTTCCTGTGATTCAGAGTTAATAATAGTGCGAGCTCAGGGCGGAAAGACCCCCGCTCCATCAGACCATCCTTCCCGAGGCGCGGACACATTTGATCAACGACTTGTAACTGGAAGACTTACGGTACGAGAAAAGGTACGGTTCTCCAATGGCATCTTTGATTGAAACTGTTTAAGGCTCTGCGGCGATGTGGGTTTCGCTGTCCTATCACAGGACTAG